>Ga0335081_10015886_pt1 | contig 12182 bp, 6 predicted proteins | sample Lox_Sample_35_FD_206713 | JGI IMG/M metagenome (GOLD analysis project Ga0335081, IMG submission 206713) | Soil microbial communities from Loxahatchee National Wildlife Refuge, Florida, United States - Lox_Sample_3.5 | ecosystem: Environmental > Terrestrial > Soil > Wetlands | place: USA: Florida... | reverse complement strand
TCGCAGCCGATCCAGCCCTCCGGCCACTCCCACCTGTACGGATTTACCGCTACCGGGCCGATGTATATTCCCCATCTCTTCAGTCTGAAGAACAAGGTGTTCTGGACCCTCAGCTACACTGGCGAGCACGACGCCAAACCCGAGACGGCCAACACTTATCCCCACGTTGTACCGTCCGCGGCAGAGAAGACCGGTAACTTCTCTGACCTGCTCAAGGTGACGTCGGACGGTCTCGCCTACCAGCTCTACGATCCGTTCTCGGTAAAAGTGGACACCACCCGCAGCGGCACCCACTACGTTCGCCAGCCCCTCGCCGGCAACGTTCTCCCCCCGTCCTATATCGCCATGGGCGCGCCGATTTACAAGAACTACACCAAGTACTGGCCCGATCCCAACAACTGGTTCGACCAGACCCAGGCGCAAAACGCGGGTTGTCCAAACTTCGGCGCCGGCAATTGCAACAGCGCCGATTTCATGGCCATCACGACCCCGTACAACTGGCTCTTCGGCCAATGGTCCGGACGCATGGACATGAACCTCACCGACAAGCTCCGCGTTTTCGGACGCTACACCCGCAACCACTTTGTGGAGTACCGCAGCGACTGGACGTATTTCATCGTGCAGGGCTTCAACAACAGCTACAGCGGCGCGAATACCGGGGTGACCCGCGACGACCAGAATGGCGTATTGGACGCCGTGTACACGCTTACCCCGTCCACCATACTGCACGGCTCCAGCGCAGTCAGCAACTGGGTGTCGATGCCCACCATCTATCCTTATGTATTTGGCTTTAAGCCGTCCGACGCGGGACTGCCAAGTTACATCGATGGCCAATGCGGAAACTGGTGCTATCTGCCGCTGATGAACGTTGGCGGCTATTCCACCAACGGCATCTCTGGAACGGCGAACCCGGCTTACAATCGCTTCTACGATTACAACGGCGACGTCTACCACAACTGGCGCGACCATCAGTTCCGTTTCGGCGGAAATTTCCGCCAGCAGACGCGCGTCCAGTATGCCCAAAACGTCGATGGCACGTTCGGTTTCGGCAATAACTACTTCCGCCAGTACGAAGATGCCGGCCCGAACGGAACCTACAACCCCGCAACTCTCGGTTTGAGCTGGGCCTCTTTCATGATGGGGATGCCCACCTCCGCGACCCTCTCGCACAACGCCAACTATACGGTGTCGAACCAGTTCGTCGCCTTCTTTGGCCAGGATACCTGGCGTTTGTCCCCGAAGTTGACTTTGACCCTTTCGCTGCGCGCGGAGTGGGAGAACGGCCCCAAGGGGCACCAGAATGACTATATTGTCGGCTGGAACCCGACCGCCCAGCTGCCCATCAGTTCGCTGGCGCAGGCCGCTTATGCGGCCAACACCGCCAGCCAGGTTCCGGAGCTCGCAGCCTCCAATTTCATCGTGCAGGGCGGCGCGTTGTACGCCGGCACGCCGGGCGCTCCGGATCGCATGTGGAACAGCCAGTTGGTGTGGTTGCCGCGCGTCGGCTTGGGCTACCAGCTCGATTCCAAGACCGTAGTCCGCGGAGGCTACGGCATCTACTACGACACGCTGGACGTCAACGCTCTCGGCCAGAGCTTGAATCAGACTGGTTACTCCATCAGCACCAACACCACCTTCACGACCAACCAAGGTGTCAACTGGGGATCCAACGGAGCTTGCGGCGCCTGGTGCAACCTGAGCGCGACCAACCTGGTTTCTCCGCTCACCGACCCGTTCCCGCAACGCCCAACGAGTAATAACACGCAGTTCAACGCGCCGGTCGGCAACGCGTACGGAATGATGGGCCTTCTGGCCCTCAGCAACGGGCCGAGCGGCTGGAACATCCCGGCCAGCGAGCACCCGCGCATGCAGCGCTGGCGCGCCAGCATCGAGCGCCAGATTACCAATCACGACGTGGTCTCGTTCGGCTATACCGGGGCCTTCACCAGCAAGGTGAATGTCCAGATCAGTCAGTCTGGCATTAACTCCCCGAGTGGTACCCAGGCATCCGGCCTGCCTTTCTCGTACTTCTACTACGGCAACGCGCGGCCGATGAACTCGAGCGGCGCCACCATCTCGTGCGCCGCCGGCGTGACTAACGCCACGGCGAACGGCTGCCTGGAAGACACCAACTTCGGCAATAACGTCCCGAACCCGTTCTACATCAACAGCACTCAGATGCAGGCCTTACAGGCCAGCAACCCCACGCTCTATGCAGCGCTGGGCAGCGTCGGCAGCTTCTTCACCAGCTCCACCATCACGAAGAGCACGCTGCTGCGCCCATATCCCTCCAGCAATTACTCGACGCCCAACCCGATCGGGCACGAGCGCGAAACGGAGCTCGATATCGCCATCAACCACCGGTTCAGCCATGGTCTGGTGGGGAGCTTCGGCTACACCTACTTCGACAGCAGGTTTGCCAACAGCTATCTGCAATCCTGGAACCCCAACGATCCGGTGATGCCTCAGGCGCTCGTATGGCAGCCCAACAACATCAATCCCCACCGCTTCACCGCCACTTGGGTCTATGATTTGCCGTTTGGAAAAGGCCGCCACTGGGTGATGAGTAGTAGGATTCTCGACATGTTGGTTGGCGGCTGGACCATATCCGGCAACTACGTGTGGTCGGAGGGCACGCTTATTGGCATGCCGAATGGGTTCTACTACGGCGATATCAACAGCCTCAAGGTCTCCGACCAGACACTCAGCCACTGGTTCAACACTCAAGGCTGCGTGCTCAACGCTTCCCAGGCTGGCCCGGGCGACACCGTCGTTCCACTTGGCCAGCCCTGCACCTCGGGTTGGGACAAGAGGACGGCCGCTCAGCCAGGCACGTATCAAGGTAGGGTTACGCCGCTCTACATGCCGGTCCGCAATCCCAACGCCGGCCAGCTCAACGGCAGCCTGGGGCGCGACTTCAAATTCAACATCAAGGACCATCCGATCACGTTCCAGTTCCGCGGCGATGTGCTCAACCTCGAGAACCACTCCTTCATGGGCGCCGTAAATAACGGCCCGACTAGCGGTTTGACCACTTTCGGCGCGATTACTTCCGGCTCGACAGTCCTGAATCGCTTCATACAAATTCAGGGCCACATCCGCTGGTAACCGTTTCCCAGCAACTACAACGGCGGCGTCTCACGGCCACACCGTGAGACGCCATTTTCTTTGTCCCAAAACCGCGCCATAAAACCCCGGCGCCCGCATGCGCAGCCTGGTGGCGTGGCCTGCCATCGCTGGGGCAACAGTTATCAGGTACCTCCCAGCGCTTCACGGTTTACCATCCTCTGGGACGGCGATGCCCACATGACCAGGGCTGGTCTCAAGTCCGTGCACGGCTTCTGGCGCATCTGGCGCGAACTGGGAGCCACGGAGCAGTACTATCCCCTGCTCCTCGATCCAAGTCGGACCTGCAACGCTTGATCGCCCAACCGAAAGCGCACCGCAGGAAAAGTACACGGAATACTCCGGGGCGACACCAATACTCTGCACGTAACCGCAAAAATACTGAATCCAGGGGATAGGAAACACAAAGCGCTTTCCCTACATTTGGAAACTGGGGTGCTATCAGTCTATGGCGGGGAAAACACGATTGATCTTCGGCGTTGCCGCTGCTCTGCTCTGGTTCGCGCTTCTGTACGGGAGCGCCCCTCAGGAGGAGCCCCAAATGGTGGATCTGAACCTCGTGGCGCTGGATAGCCACGGGCAGGCGGTAATGGACTTGCGCCGCGACGAGCTTGCCTTAACCGACAACGGCAAGCCGCAGACCATCGCCTTCTTTCATCACCGCGACAGCGCACTCGGCGCCGTCCCCACACTCGCTCCCAACGAGGTATCCAACCGCGGCCGGGCCAATGTTCCACACGCCACACTGATTCTCTTCGATATGCTGAACGAGAGATTTGGCACGCGCGGATTTACGGCGAACCAGCTGATTCACGATCTGCAACCGCTGGAATCAGCCGATTACGTGTACCTTTATTGCGTGACGCTCGATGGCCGCCTCTACGCGGTCCACGGCCTTCCCGGTCCGGAAGACGAGCCCGCCCCGGCTGGAGCTCCACCGTGGACCCGCCAGATCAAACCGCTCTTGGACAAGGCGATGCGCGCCACGACGCAGGTACGTCCCATCGACGATGCCGACGTGAATTATCGGGTGGAATTGACCTATAACGCGCTGAACGCGGTCGCGGCTCAATTGTCCAGGGTGCCGGGCCGAAAGAGTCTGGTTTGGCTCACTGACGGCGTGCCGATCGTCTTGGGTCCGAACCGCTCCGATACCGGCGATTTTGTCGACTTCACTCCCATGCTGCGGCAGATGAGCGAGGCCTTCGATCGCTGTGGCGTAGCCATCTATCCTGTGCGTGAGGTCATGCTCGGCAGCCCGGATAGCATGGGCGGCGCCGGCACGACCGGCATGGGAAGCATCGACACTCTCGATCAGTTCGCGGCGATGACCGGCGGACGCCCCACCGGCGGGAAAGATGTCGGCGCCGCGGTTCGCCAGGCCATCACCGACATGCGCACCAGCTACCAGGTTGGGTACTATCCACCCGTTGAAAACTGGGACGGCAAATTCCACAAGCTCCGCGTCACCTGCGCGCGCAAGGGAGTGCGGATCCAGAGCAAGGCCGGCTACTACGCCTGGCAGGATGCCCCCGGCGCCAGGTCTGAGCAGGCCATCGACTCCCTCGTACCCACCACCTTCGACGCCGCAGAAATCGGCCTGCGTGCCATCCTGTCGCGCAACCCGGGCGGGCTCGGCGTGCATCTCGACGCGCACATCGACGCGCGCGACATCGTTCTGGTCCACACCGGAGACACGTATGACGCAGAGTTACGCCTGGGCATCGCCGGCTATGCAGAAGGCTCCCAACCGAAGCGCGGCCCCGTGCTTCCCATGGACCTCCATCTCAACACCCAGCAGCGCGACAAAGCACTGCAGGAGGGCATCGCCTTTGTTCAGGACCTGACGCTCCCGCGACAAATGGATAAGCTCCGGGTGATTGTCTTCGACCGCGGCTCCACTGCCATCGGATCGGTGACGCTGCCCGTGCCTTCATCCGGCCAAGGCAAACCGAACTAAGCCTCCCGCTGTGGCGCGGACACTCCGGTCTGCCGCGTGTCGACTCGTCGGCACGCCTGGCCATCCGCGGCAATACGTGACCCAATCGCGAACACTCGTACTTAATTCTTCTCCCGTACAATCTCTAGATAATCCAGAGCCGCCTGTTCCCGCCCGTCCGGCCTGCCCTCAATCCGAATCTCGTCGCCCGGCCTCAACGCAATTCCTGGGATCACCCGTCGCGTTGACGCCCCCGCGTCCATCCGCCGCGACGGCAACCGCAGATCGCCGGACCATTCAGCTACCAATTGCTTCCCCACAAACACGCGGTAATGCGAAATACCATTCGCCAAGTCGAAATACTCCACGTTGAGCGTGTACCAGCCCGGCTCGCCGTTGTAGTCCAGCGTCGCCGTGCACACCGCCGCGCCGGTGCACGCGACAATCTTGCCGCCCGACGCGTCTTCCGCCGGCGCCGGCGCGATGTCGTGCACAGTATACGCATCGAGCTTCATCGACTCGGCTTCGTAGCGGCCCGGGTAGTGTTCCGCCCGCCCTTGGGCATCCACGATCTTCGACGCCCGCTGGAACCACGTCGTCACCGCGTCCCGCCACACGATCGCCTGTCCGGCCTGGTATCGAAGCTGCGCCAGAATCTGGCTGTACCGCTGTTCATCCACCCGACCACGCAGCGCCTTCCATTGCCGCACGTACTCCGCCACTGCATCGGCGCCCTCGTAGTGGGAATCGTAAATGTACTGAATCACGGTTTTGCCGGAATGCAGCTTGTAGCTGTACGGGACATGATGCAGGAACAACAGCAGGTCATCCGGGCACGTCTCCAGCGATTCGTACATCTTCGCCACTGCGGGCCTGTATTGACCGATGTAGCCGGTGCCCGAGGCCACCGTGCGGTCCATGCCCACTCCATTCTCATCCGCGCGATGCCACTGGCCCCAGCCGTTGCGCTCGGAAGCTTCCACGTTCACGCTGTAGTGATCGCCGACAATATCAGTGAGGGTTTGCAGCCCCAGCGGCCCGGTGTAGTTCTCGTAGGTGCGCCAAGAGCTGAGCTGAATCGCGGCGATGGTGTTATCCACTTTGGAGTCCGCGCCGAACGTGAGCTTCGTCCACTCGTCGAGGATGCGCTTCGCGCTTAAGTCGGGATTCCACGCCAGCCGGCCGTAGCCATACAGATTGGCTTGCGAGAGCTGGTTGCCCGACCAGTTTTCGTCGAGCCCGATATTTGCCACGCCGGCGAAACCTCCGGCTGGACGCGCGAACGTCTTACCCGCCGCTACCGCCTTCACCGTGCTAGCCATGGCGTTGCCAGCGTGCGTGTCGAAATCCAGCACCTCTTTCCACATGGGAACCAGGAACACGGTGTGGAAGGCCTGCCCGAAGTACTCCTGCGTGATCTGCAGCTCAATCGCTTCGTTGGTCTTCTCGAGCGCGCCGAACAGCGGCGACGCCGGCTCGCGCACCTGGAAATCGATGGGCCCGTTCTTGATCTGGATAACCACGTTGTCGTCGAACTTGCCGTCCAGGTCGTGGAAGTTGTCGTAGGCGGCGCGGGCGCGGTCGTTCTTCGGGTTGTTCCAGTCCATATGGTGGTCGTAGACGAACCCGCGGTAGAACAAGAGACCGCCATGCGTTTTCAATGCGCGAGCCAGCACGTTGGCGGCATCGGCGTGCGAGCGGCCGTACGTAGACGGGCCCACACGGCCTTCCGAATCGGCTTTCAACACGATTCCGGCCAAGTCGGGAATCGCCTGGTAGATCCCATCCAGCCTCGACTTCCACCATTCGGCAACCTTGAAGTCCAGCGGGTCGAACGTCTCCAGTCCGCCGATGCTCTTAGGGCTTCCAAAATCCACGGCGATCGCCACACGCACGCCCCAGGGGCGCAAGGCATCGGCGATGCGCGCGATCTGCGGTGTGAAATCGGGCGACAGCACTCGCGGGTTGGCGTTGACATTATTAATGGAGCAGCCGTTGATGCCCAGGGATGCCAACAGCCGCCCGTAATCGCCAACGCGGCGCAGGTCCTCCCGCGCGCGTCCGTTCTCCCAGAAAATCGAGCGGCCGCCATAGCCGCGCTCGATCGAGCCGTCCAGGTTGTCCCACTGGTTCACCCAGCGAATGGGAGCGTAAGGCGCCTCGCGCTCGTCCAGGTTCGCCACGGGCTCGCCCAACGCGATCTTGCGCAGCAGCGCGAATGCGCCATACAGCAAGCCGCGGTCGTTGGAAGCGGTAATCACGATATAGTTGACTCGACCTGCCGTTACAGTCTTCAGCCAGAATGCGTCCGCGGCCAGGCTGGCTTCCAGGCGCCATGCCGGAACGGCGCGCCGGATCTCCTCCAGCGTTCCCAACACGACGGCGCTCTCCTGCGGAACGCTCGATTCCGCCCGCAGCGTCCTTCCCAACATGCCGCGCATTCCGCGGACGATCTCGTCGCGTGCGCTGAAGCTCACCACCGATTCATCCAGCGTGGCCAAAACCGCGGGAACCTCCTGTCGATACTGATCAAGCGCCGCTCCACTCAGACGCTCGTACCGCAGCCAGGCGTCATACCCGCTCTCGCCACGCAGCAACCCCACAGACAAGAAAAAGACCGCACCTAGAGCCTCGCTCCTATTCATACTCGTCTTATCCGCGTTCGTCCGCGTTTATCCGCGGCTCAACGTCCTTCTTAGGAGTTCACTCCCGAAGCCAGATACCCCCCATCCACGGCGATGCACTGCCCGGTCAGAAAGCTCACCGCGTCCGAAGACAGGAGCACCGCCAGCCCCACCAGTTCCTCCGGCCTTCCGAAGCGCTTCATCGGTGTTCGCATCAGGATCTCCTGCCCGCGCGCGGTCCCCATCACCAGGTTGCGGTTCAGCTCCGTCGGAAACACGCCCGGGGCAATGGCGTTCACCACAATTCCGTTTTCCGCCCACTCACACGCCAGGCTGCGCGTCAGCGACAGGATCGCGGTCTTTGCCGCGCAGTACGCGGCCACCTGATGAAAAGCCAGAAAGGAACCGAGCGACGCAATGTTTATGATCCGCCCGTGGCCACTCGCGCACAGCGCCGCGTAAAACGACTGGCAGGCGCGCAGCACGCTCATCAGGTGCGTGTCCATCAGGGCCGAGAACCGTTCTTCGTCCACGCTCACCGTCGGCTCTTTGAAAGTGTAGCCGGCGGCGTTGATCAGGATGTCCACCCGGCCCAGCCGCGTCAGGACCGCGTCCCGCAGCGCGTCGATGCTCTCGCGATTCCGTGCGTCGGCAGTCTGGCGCAGCGTCCGCCGTCCCTCTGCCTCGATCTCGCAGGCCGCCGCATCCAGTTCGCACTGGCGCCGGCCCGTAACCACCACGTCCGCGCCATGTCTCGCCAGGCCGACCGCCAGCGCCCGCCCGATACCGGACGTGCCGCCGATCACCACCGCCACGCGGTCCTCGATGTCCAGCGTATTGGCCGCCATCCGCCATTCAGAGACTGATGTAGATGGCATGGTCCTCCACGCTCAGCTCGACGCCCGCCGCCCGCGCCGCCTCCTGCAGCGCCGCATCCAGCATCTTCACCGGTTCCGGGCCGAACTCCAGCCGCCGTATCAGGCCTTCGCCTTTCTTCGTTCCCGCCGAGAGCGTGATCTTCAACCCTCTCCGCTTGCATTTGACCGGCGTGCCGTCTTCCAGCTTGGTGTTCATCGGCTTGAGATACGCGTCCACGTAGTGCACGCCGATGCCCGATCTATCGTCGGTGAATTGCGGGAGCCGCTCCAATGCCGCCATATTGACATCACAGAGCTTGGTCTTCATGCAGGCCTTCAGTCTCGTTTCATTCCCGTTGATTCGTCCATTCGCGGCGCAACTGCCGCTCCCAGGTACTCGTCCATCACCTTCCGAAAGGCCCGTATATGCTCCGGTGTGCTGCCGCAGCACGCACCGATGAGATTGGCGCCCGCTTCCAGCAGCGGCGTCACGCCTATCGCCATTTGCTGCGGGGTCTCGTCGTAAAGCACTTTCAGGTTGACCAGTTTCGGCTGGCCGGCATTGGGCTGCACCATCACCGGCAGGCTGGTCACTTTCCGGTACCGCTCCACGGCCTCCCTCGCGCGGGCCATATCCATTCCCGTGCCGCAGTTCAGCGCCACGATGTCGCCGCCATGTGCCTCGATCACCGCTGCCGCGTGCTCCGGGTCCACCCCCATCATGGTTCGGAACGTCGAGCCATCCAGCGTCACGTCGTATGCCATCGAGCCGATGACGCACCGTGCCCCCGCCAGCTTGGCGGCCTCGATCCCCAGCACCAGCTCCTCGATCGAGGTCTGCGTCTCAATGATGATCGCGTCCGCGCCCGCACACACCAGCGCGCGCGCCTGCTCGTCGAAAGCCTCTCGCACCTCGCCTTCGGTGAAGTGGCCGTAGGGTTCCATCAATCCCCCGAACGGCCCCATGTCGCCGATCACGTACCCGCTCCTGCCATCGAATGCCTGGCGCGCGATCTCCACCGCGGCTCGGTTGATTTCCGTCACCGCCGCGCCGTTCGAATGCCGGTTGAGCATGATGCGCGAGGCGCCAAATGTGTTGGTCAGGATGCACTCCGCGCCTGCCTCCGCGTAGCGCCGATGAATCGCCAGCACCAGCCCCGGATGCGTGAGGTTCCATTCCTCGCCGCAATTCCCCTGCTCCAGTCCGGCCGCCATCAACTGCGTGCCCATGGCGCCGTCGCTCAGCAGCGGGCGTTCCTTGACCGCGTCCTGTAAGCGCTTCTTACTCGCTATTCCCATTGGTGCTTTCCTGCTGCAACGCGTGCTGCTCAGCGGCCCGGTATGCGAGGGCTTTACGCTTTACCGTCTGGCGATCGCCCGTTTCGTCCTCCCCACGCGGCCGCGCGTACGGCGCCCGCCGGAACTGGCAGCCCGCCAGCGAGCAACTGTCGCATGGCACCAGTTCGGTCAGGCGCCGCACTCGCTCGGTATGGCTGGTCACCCCAAACACGCCGAGCAGCGATTTCTTGGGCTTCAGCGCGCCCGATTCCAGCGCCTCCAGAGGTCCCGGCAGCGCATGCCCGCTGGATTCTTCGAGCAATCGCAGCAGCCTTCCCTGCTCGCCGATGTCCCACCCCGGGTAGCCCGGGCTGTCGTGCGGCAGCACCGCCATCCCATGGCCGTCAGCCCACGCGCACAGGCGTGCGCCCGCCATGGTGAATAGATGCTCCACCACCGCCGAACCAAAAATCTCCAGGAAGAAATACTCGTCGGGCCTGTCTTCCTGCCAGAGCCGCTGCGCCTCCTGCTCGGCTTCCGGCCCCGCGCTGGCGGCTACTAGAAACACACCGTCTGCCTCGGCGCTCTCCAATATGTTCCGCAGTCGCTTGACGTGAAAGTCGATGCCGTCGATGCGAACTGCTTCAGCGGCAATCTCCAGGCTCTCGGCACGCCGTCCGTAAATCCAAGGATTCCCATGCACGCTGTACCACGCGCGCGCCCAGTCCGCCAGTTCGCGGCTCCTGCCGCTCGGCGCGTAGTCGCGTGGATACCCCAGCAGGCGCTGATATTCCGCAGGGGCTACACCTATGTCCGGACTTGTTTCCGCAAACTCGATCATCCGGCCAACCGTCCTGCGGGCTCCACGGGTTTAAACAGGCAACCGTCCACGAAGAAATCGAAAAACTTCGGATGCGTCTCCAGCCGGCAGTGCTCCACGCGGCGCGCCAGTTGCTCCATTTCCTCCCGCCGCTTTTTGGAGAGCAGCGCCATGGTCGCTCCTTCGATAGCCGCGTTGCCCAGTTGCACCACCCGCCCATCCGGCAGCTCGGGAATCAGCCCGATCCGCGCGGCCGCCTCCGGGCTCAAGTGCCTCCCGAACCCACCCGCCAGGTAGAAGACGCTGATATCGTCGAAGTCAATTCCGTAGTTGTTGAACGCTACCTGCAAGCCGGCCACGTTCGCGCCCTTGGCCTGCGCCAGTTCGTTGACATCGCTCTCCAGAAAGTGAATGTCGTTTTCCGCATCCAGCGTGATCCGCTCCCGATCGTCCTCGAACCGTCCGCGTTCGTTCATCTGTCCGGTGCGCATCAATTCGCTCATCAGCGCCACCAGGCCGGAACCGCATATGCCCTGCGGCGCTCCGCCGCCGATCACCTTCAGCCGGAATGTCCCGTCGCGCTCGATCGCCACGTCTTCGATCGCGCCCTCCAGAGCCGGCATCCCGCATGCGATCGCGCCTCCTTCGAATGCCGGACCCGCCGGGCACGAAGCCGCCAAGATGCGGTCCCGGTTGCCGACGATCAGCTCTGTGTTCGTTCCGATATCCATCACCGCGATCAGTCGCCGTTCGTGCGCCAGGTCCACGGCCAGCATGCACGCTGCGGCGTCAGCGCCCACGTGGCCGCTGATCACCGGTGCGCCGTACACTCGCGCCCTTGGGTGAATCGGCAGAAGGCACCGCCGGCCCGTCTCCGTCAGGCTGGTCCCGGCTCGCTTGCCCGCCGCCATCTCCAATTCCGTAATCGACCGGTAGGGGCTCTGGCCGATGGAGTACACGTTCTGGCGGAAGAACAGGTCCCGCATGGTGGAATTGCCCACCACCACCATCTCGCAGATGGTCTTCGGATCGACCGGGAACTCTTCGATGGCATGGCTCAGATAGCCCGCCAGCGTGCGCCGCAGCAGTTTTCCGGGATGCTGCGTATCATAATGAATGCGCGCCATCACGTCGGACCCGCCGAACCGCTGCGGGTTCTCGAACGATGTGTCCGCCACCAGTTCGCCGGTTTCCAGGTTGAGCAGCCGCAGCACCACGGTGGTGGTTCCCAGGTCCATGGCGATACCGTAAATCGGCCCCGTCGAGCGTTCCACCTCCACACCGTCGACCAGGATGCGATCCCCCGCGCGCGTCACTGCCGGCTCCAGTTCCATCGGCCGGCCGTCACCCGGCAACCCGAGCGCGCGCCCTTCGATTCGCATTTGTGCGCGTCGCATGGTGTGGCATCGAACGCTACCGTCATCGGCCGCCACAGTGGTGCGGCAGGAGAGCCGAAACTTGCCGCTGAGGTGCTTCTCCTGCAGCGTGACCGCCGAGAGGCACTCCATTCCCTCCAGCACCTCCACCATGCACTCCTT
>Ga0335081_10015885_pt1 | contig 12183 bp, 10 predicted proteins | sample Lox_Sample_35_FD_206713 | JGI IMG/M metagenome (GOLD analysis project Ga0335081, IMG submission 206713) | Soil microbial communities from Loxahatchee National Wildlife Refuge, Florida, United States - Lox_Sample_3.5 | ecosystem: Environmental > Terrestrial > Soil > Wetlands | place: USA... | reverse complement strand
GGCGACACCGAGGTCATCCTCAAAGCCTACAAGGAGTGGGGCCCGCGCTGCGTCGAGCGCTTCTACGGGATGTTCGCCTTCGCGATCTGGGAGCGGGATACCGGCCGCGTCGTGCTGGCGCGCGACCGGCTTGGCATCAAGCCGCTGTATTATGCCGAGCGGCCCGGCCATTTCCGCTTCGCTTCGACCTTGCCCGCTTTGCTGGCCGCGGGCGACGTCGATACCGCGATCGATCCCGCGGCGCTGCATCATTATTTGAGCTGGCACGCCGTGGTGCCGGCGCCGCATACGATCATCAAGGGCGTGCGCAAGCTCGCTCCGGCCACGATCTGCATCATCGAGCCCGACGGACGGCGCCGCGAAGAGACCTATTGGCAGCTCGAAGTCGGTCCGCGCGCGGCCGATCGGACGCTCACCGAAATGGAGTGGCGCGAGGCGGTGCGCGATGCGCTCGGCAAGGCTGTCGACCGCCGGCGCGTCGCCGACGTGCCGGTCGGCGTCCTGCTGTCGGGAGGTCTCGATTCGTCGCTTTTGGTCGCTCTCCTCGCCGGGCTTGGCCAAAAGGATCTGAAAACCTTCTCGGTCGGCTTTGAGACGATCGGCGACGTCGAAGGCGACGAGTTCCGCTATTCCGATTTGATCGCACGCCGTTTCGGCACCGATCATCATCGCATCCACGTCGATGGCTCCAAGGCCATCGAATCGCTGCCCGGCATGGTCGCGGCGATGTCTGAGCCGATGATGAGCCATGATGCCATCGGCTTCTATTTGCTGTCCCAGCAAGTGTCCAAATACGTCAAGGTCGCGCAAAGCGGGCAGGGCGCCGATGAAATCTTCGGCGGCTATCACTGGTATCCGGCGCTGGTGCGCTCCAACGACGCCACGGAAGACTATGCGCGCGTCTATTTCGACCGCGACCACGCCGAGATGGCCGAGCTGGTGACGCCGGCGCTGATGAACGGCGATTACAGCCGCGACTTCGTCGACGCTTATTTCCGCAATTGCCGCGGCGTGAGCCCGATCGATCGCACGCTTCAGCTCGATGCCGAAATCATGATGGTCGACGATCCGGTCAAACGCGTCGACAACATGGCGATGGCGTGGGGCCTGGAGACGCGGGTGCCGTTCCTCGACCACGACGTTGTCGAGCTGGCGGCGCGGATCCCGGCGGAACTTAAAGTGTATGGCGGCGGCAAACATATTCTCAAGGAGGCCTCACGCGGGCTCGTTCCCGATGCGGTCATCGACCGGCCGAAAGGCTATTTTCCCGTTCCGGCGCTCAAATATATCCGCGGCGCGTTTCTCGACTTCGTCCGCGGCGTGCTCGACGCGCCGCGGGCGCGGCAGCGGGGCCTGTTCAATCGGCCGTATATCGAGCGATTGCTCGCCGACCCGGAGGGCGAGCTGACGCCGAAGGGCCATTCAAAGCTGTGGCAAGTTGCGTTGCTGGAGTGCTGGTTGCAGACGCAAGGCGTCTGAGAAGCCGAGGTAGATTCCACCGCGCAAGCAACGGACCGGATCATGGAATTCAGATACGACCCGAACGAGCGACGATTTCACATTCGGACGCTGCTTTCGCCGGGGCAGCCGCCGCGCGTCTTTGCGTCCGATGACCATTTCCAGTTCGGCATCGAGGAGGAATACTTCCTTGCCGACTCGGAAAGCGGTGAAGCGCCTGCCGAAACGCCGGACTCGCTGTTCCAGGCCGCCGCGTTCGGCATGCCCGGCAATATCGGCCGCGAGTTTTTGCAGGCGCAGATCGAGGTGGCGACAGAGCCGCATCGCAGCGCCGGCGACGCGCGCATCGAATTGCGCCAGTTGCGGCTGAACGCGGCGGCGGCCGCCGCCGAGCACGGGCTCGCGATCTTGGCCTGCGGCACCCATCCGCTCGCCTCCTGGCGCGAGTCGGTGCAATCGCCAAAGGATCGCTACGACAAGGTGATGGACGATCTGCAGATGATCGGTCAGCGCAACATGCTGTGCGGGATGCACGTGCATGTCGAATTTCCGGAACCGGCGCGGCGGATCGACGTGATGCTGCGCATGCTGCCCTATCTGCCGCTGTTCGTCGCGCTGTCGACCTCGTCGCCATTCTGGCAGCGCCGCGCCACCGGGCTGAAAGGCTATCGTCTCGCCGCTTACGACGAGTTGCCGCGCACCGGCCTGCCGGAATTGTTCCGGACCGCGGAGGAATACGAGGCCTATGTCGACGCCATGGTGCGTTCCGGGGCGATGGCGGACGCCAGCCATCTGTGGTGGTCGATCCGTCCCTCGCTCAAATATCCGACCTTGGAGCTGCGCGCGCCGGACTGCTGCACGCGGCTCGACGACACGGTCGCGCTCGCGGCGCTCTACCGGTCCCTGGCCCGCTTCCTCTACGGCCATCCCGAGCATAACGCCGGTCTCGATGTCGTCGACCGTGCCATCGCGGTGGAGAACAAATGGCGTGCCCAGCGTTACGGCGTCCAAGGCACGTTCGTCACCCGCTCCGGCGCGGTCCGCGTCGCGGCCATGCTCGATCGCGTCCTCGACCTCGTCGCGCCAGATGCCGAGGCGCTCGGCTGCCTCGACCAGGTGGAGAATTGCCGCGCCATCGTCGTGGAAGGCACATCGGCCGATGCGCAGCTTCGCATTTTTACAGAAAATCAACACGAAGGTGCCGAAATTGCCTTACACAAGGTGACTCGGTGGATTCGCGACGCCACATTGATGGCGTGACCCTTGAGACAGAGGCTTAAATCATGTGCCGCTGGATCGCATATCGCGGGGAAACCACGGCGCTCGAACATTACGTGACCGAGCCCGCGCACTCCTTGATCTCGCAGAGCATTGCGGCGCTCGAATCGACCGCCAGCACCAACGGGGACGGCTTCGGGCTCGGCTGGTACGGCAATCACCCGGAGCCGGGCCTCTACCGCGAAGTTCGCCCGGCCTGGTCGGATGAAAATCTGCGCTATCTGTGCCGGCATTTGCAGTCGCATTTGTTTTTCGCCCATGTCCGCGCCGCGACCGGCACCCCTATCACGAGGCCCAATTGCCATCCGTTTGCCTGCGGCCGATGGATGTTCATGCACAACGGCTTCGTCGGCAGCTGGAACCGTCTGCGTCGCCAGGTCGAGGGGCTGATCCCCGACGAGCTTTATCCGGCGCGCATCGGCACCACCGATTCCGAAGCGATCTTTCTCGCCATCCTGGGCGCCGGCACTGAGCATCCGGTTGCTGCCGCAGAGACGGTCTTTGCCCGGCTGACCACGTTCGTGAACGAGACCGCGCCGCCGGACCGCCTCCGCATCACTGCGGCGCTGTCGAACGGCCGCGATCTCTACGCTTTCCGCTATGCCGTGAACGATCGCGCCAACACGCTTTATTACCGGGAGACGGACCGCGGCATCGTCATCGTCTCCGAACCGCTCGACCGCGATCACAAGAATTGGATCGCGGTGCCGGAGAACAGCGTGGTCGTGGCTTGTGCCGGCGAACAGGCGCGCGTCTTGCCGCTATTCCATCGCCACCAGGAAGCGGCGGAATAGACCGCCGCCGGCGCTGGCCGCTTCCGCAGGTTCGAGTCTTGCCGCGGGCTTACTCCCGGAGCACGCCCCAGCGCTCGATGGTCATGATTTCAAGCGTGCGCAAGAACACGCGTTCGAGCAACAGCCCGACGATGCCGACGACGAACAGCGAACCGAACACGACTTCCGAATTGAAATATTCCTGCGCCCAGTAGATGCGATAGCCGAGGCCCGCCGAAACCGACACCAGCATCTCGGCGACGACCAGGATGCGCCAAGCCCGCGAAAACCCCTGCCGGTATCCGGTGATGATCGAGGGCAGCGCCGCCGGAATGAGCACGCGCCAGAACAGGCCGAAGCTCGAAGCGCCGAAGGCGCGTCCGGCGCGGATCAGCGAACGGTCGACCGTCTTTACGCCGGTCCAGGTGTTGAGCATCACTGTGAGCGACACCTCGTAGATGAGGATCGAGATGATGGCGAGGTCGGTCAGGCCGAACCAGATCATTGCCAGCGGGAACAGCGCCGTGCCGGGAATCGCGAGCAGGAAATTCATCGGCGCGACGAGAAATTTCTCCCAAAGCCGGAAATAGCCCATCAGCAGGCCGAGCACGGTGCCGAAGACGATGCCGACGGCGGTGCTTTTGATAAGCCGATAAAGCGTGGCTGCGATGTCGCTCCACAGCGTGCCGTCATAGGCCATTTTCCCGATCGCGGCGAAAATCCTGCTGAGCGGCGGCAACACGGCGGGCGGAACATGACTGAGCCGCACCGCTACTTCCCACAGCAGCATGATGCAGACGAGCGGCACGATTGTCCACAGGACATTTTCTGCGGCGACGGACCAGCCACCGCCGACGTGGATTTCCTCGGTCGACGCCGCACTCGTGTGCGTATCTTGAAAGGGCTCTACCACGGCCATGCCGGTCTCCTTATGGCCGCTCGGCCACCGATGCAAAAGACTATACCGCGACTTTCGGCGTCACTAGCCCATCGAGATGCGCGGTGATTGTGCCGTTTCTGATCGGCATGCAGGAAGCGGGCAAGTCTTGGACGATTTCGATATCCGCTTCGACGATACGGCGATGAAATTCACTCAACGTGTCCATCATGCCCGCAATGTGCTCGTCGTGGAGGACCAGCACCGACCACGATGACGCGGCCAAGCTTGCCAGCGCGCGCTCGAGCCAGTTTCTTTTGGGCTCCTGCCAGTCGCGTGGCACATTGTTCCAGGTTGCGACGGTGAAGCGGTGCTCGACGAGATAATCGACCGCATGCCGGCTGAGCAGATGCGGCCCGAGCGCGCCCCTTCCGTTCGGCCTGAAGAGTCTTTGCGGATGCGCGAGGGGTCCGAGGAGACGCTGCGTTTCGCCGATCTCGTGCTCGACTCGGCGGCGGCTGCCGCTCACACCGAGCGGTTCGCCATGACCGTAGGTGTGGTTGCCGATCCAATGCCCTTCGGCATGCGCGCGTTCGGCCAGCCGGCGGCCGTCCGGCGTCCGCAGATGGCTGCCGACGACGAAAAAGATCGCCTTGATCGACCACGCGGCGAGGAAATCGAGCACCTTGTCGGTTGCGCCAGGCACCGGGCCGTTATCGAACGTGAATGTCAGCGGCATGAATGTCCGGTGGTGGCCGCAACGAGCGTGTTGCCGGCGCAGGTCACAGCGCTTCCGCGGTGCTCGCTTTGGTCAGGTGCAGCAATTCGCCGGTGCGGCGATAATGCGCCACCAGACGCTGAACGGCGAGATCGGCATCGCGCGCCAGAACCGCGGCGGCGATTTCATCGTGCTCGCGGTCGATATTCGGCCGCTCGTAGGAGCTCAGGCGCGCGGTGTAACGATAGCGGTTGGCTTCGTTATAGAGCTGGTTCCACAACCGCAGCAGAGTGCTCGAGCCGCAGGCGGCGACCAGGCTGACGTGGAACGCACGGTGACAGCGTTCATAGTCGATATTCGCCGCGGCATTGACGTCCGGCGGAACGCGCGGCGTGCGCGACAGGTGAAAGCGCGCAACGACGATGCTCTCCTCCCAATCCTTGCCGCCCTTGCCGATGGCTTGGCGGACCGCGCGTTCCTCGACCCAGCAACGCAATGCCAATAGCTCGTCGAATTCGGCGTCGCTCATCTCGGCGACGCGAAAGCCCCGCTGCTCCAGCCGTTCCACGAGCCCGTCGGCCGTCAGCAGGCTCAGCGCCTCCCGAATGGGGGTGGCGCCGGTGCCATATTGATCGCGCAGTAAATCGATCTTCAGCTTGAGCCCGGGAGCGAGCTGGCCGCGGATAATGTCGTCGCGCAAGCGATCGTATATGTGCGTCGTGCGCGAACGCGCCGCGTCGCCGCGGCCGAGCGTAGTTGGCGTCGCTTGGGAGGTGTCCCACATCCGGAGCCAGAAATATCGATATTATTTTCTCTCGTCAACAAAATACGAAATATCGATATTTGGGTTGACCGCATCGCCGCCGTCGCCCTATGGTTCGCCGTATCGGGTCGAAAACAAAATAATCAAAGGGGGGAATCCCGTGATCAGAGCGCTCGCCGGTTTCTTGCTGTTCGCTTCCACGCTGTGCATCGGCGCGTGTCCAGCGGCCGCGCAGGTTCACGTCAGCGTCGGAATGGCGAGCGGCGTCAATCAGGTCACCTCGCTCGTGGCCGATGAGAAGGGCTTCTTCAAAGAGGAGGGCCTCGACGTCGATCGCAAGCCGATCGCCCGCGGCAATCTCGCCGTCGAGGCCATCGCTTCGGGCTCCATGCAGTTCGCCGAGGTTTCCGACGTGGTGTTTTTCTCCGCAGTGACCCACGGCATTCCGCTCGTCGCGCTCGGCGACGGCTCTCGCGGCTTTACCGGAAAAATGATCGCGGTGCCGGATCACCGTCCGGTGAAAACGCTCGCCGACATGAAAGGCGACCGCCTCGGGCTTCAGGTCGGCACCGGTTTGCAGGGCGTATTTTTGATGCTGCTGCAGAAAGAAGGGCTCAAGGAGAGCGACTTTAAGATATCGAACGTGCGGGTTGTCGATATGCCGACCGCAATGGAGTCATCGCCGCCGGCGTTCGACGCGGTGTTGGGCTGGGATCCGATGATGACGCGCATCGTGCAAGCCGGCCGCGGCAAGGAAGTGATCAGCGCCGAGCAGTTCCAGAAAATGGCCGGGATCACCTATCCGCTGCTTCTGGTCGCCTCGAAAACCTACATCGACGCCAATCACGACGCCGTCCAGCATTTTGTCAACGCCTATGCCAAGGCGCAGAAATTTATCCGCGATCACCCCGATGACGCTCTGCAAATCTACATGCAGACGATTCGTCAGTCGGGCGCCAAGCTTGATGACGCCATGGTCAAGACGATGATGTTCGAGGTTCCAAAATTCATCGGGGTGAACATCATCCCCAGCGATTGGACCGAATTGACGCGCAGCCGCGACTTTCTCTTCGCCAGAGGTCAGATTCCAAGTAAGCCGGACCTCAAGGCGATCATCGATCCGTCCTTTGGCGACAAGGCGGAAGCGAGTATCAAATAGGCTCGCTTGGTCACTTGCTCATGTTTTGCGTGTGGCGGATAGACGAGTATGGGTGAGCTGCGCGTCGAAGGCCTGAGCAAGACCTATGCCCGGCGGGAAGGCTGGAACCGCACCCGGCATCTGCGCGTGTTCGAGGATATTTCGTTCACCGTGCGTGACGGCGAGTTCGTCAGCATCATCGGCTCGTCCGGTTGCGGCAAATCGACATTGCTCGGCATCGCCGCCGGCCTCGCTGAAGCGAGCGCCGGCGTGATCACGCTCGACGGCCGGCCGGTCCGCGGCCCCGGCCTCGACCGCGGCATCGTGTTTCAGGAGTTCGCGCTGTTTCCCTGGCTGACCGTGCTCGGCAACATCAAGTTCGGCCTGCGCTCGAAAGGCGTGCCGCGCGCCGAGCAGGACCGGATCGCGCGGAAATATGTCAGGCTGGTCGGGCTGTCCGGCTTCGAGGATTATCATCCCTATCGCCTGTCGGGCGGCATGCGTCAGCGCGTCGGACTGGCGCGGGCGCTGGCGATCGGACCGTCGGCGCTGCTCATGGATGAGCCGTTCGGCGCGCTGGACGCGCAAACCCGCGAAGCCATGCAAGGCGCGTTGAGCGAAATCTGGAGCAAGACCAAGATCACCATCCTGTTCATCACCCACGACATCCGCGAGGCGATCTATCTTTCCGACCGCATTCTGGTCTTGAGCGGCCGGCCGGCGCGGGTGTCGCTCGAGCTCACGGTGGATTTGGCGCGGCCGCGGCGCCGGCACGATCCGGTCTTTCAGCATCACGAAACCACGCTGGAAAACGCACTCAGCGCGCCGCTCGCCGACGGCGCCAGGACCATCGCGTGATCTGCCGCGCCGTCAGAATATGGTGAAACGCAATGCCGGTACCGAGCACGAATTTATCGCCCGCGTTTGACATCACGCGCGCCAGCCACATCGTCTTGACGGTCCGTGATCCGGCCGTGAGCCGCGCCTTTTACACCGAGGTGATCGGGCTGCAGGTCAGCGACGAAGGCGATGACGGCGAAATCTATCTCCGCGGCGTCGAGGAGACGTGTCATCACAGTCTGGTTTTGCGGCAAGCGGCCGAAACTGCGGTCTGCGAAACGCTCGGATTCCGCGTTCGCCGGGACGAGGACCTCGATCGCGCCAAACGCCACTTCGACGCCAGTGGCATCGAATCGGCTTGGGTCACGCGCCCGTTCCAGGGCCGCACGCTCAAGCTGCGCGACCGCGCCGGAATGCCGCTGGAGCTTTGCGCCAGCATGCCGACGCAGCCGCGGCTCCACGACAAGCCGCATCTTCAGCGCGGCGCCGGCGCCTTGCGCTACGATCACGTGCAATGCCTGGTGCCGGATGTTGCCGCGGCGGGGCAATTCTATGCCGACCTCGGCTTCCGCGTTTCCGATTATTTCGTCGAGCGTCCGGAGGACGACGATCCGCTCGGTCTGTTCCTGTTCCGCAAGAACAATCCGCATGACATCGTTTTGCTGACGCGGCCGGGGCCGCGCATGCATCATTTCGGTTATATCGTCGCCGAGACGCATCACCTGTTTCGTGCGCTCGATACCGCCGGCGCCATCGGCTTCGCGGCCAATTTCGAACGCGGGCCCGGACGGCACGGTCAGGGCCACGTCTTTTATGTGTATTTCCGCGACCCCGACGGCCATCGCGTCGAAATCCTGCCGCCGCCGATTCAGATCATCGATTTGGACGACGTGCCGCAGCGTTGGCATAGCGGCAATCGCTTCACCTGGGACCTGCCGCCGCCGAAAAAATGGCTGTACCAGGCAACGCCGTTTCACGGCGCTCCGATACGTGATCCAAAAGCGGTGCAGAAGCTTTATTCGCTGGAAGATTTTCTCAACACCGTGACTTGAGCCGCGCCTCGTCAGCGCGCTTCGTCGCCCATGGAGACTACGAATTGTCCGATCGCATTCCTCTTCCCGATCTTGCATCCTTGAGCAGAGAGCAGCAGCCGGTGGCCGACGCCGTCGCCGCCGGACCGCGCGGCGAGGTGCGCGGCCCGGTCCGCGTCTGGCTGCACAGTCCGGAGCTTGCGGCGCGGGCGCAGAAGCTCGGCGAATTCCTGCGCTGGAACACCGTCCTCGACCCGCGCATTTCGGAGCTCGTCATTCTCGTCACCGCTCGGCATTATGATTGCGACTACATCTGGTTCAATCATGCGCCGCTGGCGCTCAAGCACGGCCTGTCGCCGGAAGCGATCGAGTGCATCAAACATCGGCGGCATGCGACGTTCGGCACGACGGACGAAGCGGCGGCCTATGGGTTCGCAACTGAAATGCTGAACGCCAACGCCGTGAGCGACGCCACGCTCGCCGCCGCGCGGGCCGCTTTCGGCGACCGCGGCACGATCGAACTGGCCACGATCATCGGCCATTACCATTCGGGCGCGATGGCCCTGTCGCTCGCCGAGATCGCTCTGCCCGACGGGTCGAAGACCTGCCTGCCGCGCTGACGGCGCGGCTTCCGGCGGAAGCTTTACGGCTTCCAGCCCTGTCCCCAGGCCGGCGGGGTCTTGGCGTCGATGAGGATGAAGGCGATGCGGCACGGTTTCGTGCCGTTATTGACCCAGGCATGGTTGGTGGCTTGCTGCACCAGGACGTCGCCGGCTTTGACGTGGATTTCGGTGTCGTCGAGCAGCATGTCGATTTCGCCGTCGAGCACGATGGCGTAGTCGATGGTCCGGGTGCGGTGCGTATTGGCGTGGCGCGCATAGCCTTGCGTCGCCGGGTCGATGCCCATCGAGACCAGGATTTGATGATGATCGACCGGCGGCGCGTTCGCCGGCAGCGGCGCGAAATCGACGATGCGGAAGATCGTGCCGTTCGCGGGCGGCGGCACGCCGACCTGCGTTTGCGCCCGGTCGGCGGCGCCGGCGGCGTCGACCGGCGCTTCGCTCGTCACCCATAACAGCGTCATGCCGTTGCCGCCGGCGCTGCGCTGTTTCGCCGGCAGCGCGCCGTCGAACAGTACCACCGCTTTGCCCCGCGCGTCATGCCCGGTGACGATCCGGCGCGTCGATTTCAACTCCATCGTCAAGCTCCCTGCTATTTCGCATCGATATGTAATCTCACTTAGTAGCAAATTTACAAGATCGAGACAGCCCACGGCATATCGCTAGGCATTAAGGCGGGCGCACTGGCGCCGGCCGCCAAACCTGCCGTGCAAATGCGCACGGTATCCGCGGCCGCACTGAAGGAAGACGCCGAGTTCTAGCCTCAGTGGCTCGCTCCTTTCGTCACGTTGCAGCCCCGCGGTTTGCTTGCCAAGCCGCGGCGCATTGACATTGACGGCCGGCGTGCAACAAGTGCGCTATCCATAAATTGTCGCCGCATGCGCGCGAATGGTGCGCGCGGGATGGGAGGATTGCGTGAGCGTCGAGACGTCGCGTCCGAAATCGTTGCAGTTGCCGTCGGCGGAAAATCCCGGACCACATTACGATCGCGAGCCGGCGTTCACGACAATTGCCCGCGATGTCGACGTCATGGTGGCGATGCGCGACGGCGTCAAAATCTGCGTCGATATATACCGGCCGGAGGGAAACGAGAGATTTCCCGCGTTGTTGGCCTTCGCCATCTACAACAAGGACTTCCAGGGTCCCGATATGGCGGAAGCGCTGCCGCCGCAGCCGGCCTGGTCGCCGCTGTGGACCGGTCCGCTGGAGGCCGGCGACACCAAGTTCCTGGTGTCGCGCGGCTATGTCCACGTCATCGGCTCGCCGCGCGGCGTCGGCAAGTCGGAAGGCGGCGGCTCGCGCGAATGGGATTGCTACGATCTCATCGAATGGATCGCCGCGCAGCCCTGGTGCGACGGCAATGTCGGCATGGTCGGCATTTCCGGTTTCGGCGCCGAGCAGCTTGCGGTCGCCAAACAGCAGCCGCCGCATCTCAAAGCGATTTTCCCGTTCGATTCGCGCGGCGCCTATGGTGAGCTCGGCGGCTTTCGCGACGAATATCCGGGCGGCGTGATCCATCTGTTCCGATATCTGGTCGGTCATTTCTCGGCGATGCACCAGCACAAGGGGCCGCCCGCCGCGTTGCCGGCGGAACGCGACAAGCTCTGGCGCGACGCCATGAACAATCCCGACTACAAAATGTATCCGCACGTCTACAACGTCATCGCGCAAAAAGGCCAGCACATGCCGCCGTACTATAATGTGCTGGTCGATCCGTTCGACTCCGAGGCGGCGGTGGCAAAAAGCGAGGCGGAGTTTGAGCGGATAAAAGTGCCGACCTATACCGGTTCGGGATGGTACGGCTACAGCTACAAGACGCATCTCAACGGCTGCCAGCACTGGTATCGCAACATCAGGTCGCCGAAAAAGCTGTTGCTCGCCGGGCCGGCGCATTTGGAACGGCCGTACCACACCTTCCACGGCGAAGTCCTGCGCTGGCACGATCATTGGCTCAAGGGCATCGACACCGGCATCATGGACGAGCCGCCGGTGCGGTTCTGGGTCATGGGCGCCAACGAATGGCGCAGCGCCGACGACTGGCCGTTGCCGGAAACGCAATGGACCAAGCTCTATCTCAAAAGCTGGGAACGCCTGACCACCGATGCCGTCGCGCCGTCAAGCGCCACCGAGACGCAGCCGCCCGACGCGTTCGTGCAAATGCCGCCGTCGCAGACCAAGGTCGTCCAGCGCCTGCGTTACATGACCGATCCGCTGCCGCATGACGTGCTGGTGGCGGGGCCGATCGCGCTGACGCTTTACGCGTCGATCGATCAGGACGACACCAACTGGATTGTCATCCTCAAGGATGTCGGCCCCGACGTTTCGGTCTTGAGCGTGCGCGAGGGCGAGCGCGAGGTGCCGAAGGACCTGCCGGAACGCGAATTGACGCGCGGCTGGCTCAAGGCATCGCATCGGGCGATCGATGCGACGCGCTCGAAACCATGGTGGCCCTGGCATCCGCTGACGCGGGCGGCCGCGAAGCCCGTCACGCCCGGCGCCATCGAGGAATATCAGATCGAGATCATGGCGACGGCGAATCTATTCCGCAAAGGTCATCGCATTTGCCTCGACATAACCAGCCTCGATCTGCCGACCGGCGTCGCCGGCGCCACCAACGCCGAATACGTGCCGTACCACATCTGCTCGAGCAAGACGGTGCTGCACAAGGTCTATCACGATCGCGCGCA
>Ga0335081_10015882_pt1 | contig 12184 bp, 9 predicted proteins | sample Lox_Sample_35_FD_206713 | JGI IMG/M metagenome (GOLD analysis project Ga0335081, IMG submission 206713) | Soil microbial communities from Loxahatchee National Wildlife Refuge, Florida, United States - Lox_Sample_3.5 | ecosystem: Environmental > Terrestrial > Soil > Wetlands | place: USA: Florida... | reverse complement strand
GGTAGAGAATATTGAGCAGCGCCTCGGTAAACTGTGGAAAGTCGTCGTCGATGCGCAGGTGAACCCGGGCCGCCAGCAGTGCGAAGGCTTCGAGCATGCGCTCGACGTGAGGGTCCTCGCAGCGGTCGGCTTCGAGGAGCAGGCGGGCGGCGATCTTGGGGTGCTTATCCGCGAACTCCGCGCCCATCTGGCGCAGGAAGGTGAGCTCGCCTTCGTAGTAGTTCCTCAGCTCATCGCGCACCGTCTTCTCCCTTGACTTCGTACACGCCCTTGCCCACCTCGAGCGTGGTGTCGAAGCGGATCGGTTCGGGCGTGGGATCGAGGCACATCAACCCTTCGATGACGAATCGCAGGCTTTGTGAATTGTCGCCCACCGGTTCCAATTTCACCTTGGCACGCTTCAGGCGACGCTCGAAGATGGCGATGGTTGACTCCATGTCGCGCACGAGATCCGCGTGGTCCCGGCTGGAGAGCGCCGACCGGGAGGAAAGATCCGCGAACCCATAATTGTAAACGGAGCGCGCCGTTTCGCGCGCGGAGTCTTCCGCCGGCTCAATGGTGCGCCGGGTGTTGAGCAGCCATTCGAGGTCGCGCCGCAGGGCCGCCTTAAGCGCGCGCAGGCCCTGGGCCCGGGTGAGGGGCGCCTCCGCGCTGTTCTTCGGGTCGTCGTCAAGGAGGCGGTCGAGCACCGAGAGCGTTACGGAGCCGGCGTTGTCGCCTCGGGCCATCGCTTACTTACCTGTCTGAAGCGCCTGCGCGGGGTCAAGGCGGCAGATGCGCTCGAAGAGTTTTTGCTGCTGCGCCTTGTCGTTCTGAACCTTCACGCTGAGCCTGAGGAGGGTTCCCAGCGCGGCCGCCACAAAGCTGGGATCCTCCCAGTCGTCGAGTTTGTGATTCTCGATGGCAGCGGCCAGATCGTCCAGAATAGGCTGGGCCACGCTTTGCTTGCTGCTCGAGACACACATCTCCACGAGCTGAAGCCGGCGCTGAAATCGTTCCCGCCCCGAACGCTGACCCGCGAGATCTTTCTGCAGGATTTCGAAGGCGCGGGTCTCCTGCCCTTCGCGCAGCGCCTGGAGCGCCAGCTTGTAGCCATCGATGGCGCGTCCGGGCCAGCGGGCGGCGGAGCCGTCCAAAGCCGCCGCCGAGGCGGCGGGTGCGTCGGGCGCCGGCGGCGGAGAGGGAGGTTCCTGAGTTATGGACTTGAGCCAGGCCCGCGTGTCGGCGTTAGCCGCCGGCGTATCGTCCATGAGGGTAGCGTCCAGAAGTTGCGGAATGTCCGTCACCAGCGCCCTCAGCTCCGAGCGAATCGCCCGGGCGACGGCCTGATAATCGCTGCCCAGCGCGTCGCAGGCTTCAACGACGAAGCGCTGCAGGTCGAGCCAGGCGCGGCTGCAGGGCAGCGCCATGGCGCTCTCGGCGTCTTCCAGAAGCTGAAGCCACTTCTGGTCGAGCGCCAAGCGCTTGAGGTGCTTTCGAAGTTCGGTGGGCGGAGCCTCGAGCTGGGTCGGGTCGGAAAGCTCTGCGGCGGCGCGTAACTCGCCCCAGCGCAGGCCGCGGAGCATCAGATAAGACGCGGGGCTTTTGGGTTCGCGGCGCCGCAGAAAGGCTGCCGCTTCGGCGACCTTGTGGACGGCCTCCAGCCTGTCGGCGGGCTCGGAGGAACCCTCGAGTGAAATCACCACTCCGACGCGCACCGGGCCTGCGCCCGCCGGCGCTCCAGCCGCCTCGGAACCGCCCTCGGCCGCAGCGCCCGCCGGCGCTTCTTCCACCGGGTCCGGCTCCTTCTCCCGTTTCTTCTGCAGAAATCCGTGGACGACCGGACTCACTTCCTGCAACGCTGATTCCAGCCTGCCCATCGACGGAGCGACACTGCCGAACCTCGCGTTGCAGGTTTCGTTGAGCTGCGTCAGGAGCTTCGCGCACTCCTCCAGGTCTTTTTCGGCCTTGGCGTAGAAGGCCTTGGGCGAATCGTCAAAGGCCTTGTCAAAGACCTCCGGCGCGAGCTTGCCCTCTTTCAGGGCAGCGGCGCGGGCTTTCTTGGCTTCATCGCTCTTCGCAGCTTCCTCGTACCCCAGGGCCCGGGAGTCCTGATAGTCCACAAAGCTGTAGGTTTCCTTGGCGACGAGCGGCACGAGCTTCAAGGGCAGGCCGAACGTGGTACCTATAAACTCGAGCGGAGCCGCCCTCAATTCCGCATCGCCGTCCTCAAGTTCGGGGTAAAGGGTGTCCCAGAACTGGTCGATCAGCGCGAGACACAGGGCGAGGCCGTCGGCCAGTCCGCCGAAGCCCTTCTGTTTCAGCCAGGCTTCGGCCAGCCAGGCGGCAAGCTGCAAGTCTTTGGTCTTGGTCTTGAGGGCGTCGGTGGCGAGCTTGACCACCAGCGGATTGTCGGCTACCTTGCGATCGCGTTCGGTCATCCCTGGCGGAGGATGGTCTTCTTCGCGCCGGGCTTCCTTGATTCTATCGTAGAGGGGATCGTACCGCAGGCTGGCGCCGCTTGGGTTCGGACCTTCGATGGGGCTCAGCAGATCTTCCGGGAAGGGCATGGCTCATCAGGCTTCCGCCGGAGCGGGGTTGAACTCCAGCGTGCGCAGCTCGAGAAAGGGAATCTCCTCGTCATCCACCAGCCACATCTTCTGTCCCATGGGAACCTGTTCGTCGTACCCGTCGGGCTGCTCCCACACGGTTGAGCGGCCGAGGCGCACAGCATCATCCGGATGCCGCCACGAAAACGGCGCGAGGACGGGCATGAGGACCTCGCCGAGCTCAGTGCCTTTGAACCCCGGGCTGGTTTTTACGGCGGCCGGCGTCCAGAGCAGATCCCTCAAGCGCTTCGGCGGCGGTATTCGGACGGAGCTTACGTGCTCCAGGGGCAGCCACAGATAATTGCCCGCCGCGAAGATTTCGAGGCGGGCGCCGATGCGGGGGTCGGCATCGGCAAACGAGTTGAAGGGCTTGCCGTTGACCGTGCCGGGAATGGCCGCCGACGTTGTGCCGGCCGGCTGCGGATACTCGCCGCGGGCGTAAAGGTCCTGCCGCTGGCGCTCGGCGAAGAGCGCGCTTCGGTACATCAGCACGCCGATCTCGCTTTGTGGCCCGCCCTGCCCGAGAACCTCGAGTTGCTTGTCCGCGCGCTGATACTCTCCTGCGAAACACAGAAGCTCGAAGAGAAACGTGCGGCGGCGGGCGTCGCCGGGGTTGTCGCGCAGTTCAGCGCTCAACGACTGGATGGCTTCTCCCAGCCGGCCCGCCCGAAAAAGCTCTTGTGCGTTCATCATCGGCTCACGATCAGAAAGGCGACCTCGCCCCTCACCCGAGTCTGATTTCCCGGAGCCTGAAGTCGTGCGCGCCCCCCGGAGTGCAGGGCCTCGCCTCTCGCGAGAATCAGGCTGCTTTCAGCAGCGAGGCGCCTTAACGCCCTCCGGTATCAGCGTGAAGGCGCCTCGCTGCGCGGTGTTGCACAGATGATCTGCGGACAGAACCAAGTCTAGGTGGACTTCACCTTCTTGATGTCGTAATCGGCGGAACCGGCCGAGGTCACCGAGCCGCTCGACGTGTCCTGGGTGAAGTATTCGTACTTGATCTCTTCAAACGCCAGGCTGACACTGCACGACGGTGTGCCGGTGGATCCGCCACCCACGCTGAACGACGTTACAAAACACTTGGTGAGCGTGATCTGCAGGTAAATGTAAGGGGTTCCGCCGCCCCCCGTCTTGCGCCCTTTGAACGTCCCGGTGGCGATGTGGGTGCCCTGAACCAGGTTCTTCACCACCTGGTAGCTGGACGTTTCGAGAGAGCAACTGAAGCTGAAATCCGACACCGAAGGCTTGCCGCCCGAGAGGCCTTTGCCTCCGAGCTCCGCCGGGCTGGAGATGCCAAAGGACCAACTATCGAGGTCGATGTAGTTTGTCATGCCGTCGGCCTGGGATTCCCCATTGACGCCGTCGATCAGGATGTAGTAATCGCTGGGCATTACTGACGCCTCCTCTTGGGTGCTAAGAATTCAAGGATCGTGAGGACCCTTGTGCTGGGAACTGGCTCGCCAGACGGGCGGGCCCTACTTCCGGGCCGACTCCGGCAATTCGGCAACCAGCCGGAGAGATACGCTGAGCTCGTCGAGCTGAAAGTGTGGTCGAAGATAAGTGATGGCCCGATAGACGCCAGGCTTGCCCTTGACTTCCTCGACGTCCACCCGAGCTTCCCGGAGCGGATACTTCGCCTTGGTCGCCTGATTCGCTTTGTCATCCTGGGTGACGTACTGGCTGATCCACCGGTTCAGAAAGCGCCAGCAATCCTCGCGCGACATGAAACTGCCGATCTTGTCGCGCATCATGGCCTTGAGATAGTGTGCGAAACGGCAGGTGGCCATCATATAAGGCAGTTGCGCCGAGATGCGGGCGTTGGCCGTGGCGGCATCGCTGTCATACACCTTCGGTTTGTTGCAGGATTGAATGCTAAAGAAGGCGGCTTTGTCCGTGCCTTTGCAATGAACCAGGGGCACCAGGCCCTGGTCCGCCAATTCCTTCTCCCGGCGGTCGGTGATGGCGATTTCGGTGGGGCACTTCAGCGCCACGTCGCCTTCGTCGGTGCGGAACGTGTGGGCCGGCAGACCCTCCACCAAACCGCCTCCCTCCACGCCGCGAATCGCGACGCACCAGCCGAACTGTGCGAACGCCTGGGTCATTCGGGCGCCCAGCGCATACGCGGCGTTTCCCCAAAGGTACTTGGAGTGGTCCGTCCCGTCCACGCCCTCCTCGTAGGAGAAGCCCTCCACGGGCGCGGTTTCTTTGCCGTAAGGCAACCGCATCAGGATGCGGGGGCAGGCCAAGCAGACGTACTTCGAATCTTCGCTCTGTCGGAATGACTTCCACTTGGCGTACTCGGTGCTGTCGAAAATCTTGGCGATGTCGCGAGGCTGATCGAGTGCGGTGTAACTCGGCAGGTTGAGCAGTTCCGATGAAGCCGCGGAGAGGAACGGTGCGTGGGCGCCCGCCGCCACCTGCGACACTTTCTCCAGCAACTCGAGATCCTCAGGATGGCGCGTGAACTCGTAGTCTCCAATCAAAGCGCCGAAGGGCTCGCCGCCGAAGATGCCGAACTCGTCTTCGTAGACCTTCTTGAACATCGCGCTCTGGTCGAACTCGGCAGCGCGTTGCAAGTCGCGGAGGAGCTCCTTCTTCGACGCGTTGAGAATCCGGATTTTCAGCATGGTGCTGGTTTCCGACTGATCCATCAGGTATTTCAGGCCGCGCCAGGTTCCTTCCAATTTCTGGAACTGGGGGTGGTGAACGATCTCGTTTAACTGAATGGAAATCAGATGGTCTATCTGCGCGATCCGCGCGGTGATCATCTGGTCAGCGTCGCGGGCCACGGTCATGGAGCCTTCGAGTACCTGGGCCACGAATTCCTTCACGAGGTTCTTCCCGCGTTCGCGCGAGGTGGTATCGGCGAACCGGCCCTGTTCGACGATCTGATCGAGAAGACTCGCTTCGGTTACGTGTTCCGCCGCGGCAGGCGCGCCCGATACTTTTTGTGCCTCAGCCATTAGAGTCCTCCTCCTTCTTCTCGCCCACTTCACCCTTCAGTTTCTCCAGCTTTTCCGCCTTACTGACGGCGTCGAGCAGCGCGTCGTCCAGCTTTTCGTTGGTTTGGAGGGTGCCCTTCAGATCGTTCAGCCGCGTCCGGAGTTCCAGAAGCTCGCGCAGCGGCTTCACCTGGCGGGCCACCTGCTCGGGCTCGAAGTCTTCCAGGCTTTTGAAATGAAGATCCACCTTGAGCTGGCCGACGTTGGAGTCTTCGCTCAGCTTGTTGTCGACTGCGAAGGCAAGGTGGGGATTCATGCTTTCGAGGACCGAATCGAAGTTGTCGGGTGTCACCTCGACAAACCGTCGCTCCTTCAGTTTGGGCAGCGGCTGCTCGGGCTGACCGGTGAAATCTCCGAGGACGCCCATTACAAATGGCAGTTCCTTGGTTTCGATCGCGTCGCCCACCTCCACGTCGTAAGTCACATGCACGCGCGGAGGCCGGACTCGGCTCAGTTTCTTATGAACGCTCTCGCTTGGCATAGGTGCACGTCCTCCCTGAAAAGAATCCTAGTCCCTCATCATGGTGAGTAGTTGGAATACCACAAGGCTCTCGCGGTGTCAAGGTTGATTCGGCCATTTAGCGTGGATTCTTTGTCCACGTAGGTCGCCGCAGCTCTGGCGTCTGCCAGCCCTGCTGCGGAAGGAGACCGGGCTGCACTTAGCTCCACGGTCCGCTGAGGCCGCGCGGAGGGTCTGCGATCGACTGGAAGCGTACCAGGCGCACGGCGTCGCGGCCTTTGAACGAGACCAGCGCCATCAGGCCCCGCTCCAGGATACTCTCCGCAGCGGTTTCGGTGAGCAGCACCTCCGCACAGGGCTCGGCGGCCCACTCTCCGCTGTTGCGATACGTGTGCAGCGGCAGACCGTTGATTTCTCCGCCCCGCGGGCGCATTTCGGAGCCGGAGCGGCTGTATTCTTCGCCGAGGAGGAAGGCGCAGGCGAACGCCGGGTTGGCCCAGAGGTAATCCTCATGCAGCGGTGACGCGGTAAGCTCCTCAAAATCGAATCCTTCACAGGCGTCGGTCGCCTCGCCGTAGGGCAGGCGCTGAATGTATCGCGGTAGCGCCAAGCCGAGGTAATCGGCTTCGGGCCGCCTCCGCAAAGACTGCCACGCCCGCTCGCCGTCGGTGTTGGAGGGTGCGGTCCAGTGCGCTGGGTCGGGCGTGCTGGCCAACGAGTCGCACCCAACTAGGCTCGCGCTGGCGGCGGCCAGGAACGGCGCGCCCGCTGCCGCTGCGATCTGCCCCAGTTTCACGAGCAGGTTCACGTCCTCCAGGTTCGCAGCGAAGGTGTAGTTGCCGGCAAGTACTGCCCACGGCACCGCGCCCGGCGTCTTCACAATCTGTTCGACCAGCAGCCGGTAGGTGGCTGTACCCGCCAAACCCTCGCCGCTGAGGTCCGCGGCGAGCTCTCCCTTCGAGACGTCGATCAGGAACAGCTTGAGGTTTGAATCGGTTTCGAGGCGCCGCACCAGAAAGAACACCGCGCGCCAGGCCGATTCGAGAGCCTGAAAATCGGCGTGATGCAGGATGGCTCGCATCGTGTCGCTGACGGCTCGATCCACTTCGGCGAGCACCTCGGGTTGCCGGGGATCGGCGCCCGGCGCCAGGTGGGGTGCGACCAGGTCATGGAGGAACCGGCCCCATTCGTCGCGACCGCGGGGCGGCACCGGCCGCTCTCCTGCCTGCTCGATGACCTGATCCAGAAGGCTGCCGGAAGCGAGTTGTTCGATGTCGAGCGTTGCCCCACCTTCGCGCGGCGCGGGACCTGGGGGCTCGAGTCGCGAGGGCACTGCAGCGGTGCGGGGCGTCAATCCGAGTTCGGCTGCTGCTTCTGCAAAGGTACTTCGATCGGCCAGCCGGCGGCGCAGCTCCCTCAGCCTGGCGAATACTTCGAGGTGCTCGTAGAGGTGGTCGGGGTGAAAGTTGTCGAGGCCTGCGAAACGGAGAGCAAGCTCGGCATCGCCGGTTCCAGGGCGGATTCGCAGCTCCGGCTTCAGCTTTGCCAGAACCTCGTCGAAGTTGTCGCGGTCGACTTCCACAGGCCGTCGCGTTGCCCATTGCGTTCCGAATCCCAAGAGCTGGCGATTGGCGCGGCCGCTGAAGTCTCCCAGGATGGCCATGCGAAATGAACTGCCGCCGCGGGCGGGCTCGACATTCACCGAGTCGCCCAGCACCACGCGGAAGCGGCTGTCACGATCTGAGGAGTCGAAGCTCAAGATTTACACCTGATATGGGCCGCATTCATTAAGCCGCCGCGACGGGCGCGATCGAAACCATCGTATCGAGACACCGTGCCGCGCTTTGAAGTGGAGAATCGATTCGCCCTTACTGGGCGACTTTCGTCACGCAGCCCATTTCCGAGAAGAAACTCGGCTTAAATATCAAAGGCGCCCCGCCGGCGTCAAGATGGAACGAAATTCGAGCCGGTTGACGATTTGCGAGGATGATCGGTTGATCGCCGGCTTTTTCCGTAATCTCCAGGTCATACCCGCTGCCCGACGGCTTCCATTGCTCCGAGTGAGCGTAGAACTGGAAAGTGCCCCACGGCCCCGTGAAATAGATCGTTCCTGTGCCAGTGATGGCCAGCCTCACGCCATCCCCGGCGCCGGGCCAGATCAGTTGCTTGGGCCCGCCGCTGGACGTCAGGGTAACTCCGTCCAGGTAGAGGGTGAAGTTCTGCGAGCCGCCGCTGACGACCGGCGTCAGGGTGTAGTGATACTGGGGTTGCTTCAGGCCCGGCTGCGGGTACAGCGCCTGCATGACAGCCGAAGCGCGCTCGTAAAATGCAAGGTACTTTGGGTTCGCCTTGTTCGGTCCGCCCGGCGGAGGGGGCGCGTGCTGCGCCAGCAGGCCTGTGCCGGGCAGAAATAAGGCCGCAAGCTCCTGAAGGGAGGCAGTGGGTGCGGCAGCGGAGATGCCGGTCGAGAGCCGTTTGAGGGCGCTGCACAGATCTCCGGCGCCTGGCGGTGGAGGCGGTTTCAGGCTGGAACCGAGGAAAGCGATCGGATCAGTGATCAGCTTGGCCACGATTGGATCCACTTGGCCCTGCGGGTCCACCTTGAAGTTCTGCGCGGCCAGGGTTCGAGTAGTGCTCATGGCCGTGGAGGCCATCTGGGAGCACTGGAGCCGCTGCGCATCCTGTTGCGCCTCGGGCAGCGTGCCGATTTGCGAGAGGCAGCCCTGCAAATTGATCAGACCGCCGGTGTAGTCCTTGTTGCTTGGGCCCGCGTATTGGTCTTTGCATGGGCTCGGCACGATGTATTGCGCCGGCTGGAATACGTTGACGACGTCGGGAACGCCCACCGACGTATTCTGCGACACGGTACACATCAGCTCCAGCAGCGGGGAAGTGTTGCTGGCAAGCTTTAACAATTTGTTCGCGGCATCGGCAGAGTTCTTGTAACCGACAATGCTCGAGCTCTTGAGAAAGTCTCGCCAGTGGCCGACGAACTCCGCCTGGTAGCGCTGCCGGATGTCCTCCCGGATCTTGCCCGGATCGGGCACCGCCCCGGGCGGCTTACCGAGCACCCAAGGCTCGCCTTTTAGGTACTGTTCAACGTGCGGCAGGGCCTGCCCGGTCATGAAATCCCAGCCGGTCTTTGTGAACGCTGCCGGAACGCCCTGCCGCACCACAACGTAGGCCTCCGAGCCAGGAAAATCGCGGTTGAAGTCGATTGGCTTGTTGTTCTTCGCCGTGGCGGCCGCGGCCAGCATGGCTCGATAAACCGGCAATTCCGGTGGGAATTGGCCCAGGTAGTTTCGCGCGCGAAGTACCGCGTCAGGATCGGCCGGCGCGGCAAAGCAGGTCGCGGCATCCTGCTGCGCACTGTAACGAAGCTCGTCCGCATAGAAATCGAACTGTTTCTGCGCCGCCGCCGCCGCGGCGGGATCCGGATTGGCGCCCTCGGACCAGGCTTGGTAGAGCACCGGGGGCAGAAAATCCGACGTGCTATGAGATCCCTCCGAGGTCGTGATGAGATAGGCCTTCAGCGTTTCGTACGGGGTTCCGTAGTCGTCGTTGGGCCCCGGTGCGGACGACGGAAGTTGGCGCAGGCGGTTCAGCAGCACACCCTGGGTGCGGTTCAGCAGCAGGCTTTGAAAAGCGTTCGAATAGTCCCGGCAGGCGACGGGGTACAGGCGATCGCCGGTGTAAAGCCACCACCCCAAGCTCGCCGGATGCCCGTTGCGCTGGTACTCGCTCAGTTGATTCAGCGGTGCACGCAGTCCATCCAGCGCCGCGAGCGAGCTGGCGCTGGGGAGCTGGCCGGACTGCGGCGGCGAGGTCTGCAGGTTCCTGGCGACGTCCTCCGCCGCGGAGTTGACCTGGGAAACGAGCCCACGGTTGCCGACATAGGAGACGACGAATCCTACCAGGAACACGAGGAGCGCCAGGGTGGCGGAGGCCAACAGCAGACGTTGCCAGAAGGCCACTTTACTGCTAGTGCCGCTCGCGCCCAGCGCCGCCCGGTCGCGCAGCAGCACCTCGCTGAAAAGGTGAGGAAGGAATAGCGGCTGTTGAACCAGACGCGGCTGGGCCGAGATCCCAGCCGTCAAGCCCATGGTCCCTTCGGCTTTGAGCTTGCTCGCGTCGAAGAACCGGGTGGCTCCGCTGGGAGTGGTCTCATCTGCGGCGGACTGGGCCTGCAGCTTCCTCACGTCGAACACCCGGGTGGCGCCGACGGGGCCTTCCGGCGCAGAGGTAGGAACGGGCTCCGAGGTCTCCGCCACTCCGGCGTTCACCGTGATTGTCCTCCGGCCCGCGACATAGAACCCGCGCAGAAAAGGCCCGGCGACCAGTTGACTGGGCCGGCACAAGTCCACCAGCGCCGGTACAATCGGCGCGCGCAGCTTGCGAAACTCGCGGGGGAACTCGTATATGCCCGGCAGCTTTGTGGGTTCGTGCTCGCGGCGCAACAGATCGGTCCGGCGCGCGTCAAGGTCATAAAAGATGAGATCGAAAGCCTCTCCTACCCGCTTCGTCTCAAGCTCCGCATAGAGGCCGGTTCGGGCTGCCGGCTGCAGGGGCAGCGTCACGCCCAGGATCTCGCCGGCCTCCGCCTCACTGAGATTGCCCACGAATTCCGAGAAGAACGGCAAGCCGTCTGCCCGGCTCAGCAGAACGTACACCGGGAAGCTGATGCCCAGAAGTTGCGAGATCTCCCGGAGCCGCGCCTGGAGGTTGCGGACGCTGGCCTCGGCGACGCCTGCCGTGCGAAAGCTCTGGGTGTCGAGGCAGGCCAGCACAGCCCTCGGAGCCTGGCCGCGTCCTCCTACCACCGACGCCAGCTTGGCAGGCGCGAGACGGCGGGCCAACTGCGCCCAGCGCCCCGGGTCTGCCGTCACCGCCGCGCCCGCCTCCACCACGATCGTCTGGCGGGCCAGCCAGATGTTGACGGATTCGGTGGGTGCGGTGGTGTTGTCCTGAAAGACGTTCCCAGCCAGAAGTTCCGGCTCGAGGCCGGAGTTCAGAACCGCGCTCGTTTTCCCGGAGCCCGGGTCGCCGACCAGCAAGATCAGCGGCAGCCGGCCCACCTTGGAGCTTTCGACGAGCTTTGAGGAACGCAGACGGTCTTCGGCCAGGCGGAAGAGGACGTCGATCTCGCGCGCATCACCGGCGCCCTCCACTCCCGGCTCGGCGCCGCTGGGCTCGTTCTTGTGCAACCACCACAAGAAGGCTACGAATCCGATGATGCCGAGCAGGATCAGGGCGATCCGCAGAACCCAGAGGTTACTTCCTTGGAGGTGAAGCCAGGTGCCGGCGAACCACGAGAGCAGGAGCCACAGAACGAGGATCCCTGCCGCCAGCCACGTTTTCCAGGATACCTTCATGTCGTTTCGCCCGCCGGCACACGGTCACCGGAATGAGATCAGATGCTCGAGCTCAGGGCAAGCTTGAACGCGACAAACAGACCTGCCGTGAGTACCAACGTGACGAGCGCCGCCAGCGCCAGGCGGCGAATCCAGGGGTCGTGCCGGCCGAAGGAAGGAGATTGTTCGGGCGGGACCCACGCCGTCAGCTTCGGGGGGGCGCCTCGGATGCGCCGGATCTTTTCGATGGCGGCATCCTGAATGCTCCGCGTAGCCTCGGCGCCGCCCAAGCCGTACTTCCCACGGTACCCAAGAAGCAGGCAGAGCAGGTAGACCTCCAGCGCGTCGGCCACCCCGGGCGAGTCTTGGGCTTTAAGCAGCCGGTCGAGCCCTTGAAAAAACAATTCGCCGGCGAGGTGCGAGCCGAACAGCCCCTGCCCCAGGGGCTCGCGCTCCCAGTCGGAGGAGATGATACTGCGAAACGTCAGAACCGATTCATCCAGAAACGCCACCACGGCAAAGGTCGCCAGACGAATCTCGTCCTGATGGTAGCCCTTCGCCAGGGCCTGTTGCTCGGCGTTTTTGAGGGCCGATCTCATGTTGACCCGGAAGGATGCGGCATCGTTCGCCACCTGCCGGTTCGAGCGCACCCTCACGGTCACCGTAAACATCTCCTGGTAGAGCAGGGCAAGGTTCTCAGTGCGCGGCGGCGCTGCCGGGGCCGTGGGCTGTCTGGTCGGAACTGTGGGTGCGGCCATGGGTCCTCGTTAGAGCGGACTAGGATTC
>Ga0335081_10015881_pt1 | contig 12185 bp, 8 predicted proteins | sample Lox_Sample_35_FD_206713 | JGI IMG/M metagenome (GOLD analysis project Ga0335081, IMG submission 206713) | Soil microbial communities from Loxahatchee National Wildlife Refuge, Florida, United States - Lox_Sample_3.5 | ecosystem: Environmental > Terrestrial > Soil > Wetlands | place: USA: Florida... | reverse complement strand
GCTATCCCAGTCCTCCGGCAAGCCGGTGAAGCAATCGAAGCCGAAAAATCGGCTGTCGCGCGAAGAGTTCTGTTCAGCGAAATAGAGGATGCTGTGGCCGCGATGAACGCCGAATTCCAGATAGTCGACCGCGCCGGCACTGCGATCGGCGACAAAGGACCACATCTCTTCGCGCGTGCCAAACGCCGGTACATCGACATATCGCTGCTTGAAGTTGTCGAGCAGCGGCTGGCGGTTCAACCTGTCGACGAACGCGCTGTATGGCATGCGCCGTCCGTAATTATTCTTGAAGGCATTGGTCAGAACCCGCCTGGTCTGCTTCGCATGCTGCAACAATGACATTGGTTTTTCTCGGCTCGCTACCCGGGAGCAAAGACGCGGATCGATGACGCAGCCGCACACAGCAGCCGCGGGCACGGTCGGCGAAAGTGACTACCACGCCTGCGGCCGGCGGGCTTTGCGATCAAGCGTCAACCTTAATTTCGGCGGTTACTCTGCCGGTTGCACGCCCGACCGGCGCGGCTTTCCGCGCCGCGGTCCGAGTTCCGCAATATAGCGCGCGATGACGTAGAACACCGGCGTAAAGATAAGGCCGAAAGCGGTCACGCCGATCATTCCGGAAAACACCGCGGTCCCCAACGCCTGCCGCAATTCAGCGCCGGCACCGACGGCCCAGACGAGCGGCGTCACCCCGAGGATAAAGGCGAACGACGTCATCAGGATCGGGCGCAGCCGCAGTCTGGTGGCTTCGACGGCCGCCTCCCATCTGTTGCGGCCCTGATCCTCAAGCTGGCGGGCAAATTCGACAATAAGGATGGCATTCTTGGCGGCGAGCCCGATCAGCACCACGAAGCCGACCTGAGTGAGGATGTTGTTGTCCTGCCCGCGCACGATGACCCCGGTAATGGCGGCGACAAGGCACATCGGGACAATCAAGATCACCGCGAGCGGAAGGGTAAGGCTCTCGTATTGCGCGGCGAGCACGAGAAACACGAACACCACCGCGAGCACGAAAGCGAACATCGCGGTATTGCCTGCCTTGATTTGCTGGTAGGCGAGCGACGTCCATTCGGTGGCAAAACCTTGCGGCAAAGTCTCGCCCGCCAGTTTGTCCATGATGTCGATCGCCTGGCCCTGCGAATAGCCGGGCGCGGCCGCCCCATCCAACTCGGCGCAGGGATAGAGATTGTAGCGCGGCACGCGGAAAGGACCGGAAATGTCCGTTACCGTAGTGAACGAGCCAAGCGGCACAGTATCGCCGTTGGAATTGCGCACCCGTATCTTGAGAACGTCGGAAATGTCGCGGCGGTCTTCGTCGCGCGCCTGAGCGGTGACGCGGAAGGTGCGCCCGAAAAGGTTGAAGTCGTTGACGTAGGCCGAGCCGATAAAGACCTGCAAGGCGTTAAACACGTCCTGCACGTTGACGCCGAGAAGCTGCGCCTTGGGGCGATCGATATTGAGATACACCTGCGGCGTCGACGTCTCAAACAAAGTGAATACCGTCGTCACGCCGGGCGTGTGCGCAGCGCGCGCCATTAATTCGGTCGTCGCCTGCCGCAACGCCGCCGAGCCGAGGCCGGCGCGGTCTTCGACGATCATGCGAAAGCCACCGGAATTGCTGATGCCGCGGACCGGCGGCGGCAGTACGGCGACAAAGAAGCCGTCCTGAATTTTCGACAGCCGCCGGTTTAATTCCGCCTGAATCGCGGCCGCCGATTGACGCGGATCGCGCGCACGCTTGGCAAATGAATCGAGCACAAGGAAAATCGCGCCGGCATTCGGCGAATTAGTGAACGTGGCGCCGGAGAAGCCGACAACGTTGACCCCGTGCGCCACCCCAGGCACGCCGAGCGCGATGTCAAGCGCGCGCTGCTGCGCGGCGTCGGTGCGCGCAAGCGCAGCGCCCGGCGGAAGCTGAACCACGATGATCATGTAGCCGGCGTCGATTTGCGGGATGAACCCGACCGGCGTCTGGCGGAATTGATTGAGCCCGAAGCCGATCACGACCAGATAGACGAGCACCATGATCGCGGCGCGGCGCACGGTGCGCCCGGCGAGCCAGGAAACCCCGGCGCCGACTCCGTTAAAGCCGCGGTTGAAAATCGCAAAGAGGCCGTGGATCGGCCGCTCCCACCAGCGATCGCGGCGGCCGGGCCCGTGCGGTTTAAGCAGCAACGCACACATCGCCGGCGAGAGTGTCAGCGACACGAGGAGCGAGATCACGGTCGCGCCGGCGATGGTCAGCGCAAATTGCCGGTAGAACTGCCCCGATATGCCGGTGATGAATACCGAAGGCACGAATACGGCGCAAAGAACGAGCGCTATGGCAACGAGCGCCGAGCCGACCTCGTCCATACTCTTGCGCGCCGCTTCTCGGGGCGGCAGACCGGCAGCGATATTGCGTTCGACGTTTTCCACAACGACAATCGCGTCGTCGACGACAATGCCAATCGCCAGCACCAGCCCGAACAACGACAGATTGTTGAGCGTAAACCCGAACGCGGCCATGAAGAAAAACGTGCCGATGAGTGAGACGGGGATGGCGACAAGCGGAATAACCGCCGCGCGCCAAGTTTGCAGGAATAGGATCACCACCAACACGACGAGAATGGTGGCCTCGCCGATGGTTTCAATTACGGCGTCGACGGATTGTTGTATGAACTGCGTTGGATTGAAGAAAATGTCGTATTTGATGCCCGGCGGAAAGCGCTTCGACAGTTCGGCCATCAAACTCTTGACGCTCTCGGCCGTCGCCAGGGCATTCGACCCGGGTCGCTGGAAAATCGCGAGCGCCACGGCGGGATCGTGATCGAGATAGGAATTGGACGAGTAGTCGAGCGCCGCCAGCTCCACTTTGGCGACGTCTTTGAGTCGTACCACCGCTCCGGGCGTCTCCTTGACCACGATCGAGGCGAATTCCTCGGGATCGGCCAGGCGGCCAAGGGTCTGCACCGCAATTTGGAAAGCGCCCGGGTGCGCGACCGGCGGCTGATCGAGCATGCCCGAGGCGACTTGGATGTTCTGACCTTGCAGGGCGTTGACCACGTCGGTCGCGGTCATTCCCAACGATTGCAGACGGTCCGGATCAATCCAGATGCGCATCGAATAATCGCGCGCTCCAAAAACGATAATCGATCCGACACCGTCCACGCGGGTGACCGCATCGGTCACTTCCAGCGTCGCGTAATTGGAAATGAAGAGGGCGCTGCGGGAATGATCCGGCGAATAAAGATGCACGACCATCATCAGATCGGGGGAGCTCTTCTGCACGGTGACGCCGATGTTGCGCACGTCGGCCGGCAAGCGCGGCTGCGCAATGGCCACCCGGTTCTGTACCTGGACCTGAGCGATATCGAGATTGGTGCCGAGATCGAAACTGACCGCAATCGAAAAACGCCCGTCCGCGGTGGAGTTGGACGCCATGTAGATCATGTTCTCGACGCCGTTGATCTGCTGCTCCATCGGCGTGACCACGGTCGAGGCCACGACTTCGGCGCTGGCGCCCGGGTACTGACCGGTGACGCTGATCAAAGGCGGCGCGATTTCCGGATATTGCGCGATCGGCAAGCGAAAGAACGATACGCCCCCGAGGATCACGAAGATGACCGAGATCACGGCTGCAAAGATCGGCCGGTCGATGAAGAAATGCGAGATGCGCATTACGGCTAGTTCGCCTTCGCCTGCGCCGCCTCTTTGGGCGCAGACGATGCCGCCGGCGTGCCTTTCTCTTCCACCGTCACTTTTATTCCAGGCCGCGCCCGCATCAAGCCGTTGACAATGACGCGATCGGAGGCGGTCAGTCCTTCCTTGATCACGCGCAGATCGTCATCGAGCTGACCGGAAATTATATATTTCTGCCGGGCGATGCCGTTGTCGTCGACCACGAGAACGTATTTGCGCGACTGTTCGGTGCCGATTGCCGCGTCGGGAATGAGCAGCGCAACGAATGGCGGCGAGCCCGGTACGCGGACCCGGCCGAACATGCCCGGCGTGAACAAGGCATTGGGATTGGCAAAAACAGCGCGACCGCGGATTGTGCCCGAGGACCGGTCGATCGCATTGTCGATGAAATCCATCTTGCCGGAGTGAGCAAAGTCCGTCTCGTCGATCAGTTTGAGCGCGACCGCAACGGCACCTTCGCCGCTGCTGCCCATCTGTCCGGTTGACCCGGCGACGCGCTGGTAGCGCAGGTATGAAGCTTCGTCGAAAGTAAATTCGAACCGAATCGGGTCGACCGAGACAATGGTTGCCAGCAGCGTGGTATTGCTGCCGTTGCCGCCGGTTACCAAATTTCCGACGGAGACGCGCCGGTCGCCAATGCGTCCGTCAATGGGTGCGCGCAATTCCGAATATTCGTTCAAATCGAGCTCGGCCGAGTGGACCATCGCTTCCTGGGCGGCGACGGAAGCTTCCGCGACACTTTTAGCTTGCTTGCGCTGATCGTAAGTTTGCTCGGTGATTGTCTTGTTCTGAACCAGTTCCTTGCCGCGGGCGAGATCGGCCTCGGTGAATGCAAGATTGGCGCGGGCTTGAGCGAGATTGGCGCGCATCTGGTCAAGTGCGATCTGGAATGGCCGGTGGTCGATAACGAATAGGAGGTCACCTTTCCTGACCATCTGTCCGTCAGTGAAATGGATTTCCGAAAGATATCCGGAGAGCCGCGAGCGCACTTCGACCGAGTCGACGGCGACGAACCGGCCAACGTATTCGTCCTGATCGACGACGGTGCGCTGGACCGGCCTTGCCACCGTTACAGTCGGCGGTGGTGGGGCAGCAGTTTGCTGTTGCCCCCGGCCACACCCCGCCACGCCGGCTGCCAACAGGAGCAAAAGCCCCGCCTGCCACTTGCGTCCGACTTTGGCCATGAGTCTCTTCGCCCTCGCTGCGCCCGCACCATATGCGATTGCCGTCGGCGGCGGCAGTAAAAATCGCCACCCTTCCCCGGCCGGCGATAGGCCCCATATATACTGCCCGGCTCTCGCATGTTGCTCGACGCCGATCAAACATGGCTAATTTCAGTGAGAATACTGCCTCTCAACGACGCAGGCTTTGCCGGCGCGCGGCCTGCAGCCCCTGCTCCGTCAGAGGTGCCGCCTGAAGATCAGGCGCTCCTCGACGCCTATTCACGCGCCGTAATCGAAGTGGTCGATCGCGTCGGCCCGGCCGTCGTCGGCCTCTCGGTGCGCGACCAATCGGTCCAAGCTGCCTCCGGCCCCGGCAGGCGGCCTCAGGGCGGAACAGGCTCTGGCGTTATCGTCGCGCCCGACGGGCTTATTTTGACCAACAGTCACGTCGCCGGCGCGGCCGGGTCGGTGTCCACGATCGAGGTAACGACTCCAGAAGGCCAGCGGCTCACGGCTCGTCTGGTCGGCGACGACCCAGATACGGATCTGGCGCTTTTGCGCGTGGATCAACCGGTCACCCTGCCCGCGGCGCGGCTTGGCGATTCGAAACGTCTCAAGCGCGGTCAATTGGTGATTGCGATCGGCAATCCGCTCGGATTCGAATCAACAGTAACCACGGGCGTCGTCTCCGCACTCGGCCGCTCGCTGCGCGCACGCACCGGTCGCCTTATTGACGACGTGATCCAGACCGACGCCGCGCTCAATCCCGGGAATTCCGGCGGCCCGCTTGTCTCGTCCCGGGGTGAGATCGTCGGGGTCAACACCGCCGTCATCATGGGCGCACAAGGAATTTGCTTTGCAGTCGCGGCCAATACCGCAAGCTTCGTCCTTGGCGAACTGGTGCGTCACGGCCGCGTGCGTCGCGCCTTTATCGGTTTATCCGCACAGCAAACCGCTCTGCCGCCGCGTCTTCGTCGCGCCGCCGGCCTCGCGCAGCAGAGCGCGGTTATGGTCAGCTCCGTTGAGCCTGGCGGTTCCGTCGATCGCGCGGGGTTAAAGTCTGGCGACATCGTGCTCGGGCTGGATGGAACATCCATTACCGGCGCTGATGATCTGGTGCGCCTGCTGACCGGCGAGAAAATCGGCAAGCGCGTGACGCTCGACGTCCTTCGCGGCGCCGAGCGGCTGACGATTTCGGTCGTGCCGCACGAGCGCAAACGCGCGGGCTGACGCCGCCTACCGTCTGCGGTTCTGGGGCGGATCGTCTCCCTTTCGTTGCCATTCCCTGTCGCATCCAGCGTTGCTATGTTGAGCTGCTGCAGTCGAACGAGTGGGGGTGAAAATGATGAACCGCCGGCACGCGCTAGATTTCTTATTGTGCGCAGCACTGCTTGGCTTCGTGCTGCCGATTTCAGCGGCCGGTGCCGATCAGGCGTTCCAACAGTTTTTCCCGTTTCTTGTCGATCTCGACGGATGGCAAGGCAAAAAACCAGACGGCATCTCCATGGAAATGCCGGGCAACTCCATGATTACCGCGACCCGCGAATACCAGCGCGGCGCCGCCCGCTTTCACGCCCAGGTTCTGGTCGGCGCGGCCGCCAAGGGTGCACTGGCCATTGCCCAGACCGGCATGAAGATCGAAACCAGCGAAGGCCGAATGAATACGTCGGCTATTGACGGATTTCAGGTGACGAGAACTTTCAACTTCAAAGACAAGTCGGGCGCAATTCTTGTCGCCCTTGGCGGCAACAGCGTGTTCAGCATCTCTTTCAACGGAATTGGCGACGACGAAGCGCTTGGACTGGCGAAAAAATTCGACTGGAAAGCAATCCAAGCCGCAGCCAAGTAGCGCCGTAGCTCGCGGCCCGACGCTAAAACGCCTCCGCGCATGTCAACTAACTGCTGGATTGGCGACTAGCTGAGGTGCCGATCTTCTGGAGCAACCACAGACCATGAGCGAAATTCTGAGAACCCCGCCGGAGCGTTTCGCTGATCTGCCCGGATTTGCATGGCCGCCGCGGACCTGCGGCGTTTTGCCGGGATTCGCCGGCTTGTCCATGTCCTATCTCGATGAGGGCCCGAAGGCGGCACCGGTCTTTCTCTGCCTGCACGGCCAACCGACCTGGAGTTACCTCTACCGCCGCATGATTCCGTTTTTTCTGGCCACGGGAGGCCGCGTGCTTGCACCCGACCTTTTCGGTTTCGGCCGCTCGGATAAGCCGGCCGATGAGGGCGTCTACACGTTCGATTTTCACCGCAACAGTCTTCTTGCCTTCGTGCGTGCGCTCGATTTGAGCGACGTGACCTTGGTGGTGCAAGATTGGGGCGGTTTGCTCGGCCTGACGCTACCGATGGAAATGCCCGAGCGCTTCACCCGGTTGATCGTGATGAATACGGCGCTGCCGACCGGCGACGCGCCGTTGCCACGGGGATTTTTGGACTGGCGTGCCTTTTCCAACAGCCATTCGGACATGGCCATTGGTCGTTTATTGGCGCGGGCCTGTCCGCATCTTTCGCCCGCCGAAACGCAGGCCTACGACGCACCCTATCCGGACACGCGCTATAAAGCGGCCGTACGCCGCTTTCCTAACCTGGTGCCGGAATTTCTCGACAGCGACGGCGCTGCGATCGGACGCGCCGCCCGCGACTTCTGGCGCAACGACTGGCATGGGCGAAGCGTAATGGCTATCGGCGTGACCGACCCGGTACTCGGGCCGCCGGTGATGCGCGCGCTGCATCGCGATATTCGCGGCTGCCCACCGCCGCTCGAATTCGCCGAGGCCGGGCATTTCGTGCAGGAATGGGGCGAGAAAGTCACGCCTGCCGCGCTTACCGTCTTAGGGTTCTAAGCTGCCGCTGGTTGACTAGTCGCCCACAGTCGGTGGCGAGTTACCAGTCAACGCGTCGAGCGACGCCGTGGGTACTGGTTGTGCGCGAGCGCCCATGGCGGTGAGCCATCGGCGTCCGAACAGCGCGAGTACAAGGGCGCCGTAGACCGCCCCACCGAGCAGCACCAGCACGATCAGATCCGCGACATTTCGGAACCGGGACACAGAGGATAACAGCCAGACGATAAGCGGATCCGCGAGCATGAGCACCAACGCCAAGGCCGCGCCCGCCGCCGCAAGTTTGATCAGCGAGAGTTTTAGCCTGGCGTCCGATGCGATGAAGCCGCTGCGCTCCGCCAGATAAAAAACTACCGCGAAATTGATCCACGCGCCGATCGATGTCGCCAGCGCCAATCCGACCTGGGCCAAGGCGCCCATCAGCGCCACCTTGAAAGCAATATTCACCGCGGTCCCTAGCAAAGCGGCCTTCATGGGGGTTAGCGTGTCGCCGCGCGCGAGGAAGGGAGCAACGACGCTGCGGATGAGCACGAAAGGTATCAGGCCAACGGTGTAGGCCATGAGCGTCAATGCCGCCGCATGCGCGTCGGCCGCTGTGAAACGCCCGCGCATGAACAAGCCGCGCATGATGTGTTCGGGCACGACAAGAAAGGCGACAATGCACGGCACCGCCAACAATAGGGCAAATTCGATGGCGCGGTTCTGCGCCGCATGCGCACCTGTCTCGTCGCCGGCAGCGATCCGCCGCGTCATCTCCGGCAGCAGCACCGTACCGACGGCGATGCCAATCACCCCGATAGGCAGCTGATCGATCCGATCGGCATAATAAAGCGCGGAAATGGCGCCGGTGGCCAAGAAACTCGCGATGATAGTGTCGGCGAACAAAGCAAGCTGCGTACCGGCAGAGCCAACGGTCGCCGGAAGCAGCGCCTTGAAGAACTTGCGCACATCGGCATCGAGACGTAGCGCGCGAAAGCCGGTAAACGCGCCGGCACGCAGCGTATCTCCGCCAACGAGGAGAGCCTGCAGAACGCCCGAAATAAGCACGCCCCACGCCGCAGCATAACCGGCGCCGCCGAACAAGGCAGCAAACGCAAGCGTCGCCATCATCGAGAGATTGAGCAGGATTGGCGCCGCGGCAGCCGCGGCAAAACGGTGTAAAGCGTTGAGAATGCCGCCCCATAGGGTGACAAGAGTGATGAGCAAGAGATAGGGAAACGTGATTCGCGTGAGCGATACCGCCAGTTCGAATTCGCCCGGCTCCCGCGAAAAGCCCGGCGCAAGTAGGTCGATCACCTGCGGCGTAAAGAGAAGGGCAACCACCATGAGAAACACCTGAGTCGCAAGCAACAACGTGAAGATGCGGTCGCCAAATAGGCGCGCCGATTCCGCTCCGCCTTGCGTGCGCACCCGCGCATAAGCGGGAATAAAGGCGGCGTTAAAGGCGCCCTCGGCGAAGATGGCGCGGAAATGGTTGGGCAGGCGAAAAGCAACGAAGAACGCATCAGCGATCGGCCCGGCGCCGAGCAATGCGGCGAGCATGATATCGCGGGCAAACCCGGTCAGACGCGAGACCAGCGTCAGCCCGCCAACGGTGAGAATCCGTTCGATCATGCTTCGTTTATAGCCCGCCCAGGGAGGCGCGGCAGCGGGCACCCACGCCCCTTGATCCTAAACTTGAAAACGCACTTCGGCGCGGGATAAACTGTGCGGTCAGCTCGCCAGCGCACGGCGAACCGCGTCAATGATTCGGTCTTGCACGGGTTCCTGGAGATAGGCGTGCATCGGTAAGCTGATGACCTCTTCGCAAAGACGCTCGCTTACCGGAACACCGCCGCCGGCCAGCGGAAAAGTGCGATACGCGTTCTGGCGGTGCAGCGGCTTTGCGTAATACACCGCCGTGGGGATGCCTTGCGTCTTAAGGGTCGCAGCGAGCGCGTCCCGGCGTCCCGCCGGCAGCCGAATTGTATATTGTGCCCATACCGACGTTGATTCGTTGCCGGTACGCGGCAACGTCGCACAACCTGCGAGCCCCGCCGCATAACGCGCCGCTATGACGTTCCTCGCGGCGATTTCTTCGGGAAAGATTTTCATCTTCTCCAGCAGGATTGCCGCCTGAAGCGTATCGAGGCGCCCGGTCATGCCGATGCGTTGCGCATCATACTTGTCGGCGCCTTCGCCGTGCACGCGTAGGCTTTTAACGCAGGCCGCCAGATCATCGTTTGCAGTGAGCACCGCTCCACCGTCGCCGTAACAGCCGAGCGGCTTGGCCGGAAAAAAGCTTGTCGCCGTCACCGCACACACCGAGCCAAGCTGCCGGCCCTTGTAGCTTGCGCCGAAAGCTTGCGCCGCATCGTCGAGGAGCAACACGTCGTGCGCGGCGGCAACAGCGGCTAGCGCGTCGTGATCCGCGGGAAGGCCAAACAAGTCGACGGCGATTATCGCGCGTGGCCGAAGTCCCAGTCGCTTTGCCGCCGCGACCGCACGTTCGCAGCTTGCCGGATCGAGGTTGAAGGTCTCCGCCTGAACGTCGGCAAAGATTGGTGTCGCGCCGCAAAGGGCGACGACTTCGGCGGTCGCGCAAAAGGTAAACGCCGGGCAAATCACCGCGTCGCCCGGTCCAATCCGCCATGCCAACAGCACGAGTAAAAGCGCATCGGTCCCGCTCGAGCAAGCGATCACGTGGCGCGCGCCACAGAAGGCTGCGAGCTCCTTCTCCAGTTGTTGCACCTCGGGCCCTTGGACGAACTGGCAGTGCTCAAGCACGCGAGAGATCGCGTCGTCGATCGCACGCCCTAACCGGCGTCGTTGCGCGGCTACGTCGATAAACGGGATCGGACGCTCGGCCGCGCGCGTATGCTTGTTCATCAGAGCTTCGAGGCTTACGGCCAGTTCAGCCGGCGACGCGGCGCGGAGTCTTGCGCTGCGCGAAACTTGAGTGCAGCGGCCGCGCGTCAAGGCAACGGATCGCAATTTCGAGGCTGGCGACACCTTCCTCGCCGGTTACGGCGGGGATGCGACCGCTACGGATCGCGTCGATGAAAGCGAGCAGCTCGGCGCGCAGCGGCTCAGCATAGCCGACCGATAAGTGACGCATCGAATAGCTGCCGTCCGCCTGAAACCCGAAGCATTCCGTGACTTGCATCGTCAGCAGGTCCGCTATCAGATATTTGTCACGCGTGGCGACGTGGATGGTGCGCGCCTTAAATGGCGTCAGCCAATTTGTATTGATGTGCGCGAGCACGCCGGATGCGGTGCGAAATTGCAACAGCGCGATATCCTCGCGTTCGGCGACGGCGCTGGACAATTGGGGTTGGATTTCGACGATTTCCGAATCGGTGAACCAGCGGATTAGATCGATGTCGTGGACTGCCAAATCGATAACGACACCAACGTTCGACATGCGTGGCGGGAACGGGCCGACGCGCGTGATGGCGATCGAGAGGATGTCCTGATCCTTTATCGCGCGTTTGATCGACTCGACCGCCGGATTAAAGCGCTCGACGTGGCCGACCATCAGTGTGATGCCGGCGCGCCGCGCGGCGGCAACGATCGCGCGGCCCTCCTCCACGGTTGGAGCGATCGGCTTCTCGACCATGACATTTACGCCGCGCGCAACGCATTCGAGCGCTAGGTCGTGATGAAGATGCGTGGGCGCCGCGATGGTGATGGCATCAACGCCCGAGCGGAGCAATTCGTCCATGTCGGCGAATGCTGCACAGCCAAGCGTACGCGCAACGAATTCCCGCTGTTTAACGTCGGGGTCGGCGACGCCAACCAGGCGGACACCGGCCATATCAGAAAAGACGCGCGCATGGTTGCCGCCCATGACGCCGACGCCTACGACCCCCACCTTCAACGGTCTGGCGGCGCCCGACCCGACTCGATCAGTCATGATTCGATGGGCCCCCTCAACGACACGCTTCGCCCCGCCACTCCCTAGCATGACCCGCGCCGACTGGCGACCCAGTCGCGGCGGTGATGGAACACGTTTTACTGCAAAAGCTTACGTCTAAGCGGCAGCGGAACCTTGCGGCTCGGCTCAGAGAGGCGACGCGGAGGTAACGTCATCGATAGCCGATAAATTCAGTGCTCGACTATGTTCGGACGAAAGTAGCTATAAAGTAGCCGTAGAAAGGAGCAATCATGCGCTTATCCGCCGTTCTGTCGATGCTGTGCCTGATCCTGAGCTTCTGGGGCACTCTCTTACCAGCAGGCGCCGCAGAAGACGAAAAGGCTTACGGGCCACAGCTGCAGGGATTCGAATATCCATGGCCGGTCGCCCATTTTGCGTTCACTTCGCAGGGCGAAGCCTTGGATATGGCCTACATGGACGTGAGCCCAACGGCCACTTCAAACGGTGAGACCGTAGTACTACTGCACGGAAAGAATTTCTGCGCGGCAACCTGGCAGGATACGATCGCGGCTCTGGCCGCCGCCGGTTACCGGGTGATCGCGCCCGATCAAATCGGGTTTTGCAAATCGACCAAACCTT
>Ga0335081_10015879_pt1 | contig 12187 bp, 7 predicted proteins | sample Lox_Sample_35_FD_206713 | JGI IMG/M metagenome (GOLD analysis project Ga0335081, IMG submission 206713) | Soil microbial communities from Loxahatchee National Wildlife Refuge, Florida, United States - Lox_Sample_3.5 | ecosystem: Environmental > Terrestrial > Soil > Wetlands | place: USA: Florida... | reverse complement strand
CTTGACAACCGTTTATGCTCATCCCTGCTCCGTTGTCAAGCAAGAATTTCGATCGCGGACTTGGGTGGATGGGGACTGGGAACGATTCCCTCGCGGCTGTCCGATTCCCATCCAGCCCAGACAAAACCTGGGATAGCTCCGGTTGCGGGAATACACAAGACCGCAGCGGCCTGCACGAGGCCGACGCACGGTTCTGCCACAACGGGAGAGAATCCACCCATCAGCGATTCTTGTCCACGTTCGACACAGTATTTAACGGCTAGACACGTCGTTACAGGGGCTCACCGCCGCAACCCCGGTGAAGCACTAAGCCTCGATACATCTTGCCTTTACGCATCGAGGGTGGAGGTGTAACATTTTTGATGGGTGAGCGGGTCTTTGCACCAAATCGGCCTCGACGTTAAGCTCCCCTTATCGCTGGAGCAGCGTGCACGCGTGTCTCAAGAGCTGCATGCCATCCTGTCCAGTGAAGCCTTTGCCGGCAGCAGGCGCGGTCAGCAATTCCTGCAATACGTCGTGGAAGAGAGCCTGGCCGGACGCAGCGAGCTCCTTAAAGAGCGTTCCATCGGCGTGGATCTGTTCAGCCGTTCGCCGTCCTACGATACCGGCAACGATTCGGTGGTTCGTGTCACGGCGGGGGATGTCCGGCAACGCTTGAAGCAGTACGAGGAGCACGAGGGTGTTTCCAGGCCCGTACACATCCACTTGCCCTTGGGTTCCTACGTGCCGGAGTACAGCTTCGCAACGGCACCGGCGACCCTTCGCCCTGCCCGCAGATTCTCCTTCTTCCTTGCCCTCGCCCTCTTAGTGGGAGTCGCGCTGGCGGCTGGGATTGCCTACCTCGGGCTGCGGTTGAGCACCAATTCCACCGAGCGTTTCTGGACGCCGCTGCAGGGCACCGCATCCCCGGTGCTCATTTGCATCGGCAACCCTGATGCCTACTCTTTCCCGCGCGCTGCGGATCGTCTGGGACCGAAGCGGAAACCGGGCGACGTGGTCCACGTCGAGGAGATCTCTCCGATGCCGATGGTCCACCCACACGACGCTGAGGTGGCAATTCAGTTATCGTCCTTCCTGGGCGCGAAGGGCATTGCGACTCGGGTGCGGTCTTCGACCTCGACATCCTTTGAGGACCTGCGCGCCTCTCCCGCGCTCATGATCGGCGCTTTCAGTAACCAGTGGACCATACAGATGACAAAGGAACTCCACTTCGCTTTCGTCCAGCCTGTGGGGCAAGAATGGGGGATTCGAGAACAGACGGCCCCTTGGCGTCACTGGGAGATCTCCCACGCAATCGGGACACCACAGGCGCCATCCCGGGACTACGGACTGATCTCCCGCATTTTCAACCGGGAGACGGGGCAGGCTTTCGTGGCCATCGGCGGCATCTCATCGCCCGGAACTGTGGCCACCGCGGAGTGTGTGATGTCTGCGACCTGTCTGGAGACTGCCCTCAAGACTGCCCCTCGCGACTGGGAGCACAAGAACATGCAGATCGTCATCACAGCTAGAGTGGTCGCGGATACGCCCGGAGCCCCGGAAGTCATCACGGCATATTTCTGGTGAGGGCGTGAGCCGCAAGCGCATTCGCGCCATCCGCATTACCTCTTCCTCTTTAGCCACAATGTGCAGAATCCTGTGGCGCACTGCCGGTTTGGGGGATCTCTTGATTCAGATCTGGTTCGCTGCTATGCTGCACGGTGGCTGAGCCACGGTGATGCTACTCCGCGGAGCTGCGATTGGTCCCCGTTTCAATCCTGCTCCCCTCACTTTTCTCAGCAGGTTCCACGGGAGAGCAGGCGCCGATTGTCTTGGAGGCAATCATGCGGCGACGGTTGCCGTTCATCTTCGTACTACTGCTGTCGGTTTCAGCTTCGGCTCAAAACGTCGCACCTTCGCCCTACGAGGCGGTAAATCCCTGGATCGGCACCGCCGCAGGCGGCAACACATTTCCCGGCGCGACCCTTCCCTTTGGAATGATGCAATGGGGCCCTGACACGGCCGCCGACGGCTGGTATCACTACACGGACAAGACCATCCGCGGGTTCAGCCTCACCCACATCAGCGGCGCGGGCTGCTCGGTTTATGCCGACGTGCCGATCCTGCCCTGGATCGCAGACCTGAAGACGGCCTCGGGATCCACGCCGGAATTCGCACTGCCTTTTTCCCATTCCAAGGGACGCGCCCAACCCGGTTATTACTCGGTGGAATTCGATAACGGAGTGAAAACGGAGCTTACCGTGTCGGCGCGGGCCGGCCTTGGAAAATTCTCTTTTCCGCCCAACGTGCGGCCGGCCCTGATTTTTAAAGCGGGCGCCAGCGCCACCAGTGAGGACGAGAAGCGCAAGGGCGATATCAGCTCGATTCAGATTCGCGGAAACGACACGGTGACCGGCACCGTTCGCAGCGGTGGCTTCTGTGGAACGAATACCGATTATGCTCTCTACTTCGTGGCGAAGTTCGCGAAGCCGTTTTCTGCCAGCGGGACGTGGACCGACCTGAAAGACAGCAGCACGCTGAGCGTTGGCGCGATCTCCGCCAAGGGACACCGTGCGGCGGCCTACGTTTCCTTCGCAGCGGATGCTGAGCCTATTCTGGCAAAAGTCGCTGTGTCGTTCGTCAGCACGGAGAACGCGGACGCCAATCTGAAGGCCGAGATTCCAGGATGGGATTTTGAAGCAGTTCACGCCGCGGCGCGCTTCGCGTGGACGCAGATGCTCGATCGCGTGAAGGTCGAAGGCGGCACGCCCAGCGAACGCACCATCTTTTATACCGGCCTCTATCACATGCTGCTGTCTCCCAATTTGTTTAATGACTACAACGGGGATTACATCGGATTCGACGGCAAGGTTCGGCGGTTGGCACCGGGCGAGGCGCAGTACGCGAATTACTCCGACTGGGACATTTACCGCAATGTAATTCAGTTGCAGGCGCTTCTGCTGCCGGAACAAACCAGCCAGATGATGCAGTCCCTGGTGCGCGATGCTGAGCAGAGCGGCTGGCTGCCGAAATGGCCCGTCGCCAATGACGTGACTTACGTGATGGGCGGAGACTCGCCCGCGATACTGCTCTCCACGTCTTACGCGTTCGGTGCCCGCGCCTTCGACACAAAAACCGCGCTGCAGTTCATGATCAAGGGCGCGACTCAGCCCGGGACGGGGCCTCACGGCCAGTCTGAGCGTCCGGGGCTGGCTGACTACTTAAGCCAGGGCTATATCCCGGTCGGGGGCACGCAGGAATCTGGCGCTTCGATCACTCTGGAATACGCCAGCGCCGACTTTGCCGTGTCCAGATTCGCGGCTGCTATGGGCGATTCCGCAAACGCCTCCCGACTGCTGCGCTCGTCCCAGAACTGGCGAACCTTGTTTGACACCGAAACCGGATTCATTCGGCCGCGCACTGCAGATGGCAAATTCCTCGCCGGTTTCGATCCCGCCACCGTGACGCCGCACCGCGTGTTGTGGGACCAGACCAACCAGATGGGCTTTGAAGAAGGCAACACCTGGCAATACACCTGGATGATCCCGCACAACTATGCCGGCCTGCATCAGATGATGGGCGGAAACCAGAATGTGATCCCCAAACTGGACAAGTTTTTTCAGAAGCTCACTGGTTGGGGATTGCCGAATTTCACTGTCGTTAACGAACCTGATTTTTGCACGCCCTACGCCTACGTGTGGACGGGCAACGCCTGGAAGACTCAGGCAGTGGTCGATCGCATTCTCCGAGAGACATTCTCGGTCGATCCCGGCGGCCTCCCCGGTAACGACGATCTGGGTGCGACTTCGGGCGTCTATGTTTGGAACGCACTCGGGATGTATCCGGTCATCCCAGGCGTGGGTGGAATGGTCTTAGGCACACCGATGTTTCCGCGGGCAACAATTTCGCTCGGGAACGGCAGAACGCTCGAAATCGTTTCTCGCGGCGAGGGCGTCTACGTGCATGGCGTGAATCTGAATGGGGTAGCGCGCGAAGGCACCTGGCTACCCCTCGATGCGCTTTCGGCCAATGAAAATCGACTGGAATTCACGCTTCAAAGCAAACCCGACCCCTTATGGGCGGCGGCGGCCGCCAGTCTGCCGCCCTCGTTTGATGTGCCGGCGGAATGATGTGCTTATGAAACGAGCAGCCAACACAACTCCTGACTTTGCGGGTCAAGAGTTGGAGAACGAGTGAAGCGCGAATCCAGGCGCGATCAGCGCGTGCGCTATACTTTGTCGCGGGAGATGGTGTTTTGAAAAAGAGCAAAAGCAATGGCAGCAGCGGGCTGCCTTACACTTCGGTGTCGAGGCAGGAACTGACTCGAGAACCCATCTATCAGCAGTTGAACCAACTGCTTCGTTCGCTCGTAGGATCGAAGGAATTTCCCGTCGGCGGGCAGTTTCTCACCGAACGTCAAGTGTCGGAGCGCTTCCAGGTGAGCCGCGCAACGGCAAATAAGGCGCTGTCCAATCTGGTCTCAGAAGGACTGCTTACATTTCGCAAGGGCGTCGGGACCTTTGTCAGCCCCCGCTCGATGGACTACAACCTGCGCGCGCTGGTCAGTTTCACCGAAGAGGCGATTGCCGCGGGCAAGCGGCCGGAGACACGCGTGCTGCGGTTCGAGGAAGTCATCGCCGGCAACGCTGCGAAAGACATTGTGCAAGCACTCGGGGCATCGCCGCAAGACAAACTGTGGTATCTGGAGCGGCTGCGACTGGCGGACAGTCTTCCCGTAATCCTGGAGCGCCGCCACATTGCCGCACGCTACTGCCCGGCGTTGAAAGTGAGCGATCTCACGGGCTCCTTGTACAACCTGTGGAAGCAGCGTTACAAGCTCGATGTAGAGGGTGCGGAAGAGAGCATCCGCGCGGTCAACATTCGCCGCGGAGAAGCCACGCTACTGGGTACGCGCCAGAACACCGCAGGCTTGCTAGTCACGTCGGTCGGCTTCCTGCGCGGGCGCGAGCCTCTCTGGTTTGAACGAACCTTATACCGCGGCGATGCCTATGAATTCCACAACCGCCTCGCCGGCATCCAACCCGCGGGCGAACCTTTCGGCAGATTCCTGGCCAGTTGATCGCGCTGCATCCTGCTGAAGACCATCGTCATCTGCCGGCTTCTTGACGCGGGATCGAGCTCGAAGTGTTCCTGAAGGCAGCGATGGCAGTCGCAACAGGATCGCTTGAAGGCGCCACTGGATATTCATTTCGGCTCTTTGTCCATGCCTTCTCAAATTCGAAGGAATCTACATGTGGCCCTTTGTTCCCTGCTTGCGCCTCAAGTTCATGGACAAACATTTCCCAGCGAGGAAGATAGAAGTCGCGCAACAGGCCCGACCACTGCTTGAATGCATAGTCCCGCGCATCCGTTGTTGGATCGTCGGGTCCCCAGTACGTAATCTGCATACGGGCATTCTTCTCGCAGAGTGCTCGCTCGGCTTCGGTATGGCCCATCGTCTTTGCCGCTGACAGCCATCTCCCCAGCAGAAACTCATCGCGAGTCGCGAGCAGCGTGTCTTGATCCAATATGAGTTGCAAGAATGCATTTGCCGTCTTCTGAAGGCCGGCCGCATCCCCGGCCTCATATTCTGAAACCAGCTTGTTGTAGAGAGCCAGGCCGCGGTTGTCCAGCACCTGACGGACGATGTCCACCGCGTCGACCTGGTAAGCATCGTTCGTTCCAAGCTTGTTTCCAGCAGCCAGGAATTCGCGCGCGGCCTCTTCCAGCAGCGCGGGATCGTACGCGATTCGCGTCGAGCCCCAGGTAGTTACTCCTTTTACTTGGAGCGAAGGACGAGCGCAGAAAATCGATTGCTGCCCCGTGCTGGCCTTGTATACCGTCTCCAAGAGCAATTGCCACGCATGCTCGAGCTCGGGAGTGGTCTCTCCATAACGGTACTTTACGTATTCTCGCAGCCACTGATGCACATCGAGCGCCGCATCACGCCACGCCATGTCAAAGAGCAAATCGTAAACCACAGGATTATTATTGATGCCTTCCATCAGCGCCCCGATGCCGACCATCGTCCGGCCATACGGACTATTGCGGGCACGAATTGGTTCGCTGGCGATCTGCCGGAGATCGCCAAACATTCCCGTGTTCTCGCCAAAGTTGTTGATGATGCCCCAGACCCACGGCGAACCGCTGAAGCCCATGCGTTTCTCCCAGCCGTCACTTTCAAGGTCCAGAACCAGAACGTGGTCGCGCAACAAGCCGTCCAGCAGTTCCTTTCGAGGATTGCCCTGCCATCCCTGCAGGACCCACACCGCGTCGGGATTTTCGTGCCGCATTGAGCTCTGGACTCCGCGCGCGACTGAGGCCACGTCCAAACCAGCGGTCTCGCCACCTTCATGGAACAAATCCCCACCGAAAAATCGTGCCGGCCCGTACAACTTCCTCATCTCCGCGTAATAGACGGAGGAAAGACGTGCAAAGAGCGGATCGGACGACAGCAGGATCGTTGGCCTGCGAAATTTGCCCCATGCCCCCTGATCGATGATCTTTGCCTCCGGGAACTTCTGCGAAAGCGACGCCGGCACCATACCGTAGAAGCCCTGCATTACGGGCTCGATTCCAAGCTCGCGCATGCGGGCCAGAATTCTCTTCTGCAGCGCGACGCGATCGTCAATCATCGGCTGCGTGACCGGACCGCCCCAGCCCTCGAGATTTCCCATCAGCCACCAGGCGGTGTAGGCCGGACCCGGAAGGAAGTGCAGAATTTCGTCGTCATTGTAGCCGAACCGGCGCAGCGTGTTCTGCCATACAGCCTCGGTTCCGGTGGTCGCCAGCGCCAGATTGATGCCGTTCAGCGCCATCCAGTCGATCTCGCGCTCCCAGCGCGGCCAGTCGGCAAACGACAGCGAGTAATTCAGAGTGCAGTAATTCAAAAGATAGCGATACTGGAAGTGCGAGACCTTGCGCACCCGCTCCGGCAGTTTCGGCAGCACCGCGACTGGCGCCATGTTGTTTCCCAGGTGCGACACGGAACGGTGGCAATAGTATTTCAAATACCAGTTCAGCCCCATCGCGGCGCTGGAACCATCGGACGCGCGCACGACGAGTTTTCCGTTTGCGGTTTCGAGTTCAAATACGCTGTGGTTGCCGTCCCTGGGAATCAGCTTCAATTCCAGATTTGGAGCAAGCCAGGGCGCGATCCTTTGCGCGAGATCGGCAACGGCCTGGAGCTTGGCATCGCTCTGATGACCGAACTGGGGAGAATCCCCGGCGCTGCCGTCGGCATTCCCGGTTACACCGCCCGGGCCGAGTGTTGCGTGAGGATTCCCAGGAATTCGGCTGGACCACGCCAGCCCGCAGAACAAAACAAAAAAGAGAACGCGTTTATTCACTGACGAAACAACCTCGGTCACGCGGGAAAAAGTCATCGGGGAGGTCATCGCCACTTACCTCTTTTCAGTTCGCGGTTTATTATAGTAGACTTCTGGCTTAGCCACTATGCAAGAAGTCGCTGCCACTCGAAAACTGGACTCGCCCACTCCCATCTGTGCCGGAGTCGATCTCGGCGGCACCAAGATCTCATTGGTTCTCGGCGACAGTGACGGACACATCGTCGCAGCAGAAAAGATAGATACCCTCCCGGCAGCCGGCCCCGCCAACGCTTTCGAACGCGTTGCGCAGTTAATAGGTCGTCTTGCCCAAGAAGCACAGAACGAAGCAAGCGCCATCGGCGTGGGCGCGCCGGGTCTTGTGGACCCCAACATGGGCATCATCAAGTTTCTCCCGAATTTGCCAAAGCCGTGGAATGGATTTCCCGCAGTTGCATTCCTGCGCGAACACACCGGGAAACCGGCGTTCTTGTTGAATGACGCCAGACTGGCTGCACTCGGTGAGTATAGCTTTGGTCGCGAGCGCTCGAGCGACATGCTGGTGGTCACGGTTGGAACCGGCATCGGCGGCGGCCTGATCCTCGACGGTCGTTTGCGCCTCGGGGTGTGCGGAGCGGCCGGGGAAATCGGCCATCACACCATTTTGCCCGACGGCCCGGCGTGCAGCTGCGGCAGTCGAGGTTGTCTGGAAACTTTGATCAGTGGCCCGGCGTTGAGCGCCAGGGGAGCTGCGCTCGCTCGCAGCGGAGCCGCGCCAAAACTGGCGGCGATGGTCAAAGGCAATTGGGAGGCGATCACGCCCAGGGAAATGGCCGAGGCCGCGCGGCAAGGCGATCAGGCCGTTGCAAGCGCCATTGAGGAAGCGGCCAGATACCTGGGAATCGGAATCGCCAATGCGGTCACGCTGACAGCCGTCGAGCAGGTCGTGATCTGCGGCGGCGTCGCCGCGCTTGGGGACCTCCTGCTCGAACCGATTCGCGCGGTGGTGCGAGAGCGCGTGCGGATGTTTCCTGCTGAACACGTACACATCGCCTGCTCGAGCCTGGGAGATCGTGTCGGCGCACTCGGCGCTCTCGCTTTGGCATTTCAGCACACCGGCAACACCACTCGTGGCATCAGGAAAGGGAATCCTTAATGTCTGAATCCTATTCTTATGAAGCCATCGCCAAGATGATTGACCACTCGCTTCTTAACCCCGCTCTCACCGTGGAGGAACTGGAAGCCGGTTGCCGGCTTGCTTTGCGTTACCAGGTGGCCAGCGTGTGCATCCTGCCCTATTACGTCGTTCGCTGTGCCGATTTGCTCGCAGGGTCCTCTGTCAAGACCAGCACAACGATTGGATTTCCCCACGGCGGTCACCGAACCGAGATCAAACTGGCTGAGGCACAGCATGCGCTGAACGATGGCGCAACCGAACTCGACGCGGTGATCAACATCAGCAAGGCAAAAAGCGCGGACTGGCGGTACGTGAAGGAAGAGATTGCCATTTTGACGGAGCTGGTGCATTTCCGGCAGGCCAGGATCAAGGTGATTTTTGAGAATGCATACCACGACAACGCAACCAAGATTCGACTGTGCGAGATATGCGCGGAGATCGGCGTGGATTGGGTGAAGACCTCCACGGGCTATGCCGCCACCGGCGCCACGATGGAAGACCTGAAGCTCATGCGGCAACATTCTCCCGTTCAAGTCCAGGTCAAGGCAGCCGGCGGGATCCGCGATCTTGACTCATTGCTTGCCGTGCGCGCCATCGGCGTCACGCGAGTCGGCGCCACTCGCACCGCGCAGATGCTCGACGAATGCCGGCGCCGGCTGTGCCTGGATCCAATTCCAGCGGAAGAGCTGCCCGCGGCAAAACACTGATCAGTCAAGCTTCGTACCGTAAGGCGACAGAGAATTTGGCATTAGGAGTCAGAACAGATCATAGAGGGTAAAGCCATGATCAATCGTCGGGAATTTCTGGAGCGTACGACTGCGGCCGCGGTAGCGGCCGCCTTCAAAGACGCGCCCGCATTTGCCTCGACCACCGGTGCAGCTTCGGCCGGAAAGGTTTTGCAGGCGCGTGGCCTTCAAATCGTCGAAGGCGACAAGGCCGTGCATCTTCGCGGAGTGAACCTCGGCGGATGGATGCTGATCGAGGACTACATGATCGGCCTGCCCTGGACGGAGTGGAAAATCCGCGAACAGTTCCGTCATGTGCTGGGCGACGAGAAGTATTCCGCATTCTTCAACGCATACATGGACAGCTACATCGCCGAGCCGGATATCACATTTCTTGCACGCAGCGGATTCAACTTCGTTCGCCTGCCTTTCAATTACCGGCACTTCGAGTCTGACCTCGCGCCGGGGAAATGGCAGGAAGATGGCTTCCGCCGGCTAGACAGCGCCGTGAGCCTCTGCCGCAAACACAACCTATGGGCTTTGCTGGACCTCCATGCCGCGCCCGGAGCCCAGGCGCGCGACCAGAATGCGGGCAGCGCATATGGCGAAGTCTATTTCTGGAATTACAAACATTTCATGGATCGCGCTGCAGCGCTGTGGAAGGAATTAGCTCGCCGCTACCGGGGTGATCCCGCGATTGCAGGTTACAACCTTCTCTGCGAGCCGGTTACTCACGACCCTGCCAGACTCAACGACTTCTATGCGCAAACGATCCGCGCGATACGCGAAGTGGACTCCGATCACCTCATCGTTTTGGACGGCAATTATTGGGCGAGGGATGTCGCCTGCCTCGAAGACCGTTTGTTCGAAGACCCACAAGTCATCACCGCACTTCATCACTACTATGACCAGACTCCCGCGTTCGCCCATCTGACCGAGTATCCCGGCACCGCGGATGGCAAGGTCTGCGACCGTGCCGCTTTGGCGGCGACTCTTACCGGCGAGTACGACCAGAAGCGCATCCCGCGCCCGGTGATCGCGGCGGAATTCGGAGTCGCGCGCACGAACCCGCAGCCATTTCCGGTGCAGCTCGCAATTACTCGGGATTTGATCTCGATTTTTGAGGAGAAAGGCTGGGGATGGGCGATGTGGTGCTACAAAGACCTTCGTTCCATGGGCTTCGTTACCCCGCGCGCCGACACACCGTGGCGGCGCTTTCTCGATTCAGAACCAATCGCCGGGTTCTTTCGCCGTTACCACGAATTGGAGGGACCTTACACGAAAGCCGTAGACAATCTACTGTCCGACACCGACGTGGATGGGGATGCGCGCTCGCAATGGGCAAGAGAGGTTTCCCGGGATTTCGACGTTCCCGCGCTTGACTATGTGCTGCGGCGGTTGGCCAAGCATTCGCCCGACGAACTTGCCGCCATGGCTCGTTCGTTCGCATTCGAATCCTGTGACATCCATCAGGACCAACTCGGCACGCTTACCGCATTTGTGGAACGGACCAAGGCATAGTAGACGCCGGAACTATCGGGAACGGAAGCGAGGGGCCAAGAACAAGGACTCAGTCCCACTTCGTCTGGCCCTCGTGAACGGTGATGTAGCGATCGATCGGAGGATCGGCGAGACGCTGAATCAGCCCGCCGGGCTGCGGCCACTTGATCTCCACCCAGTCGATTTTCGTACGCTGGCCGATGCCCAGCACCACGCGCGGATCATGCGCGGAGAGGTAGCCGCCTCCGCCCACTTTCATGCGGTAGCGCTTCAGGTCTCCCGCCTGGTAGGTGATGACCGCGCCCACGGCGTCAATGTTCGCGGCCTTGCCGACCAGCTTCAGGCCCAGCCAGTGATTCTGCCGACCGGCATTGTTCTGCAGCAGCACCGGCCGCTCGTCATTGCAGGAAATCAGTACGTCCACCGCGCCGTCATTGTTGAAATCACCGAGAGCGAGTCCTCGCCCCGAGATCGGCCGCGAGAACACCGGTCCGCTTTCCTCGCTGACATTCTTGAGTCCCTTGCCTGTGTTGTGAAACAGCATGAGCCTCTCGCGGAACGTGACGTTGTCATAGATCTTTTCGATGAGGTCGTCGGGATGGCCGTCGGCGATGATGAGGTCCAGGTCGCCATCGTTGTCGTAGTCAAAGAATTTCACGCCCCAGCCGCTCATCAGCTTGCTCGCACTGGCGATGCCGGTAGGGGCCGCGAGATCGTCAAAGGTCTCATCGTGCCGGTTCTGATAAAAGCCAAAGAGTTCGTGGTCGAGGTCGGTGACGAACAGATCCATCCAGCCATCCTGGTTCACGTCGGCTGAGTCCACTCCCATGCCAGACCGCGCCTTGCCGCCTTCGCCGAAGCCTATGCCGGCGGTGAATCCGATTTCCTCGAATTTCTTTCCTCCTCGATTTACGAACAGAAAATTGGCTTCGGTGTCGTTGGAAACGAACAGATCCATCCAGCCGTCATTGTTGATGTCGGTGGCAACGACGCCCCACGATTTTCCAGGATTGTCGGCGATCCCGATTTTCTGGCTGACATCCGTGAAAGTGCCGTCTCCGTTGTTGTGAAACAACCAGCTGGGCATGGGGCTATAAATGCGCGGGTAGCAATATTCATTCAGCCCCTTCAGCGCCGGAATGCTGGGCGCGCCGCAGTTATGGTGTTTGTTCTTGTCGAAGTCGACAAAGTGACAAACGAACAGGTCCAGGCGTCCGTCGTTGTCGTAGTCAAACCAGACCGCACTCGCAGCCCATCCCGGCGCTGAGACTCCCGCTTTCTCCGTTACGTCAGTAAACGTTCCGTCGCCGTTGTTGTGATATAGGATGCTGCGCCCATACTGGGTCACATAGAGATCGGGAAATCCATCGCCGTCATAATCGCCAACGGCCACGCCCATTCCGTAGCCGCCGCCCACCACGCCCGCTTTCTCGGTCACGTCGGTGAAGGTACCGTCGCGGTTGTTGCGGTAGAGGGCGTTC
>Ga0335081_10015878_pt1 | contig 12187 bp, 7 predicted proteins | sample Lox_Sample_35_FD_206713 | JGI IMG/M metagenome (GOLD analysis project Ga0335081, IMG submission 206713) | Soil microbial communities from Loxahatchee National Wildlife Refuge, Florida, United States - Lox_Sample_3.5 | ecosystem: Environmental > Terrestrial > Soil > Wetlands | place: USA: Florida... | reverse complement strand
CCGTCCTATCCAGCCTATCCGTCTTATCCCAATTCCTACTACGATCCCGTAAGCCCGCCAGCGGCGGCGCCATACCGCGGCCGTCCCCAGTCCTATTCTTACGATGCGGACCCCTATGACGATGCCGATGCGCCAGCTTCGCGCGGCCATTCCTACGGAAATGACGACCTCGAGGTCGGTGTCAATTTCAATCAGAGAACCGCAGCGATGGTGCAGAACCCGACGAACGAGCCGCCGGGTACGATCGTCATCGACACGAGTTCACGGCATTTGTATCTGGTGCAGGGTGGCGGCGGCGCCATACAATATGGCATCGGGGTCGGGCGCCAGGGGTTCGAATGGAAAGGCATCGCCCGCGTTGGCCGCAAGTCCGAATGGCCGCGCTGGATTCCGCCGAAGGATATGCTGAAGCGGCGCCCGGATCTGCCAGAAGAAATGGATGGCGGACTCGAAAATCCGCTCGGTGCCCGCGCGCTCTATCTTTTCAAGGGGGACAAGGACACACTGTTCCGCATCCATGGCACCAATGAGCCGGACTCGATCGGCAAGGCGGTATCCTCAGGCTGCATCCGGATGATGAACGCCGATGTCATCGATCTTTACCAGCGGGTTGGAATCGGCACCAAAGTCGTCGTTATGTAACACAGCTCAGGCCATGAGGAGGGCGCCACAGAGTTCATAGCACTCCCTCCGCGTGCTTGAACCTGGCCCCGGTCTTATCGCGGCAGCAGGCTCGACCCCATCAGAAATGTGTCGACCGCATGGGCGGTTTGGCGGCCTTCGCGGATTGCCCAGACGACTAGGGATTGGCCGCGCCGCATGTCGCCGCAGGCGAACACCCTTGGAAGGGAGGTCTTGTAGCTCACCTGATCGGCCTCAACATTGCCACGCGAATCAAGAGCAACGCCAAGCCCATCCAAAAGGCCTTCATGCACCGGTGAAACAAAGCCCATGGCGAGTAAGACAAGATCGGCCCTGAGTTCAAAGGTGGTGTTTGGAATTTCCTTCAAATTTGCGTCGAGTCGCACGCAGACAAGTTTTTTGACCGCACCATTCTCCCCGCGAAATTCCTTCGTCAGAACCGAAAAATCCCGCTCCGCCCCTTCTTCCTGAGAGGAAGAGGTGCGCATCTTCAAGGGCCAATTCGGCCAGGTCAGAGCCTTGTTTTCCTTGTCGGGCGGGCGCGGCAAGATTTCGAGCTGAGTCACCGACAAGGCGCCCTGACGAATCGCGGTCCCGATGCAGTCAGATCCCGTATCCCCCCCACCGATCACGATCACATGTGAGGCCGAGGCGAGAATTGGATCATTGGTGTGGATCGGTTCCCGGCTGATGCGGCGGTTCTGCTGGGGCAAATAGTCCATCGCGAAGTGGATGCCGGCCAGGTCGCAGCCGGGAATTGGAAGATCGCGCGGTTTTTCGGCACCACCGGCGAGAACGATCGCATCAAATCCTTGCAGTAAAGAGGCGGTATCGAGATCAACCCCGACATTCACCCCATTATGGAAATGGACGCCTTCCGCCTGCATTTGATGGATGCGGCGGTCGATCAGATGTTTTTCCATCTTGAAATCGGGAATGCCATAGCGCAGCAAACCACCGGGCTTGGCATTTTTTTCGTAGACATGAACATCATGCCCAGCCCGCCCAAGTTGCTGGGCACAGGCAAGCCCGGCCGGTCCGGAGCCAACCACCGCGACTTTCTTGTTCGTCTTCACTTTCGCGGGTTCGGGTTTGATCCAGCCATTGGCCCAGGCACGATCGGCAATCGCGCATTCGATGGTTTTGATCGTCACCGGACAATCATCGATGTTCAGCGTACAAGCAGCCTCGCAAGGCGCTGGGCAGATACGGCCGGTGAACTCCGGAAAATTATTCGTCGAATGGAGGTTGCGCGAAGCCTCCTCCCAATCGGAGTGATAGACGAGGTCGTTCCAATCCGGGATCTGATTGTTAACCGGACAGCCGCTGTGACAAAATGGAATCCCACAATCCATGCAGCGCGCCGCCTGATCCTTGGTCGCCTCCTCGGAAAGGGGGATCACGAATTCCTTGTAATGCCGAATCCGGTCGGAAGCCGGCGCATAGCGCCGGTCGCGCCGGTCGATTTCGAGGAATCCCGTTACCTTGCCCATGCGTCGCAAAATCCCCCTAGAACATGATCTTCAAGTTGGAAGAGTTAATGGACGAAATCCTCAGAACGCGGCCTGCTAACGGCTGAAGCCGGCATCGCTCATTCGGCTGCCGCCAGATTCGGCTGGCCGCCCTTGGCGATCAATTCCTCGATCGCGCGGCGGTATTCGACCGGCATCACCTTCCTGAACTTCGGTTTGTACTCATCCCATTGTTCCAGAATGTGGCGGGCTCGCGCCGAGCCCGTATAGAGCGCATGGTTCGTGATGAGCTGATGCAAGCGTTCAGCGTCGAAGCGAGTCATGTCGCCCATCACATCGACACGGCCATGGAAATCGAGATCACCGCCATGGTGATAATTCTTTTGCATCAACTCCTCTTCTTCCACGACGGGTTCGAGTTCGACCATCGCCAGATTGCACCGTTGTGCGAATTTGCCGTCCTCATCGAGGACATAAGCGATGCCTCCCGACATGCCCGCGGCGAAATTGCGGCCCGTCTCGCCAATGACGACGACAATGCCGCCTGTCATATATTCGCAGCCATGATCACCGGCACCTTCGACGACAGCGATCGCGCCCGAATTGCGGACGGCGAAACGTTCGCCAGCGACACCACGGAAATAGCACTCACCCGCGATCGCGCCATAGAGCGCGGTATTGCCGACAATGATCGACTTCTCCGGGGTCACCTGCGCGGCAGGCGGAGGATAAACAATAATCCGGCCGCCCGAGAGCCCCTTGCCAACATAATCATTGGCTTGCCCCTCGAGTTCGAGCGTGACCCCGGCTGCAAGCCAGGCCCCAAAACTCTGCCCCGCTGTTCCTTCCGCTTTGATATGAACTGTGTCGTCGGCAAGCCCGGCATGGCCGTGCTGGCGCGCAATGGCGCCCGACAGCATCGCCCCGGTCGCGCGGTCGGTATTGTTGATCGCGGTTTCGATCGTGACCTTCGCGCCGGATTCGATCGCTTCCTTCGCTGCCGCGATGAGCTTGCGATCAAGCACCTTGTCGAGCCCATGATCTTGCCGGATGGAATTGAAGATTGTCCCGCCTGGCGCCGCGGTGGGCTTGTGAAAGAGTTTCGAGAAATCGAGCCCGCGCGCCTTCCAATGCTCGATCGCCGCGTGCTTGTCGAGCATCTGCATCTGGCCAATCATCTCATCGAAGCTGCGATAGCCCATCTCCGCCATCAAGCCGCGCACTTCCTCCGCGACGAAGAAGAAATAATTGATGATATGTTCCGGCTGGCCAGTGAACCTTTTACGCAAAACAGGGTCTTGCGTGGCGATGCCGACCGGGCAGGTGTTCAAGTGGCACTTGCGCATCATGATGCAGCCGGCCGCGATCAGGGGCGCGGTGGCGAAGCCGAACTCGTCGGCACCGAGCAAGGCGCCAACGACAACATCGCGGCCTGTGCGCAAGCCACCATCGACCTGCACGGCGATCCGTGAGCGTAGCCGGTTCAGAACCAGCGTCTGTTGTGTCTCGGCGAGCCCGATTTCCCACGGGATGCCGGCGTGCTTGATTGAGGTGAGCGGCGAGGCGCCGGTGCCGCCCTCGAAACCGGAAACGGTGACATGATCGGCGCGGCCTTTCGAGACGCCTGCCGCGACCGTCCCGACTCCCACCTCGGAGACGAGCTTGACCGAAACATCGGCCTGCGGATTGACGTTCTTCAAGTCAAAGATGAGCTCCGCCAAATCCTCGATTGAATAGATGTCATGATGGGGAGGCGGCGAGATGAGGCCGACACCTTGCGTTGAGTGCCGCACCTTGGCAATGATCGCATCGACCTTGTGGCCCGGCAATTGGCCGCCCTCCCCAGGCTTTGCCCCTTGCGCCATCTTGATCTGCATCACGTCCGAATTGACGAGATATTCGGTGGTTGCGCCGAACCGCCCAGACGCAATCTGCTTGATCGCCGAGCGCATCGAGTCCCCATTCGGCAGCGGCTTGTAGCGGTCGGACTCTTCGCCACCCTCCCCCGTATTCGATTTCCCGCCGATCCGGTTCATCGCGATTGCAAGTGTGGTGTGAGCCTCCCGCGAGATCGAGCCATAGGACATCGCGCCGGTCGAAAAGCGCCGGACGATGGATTGAGCCGATTCGACCTCCTTCAGGGGCACCGGAAGGCGGCCATCTTCCGCCGCCGACTTGATGCGGAAGAGACTGCGGATCGTCAAAGGCCGCTCGGCTTCCTCGTTCAAGAGAGCGGCATAGGCGCGATAGTCCGCCGCATTGTTGCCGCGCACGGCATGCTGCAACAGCGACACCGATTGCGGCGACCAGGAATGCGCTTCGCCGCGAATGCGGAAGGCATAATCGCCGCCGACATCGAGCGCATTGCGGTAGAGCGGCGCATCGCCGAAGGCTTCCTTGTGGCGGCGGACGGTCTCCTCTGCGATCTCGGCAAGGCCGGCGCCGCCGATTCGCGTCACGGTTCCGGTAAAATAGCAGTCGACAAACTCCTCCGCGAGCCCCACCGCGTCGAAGATCTGGGCGCCGCAATAGGATTGATACGTCGAAATGCCCATTTTCGACATGACTTTGAGAATGCCCTTGTCGATCGACTTGATATAACGCTTGCATGCCTCCTGCCCGTCGATCTCATCGGGAAAATCGTTGGCCATAATGGCAAGGGTTTCGAAGGCGAGATAGGGATTGATCGCCTCCGCGCCATAGCCTGCAAGCAAAGCGAAATGGTGAACCTCTCGCGCCTCGCCGGTTTCGACGACGAGACCGACCGAGGTGCGAAGACCCTTGCGGATCAGATGATGGTGAACCGCCGCGGTCGCGAGCAGTGCCGGGATCGGAATGCGATCGGCGCCGGTCAGACGGTCGGAGAGAATGATGATGTTGAAGCCGCTGTTGACGGCGTGTTCGGCCCTCTCGCAAAGCTTCGTCAGCGCATCGGCCATGCCCGTTGCCCCGTTCTCCGAAGCATAGGTGATGTCGAGCGTCTTTGTGTCGAAAGCCTCCTCAAAATGTGCGATCGACCGGATTTTCTCAAGGTCGCCATTGGTGAGAATAGGCTGGCGAACTTCTAAACGTTTCTTTTTGGCGTTGCCTTCATGGTCGAGGATATTGGGACGCGGTCCGATGAAAGACACGAGGCTCATGACCAATTCCTCGCGGATCGGATCGATCGGCGGATTGGTCACCTGCGCGAAATGTTGCTTGAAATAGGTGTAGAGCAGCTTCGGCTGAGTCGATAGCGCCGAAATCGGCGTATCGGTGCCCATGGATCCGACCGCTTCCTGGCCAGTCACCGCCATCGGCGGCAGCAGCAGTGAGAGATCTTCCTGAGTGTAGCCGAAGGCCTGCTGACGATCGAGAAGCGTGACGTCTGTGCGCGGCGAGCGCGGATGCACCGCGAGATCCATGTCCTCGAGCACGATCTGGGTGCGCTTCACCCATTCGGCATAGGGGTGCGATGCGGCAAGAGTGGTCTTGATCTCGTCGTCTGAAATGATGCGGCCCTGCTCGAGGTCAACGAGCAGCATCTTGCCTGGCTGCAACCGCCATTTGGTGATGATGCGCTCTTCCGCGATCGGCAACACGCCGGCTTCCGAGGCCAGAACGACGAGTCCATCGCTCGTCACGATATAACGTGCTGGACGCAGGCCATTGCGGTCAAGGGTCGCGCCGATCTGGCGGCCATCGGTGAAGGCGACAGCGGCCGGACCGTCCCACGGCTCCATCATCGCGGCGTGATATTCGTAAAAGGCGCGGCGCGCTGGGTCCATCAGCGGATTACCTGCCCAGGCTTCCGGAATGAGCACCATCATCGCATGAACGAGCGAATAGCCACCTTGGACGAGGAATTCGAGCGCGTTGTCGAAACAAGCCGTGTCCGATTGGCCTTCGTAGGAGATCGGCCACAGCTTGCTGATGTCGTTGCCGAAAAGATCAGAGGCAACCGAAGCTTGCCGCGCCGCCATCCAATTGAGATTGCCACGCAGCGTATTAATTTCGCCATTGTGCGCGACATAACGATAAGGATGCGCCAGCGACCAGGTCGGAAAGGTGTTCGTCGAGAAGCGTTGGTGCACGAGCGAAAGCGCCGATTCGAACGAGGGATCGGCGAGGTCCTCGAAATAGACACCAAGCTTGGTCGCGAGCAACAGGCCCTTGTAGACGATGGTGCGCGAGGACAGCGAGACGGGATAAAATCCTTCCACCCGCCGATCGTTCAGATCGTGGACCGCGTTCGAAATCATCTTGCGCAAAATAAAAAGCCGCCGCTCGAAGGACTCCTGATCGCTGGTATGGGGCCCACGCTTGATGAAGATTTGGCGGCTCACCGGTTCGGCCGGCCTGACGCTCTTACCAAGACAAGACGAATCAACAGGGGTGTCACGCCAGCCAAGAAGAATCTGGCCCTCCGCCGCAATTGTTTTTTCAACGATGGCCTCGACGATCCGGCGGCCTTCTGCATCGCGCGGCAGAAAGAAAGCACCGGCTGCATAGTCACCAGGCGCCGGCAGGGCAAAGCCCAGTTCGTTTGCCTTTTCCGCAAAAAAACCGTGCGGGATCTGAACCAGCATGCCGCAGCCATCGCCTGCCTCCGGATCGGCCCCGACGGCGCCGCGATGGTCGAGATTGCGCAGAATCTCAAGACCCATATTGATAATTTCATGCGATTTGCGATTGTGCATATCGGCGACGAAGCCAACCCCGCAGGCGTCATGCTCATGAGTTGGCGAATAAAGGCCTTGCGCGGGCGGCAGGCCGGGATCGAGGCGGATCGGGCCGGGCAAGATTGGATCGGTCATCTCTCACCTTCCATAAAGATCGTGCCAACCATAAAGATCGTGCCATAACATGGGCCGCCACGGGAGCCCGCGACCGCCCTTCTCGAGCCCGGCGTGCGCCTCGCTCTTTCAGGCAAGAACTGAGCCACGCTGGCTCTCAAGGCCCGCGTCGCCAGCCCACGCCACAGCGTTGCTTCAGCTATGGATTTGCGTCATTTCCGGAGAGGAGCGTGCGCCGCCGGCGTTGTCCCCAGCCTTAAATGGTCAGTACCGCTGTCCTAAGGATGTACGATTGCAGATTTCCGTGCGTTTAACAAGCGTTGAAAAATAACTTTGCGAATCGGGACGGCCCATCAAAGAAGATGGGTGGCATGCCTCCACGCAAAGGGCCGATCGCAGCGACCCCAAACTGCGCCCGGTCTGCCTCGAGCCGGGGAAATGATGGATTTTGCGAGCGACAACACGGCGGGGGCGAGCCAAGCCATTCTTGCCGCGCTAGCTGCCTCGAATGGAGGGGCAACATCGGCCTATGGTGCAGATCCCCTCACTGCCAAGGCCAAACGCCTTCTCGAGGACGTCTTTGAGCGAGAGATTGCCTGTTTCCTCGTCACCACCGGAACCGCCGCCAACGCCCTCGCGCTTGGCGCGATTTCACCCCCATTCGGGGCGATCTTTTGCCACGAGCAGGCCCATGTCATGGAAGACGAGTGCGGCGCGCCGGAAATGTTCACGGGAGGCGCCAAGCTCGTCGGCATTGCCGGAAGCGCGGGGAAGATCGCGCCCGCACATTTCAAGGCGGTCCTCGCAGATTTTCCGCGTGGACCGGAAAAGCAGGTTCAGCCCGCCGCCTTGTCTCTATCGCAAGTCACTGAATGCGGCACGGTTTACAGCTGCAGCGAACTCTCCGGGCTTTCCGTGCTCGCGCATGAGGCCGGCTTGATGGTCCATATGGACGGAGCCCGTTTCGCCAACGCCCTCGTTTCCCTTCATTGCACGCCGGCTGAAATGAGCTGGAAAACGGGCATCGACGTTTTATCATTTGGCGCCACGAAGAACGGCGCGCTCGCCTGCGAGGCGGTGATATTTTTCGACCCGTCGAAAGCTGCGTCCCTGCCGTATCAGCGCAAACGCGGTGGGCACACACTGTCGAAGGGACGATTTCTCGGCGCCCAAATGGCTGCCTATCTCGAAAACGGCCATTGGCTCGATCTGGCGGCCCGAGCGAATGGCCATGCGAAACGGCTCGCGGCAGGCCTTGCCAAGATTGCGGGGGTCCGCATGCCGTGGCCTTGCGAGGCAAATGAAGTTTTTGCAATTCTGCCGCGCAAAATCGACGCCGCGCTGAAGTCGGCAGGGACTCTCTATTACCCATGGAAATTTCACGATGTCGCCGCCACCTGCCCGCCGCCGGCGGACGACGAAGTTTTCGTCCGGCTGGTGACGTCCTTTGCCACGGAGACCAGCCAAGTTGACGGCCTTATAGCTACCGCTCTGGCTGGCAGTGGCCTCTGAAAGGATAGCAGCGCAAAGCAAGGCGCCATCCTCAAAGTAGGAGGTCGGGGGCGGCGTAGCCACGCCCTGGAAGAGTCCTTCTTGCCGCTTCTCAGCGATCCGGCGCCGATAACTACCCGCTCGGAGTCCACCGGGTGTTAGTCGCCGCGAATGCACAAGGGTTGACATATGGCGGGCTGGTATTCGATGGATGAGCGGAAGCCTAGAGTTTGACCACAAAAAAAGGGCGTCTCGTCGAGACGCCCTTCCGGCCAGTGGGGTCCGGGAGGACCACCCCACTCGCGGGTTTACGCTGCTTTCGGTGTCGCGACCGCGGGTTTGGTCCCCTCGGTTGCGATCGGAATCTGGCGCGGCTTCTGCGCCTCTGGGAGTTCACGGAGCAAATCGACGTGAAGCAGGCCATTTTCAAGGCTCGCCCCGGTCACATGGACGTGATCGGCAAGCTGGAAGCGGCGCTCGAACGAACGGGCGGCAATGCCTTGATAGAGCACCTCCGACTTCGCGGCTTCGGCCTCGCTCGCGCGCTCGCGCGAACCGCGAATGGTCAGGGTATTTTCTTTGGTCTCGATCGAGAGATCCGCTGCCGCGAAGCCCGCGACGGCCACCGAAATGCGATAGGCGTTCTCGCCAGTGCGTTCGATATTGTAGGGTGGGTAGCTCGGCACCGTTTCGAGTCCTGCGGCCTGATCAATCATGTTGAACAGCCGGTCGAACCCGATCGTCGAGCGATAAAGGGGAGAAAGATCAAACTGACGCATCTCACTATCCTCCTTGACTGAAGCGACAAGAGCTTTTGCACCAACACCGCAGTGCGAGACATCTGCCAGCTGTTCCTTGCTGCGCTTGAGGCTCGCCCCGCTCGCGCGTCCGCAAAGCGGCCCGCACTGCTATGATGTGGGAAGGTCGATTAGCTTTGCAAGAGGGACGAGACAGGAAAAAATTCCGCCAGTAATATCTTGTCGGCGCAGATCGTTTTGCGTCCGCAATGGCCTTCGCAATTGGAACACCGAAATTTCACGATGGAACTTTGTACGACTGACGAAAACCCCGCGCCTCCCGGCGCCGTCGTCTCCGCGATCACGGCACGCGACAATTGGGCTTTGCGGGCGGCACGTTGGAGTTGCGGGCCGGTCTGCGCCGGAACAATCGTGATTTTGCAGGGACGCGCAGAATTCATCGAGAAATACTTCGAGGTCATCGGCGAATTACTGAGCCGGAACTTCGATGTCGCCATCCTCGACTGGCGCGGGCAAGGCCTCTCCGGACGCCTCGCAACGCATCCCCGCAAAGGCCATATCCGCGATTTCGGTACCTATGAACGCGACCTAGAGGCTTTGGTTGAAGAAGTCCTTGAGCCATACTGCCGGCCGCCCTGGTTCGCGCTTGGCCATTCCATGGGCGGCGCGATCGCGCTTGCCATGGCGCGCGGGGGCCGCTCGCCTTTCGCCCGCATGGTGCTGACGGCGCCAATGATCGATATTTGTGGGCTTCGTTTCAAGACCGCCACCCGCGGTCTCGCCAAGGCGTTGGTCATGCTCGGACTGGGCCGCCGTTTTGTTCCGGGGGGCGGCCCCATCCCTTACATGTCGGTGAACTTCGAGGGCAATATATTGACGTCCGATCCGCGCCGCCATGCGCGCAATGCGGCCATGATCAACACCTTCCCCGATCTTGCCATCGCCGATCCCACAATCGGCTGGATCAGTGCCGCCTTGCGCCTCATGCGGCGCTTCGAGGACGTCGAATTTCCACGCCGCATTTTGACCCCGACCCTGATCCTCGGGGCGGGGGCCGACCGTCTGGTCAATACCCCCGCCGCGGAACTGTTCGCCAGTCGTCTCAAGGCGGGGAAGTGCATCACATTGGCGCACTGCTTTCACGAAATCCTCATGGAACGCGATGAGTTTCGTGAATTGTTCTGGGCGGCTTTCGACGCTTTTCTACCAGGCGAAAGCGTCACGGACGCTTTGAGCGAGGATGAGATCCCTCAATCCGATTCGGGCGTACTGCAAACAAACTTGTCTTAAAGCGTGCCAATTTGGCGAAATCCTCGCCCGCCGCCTAACTCCGCTAGCGCCGCCGAAGTGGCCTCGATGATTTCCACCTTCTCAACCCGAGCATGCGCGGGACCGTTCCAGCACGCCTCGCACAGCTCCGCAACGGCGTCAGGCGGACCGGCGAAGAGCGCTTCAACGTCGCCATGCGAGCGGTTTCTGACCCAGCCGGTAACGCCCCGGGCCGTTGCTTCCATCTGGACCCAGAAGCGATAGCCAACGCCCTGAACCTGCCCGCTGATCATCACTCGCACGATCCTTTGTTCACGGGGCTCGGTCATTGCTAACCATCCATTGGATTTTCTGGGCAGCCGGGAAATTTGACGCCTCGCGCTTCGATCCCGAAAGCGGTGAGGCCCGCGAGCACGATCGCGACGATCGTGGCGACGAGAGTGAGCGCAAGGGCATAATCTCCGCCATTCACCTCGGCAATCGAAGCTTGAAGTGGGGCGGTCACCGAGGCTAGCAAATTGCCGGTCTGATAGGCAAAACCGGGGAAAGTCCCCCGTACTTCATGAGGCGACAGCTCATTGAGATGGACCGGCACGATGCCCCACGCGCCCTGCGCAGCAAACTGCATGAGAAAAGAACCGGCGGCAAGCGCCACGGGACTCGTGCCATAGGCCCAAAGAGGAATGACGAAAATCGCGCCAACGGCTGCGATCACAATACCGCGGCGACGGCCGATTCTTTCCGACAATGCGCCAAAGAAAATTCCGCCGAGGATCGCTCCAATATTGTAGACGATGGCGATAAGACCGACGGTTCGCGGCGCGAAATGATGCTGCGAGCTAAGGAAGGTCGGGTAGAGATCTTGAGTGCCATGACTGAAGAAGTTGAAAGCGGTCATGAGCACGACGGCATAGAAGAAGCGTCCCGTAAACGGGCGTAGCGTGCCGACGATATCTGCGTCTTGCTCAGCGCTGGCATGCGCCAAAAAAGCCGGTGATTCCTCAACTTTGGACCGAACGAAAACGACGAGCAGCGCGGGCAGCGCACCGACAAAGAACATCCCGCGCCAGCCGATCAGAGCATAAAGCCCGAAATAGGCGACCGAAGCGAGAAGGTATCCGCTCGGATAGCCGGCTTGGAGAATGCCTGATACCGCACCCCGGGTTCGGGGAGGAATCGTCTCCATGGCGAGCGAGGCACCGACCCCCCATTCTCCGCCCATGGCGATGCCGAAAAGCGCGCGAAGGACGAAAAACGATCCGAGGCTTGGAGCCAAGCCAGACGCGAATTCGAGCAAGGAAAAAGCGAGAATGTTGATCATCAGCACCGGCCGCCGGCCGAAGCGGTCGGCGGCAATACCAAAGACAAGCGCGCCTAACGGTCTTGCCGCGAGCGTCAGGAAGATCGCATAGGTGACGTCCTTCACATCCGTGCCGAATTCTCTCGCGACGTCCTCCAGGATAAAGACGAGAATGAAGAAATCGAAGGCATCGAGCGTCCAGCCGAGATAGCTTGCCAGAACCGTGCTACGCTGTTTGCGCGAAAGCTCATGGAACAGGCGAAGCATCTGTGCTCCTCAAAAAGGCGGGAGATCGCTGGAAGGCGAACCAAGCTTGCCACAATTTTGGCTGCCCGCGGGGAAAATCACGCATCGGCGAGGCTCTAAACAGCGAGATTGTCGATGAGCCGGGTTGTCCCCAATTTGGCCGCCGCGAGAAGCCGGACCGGCCCATCATCGCGCGAAGCGAGCGGCGCCAAGGTTTCCGCGTGCCGCGCTTCG
>Ga0335081_10015877_pt1 | contig 12188 bp, 12 predicted proteins | sample Lox_Sample_35_FD_206713 | JGI IMG/M metagenome (GOLD analysis project Ga0335081, IMG submission 206713) | Soil microbial communities from Loxahatchee National Wildlife Refuge, Florida, United States - Lox_Sample_3.5 | ecosystem: Environmental > Terrestrial > Soil > Wetlands | place: USA... | reverse complement strand
GCGCGGTGTTCGAGAACGTCGGCCAGTGGAAGCGGCCGTGGTACTACGCGAGGCCGGGCGAATCCAAGGAGACGGCGGTGCGGCGGGAGTGCCTCGCCGCGCGGCAGGGCGTCGCGATCCTGGACGCTTCCACGCTCGGCAAGATCGACATCCAGGGCCCCGACGCCGCGACGTTCCTCGACCTCGTCTACACGAATGCCTGGTCGAAGCTCGGCATCGGCCGCTGCCGTTACGGATTGATGCTCGACGAGAACGGCATGGTGATGGACGACGGCGTCACGGCCCGCCTCGGCGCGAATCACTACGTGATGACGACGACGACCGGCGGCGCGGCGCGCGTGATTTCCTGGCTGGAGCGCTGGCTGCAAACCGAATGGCCGCAACTGCGCGTGTTCCTCACCTCGGTCACCGAGCACTACGCCACCGCCGCGGTCGTCGGCCCGCGCAGCCGCGAGGTGCTCACGGCGTCGTGCCCGGACGTCGATTTTTCGCGCGCGGCGTTCCCCTTCATGGCCTGGCGCTCCGGAACCGTGGCGGGCGTCGCCGCCCGCATCATGCGGATCAGTTTTTCCGGCGAGCTCGCCTACGAGGTGAACGTGCCCGCGAACCAGGCGCTGCACGTGTGGGAAGCGCTGATGCGTGCCGGAGCGGCGCACGGCATCACGCCCTACGGCACGGAGGCGATGCACGTGCTGCGGGCCGAGAAGGGCTACATCATCGTCGGGCAGGACACGGACGGGTCGGTGACTCCGATCGACCTCGGCATGGAGTGGATCGTTTCGAAGGAAAAGGACTTCATCGGGCGCCGCTCCCTCGCGCGCTCCGATACGCGGCGCGGCGACCGCAAGCAGCTCGTAGGGCTGCTCGCCGAGGATCCGCGCGTGGTGCTGCCCGAGGGCGCGCAGCTCGTCGCGGATCCGCGGGCACGCGTTCCGATGCCGATGCTGGGCCATGTGACCTCGAGCTATGCGAGCCCCACGCTCGACCGCTCGATCGCCCTCGCGCTGGTGCAAGGCGGGAGGCTCCGTGCCGGGCAGACCGTGTACGCGCCCCTCGCCGACGGCAGCATGATCCGCGCCCGAATCACGAGCGCGGTATTCGTCGATCCGGAAGGAGCGCGACAGGATGCCTGAGCCCATCCTGCAACGCAGCCCGCTTGCCCGCTTCGCACCCGATGGCGCGGCGCGCGGGGACCCGGAATGCCGGGTCATCGCCTACGAGCGGGCCTTCCTCGGCTACATCAACCTGCGCGGCCGCGACGCGTCGTTTCTCGAGGCCGCGCGCCGCGTGCTCGGAGTGGCGCTGCCGCTCGAGCCGAATGCCGTGATCCGCGCCGGAGAGTCGACGGTGTGCTGGCTCGGTCCCGACGAATGGCTCCTCGTCGTGCCCGGCGCGCAAGAGGCGAGGGTCGCGGCGGACCTGCGCGAGGCGCTCGGAGACACGTTTGCGGCGGTCACGCAGATCGGTAGCGGGCAGACCGCGATCGTGCTCCAGGGAGAATGCGTGCGCGAGCTTCTCGCAAAGGATTGCCCGCTCGATCTCGATGCCGCGGTGTTTCTTTCCGGGCGGTGCGCCCAAACCCGTCTCGCGAAGGCGGCGATCCTGCTGCGTCCCCTCGAAGGCGATGCCATGGAGCTCATCGTGCGCCGCAGCTTCGCCGACTATCTCTGGCTATGGCTCGCCGATGCCGGGGCCGAATACGGCCTGCGCCACGTGCCGCCGCCGCACGACTGATTTGCGCATGCTGGTTTGCGGGGCCGTCAGGAGTGCATCCCCCATCGGCGCACCGTGCGCTGCTCGATGGTGCGGAAGATCAGGTTCTCCACCAGCAGCCCGATGAGGATCACCGTGAAGAGCCCGGCGAACACCGCGGGGATGTCCAGCACGTTCTTGTTCTCGTAGATGAACCAGCCCAGCCCGCCCGAGCCCGACGTGGTGCCGAACACGAGCTCGGCGGCGATGAGCGTGCGCCACGCGAACGCCCAGCCGATCTTGAGGCCCGACAGGATGCTCGGGAACGCGGCCGGGATCAGGATGCGCCTCGCGTAGGCGAAGCCCGTGAGGCCGTAGTTGCGCCCGACCATGCGCAGCGTGTTCGAGACGCCGAGGAAGCCCGAGTGCGTCGCGAGCGCGATCGGCCACAGCACCGCATGCACCAGCACGAAGATGATGCTGCCGTTGCCCAGCCCGAACCAGATGAGCGCGACCGGCAGGAGCGCGATCGCGGGCAGCGGGTTGAACATCGCGGTGAGGGTCTCGAGCAGGTCGTTGCCGATGCGGGTCGCCATGGCGAGCATCGTCACGACGAGCGCGAGCACGAGCCCGATCGCGTAGCCCTGCAGCAGCACCTTGATCGACACCCACGACTTGCGCGGCAGCTCGCCGCTCGCCACCCGCCCGAGGAACGAATGCATCGTGTCCGTGAAGGTCGGGAAGAGCAGCGCGTTCTCGAGGTGCATCGCGTACGCCTGCCAGGCCGCGGCGAGGATCACGAGGATGAGCGCCTTGCGCACCAGCGCGTTGCCGTAGACGCGCTCCCAGGCCGTGAGCGGCTTGTTGATGACGCCGAAGTCGTGCTCGTCCACCTGCTCGCGGACGTACTCGGGGCGTGCGGCGGGGCTAGACATGCGTCGTCTCCGGCTCGATCCGGCCTTCCGAGAAGAGCATCGAATGGATGCGGTCCGAGAGCCGGCGGCCGTCCGCGTCCTCGGCGTCGGTGCCGTCGCTGTTGAGCTCCGCCTTCACCTGCCCCGGATGCGGCGAGAGGAGCAGGATGCGGTTGCCGATGCGCACCGCCTCCGGGATCGAGTGGGTGACGAAGAGCACCGTGAACTTCGTGCCCTCCCAGAGCTGCAGCAGCTCGTCCTGCATCCTGCGCCGCGTGAGCGCGTCGAGCGCCGCGAACGGCTCGTCCATGAGGAGGATGTCGGGCTCCATCGCCATGCCGCGCGCGATCGCCACGCGCTGCTTCATGCCGCCGGAGAGCGTGTGCGGCAGCGAATCGGCGAAGCGGGTGAGGTTCACCTTTTCGATGTACGCCATGGCACGGTCCTCGGCCTCGCGGCCCTTGAGGCGCCTGGAGGCTTCCAGCGCGAAGAGCACGTTCTGCTTCACGGTCTTCCACGGCAGGAGCTGGTCGAACTCCTGGAAGACCATGACGCGGTCCGGTCCGGGACGCGTCACCTCCGCGCCCTTCAAGCGGATCGTGCCCTCGACGGGCCTCAGATAGCCGCCCACCGCCTTGAGGAGCGTGGATTTGCCGCATCCCGACGGACCGAGCAGCACGAAGCGGTCCGACGGGAGCACGTCGAAGCTCACGCGATAGGTGGCGGTGACGAGGTGCTCGCGCGTCTTGTATTGGAGCGTCACACCGTCGACCGCGAGGAGCGGCCTCGCCGACTGCGCCTCCATGGTCAGCTTCCCGGCAGGTCGTGCACCTCGGGGAAGAAGAGGTCCTTCCAGGACCTCGGATCGTGCTTGATCACGCCGACCTCGTGCATGAACTGCGCGTAGGGGAGGATCGCCTCGGGCGCCATGGTGTAGTGGACCTGCGGGTCCTCCATGATCTTCAGCAGGAAGTCGACTTTCTCCTTGCCGTGGCCCTCCTCCGAGTAGATCTCGGCCGCGCGCTTCCTGTCGGCGTTGATCGCGTCGGTCGCTTCCCTGAGCGCGTCCACCACCGCCTTGTAGGTCTTCGGGTTCTCCTTGCGGAACTTCTCGGTGGACCAGACCATGAGGAAGGTGTTGGGGCTCCCCATGACGTCGTAGGAGTTCAGCACCGGATGGATCGCCGGGTTCTCGAGCGCGATGTTCTGGAACGGGGGCGAGGCGAACTGCGCGGTGATCCCGCCCGACCCGGAGAGGAGCGCGCGCAGCCCTTCGGGGTGCGGCAGGTTCACCATGAGGTGGTTGAGGTGCTTGTAGTCCTCGAGGCCCCACTTCTTCGCGGCCGCCATCTCGAGGTAGATCGTCTGCACCGAGGAGCCGGCCCCCGCCATCGAGATGCGGTCCTGGTCGGTGAAATCGGCGATCGTCTTCACCTTCGGGTCGCGCGTGACGAGCATGCACGGCATCGACGAGAGCGCCGCGACGCCTTTCACCTGCACCGGCGTTCCCTGCGTCCTGTCCCACAGGATGATCGCCGGGCCGGTGCCGCCGGCGGCGAAATGCAGGCTTCCCGAGAGGAGCGCGTCGTTCGCCGCCGCGCCGGCGCCCAGCGTCGCCCAGGTGACCTTCGTGTCCGCAAGCCCCTCCGCCTTCAAGTGCTTCTCGATCAGGTGGTCGTGCTTCATCAGCGTGAGCTGCATGTAGCCGATGCCGTACTGCGACATCATCTTGAGCTCGCTCACCTCGGCGGCGGCGAGCGTCGACGCCGCGAGCCCGATCGCCGCGGCGGCGAGCGCCAGGATGTTGCTTCGATTCATCGTCCCCTCCGGTTGTGTTTGCTGCTGGTATCGAAAGCTTGCGAGCGCGGAGCCGTCAGCCGACCGCCCCGGCGGATGCCCGGCCCACGACCTGCGCCGCGAGGCCGGTGTGAACGAGCCCCTCGCGGAACTCCCCGGAATCGAGGATCGCGACGAGGGCGGGCACGTTGTGCTTCACGCCGTCGATGCGCGAGGCGCGCAGGGCGCCGATCAGCCGGTCGATCGCCGCGGCGCGCGTCTCGGCGCGCGCGATCACCTTGGCGAGCAGCGGGTCGTAGTGCGGCGTCACCGCTCGTCCCTTCGCGTAGCCCGTCTCGACGCGGATGCCGGGCCCCGAGGCGAACGCGAACTCGGTGAGCGTTCCCGGCGAGGGCAGGAAGCGCTTCGGATCCTCGGCGTAGACGCGCGCCTGGATCGCGTGGCCGCAGGCCTGCGGTGCGGAGGGAAGGATCTGCGCGAGCGCCATGCCTGCGGAGGAACGCAGCTGGGCGGCGACGAGGTCGATTCCCGTGATCTCCTCCGTCACGCCGTGCTCCACCTGCAGGCGCGTGTTCATCTCGAGGAAGCGGAATTCTCCCTCCGGCGAGAGCAGCATCTCGACCGTCCCCAGGTTGTCGTAGCCCAGGCGCCCGAAGGTCCCGGCGAGCTTGTCGAGGAGCGGCGCGAGGCGCTGCCGATCCACGCGCGGCGCGCGCGCTTCCTCGATGATCTTCTGGTGACGGCGCTGCACCGAGCAATCGCGCTCGAAGAGGTGCGCGACGTGGCCGTGCCGATCGCCGAGGAGCTGGACCTCGACGTGGCGCGGGCTCTCGACGAGGCGCTCGAGGTACACCTCGCGGCTGGCGAACCCGCGCTCGGCCATCGAGGCCGCGCGCTCGACCGCCGCGACGAGCTCCCCGGGATTGCGCGCGGGAAGCATGCCGATGCCGCCGCCGCCCGCGGCGGGCTTCACCAGGATCGGGTAGCCGATCTCCTCGGCTGCGGCGAGCATCGCCGCGCGATCGCCCGAGATCACGCCCGACCCGCGGCCCACGGGGAGCCCCTCGGCGGCCGCGAGCTCGCGCGCCCGCGTCTTGTGGCCCATCGCCTCGATCCACTTCGGCGCCGGCCCGATGAAGCGCATGCCCGATCGCTCCACGGCCGCCGCGAAGGCCGCGTTCTCGGAGAGGAAGCCGTAGCCGGGATGGAGCGCGTCGCAGTGGAGCTCGCGCGCCGCATCCAGGATCGCGGCCTGGTTGAGGTAGCTCTCGCGCGCCGGGGCGCCGCCGATGCGCACCGTCTCGCTCGCCGCCTCGAGCCATGGCGCCCCGCGGTCGGCGTCGGAATACACCGCGGCGCAGGGGATGCCGAGCTCGTTGCACGCGCGCAGCACGCGGGAAGCGACGGCTGCGCGGTTGGCGACGAGCACCTTGCCGAAGAGCGCCATCGTCAGTAGCTCGTCGGCCAGGCGCGCATCAGGTGCTGGCCCACGCCGTTCGTGAGGCGCAGCCGGTGCACGTCGAGCATGCGGATCAGGTAATCGCGCGTCTCCTCGGGACGGATCACCGACTGCACGGCGTAGATCGACGCCATGTCCCACGGCTCGCTGTCCCGGCTCATCGCCGCGAAGGCCTCGTCGTAGCCCGGCTTCCCCGGCTCGAGCCCGTGCACGATCTTCACGGCGAACTGCGGATCCATGAAGCTCACTTCCGCGGTGGGCCAGGCCGCGACCTCGTCGGAGTTCCTGCCGCCGCCCATGTTGAGGTACGCCTGGCCGTAGCTCTTCCTCAGGATCACCGAGAGCTTCGGCACCGTGACGAGCGAGAGCGCGTTCATCATGTTCATGATCTTGCCGGGGGCCTTGCGCCGTTCCGCCTCGGTGCCGATCACGAAGCCGGGCGTATCGACGAGCATCACGACCGGGATGTTGAACGAGTCGCACAGCACGAGGAGGCTCGTGATCTTCTCGCACGCCTCGGTGTCCATCGCCGCGCCCTTGTAGAGCGGGTTGTTCGCGACGACGCCGACGCTGCGGCCGTCCAGTCGCGCGAGCCCGGTGGTCGCGACCTTGCCGAAGCGGGCCTTGAGCTCGAAGAAGCTTCCCTCGTCGACCACCGCACGGACGACCTTGCGCACGTCGTAGACCTGCGTACGCGAGAGCGGGAGGAGGCGCAGGATGTCCTTCATTTGCGCGCCGGAGCCGGCGGGGACGGGCGCGACGGGCGGTTCCTCGTTGTGATGGCCCGGGAGGTACGAGAGGAAACGCTTGACCGCGTCGATCGCCTCCTCGTCGGTATCCACGACCAGGTCCGCAAAGCCGGTGACCTGCGAATGAAGCTCCCAGCCGCCGAGCTCCTGCGGATCGACCTCCTCGCGAATGGCGAGCGAGGCGAGGAGGGCGCTCGAGACGGCGAGCACCGCGCCCTTGCGCATCACGTTGAAGTCCGAGAGCACCGCGTACCACGACGACGAGCCGTAGGACATGCCGAGCGTGGCGGAGGCCCACGGCACCTCGCGCATGCGCCGGTATTGCAGGCCGTCGTTGCCGAGGAGCGAGCCCATGCCGCGCGAGCCCATGTGGTCGGGCATCCGCGCGCCCGACGATTCGCCGAGGAAGACGAGCGGCACGCCGCGCTCCGTCGCCACGCGCTTCATGTGCGCGATCTTGCGGCCGTTCGTCGCGCCGCTCGAGGCGCCCATCACCGTGAAGTCGTTGGAGATCGCGGCCGCCATGCGCCCGTCGATCCTGCCGAAGCCCGCGAGCTTGCCGTCGCACGGCGATTTGTCGCGGTCGCCGGGATTGGCGGAAGTGGAGAAGAGGCCCGACTCGACGTACGTGCCGGCATCGAAGAGGCGATCGAGGCGCTCGCGCGCGTCGAGTACGCCCGGCTGCCGGCGCTTCGCGAGCTTCTGCGCGCCGCCCATGGCACGCGCCTTCGCCTCGCGGCCGGCGAACTCGCGCTCGAGGCGTTCGCGGCGTTCTTCCAGCGGATCCTTCGCCTTGTCGTCGGGCATGGTCACGTCAGAGGATGAAGCCCTGGTATTTCTCCAGCGCGAGCCGCGCGCTCCTCAGCCCGTTGCGCCGGATGTTCTCGGCCTCTTGCGCCTCGCCCTTGCACATCGCCTGCAGCATCGCGACGTGCTGCTTGCGCCCGACCTCGGCGCGGCCCGGCAGGATGATGATGCGGCGGATGAGCACCTGCGTCTTCTCGAAGATCGTGTCCATCATCTCCGCGAGCACCGGGTTCTTCGCCGCCTCGGTGATCTTCCTGCGCAGCCGCTCGTAATGCTCGATGTATTCCTGCAGCTCGCCGCGTGCGATGAGGTCCTTGAGCGGCCCCTGGAAGCGCGCGAGGTCCTCCTTCCATGCCTCGGGCGGCGTGTTCTGCGTGGCGAGCCGCGTGGCGAGTCCCTCGAGCACCTCGCGAATCTCGTAGATGTGGAACACCTGGGAGAGGTCGAGCCGCATCACCACCGCGCCGCGATTGGGGATGCGCTCCACGAGCCCGCGCTGCTCCAGGGCCCCGAGGGCATCGCGCACGCGAGCCCGGGAGACCCCGAACTCCTCCGCGAGGTCCGTCTCGTTGAGCTTCGCCCCGGGGGCGATGCGCTGCTGCGCGATGCGCACGCGCAGCGCCTGGAGGATCTCCGCGGCGCTCTTCGCCTTGCGCATCGCGCCGCGCGCGGCCCTGCTGCGGCCGGCGCTGCGGGGCCTCGAGGAATCGTTCGGCAAGCTGGACTCTCACGCAGGAAATACCCGGATCTGCGGCGCCGCCCAAGGAACGGTGCCATGCGGCACCGTACACCCGGCCCCGGAAAAGTGTCAACATTCCTGTAAACAAATCCGTTGACGCAGCGCCGCGGCGCGCCGCAGAATGCATTCCCGTGCAATGCAGGGACCCGAGATGACGCAAGCGCAGCCGCCGGCCGGACCCCTCGCCGGTTACCGGGTGCTCGAGATGGGATCGACCGTGGCGGGGCCGTTCTGCGGGCGCCTACTCGCCGATTTCGGCGCCGAGGTGATCAAGGTGGAGCCGGCGGAGGGCGACCCGGTGCGCACCATGGGCAAGCGCTTCCACGGAAGGTCGCTCTACGCGGCGAGCATCTTCCGCAACAAGTCGCTCGTCTCGCTCGACCTGCGCAAGCCCGAGGGGCAGGCGATCGCGCGCGCGATCGCGGCGAAGTCCGACGTCGTCGTGGAGAATTTCCGCCCGGGCGGCCTGGAAAAGTGGGGGCTCGGCTATGCGGACCTGTCGCGCGAGAATCCCGGCCTGGTCATGGTGCGCATCAGCGGCTTCGGGCAGACCGGGCCGTACAGCGATCGCGCGGGATACGGCGTCATCAGCGAGGCGGTGAGCGGCATGAGGCACATCACCGGCGATCCCGACCGCCCGCCCTCGCGCGTGGCGGTCTCGATGACCGACTACATCACCGGCCTCTACGGCGCGTTCGGCGCGGTGATGGCGCTCCTCGCGCGCGTGAGGACCGGGCGCGGCCAATACGTCGACAGCGCGCTCTACGAATGCGCGTTCAGCTTCATGGAGCCGCACATCCCCGCGTTCCAGAAGTTCGGCCTGGTCGCGGACCGCGCCGGCTCGCGGCTCCCCGACAGCACGCCGAACAACCTCTACGTGAGCCGCGACGGGCAGTTCATCCACATCACCGCGATGGGCGACGCCGTGTTCCGCCGCCTCGTGACGTGCATGGGCGCACCGCAGCTCGCCGGCGATGCGCGTTTCGCCGGCGCGGTCGAACGCTCGCGCAACCACGAGGAGATCGACGACCTCATCGGCAAATGGACGGCGAAGCACGACCTCGCCGAGCTGGAATCCATGCTCAACGATGCGAACGTGCCGGCGACGCGAATCTTCACGATGGCCGACATCTTCGGCGACCCGCATTACGCGGCGCGCGGCGCGATCGCACAGGCGCCCGACGACGAGCTGGGCGAGGTCGCGATGGCGGCGCCCGTGCCGCGCCTTTCGGCCACGCCCGGCGCGATCCACCATGCGGGCCACCGCATCGGGCAGGACACGCGGCGCGTCCTCTCGGAGCTGCTCGGCCTCGATGATGCCGAGATCGGCCGGCTCGAGCGCGCCGGCGTCGTCGCTTGCGACCGGCGATCCGGCGAGGCCGCGGACGAGCGTGCCGGCGCAGCCTGAAGAGCAACCATTCGAACGAAGGAACGGCGAGATGGCGAAGAAGGAAATCAGGTCCGAGATCACCGGCTCCGTGTGGAAGATCCTCAAGCGCGCGGGCGATCCGGTGGAGGAAGAGGATTCCTTGATGATCCTCGAGTCGATGAAGATGGAGATCCCGGTCCTCGCCGAAGCGAAGGGCAAGGTGGCCGAGATCCGCGTGCAGGAGAACGATCCGGTGGCCGAAGGCGCGGTGCTCGCGGTGCTCGAGGTATGAGGGACGCCGCGCGATGACCTGGAAAGCGGAAGCCGACGAGATCGCGGCGCGGCGCGCGTTCGCGCACGGCCTCGGCGGCGCCGAAGCCGTCGACAAGCACCACGCGCAGGGACGCCTCAGCGTGCGCGAGCGCATCGCCGGGCTGTGCGATCCGTCTTCCTTCCAGGAAGTCGGAACGCTCACCGGCAAGGGCGCGTACGTCGAGGGGAAGCTCGCGAAGGTGACGCCCGCGCCCTACGTGATGGGACTCGCGAAGATCGACGGACGCCCGGTCGCGGTGGGCGGCGAGGATTTCACGGTGCGCGGCGGAACGAGCTGGGGCAGCGACCGGCGCAAGGGCGGGCAGGGCGGCTTCGTCGAGGACCTCGCGCACGAGTACCGCATCCCGCTGGTGAACCTGATCGACGGCGCGGGCGGCACGGTGACCTCGGCGCTGCGTCGCGGGTACACCGTGTTTCCGGGCGTGCACGGCTTCGAGCGCTCGGTCGAGCTCATGTCGGAAGTGCCCGTGGTGTGCGCGGTGATGGGCACGGCGGCAGGCGGCCCCGCGGGCCGCGCGATCCTCGCCCACTGGTCGGTGATGGTGAAGGGCACGAGCCAGGTGTTCGCGGCCGGCCCTCCCGTGGTCGAGCGCTCGCTGGGACAGAAGATCGACAAGGAGGCGCTCGGCGGCGCGGCGGTCGCGGTCGACATGGCGGGCACCATCGACAACGCGGCGGAGAGCGAATCGGGCTGCTTCGCGATGATCCGCCGCTACCTCTCGTACATGCCGCAGAACGTATGGGAGCTTCCGCCCGTGGTCGGCACGGACGACGACCCCGATCGCCGCGAGGAAGCGCTCCTCTCGATCGTGCCGCGCGAGCGGCGCCAGCCGTACAACATGAGGAAGCTCGTCTCGCTGGTCGCCGACCGCGACTCGCTCTTCGAGATCCAGCCGACCTTCGGGCGCGCGCTCATCACGACGCTCGCGCGCATGAACGGCAAGGTCGTAGGCATCATCGCCAACAACCCGATGGTGAACGGCGGCGCGATGGACGTGAAGGCGGCGCGCAAGCAGACGCACTTCATCACGCTGTGCGACACCTTCCACATCCCGATCGTCTTTCTCGTCGACGTGCCCGGCTTCATGGTGGGGCTGCAGGCCGAGCAGGCGGCGACGCTGCGCGAAGGGATGCGCTCGGTATACACCGCGCTGCAGGCGACCGTGCCGATGCTCACCGTCGTCATCCGCAAGTGCTACGGCATGGCGGGCATGGCCGCCACCGACAAGAACGGGCTCGACTTCAAGATCGCTTGGCCCTCGGCGGAGTGGGGATCGCTGCCGGTGGAGGGCGGGGCGGCCGCGGCGTTCCGGCGCGAGATCGAGTCGGCGGCGGACCCGAAGCAGCGCCTGGCCGAGATCGAGGCCGAGCTTCGCGCGCTCGCCTCGCCGTTCCTCACCGCGGAAGCGTTCGCGGTCGAGGAGGTGATCGATCCGCGCGAGACGCGCGCGTACCTGTGCCGCTTCATCGACGCGATGCAGGGCCGGCTCGCGACGAGCGTCGGGATCAAGCGGCGTGCGGGAGTGCCGCCCTGAGGCCGCGCCTGTAGGTTTCCTCCCACCTCGCGCGGCGGCGTGCGCCTTCCACGCGGCCCTGAACGCGCGTGCCGGGCACGAGTCGAATCGGCGTGATCAAGTGGGCCATCATCTTCCTCCTGATTTCGGTCATCGCCGGCTTCTTCGGATTCACCGGCGTGGCGAGCAGCGCGCGCACCATCGCGAAGGGGCTCTTCGGCATCGCGCTCGTGCTCTTCCTCATCGTGCTCGTCTTCGGCGTGATGCTCGGCAAGTTGATCTTCTGAGCGCCTTGGCGCGAACCGGCGGCATCGCCGCGCAGCGCAAGCCGCCATGAAAAAAGCCCGCCATCGCGGCGGGCTTTTCTTCGCGCGGGACCGGCTAGTGCCGGTCGCGGTCCTCCCGGTCGGCATCCTTCGCCGCTTCCTTCGCATCTTCCTTCGCATCTTCCTTCGCGTCGCCGAGGTTCTTCTGCAGCTTCCCGACCGCTTCCTTGCCGAGGCCTTTCGCCTGCTCGCCCAGGTCGTCGGTCACTTCGCCGGCCTTCTTCTGCACCTTGCCCTCGGCCTCCTTCATGGTTCCCTTGATCTGGTCCTTGTTCATCCGTCTCTCCTGGCTGGGGATGGAAAACGGCGACCGGCACAACGTCGAAGCCGGCCGCACATCCATGGGACCGGCCCGGGGGAGGGGCGGTTCGACGCGATCGCGGAACAGGACCCTGCCGAGCGGATCATGCGGCGATTTCCAGGAAAATCTTACAAGTACCTGATCCATATCGCTTCTTGTTTCCGATGTCATTTTGCTGCTACGCCCCG
>Ga0335081_10015876_pt1 | contig 12188 bp, 13 predicted proteins | sample Lox_Sample_35_FD_206713 | JGI IMG/M metagenome (GOLD analysis project Ga0335081, IMG submission 206713) | Soil microbial communities from Loxahatchee National Wildlife Refuge, Florida, United States - Lox_Sample_3.5 | ecosystem: Environmental > Terrestrial > Soil > Wetlands | place: USA... | reverse complement strand
ATGCCGGGCCTCAAGGAGCGCGCGAAAACCTTGGTCGAACTTTTGGAGGGCGCGAATTTTCTGTTCGCGGACCGGCCGCTCGCGCTAGATTCCAAGGCCGCCGCCATTCTCGGGGCGGGAGGCCGGGTGCATCTTGGTACTCTTATCCCGCGTTTTGCGGCGCTCAGCCATTGGAACGCCGCAAACCTCGAAGCGGTCGTGCGCGACTACGCGGCCGAAAGCAAAGTCAAGCTTGGCGATGTCGCGCAGCCGCTCCGGGCGGCCTTGACCGGGCGGTCGACATCGCCTGGGATATTTGAGGTTCTTGAAGTGCTCGGACGCGATGAAAGCCTCGCCCGCTTGCAAGACCAGGTGGATCAACTGGCCTAGCCGGCCGGGCAAGGCCCATCATTCATTGGCAAACTTGCACCCGCTGCACGACGTAGGCGTAGCCTGTCCACACTTCTTGCGGTTCGAACCAGCAGCGCGGCGGCGGTGGCGGGGGCGCATAATATACGGGGGGCGGGGGCGGTGCGCTCGCTGCGGCGGTTCCTGCAAGGAAGCCGAGCGCAGTGCCTCCGAGTATGCCGGCGGCCACCGCTCCGCCATCCCCGGCATGTGCCGCTGGCGTGACGGCCGTCAATGATGCGAGCGTGACGCTCAAAGTCAGAAGGCTTTTGATTGGTCGACCCAAAAGTGTCGGCATACATCCTCCAAGGCCAAGCCATGAATGTGCACATTAATTGCTCGCGGCGATATTCCACCTCGAGCTATCCCCGCGCACCAGGGCTGACAACGCAGAACAGCTGAAGCGCAATCGAGCGTCTCAGGCAGAGCATTTTCCTTGGCATTGCGGCAAGGATGAGGCGCATGAGAGTTAAAGATTTCTCGTGGGCCACGGACGATGCCGGACAGACTGGGTCTTTCTCAGGATCAGGAGCGACGGCGGTGAGGCCCGTGATGCTTTCGATCAAACATCAAGGCGCCACCCATATTAAAGCGAGGCCTAGGAAATATCTTCAGGCTTAACGCAATTTTAAGACAGTTTTCCTCCGCTTGACGAAAACCGCGCATAGGATAGTGTTGCTGCGCCGCATCATTCGGGAGGATAGAAACGGATGCCGGCGGCAAATCCCACCTATATTGCCGTTAGACTCGGCTCAACAAACCTAGGGAAGCAGCCACCATGAGCGCGACGACCGGCTCCTTTAGTATTGGCGACACCACCCTTACCATGCCCATCAAAAATGGATCGATTGGTCCCTCGGTGGTCGATATCGGCAAGCTTTATGCGTCGACCGGGATGTTCACCTACGACCCTGGATTTACATCGACAGCGAGCTGCGAATCGCACATCACCTATATCGATGGCGACGAAGGTGTCTTGCTCTATCGCGGTTATCCGATCGAGCAGATCGCCGAACATGGCGACTTTCTCGAAACCTGCTATCTTTTGCTCTACGGCCAATTGCCAACAGCCACGCAAAAGAAGGATTTCGACTACCGGATCACCCGTCACACGATGGTGCATGAGCAGATGGCGAGGTTCTTCCAGGGCCTGCGCCGGGACTCCCACCCGATGGCCGTGCTGGTCGCGAGCGTTGGCGCGCTCTCGGCCTTTTATCACGATTCGACCGATATCTCCGATCCGAAGCAGCGCATGGTCGCATCGTTTCGCCTAATCGGGAAAATGCCGACCCTTGCGGCGATGGCCTATAAATACTCTCTCGGTCAGCCTTTCATTTATCCGAAGAACGATCTCGACTATGCGTCGAATTTCCTGCGCATGTGCTATGCGGTGCCGTGTGAGGAATACAAGATCAATCCGGTGTTTGCCCGGGCGCTCGATCGGATCTTCATTCTTCATGCCGATCATGAACAGAACGCCTCAACATCGACGGTGAGACTTGCTGGCTCTTCGGGCGCAAATCCATTCGCTTGTATTGCAGCGGGAGTCGCGTGCCTGTGGGGCCCCGCGCATGGTGGGGCCAATGAAGCCGCGCTCAAAATGCTGATGGAAATCGGTACACCCGAGAATATTCCGACGTTCATCGCGAGAGCCAAGGACAAGAACGATCCGTTTCGGCTCATGGGATTTGGCCACCGTGTCTACAAGAACTATGACCCGCGGGCCAAGCTCATGCAGAAGACCTGCCACGAGGTCTTGAACGAACTCGGCATCAAGGACAGTCCGTTGCTTGAGGTCGCCATCGAACTTGAGAGGATCGCGCTGAGCGACGAATATTTCATCGAGAAAAAGCTCTATCCGAATATCGATTTCTATTCCGGCATTACGCTGAAGGCGATGGGCTTCCCGGTGTCTATGTTCACCGTGCTTTTTGCGGTGGCGCGGACCGCGGGCTGGATTGCGCAATGGAAGGAAATGATCGAGGATCCAAGTCAGAAGATCGGGCGCCCGCGCCAGCTCTATATCGGTGCGCCACGCCGCGACTATGTCCCGATCGCCAAGCGGACATAGCCAGACGGCGCCGTTGAAAATGACGTACAAAAGCATCATGGGCCGCAAATCGCGGCCCATGATCTATCTCAAGCTTCGGTCATTTTCTAAAGAAGACCAAAAATCATCGTTCGGACCTGCCTCCGTCTCATGACGCCTGTCAACAGGGGAAAGGATTGCCAGTTGGGTCCCGAACCGCTGGCTTCATGACACGGAAGGATTCAAGACGACGACGCGATCATTTACCCTCTTTGCATGCCTTTTGGCAGCCCTTGGAATCATAATCGCACAACTCTTCCGAACTGCCATTGTTCAGGCAGGCTTTTTCGTCCGCCTTGCACTTTTCAACGCAGCTGGCAGCATCTTCGCTTGATTGAGCATAGGCGCTGCTCGTGACACTGGCTCCGCCGGCCAGCATGAGGACGGCCGCCGCGACTCTAATCGAATGATTTGAAAGAAGGCGGACAAACAGCCCACAGGCATCGAAACCCGCAATGCTCGCTCTCCCAGAGCTAATGTTATTCATGGCGTAACCTCCTGTATGAATCGATTTTTTGAGCGAAACCCGAACCTTGGCGGTGCCAACCTGTTCTTGTTGGCACGCCAGTGGCTCGAGCAAATGTTTGGCTCGGGGCGAGCTTGCCTCGTTCCACCGCCGGTATTTGGCATTGGCGTGACGTTTCAGCAACTGTTTTGTGGAGGGCGCTGCCGCGATGCTTTCGCACACCCAGCCAGTGGCTGGGAGCCTTGTATATCAAGGAGTTAGCCCCCTCTTTGAGTGGCCTTGCGAGGTTTTAGCCAAAAATGTCGCGGTTCCTTCATGGTTATGCCCTAAGTTCCAGTTTGATATCCCTTCCATCTCGGGGCGACACGATCGCGGCGTTGGCGGACCCGATAGTGGCCGAGGAAAGCGCGGACGGGCGTTGAACCCCGAAAAGTGATCCCAAACGGCATACCTCGTCAAAATGGCTGGAAAGGGCTACGGCAACGTCGTACCGTTGGGCTCAGGCTGGAAGGCGGACGAGACCGCGAGGGCCCAGGTCCGGCGGGGTCACGGTGCCGATTTTCTCCTAGCACGGCAGGATGAGCGGAGCCGTTCCCCCGCCTATCGGGCGCGACGGACACGGCGATGATGGCGGCGCGGCATCCGGGTGGTGCGATCTGAATTGTTCATTGGCCTAGAGACACGGATATGAATCAGCTTGCCGTCGAAAATTTCGCAGAACACCTGGCCAATAAGAACCTCATTCCACCGGCCGCCTTTGACTCAAAGAATGCCGTCGCGGACCACTCCCTTCGCAAGCTTTGGGAAGCAACGGAACTTACGGCCAATGGATTTGCCGATGAAGTTGCCCAATTTTACGGTTTGAGGCGGCTCACCCTCCCACAACTTGTCGCCGCACCTTCGTTGGCCGCTCGCTTTTCGCCACGTTTCCTGCGCGACACAGCGGTTCTGCCCTTCGAATCGCCGAAGGGCCAGTATCGGCTTGCCGTCGCCGATCCAAGCGATACCGCCGCCGTTCATGCCGCTGAGATCGTCCTCGGCGGCGCCGTCACGGTCGAGGTCGCTTCCTTCGAGGACATCGCGACGGTTCTGAGTGACCAGCTTGGCAGCGAGGCGGCGGCGGTTGGGGCTGGGACGACCGCTGGCACGAGAGCCGACGACGACATCGAAAGTCTCCGCGACCTTGCGAGTGGCGCTCCTGTCGTACGCGCGGTCAACGACCTCATCGAAAAGGCCATGGAGCTGCGTGCCAGCGATATCCATATTGAACCGTTTCGAAACGGCCTCACGGTGCGCATGCGGGTTGATGGTTTGCTCCGCGCCGTGGCGGCGCCGCAGAATGCCTTGCCGCAAGCCCTCATCTCGCGAATTAAAATTCTAGCAGGGCTCAACATCGCCGAGCGGCGTTTGCCGCAGGATGGCGCGGCAAGGCTAAAGGTGGCGCGCTCGGAAATTGATATTCGCGTCGCAACCATGCCAGCCCAGCATGGGGAATCGGCGGTGATCCGCCTGTTGCCGCGCGATCGCGGTTTGCTTGATCTCGCGAAACTTGGCTTGGCGGCCAGGGACGAGAAGCTCATGCGCCATCTGCTTGCGCTGCCGCACGGCCTCGTTGTCGTGACGGGGCCGACCGGGAGCGGCAAGACGACAACCCTCGCGACCATGCTCTCTCTTCTCAACGAGCCCACCCGAAAAATTCTCACGGTCGAGGATCCGGTCGAATACGAAATTCAAGGGGTCAATCAATCGCAGGTGAAACCCTCGATTGGCCTTACTTTTGCCGCTGCGATGCGGGCCTTCCTCCGGCACGATCCGGACGTCATCATGGTGGGTGAAGTGCGCGACCCCGAGACCGCCAGTATCTCCATTCATGCGGCGCTCACGGGCCATCTCGTGCTGACCACCTTGCATACCGAGACCGCGGCGGCGGCGGTGCCTCGACTGCTCGATCTTGGTGTCGAGGGGTTCCTGCTCAAATCCACGTTGCGGGCGGTCATCGCGCAACGTCTCGTCCGCATTCTATGCGACCGCTGCAAGACGAAGCGAATTCTCGAAGCTTCCGATCTCGCCGCCGACCCTCGCTACAAGGCACTCGGCTTTGAGGCGGGCGATTGCGTCCATGAGCCCGCAGGCTGCGAGCGTTGCGGCGGCATTGGCTATCGCGGCCGTTGTGGCGTCTTTGAAATGCTCGAAATGAAGAACGAAGTCTATGAGCTCGTTCGGCCAGACGCCGATGCCCATGCCATCGACCTCGCCGCAAGACGCGACGGTATGACGACGATGGTCGAGGATGCCGTCGCGAAATGCCGTGCGGGCATCACCTCCGCCGCCGAAGTTCTTCGCGTCACGACCGTGCGCTGAACCATGACGACGTTTCGTTACCGGGCCCTGACCCCCGCTGGTGACGTGGTAAGCGGCTCGATCTCGGCGAGCAGCCTTGCCGAAGTCGCCGAGCGGGTGGAATATCTTGGCCTCATCCCGATCGAGACTGTCCGTGAGGAGGGCGGAACGGGCGGAACCGGCTGGAACTTCTCGATTCTATCGCAGCCGCGGCCCGAGGATGTGACGGTCTTTACGGGCGACCTTGCCCTGCTTCTGCAAACGGGTGCCCGCATCAACGATGCCCTGGAGCTATTGTCCTCAGATGCGGATATTGGCCGGTTGCGGCCAACGGTTGCCAAGCTCAGTTCGTCTATTCTCTCCGGCGAAAGTTTCGCTGATGCGCTCGCCCAGCATCCCGCCCTCTTCCCGCCGATGTATGTCGAGCTTGTCCGGGTTGGCGAGACCTCCGGCACGCTGATCAACATATTGGAGGTGCTGGGCGCCGAGCGGGGCCGGGCCGAGGCGCTGCGCCGGCGTTTCAGCGATGCTTTGCGCTACCCTGCCTTCGTCCTAGCCGCGGCAACCGCTGTGCTCTTGTTCTTTCTCACTTTCGTGCTGCCTCAGTTCGGCGGGGTCTTGCGTGACTTCAACGCCAAGCTTGATCCCGTGATGGTGGCTTTTCTTGCTCTTTCGGACTTCTTGCGAGCGCACGCCGCGGCCCTGGCGTTGGGGACGACTTTTGCTGGAGGTGGCGGCTGGCTTTTTCTGCGCCGTCCTCAGGTACGCGGCGCGCTCATGGGAGCGCTTGGGCGAGTGCCGTTCATCGGCCGGATTTTGGAATTTCATCAAACGTCTGTTTTTTGCCGCAACCTTGGCGTTCTCCTCGCGAGCGGCGTCCCGCTGGCGACGACGCTGCGAATTCTCGCCGATCTGATGGCAACAACCGGACGTTCTGGCGCCTGGAGCGAAACAGTCGATATCGTCCGCCACGGGGGCAAGCTTTCCGACGGGCTTGGCAAGACGAAGGCTATTCCAGCAATGGCTGTTCGAACCCTAAGGCTTGGGGAGGAGTCCGGTCAATTGCCCGCGCTCGCGCAACGGATTGCAGAATTTTACGAAGCCAAACTCCAGCGCAGCCTCGATAGGCTCGTTGGAATCGCCGGTCCCGCCGCCATCGTCGGCATCAGCATCATTGTCGGCGGTCTTATTGTTTCGGTCATGACCGCGCTGATGTCGGTCAGTCAAGTCGTCGGATAACAAATCGTCAGGTGGATAGGAAACGAAATGAAAATTCGAGAGGAAATCATGGAATTCCGTTTGAGGGCCGCCTCGAAGCATAAGGCGAGCGCCTCGCGCGGCGGGCGCGAAGACGGCTTTACCTTGGTTGAGATCCTGGTCGTGATCACGATCATCGGTCTCATCATGGGCCTCGTCGGCCCCCGGGTTCTGAATTACCTCAGCGAGTCCAAGGTGAAAGCCGCGACGATCCAGATCCAAAGCTTCGCAAGTTCGCTCGATCTCTATTACCTCGATCTCGGACGCTATCCTTCGACCTCCGAAGGCCTTGCCGCTCTGGTTCAGCGGCCGGGTGGAGCGACCGGATGGAACGGTCCCTATTTGAAGAACAACTCCGTGCCGAACGATCCTTGGGGACATCCCTATAAATACCGTTCTCCGAGCGAGCATGGGGCCTATGAGATTGTCTCGCTCGGCTCCTCTGGCCAGGAAGGGGGAACTGGCACCGCCGCCAACATCAAGAGCTGGGAGCTCAAATGATGGAGCGTCCCGGCGAGGGCGGCTTTACGTTGCTCGAAACAGTCTGTGTCCTCGCCATCATAGCCATGCTGGCGGCCATCGTCCTGCCGGCGTTTCCGCATGGAACCACGCGCAGCGCGCTCGAAGCCTATGCGTTGCAGACGGCAGCCTTGCTCAAGACCGATCGCACGGCCGCGATCTGGGCCGGCGCTGCCGTGCAAACCGAACTCAGCTCAGCATCTAACACGATTCGTTCCACCGCGAGCGGGCGGGTCGTGCAATTGCCGCGGGATGTTGTCTTCAACGCGGTCCTTGCCGCTCAGTGCGGCGGCCGCGCCAGCGGAATGGTAATCGAATTCTTTCCGTCTGGAATGTCGTGCGGCGGCACGATTTTTCTCTCCCGGCCAGGCGCTGGCTTCGAAGTGCGCGTCAGCTGGCTGACTGGAGGAATTGAAATTGTTCCAGCCAATGTCCTTTAGGGGCCAATCCGCCATCGAAGGCGAAAATGCGTCGGCTGGCTTCACCTTCATCGAAGCGCTGGTCGCACTTGCCGTCGCCGCAATTTGCTTGGCGTCCATCGGGTCGCTGGTCGTTGGAAATATGCGCGGTTCGAGGAGGATCGAGCAGCATATCGCGCTCATCGAGACATTGCGCGCAGTGGAGACCGGCCTTCCCGATCGGGTGAGCCTCGTGTCCGGAACGCTCGAAGGCGATATGCATGGCCGGGCTTGGTCCGTCGATGTCTCACCCTTTGCAAGCGACTATGTCAACCCACGGATCGCCAATCTCTGGACGCCGCAAACGATCGTCGTTACGGCGAGATCGCCGTCTGGAGGCGAACTGCAAGTCGAAACGATCCGCCTCGCCAAATCGACCGGCGGACAATGAAAGGGCGGCGCGTCCGGGTCGCAAGTCACGCCCGTGACGAGCGTGGGTTCTCGCTTCTCGAAGCGCTGATCGCGGTCGCCCTGACCGGCCTGCTTCTGGCAATGCTTGGCACCGTCACGGGTCACTGGATGGCGAATTGGAGGACGGGCTTTGATCGCGTGCAGAACGCCGATATGCTCGGCCTCGGTGTCGACCGGATCGCCTCTGATCTCGCCTCGGCAGAATATGTGTCTCTGGGCGACGGCGGCGCACGGACCTTCTTCGAAGGAACGGAATCATCGATCACCTTCGTGCGGTCAGCGATCGGCCCAAATGCGGTGGCCGGGCTCGAAATCGTCCGGCTAAGCGAGGATGATGACCCGCGAGGCCGGGTGCTCGTTCGCGCCCGCGCCCCGTTTGCCCCGGTCACGGCAAGGGCCGTGGAGGCTGACGGCGTGCAATTCACCAATCCGATCGTGCTGGTGCGTCCTCCCTTTCGCGTTTCGTTCGCCTTTGCGGGTCACGATCGCGTCTGGAAAGAGACATGGCAGGATGTTAAGCAATTGCCGGACGCGGTTCGCGTGACCGTGCGCAATTCCTTGACTGACGAAATCCTGCCGTTTTCGACCGCCGCCACAATAAGAGTGAACGTGCCAGCCGAATGCGTGCAAGCCACGGAGGCCGGATGCGGGAACCCATAGAGATTCTTTGACGAGACCAGACCGTCGACGAAAAGCTCCCTCGGGAGATGAGTTGGAGTTGTTGGATGGAGGATCGCCAACGGCGCGATAGAGGAAAGCCAGCCAGGAAAGGTGCGGAGCACCGAGGAAAATGCCGAAGGATTCGTGTGAGGGAGTCCGTGTCGAGAATTGCGGGAGGGAGAAAGTGAAGTGTCTTGCCGGGCGGCGGCGAGCTGCGCAAGCAGCGTCGAAGGCGGACGGCTTCATTATCATCGCGGTGCTCTGGATGCTCGCCGCTTTGGCGGCGCTTGCCTCAGTCTACGCTCTTTATCTTGCGAACACGGCGATTTCCACACGCGTATATGATCACAGGCTGAAGTCCGAGGCCATGGTGACCGCGGGGCTCGAACTCACCGCTTACCGGCTTCTCGGCTTCGACGACGCATCGCGCCCGAGTTCGGGCGCTTTCGATTTCCAGATCGAAGGTTCGCACATCGACGTGGAATTCCATTCCGAAGGAGCGCGCATCGATCTCAACCTCGCGCCAAAGCCATTGCTCTCCGGCTTGCTTGTGGCGCTCGGGGCAAAGCCCGATGACGCGGATTCTTTTGCCGACCGTATCATCGCCTGGCGGACGAAGCCGCCCGCCGCTGGCGCAAATCCCGAAGCAGAAGCCTATAAAAGCGCGGGCCTGAATTACGGGCCTCGGCAGGCGCCCTTTCAAGACAGTGCCGAATTGCGGCTCGTGCGGGATCTGCCAGCCGTGCTGGTGAATGCCGCTCTTCCCTTCGTGACGGTCTTCAATGATAAAGCCGAAATCGATGTCAACGAGGCCGCCCCGGAAGTGATCGCGGCCTTGCCGCATATGAATCCGGCCACGGTCGCCGAGATTATCAAACGGCGGGATCCACGAAATCCCGAAGCGGTCCTGAATATTCTCGGAGAAGCGCGTGCGAACGTCGCGGTGGGCGGGCGCAAGGCGACACGGGCCAGCGTTCGCGTGACGCTCGAGGGAGGACGGAATATAAATGCCGATGTGGTCATCCTCATCCTGGCGACTGGCCCGGAGCCTTACCGCGTCCTTGCCTGGCGCGATGATTTTGATGGTCCCGTCTGAGCCGGATGGAGATTGAATGACCTCCTATCGCGCCATTGCCGAAGCTCTTTCCCGCTGGATAGACCAAGTTGCCACGACAATTGCCGCTGGCCGCGACTCCTTGCGTAAAAAGCCTTATGTCCAGCTCGCCGAGCAGCCGGATGGAACCTTTGCCTTGCGCGAGGGCGTCCAAGGACACGGGCCAAATTTTCTTGGCGATGAGATTCGAATCACCGACGGGCGCGTCGATGTCGCTGCCCCAGAGCGGCTTGGCGAGATCTTGAAGGGCGCCCACGTCGAACTCGTCCTGCAGCCACATCGTTTCCTCTTCCGGCTGCTCGAATTGCCGGGCCGCGCCTCGGAGTTTCTCGAAGGAGTCGTTCGCGCTCAGATCGATCGTCTGACGCCATGGACCGTGGCGGATGCCGCCTTCGGCTGGCATTCTTTGCCGGATAACGCAAATGACAGGATCATGGTCACAATCGCCGCCACCGCGCGCGCGCTCGTCACGCCTTTCATGAACGCGATCGCGGCCCTTGGCGCTGATACGGTTGCAATATCGGCCGCCTTACAGCAACCGGAACCGAATTTAGCGGCGATCAAGATATACGAGCAAAAGGCGGGACAGGCCGCCGACTTGCGCCGCATCCGGCGTATTCTGATTGGGATTCTTGCAGGGGGCGGCGCGCTTGCCTCCGTTTCAGTGGCGGCGAACGGCGTCATCGGCGGCGTGATCGAGGGGCGCACGGAGGATATCACCGGGCGCATAGCGGAGCGCCGCGCCGCGATCCAAACCGGCCATGGGACGAGCGAGGCGGCGCATGTTTTGGAACAGCGCAAACATGAAATACCATCAAGTGTCATTGTCATTGAAACATTATCGCAAGTTCTTCCCGATGATACTTACCTCACGGAACTTAGGATCCTTGGCGACAAAGTGCAGATGGCCGGAGTGACCAGGGATGCGCCAGCCCTGATCCGCCTCATCGAACAAACTTCGCATTTCAGTCGGGCAACTTTTTTTGCTCCAACAACACGATCGGAATCCGAGCAAAGCGAACATTTCCACATCGAGGCTCACATCGAGCCGGTTTATACGCCAGGCCTCTAATGCTCCAAGCGTTCCACACCCATCCTCTCAGAAAGCTTTTGACGCGCGAGCATGCCTTGCCCCTTTTTGGTTTTGTAGGGCTTCTTCTGGGGCTTGCCGTCGTGACCTGGCTCGCCCTTGCAAGTCTCGCGGGTGACTATGCGGAATATGCGGCCGCCACCGACTTGCTCGACCGCATCGAGGGTCGCAAGCCCTCAAATGAAACATCGGGATTAGCGAAATCAGGGTCGCCGTTTCTTGAGGGCCGGACGGTGACGATTGCCGGAGCCGCGCTGCAGCAGCGCGTGGCCGAAGCCGTCCGGCAAGCGGGCGGCAATGTGCTGTCATCGCAAGTCGATTTGCAGGAGTCCGAGGCCAAGCCCGGCCATGTAAGCCTATCGGCCAACTTCGACATCGATCAAAGCAACTTGCAGCAATTGCTTTATGACCTAGAAACGGGGATGCCTTTTTTATTTATCGATCAACTGGTGGTACAAATGCCGCAATCGAGTGGCAGACTGGATGGGAACCAAGCGTCCCGACTACGAGTGCAAATCGATGTATCAGGGCAATGGCAGGTGAGCAAATGATCAGGCATTTTGTTTGCGTCATCGCCGCGATGGCGGGTTGTTCCTTGAAGGGCGCCGTCGCCCAGACGCCCGCGCCGGGCGCGGAACCCTATCCGTCCGCCCAAAGTCAAAATTCGCGGCAGTCTTTGCCGGGCGGCAATCCGCTGTGGGGAATTGCCCTCAGCGAGCTGACCGCCACCCGCGAACGGCCGATTTTTTCGATATCCCGGCGCCCGCCGCCCCCGCCTGCGCCCCTCGTGCCGGTTGTCGAAGCTCCGCCGCCCCCGCCCCCTGCTCCAGAGCACTGTCCATTCACACTCGTCGGAACCGCCTTGGGAAAGCCGCAAAGTGTCGCGCTTGTTCTCGATCAAAATACGAAAAATTTAGTGCGTCTCCATGTCGGCGAAACAGCCTCGGGGTGGTCCTTGCGTTCGGTGGATTTGCGGACGACCACACTCGAAAAAAACAATCAGGTCGTGACCCTGTCCTTGCCGGTGCCCGGCCAACCCGCTGCACCCGTGCCAGCTCTCGCATTGGCCGGCCGGATCAGCCGCGAATTTTAAGTTCAACGCAACTCAGCGAAGGGCAGGGCCGTCGCCTTGCCCTGAAATGTTGCTTCAGGCCCCTGGCAGCTTAGATCGCACCGGGTTGAAGGTCGTGACCAGGAAAGCACGAGGGCTGTTGAAATCCGCTCGCCGGCGCGCCGGAGGCAGGATATGAAATATTATCGGTATTGTTGTAACCGACGCCAGCTTGAATTTTATCAAGGCCGGCTGCCCTGCGCATGCGGTAAGCGATCACGTGATCGGCGCAGGAGCTATCACCGCTGACGCCCAAACCTCCGATGACCTGCCCGTTTTGGTAGAG
>Ga0335081_10015875_pt1 | contig 12188 bp, 10 predicted proteins | sample Lox_Sample_35_FD_206713 | JGI IMG/M metagenome (GOLD analysis project Ga0335081, IMG submission 206713) | Soil microbial communities from Loxahatchee National Wildlife Refuge, Florida, United States - Lox_Sample_3.5 | ecosystem: Environmental > Terrestrial > Soil > Wetlands | place: USA... | reverse complement strand
GAGCGCGCCCGCGCCGCCGACCTGGACGTAGCAACCGACCTCAAAACGACACGGAACTTGGATGAGCGGACCGGGAACCTGACGGCCGCCCGCGACGACACCGCCAGCGCCGACGCGGCCACCGCACACGCGGCCCGCGAGGTCCGGCCGTGGGAACGCGACTTTCCCATCCCCATCCAGAACGTCGTCGCCAGCGCCGCCAGCACCAGCGCGAGCGCGACATCCGCCTTCGGAGCGGGCCGCAACCCGGTGCGCGGCAGCCGTCTGCGGCCCTGACCGTTTCCATCCCGGCGGATCGGGACGAGACTGGTGACAGGAACGCTAATATGAGCGAAAAATATTCGCAGCCAGCAACAGTGTGCCACCTAGGGTGGGCGTCCGTAGGCAACGGCCGTGACTGGGCGGCCTTGCTGGCCCAGGCACATCCTGCACCGCCGTTCGGGACAACGCGGCGCGGCGGGCAGCCACCCGCCGGCGCGTGGGCCGCCCTGGTGCAGCTGGCCCGCCGCGAGGGCTTCGCTGCCGCCCGCGGGGACTGTGCCGACGGGGACGCCTTCACCAGCTGGCGCGACCGCCGCATCCACGTCCGCCGCGACGCCACCCCCGCCCAGGCCGTGATCTCGCTGGCCCACCAGATCGGACACGTACTGCTGCACGCCGAGATCGCCTACCTCGGCCGTTCCGGCGACGCCCGGTGCGAGGGGACCCGCAAACTCGAAGCCGACAGCGCCGCTTACCTTGTCGCCGCCCACCTCGGCCTCGACGCCCCGGACGTGCGTTGCCCTCGCGTCGCCAGCTGGGCCAGGACGTGGCCGCGGGACTACCCCACTGCCGTCGTCCAGGCCGTCGCCCACCGTGTGCGCGCCGCCGCGGCCACGATCACCAGCCATCTGGACGCGGCCCTCACCGAGGCCACGCCAAGCACGCCACAGGACCGGGATAGGCGCCCGAGCCGCGGCCAGCAGACCGGCCACGTCCAGGCCGGTTCCAGCCCTACGAAGCCATCGGATCCCACGGCCGCTGAGGCCAGGGATTCCCGTGCCGGAGGCACGAGCTCAGACATCCATGCAGGTGGCAGCCAGCCCGGTCCGGTCCAGTCCGGCCGGACCGGGCCCAGCCACCCGCAGGCGAGGCGATCGCGCGAGGCCGGTCCGCGCACCCGCGCCGGACAGCTGCGGGCCGCCAGCTACGACACCAGCCCGGTCGCGGCAGCAGCCGCCGATGGGCCACCGGTCCCACACAGCCAGCTTGCCCGCGTTCACCAGGCAGCCGCGCGGTTCTTCGGTGGCCGGCTGGAGGGCAGCTGGGTCCCCGGTTACCTAACCGGCCGGGGATTCGACCCCATGGTACAAAGGCGCTGGCAGGTGGGCTACGCGCCCCCCGGTCCGGACACGCTCACCCGCCATCTACGGGCACTCGGTTACCCCGACGCGGTCATCGAGGCGGCCGGGCTGGCGCGCCGCTCCTGGCGCGGCACCCTCGCCGACACCTTCCGCGACCGTGCCATGCTCCCCATCCGCGCCGGCGACGGGACCATCATCGCGTTCACCGGCCGCCGGCCGCCCGGCGCCGGCCCCGACGTGCCGAAATACATCAACAGCCCGGCGACGCAGCTGTACACCAAAGGCGACGTGCTGTTCGGGCTGCACGAAGCGCGTGGGCTGCTTACCGGCGGAGCGCGGCCGGTCATCGCGGAAGGCCCCCTCGACGCCATCGCCGTCACCACCGCCGGAGCGGGCCGCTACGCCGGGGTCGCGCCGTGCGGGACCGCCCTCACCGCCCAGCAAGCCGCCGCGCTCCGCCGGGCTGCTGATCTGCCCGCTAGCGGGGTGCTGGTGGCATTCGACGCCGACCCGGCCGGGAACCGAGCCGCCATCAAGGCCTACAAGCTCCTCAGCCCGCTCACCGGCGCGATCACCGCCGCCGTCCTGCCCGCCGGGTACGATCCGGCCCAGATCCTCGCCGCCCACGGCCCCGCCGCCCTCGCCCAGCAGCTCGGCGAGCACACCGTGCCGCTCGCCGACCTGGTCACCGACTCCGAAGTTGACAGCTGGAGCCGGTGGCTGCAATACGCCGAAGGGCAGATCAACGCGCTACACGCCGCCGCCCCAGTCGTCGCCGCCATGCCCCCGGACGACGTCGGCCGACAGGTCGCCCGCCTGGCCCACCGCCTCGGTCTCGACTACCCGACCGTGACCGATGCCGTCACCAGCGCCATCCATGACCTTCCCGCTGACTGCGCCACCTCCAGCCGCCGGTCCGCAGCGTCCCGCAAGGGAAGATGACAACGCGCCGTTCGCACCTGTGGGTTACGTCATTCGCCCATGAGCACCAGACGTTACTCCAGATGGATATAGGACATCGGATAGGGCCTAGCCAAAACTGTCCGGCGATGTTCACGATGACGCCGCGTTGCTCGTGGTGACGATTCCGGTCGCGATCAAGATTAGCCTGCGAGAGGCACGGTGGAGAGCTGTCCTGAGATGGTCCTGTTCGTTACGTAACGTGACCAACCCGATGATGGAGCCCGCGCGCGTAGCCGCCTATATGCATCGTTGCCGCCCCGTTCCGGCTCTTCAGTTAAGTCTTGCAGATTGCAGATCAGGGTATTCTGCGCGTCCGTGAGTCGGCGCGACGGGGATCGCTGGCATGCATTCTGGAGTCCGCCAGACCCGCGTAGGCGATAAGAGTGAACTCACATAGTAATGAGCGGGCAGTTTCCCCATGTCGTAGTGTGCCGATTTAGATGTGGTATTCGACGGATAGTCAGCTTTGTTCGGTAGGCGCGCCCATAGCGGTTCCGGCTTGCGCTGGCAGCCATAGTGATTGAGCCGTTACGGTAGTTTCATTCTTTGCCGGAGGGGACGGGGGTTGAGCCGGTGGACGCCGAGTTGGTTCTTCAGCTATCGGAGGACGGCGCGGATGCCGTGCGGCTCGCTGCGCTGACCGGCTACCTGCGGGGAGAACTCCTCCAGCTTGACGTCGAGGATGTGACCCTGGTGCAGGCGGGTGAGCCGCCGCCGGGCGCGCGGGTGGTGGGCGTGGCTGCGGTCGGCGGCCTGCTAATTAATCTCGGCCAGTCCGCTGAGGGCCTGCGGTCGGTGGTATCTGCGATCAGGAACTGGCTGCGGCGCGGCGAGGAAATCCACCGCACAGTACGGCTGGAACTCGACGGCGACGCACTGGAGTTGTCGCACGCAAGTCCAGCTGATCAGGACCGGCTGATCGAGTTGTTCGTCAGCCGACACGCCGCGACAGTGGAGAGCGGCCAGTGAGCGGCCAGCGCAAAGCCCTGATCCTCGCCAATGACAAGTACGAGCAGGAGGGACTGCGTAATCTGCTGGCCCCGGCGGCGGACGCCGAGGCACTCGGGCGAGTTCTCGGCGACCCACATATCGGCGAATTCGATGTGCAGGTGATACATAACGAGCCTTCGCATGTCATCCAGGCCCATATCGAGGACCTGTTCTCGGAGAGCCGGCCCGATGATGTGCTATTGTTGCATTTCTCCGGTCACGGGCTGAAAAGTGAGTCCGGGGAGCTCTTTTTCGCCGCGCCCAACACCCGGCCGAACAGGCTCCGCGCGACTGCGGTCGCGGCGGATTTCGTGCAGCGGTGCATGCGGGACAGCCGAGCACGCAGCGTCGTGCTGCTGCTGGACTGCTGCTACGGCGGCGCCTTCGCCCAAGGCATCACGGTCCGGGCGACCGGGGACGTCAACGTGCTGGACAGCTTCCCGCAGGAACGGCCGGGCGGGGGACGCGGCCGGGCTGTGATCACTGCGTCCAGCGCGATGGAGTACGCCTTCGAAGGCGACCAGCTCGCCGACGACCAGCACCGCCGGCCGTCGGTATTCACCGCCGCGCTCGTCGAAGGGCTGGCAACCGGGGAGGCAGACCGGGACGAGGACGGCTGGATCTCACTCGATGAGCTGTATGACTATGTCTTCGACAAAGTCCACGAGCAGAACCCGCACCAGACCCCCAGCCGCCAGGTCGAGCTTGAGGGCGAGCTGTACCTGGCCCACAGCCGGCGGCGGCGCATACGCATTCCCGCGGCACCCATCCCAGCTGACCTGCAGACCGCGATGACCGACCCGAACATGTATGCCCGCCTCGGCGCAGTCAGCGAACTGCGGTCACGGCTGGCCAGCGACGACCTGGCCGCCGCCGAGGGCGCCCGCGAAGCGCTGGCAGAACTCGCCCGCACCGACGTCCGCTACGTCGCCGACCCTGCGGAGGCTGCGCTAGCCGAGGCCGCCGTCCAGCCCGCTCAGACGGAACTACACTTCGGCCGGGTGGAACAGGGTTCAAGGCCACCGCGCCTGACGGTTCAACTTCTGGGTCCCCCTATCGCCCGCGCCTGCGTCCCCCGTCCCTCCCATGACTGGATCCTGGTGGACCAGACGACCGGCCGGCTAGAGATCTCGATCAACACCGCCGAGACAGGCAACCTGCGAGGAAGCGTCGACCTCAAAGGTCCGGCAGGCACGGCGGTAATCGCCATCGACGTCGACCTCGTTTCCTCGCCACAGGCGGCAGCCGCACCCGCGCCCGGACCCCGCCGTGGCCTGACACCCGCCGCGCGCCAGGAGCTAAAGAACCCTCCTACCCATGACACCAGAGCTACCCGCGCCGCGGTCGCTCCAATGAGACTCTCAGATACCGTCAATGCAATAACATCCGCAACGAAGAGCATGTTGGGGCTTCCCAGTCGGGCCGAGCCTCCGACCAAGAGTCCCGCTGCCCAGACTGACGTCACACCCTCTAGCGGTTATCCTCCGATAGAAAAGAGGTTCTGGCACCTGGCTGCCTACTTGCTGCCAATTATAGGTATTGGCTACGTCGGTTTTCCAGCCCTGGTGGTTTTGATGTTCAAGCGTGATCACCTGATCCGGATGAACGCGATACAGTCCCTGGAGGTCTATCTTACCGCAGCGCCAGCTGTTGCCTTTGGTGTACTGGCAGGAACCATGACACGCACCGTGGCCACGAAGACGCCGGTCACAATTCTTTCGATTTTGTCTTTTTTTAGCGCCTTGTTCTCCGTGAGCCTCTTGCTGTACTGCGTGCGCAGGGTAGCCAATCACAAGCAGCCTCGAATCGGAGTGCTAACAAGGGTTGCCCATCGGCTCGCCTACGGAAGATGTCACGCCTAGAGTGATGTCACCCGATAATAATCGGAACTGCGAGTTAATGCTAGGTTATCCGCTTCCGCGGATAACCGTGATGAGATCATATCTGATTCACAAGAGCCGCCGGGGTTCATCAAAGTTGTGCGCGACCCCGCTGCGCGGCTTGGACAGTCGTCACTGCCGCAGGAGCCCGCGCATCACTATTACTCGGCGCGCTAGGCCACTTCATGCCTCGCTCTCTACCGGGATGCGGAATCAGCGATATGCGGCCATCGCACGGGATAAACCCCCTGCAGGCACTCACCATCCGTGACGGTCAGGCCCGCTGACAGCGGCTGCTCGCCGGGTAGTCCGAAGCCAGGATGTTCACCGAGCTGTCGCCACCCGCGAGGGAATTTCGGTTCCGGTTCAGTCAGAAGGAACGTCGCCGCGTGTCCATGAGGAGTGACGCAACACCTGTGGGCCCCTCGGCGTGGGCGCCCCTGGGCCGCGCAATATTGCCCTCTGCCATCGCCGTATGCGAAGTGGGCGGCAGGAACCAAGATCCTCGCCGGGTAGCCGCATCGGACTACGAGCCGGCGGCCCGTTACTTCGGCCGCTCCTGCGGATACCACGGGCGCGGTATGGGTTTATCGGCAGGGCCGTACTCCGGCCATGGGTACGGGTACAGAACAACTGGCGCCGACGGCGGGAGGCGGCGGGGTCCGAACGCCAGAATCAAAGCGGCAGGCCATACCATCCACCCGAGCAGGTTGAGCAGGACGACAAGCCCGAGCCTGTCGACTCCCCGGATCAGCCCGATAATGGTCGGCAGCAGGTACACGGCGACGATTCCGGCGATAAGCAAGCCCCAGAACACACCGCTGTTTGCCAGGGACTGCATGAACGATCCTCCTCCTTGGCCCGTCTTATGCGGCACAGCTGGCTGGGTGCCGCTGTCAGCAGCGTCCCGCGTCGGCCGCCCGACGTATACGCCCTTGGAGCTGGTTGTGGATAACGTGGCTGCCCGCCGCATTGCTGGCGAGTTGTCCACAGGCAACTGGCATGTTCTCTTGCTTCCGGGTTCGGGTCCGCATCTGATGCCGCGCCTGTTGATGGTCGGCGCAGGTCTGCTGCCGGCTGGCCTGGGATCACTGGCTCGGGCCCGCCCGTCTCGGGGGGCGGGAAGCGGGACTTGCCGGCCGGGCAGCCGCCGGCGTCGCTGGTACCGGGGTGCCGGGCCAGGCCGGGGGCATGTCGCGGCGAGCCAAGTCGGGGGCAGTGGCGGGCCGGGCGCGGCCGGGCGCTTGGGCCTGGGCCTGAGGAACCGGCGGGCGGGCGCTGGTAACCGCCGCGTGCAGGTGCTCAGCCGTAGCCGCCGCCGCGGCGGCCTGGGCGGCATGCTGCTGGGCGTGCCGCAGCTCGGCGACCGCGGCGGACAGGGCGACCAGGTTGGCCAGAAGTGTGACCGACACCAGCGTGCCGCCGCCGCTGGACATGCTTTTGAGGGACATAGCCCGGGAGGCGGTGCGGAGCCGCTCGCCGTCCCGGGTGCGGTCGGGGATGCGGCCATACGGTGCGCGGGCGGCTCGGTCATAGGCGTCGGCCGCGCGGCGCAGCACCCGGCTGCCCAGCGCCCCCGCCGCGGAATGAAGAACGTCGGCGGCTGCCCACGCGGCATCGGCTGCGGCAGCCGGATCGTGCTGAGCGCAGCGCCGGATGTGTTCCGCCGCCGTCGCCGCCTGGCGGGCCGCGTCCTCGTAGATCGCGTCCCGTTCTGCGGTGGTGAACCGGAACGTTCCGGATCGCGCCGCGCCTGCGCCGGAACGGTCCGCGCCTCCGTGTTGTGCTTCCCACCGGCCGCGCAGCCGGGGCAGGGTGAGCTCACCCGAAAGCCGACCGCCGCTGTACCACAACGGCTGCCCGTCGCGGTCGTGGTGGCCGGGCAGGGTGACCGCGTAACCGGTGACCTGGCCAGGATTGGCTTCGCTGAACCGCAGCCGCACCTCCAGCCCGGCCGCGCGCAGGCGCGCGAAGAAATCCGGCTCGCTGCCCGCTTGTTCCGCTGCCGTGGTGACGGCGCCGCGCAGCACGGCGCGCGCCGCCGAAGCGGACAACCCGTGCCCCCTGCCGTGCTCCGCGCCTGCTCCGGACCAGCGGCGGCGCAGTTTCGGCAAGGTCAGGTCCGCCGCGAGCTTTCCGCCGCCATACCAGATGACCCCGCCCTCCCGGCTGGTGTGCTGGGGGAGCCCGACCGCGTAACCGGTGACCTCACCAGGGCGGATCGTGCTATAGCGCTTACGGGCCAGCACCCCGGCGCCGGCCAGCCGGTCGAAGAACTCCTGCTCCGAGCGTGCTCCGGCCGCCGCGGCGCACACGTGACGGCGCAGCGCCACCCGGGGCGGCTCATCCCAGCCGCGCCGCGCAGCCTGCTCCATCTCCGCCCGGGACGGGCGTTTGGCGGCGGTGCGATCGGCCGGTGCCGTGAGCCGGAGCCCGTACCGTTCCTCGGCCGCCTGGCAAGCCTCCCGGACCCGGTAGAAGTCGTTCCAGGTCCGCGGCCGCGACCCGTCCAGGCGGGCCAGCGTGGCCACGATGTGCACGTGGTCGTCGGCGTGGCGGACTGCGACCCAGCGCACACCGGTGTCATCCCCGCTAGGCGCCAGGCCGGTACGGTGCATGATGTCTTCGGCTGTCTGTGCCCACTCTGCGTCCGACAGCCTCCGGTCGCCCGGTGCGGCGCGGACGGAACAATGCCACACCGGCTCGTCGTAACCCGGCCCCTTCAGCGCGGCCAGCGGCTGGGCCAGTAGCCCGGTCAGGCGCCGGAAGTCGCGTGATCCGTCTGGTCTGCGGGGCGGTTCGAGTTCTGCCGGATCACGGAATCCGGCGACCAGATGAGGATCGATGTGCTCGTTCGCCTTCCCCGGCCCGTACAGATAATAGAGAAGCCGGTCGGCCCGCGTTCCGCGGCGCACTTTCCCGATCACCGCAATGCTCCGGAGCGATTACGGAACACTGCGCCGCAGCTGTTCCGCGGCCTCATCCAGCCGCTGCACCGCCCGCATACAGAATTGCGCCGCGGGCATCAGATCCTCACCCCGCTGGCCGGTCGCGTTCAGCCGGGCCACCGCCTGGTTCAGGTTCGTCCCGATCCGCCGCACCAGCCCGGCAGCGGTCATCACCTCCGCCAGCGCCTCCGTAGCGGCGACCACGCTTTCGCAGGAACTCCCCGGGCCGACGCGAGCGTCGCCTCGGCCGCGAACGCCCCCCGCGCCAGCCCCCGATGCGTAGCCGCGGTGCTGACCTCCGCGAACTCCCCCTCCGTCAGCGAGAACTGCACCACCCGCGGCCGCGACACAACCTGCCGCGACCGGCGCCGCCGGACCTCATCCACCACGACCACCACCCGATTCCTCGCCGACGCTCTTCCGCTTGTGGGACCGCGCCCGGTCCCAGCCAGCCCCCCGCCATACCGCCAACTTGGCGCGGAAGCCGAGGGGCTGGCTCCATTGTTTATCTCTGGACCGCGCCCGGTCCAGAGATAAACAATGGATATGAATATCTTGCTTCGACCGAATCGCGTCGATGATAATCCGTCACTGTCCGTTATTAAAGCAATGACTTTGACCCTAGGAATCATCCTTCGTTACCGGCAAGGCGGAATTATCATTTGAGCCGCAGTGGCCACGGCCATCGGATTTGACACGTCCGGTCAGGGAACCCCGAACCCCGAACGGCCGTGGGTGCTCGCCGCGCGGTGCGACATTCCCCGGCGTGACCCAGCCGACGTCGTCGTCTCCGCAGGCGGCGTCATCAACCGCAAGACCGCCACCTGTCCGCGCCGACGCCGCGCGCGGTCTTGTCTCGGATCCGACTCACGCCTGGATTGGGTTGCCGCGCAGTGGCCCCGGGAGGCACCAGATCACGGATCGCCAGCTCGGCCGATCCATGGGATCATCAGGTGAATTCGAGCGCGGCGGTCAGAGAGGGCAGGTCGGCGGAAACGATCACGCGAATCGGCTTTTCGGTGTTTTTGCCGCTGTCGGTAAGGATCAAGGCGGTGACTGCTGTCCCGGCCTTCCCGCCGTGAGATAGCAGGTCGATGGCCTCTGTTGCTGTGATGCTCCCGCGCACGAGCAATCCGCGTTCATGGGGCTCTGCGAATCCCATAACCCGGCTGACAGGCTCTTCCTCCGCGAGTCCCTTGTTTATGGTCAGTTGATGTGCGAGCCATCGGGCGATGGCGTTCGTGGTCAGGATGCCGATACAGCCGGTTTCGTCGTAAACAGGGAGCTGATCAGGGCTGCGGCAAAGTTAGTTGATCATGGCGGTGACCTGCCTCTGACCTGCGGGGCTGGCGTTCCGCCCGGGTTTCTGGTACATCTTCGCGCGTGGCCGGTGCCAGTGTCGCGGATGTGACTGTCCGGCCGGTGTCCTGCGGGGAGGCCGGCCGGTTCAGCGCTGAGCTGGATGCGCATCACTGGCTGGGCCACCGGCTGACCGGGCAGGTGCTGCGGTACGTGGCCGAGCTGGACGGGCAGTGGGTCGCGGTCGCCGGGTTCGGCTCGGCGGCGCTGAGCTGCGCGGCGCGGGACCGGTTCATCGGGTGGACCCGTGAGCAGCAGTACGCCCGGCTGATCCATATCGCGAACAACCAGCGGTTCTGCGTGCTGCCGGCCGGGCGGCGGCGCAACCTGGCCTCGGCGGTGCTGGCCCGGGTGCTGCGGCGGCTGCCAGCTGATTACCTGGCGGCCTACGGGCACCGGGTGCTGGCGGTGGAGACATTCACCGACCCGGCCCGCCACACCGGCGCCTGCTACGCGGCCGCGAACTTCCGGCAGGTCGGCGGCACCCTCGGCTACCGCCGCAGCGCAGGGACCTACCGCCATCACGGCAGCCCTAAGCGGGTGTGGATCCGCCCGCTGTATCGCAGCGCGTTCCCGGTCTTGTCCGCCCCGTTTGACCATCCCCTGCTCACGCGCGAGGAGCCCCGCGTGATCGACCTGAACGCGCTGCCGCTGGCCGGGGACCGCGCCAGCCTGCTGGAGGTGCTCGGCGGATTGACCGACCCCCGCGCCCGGCGCGGCATCCGGCACACGGTCGCCGCGACGCTGACGATGGTGACCGCGGCGGGGCTGTCCGGCTACGGCCGCAGCTTCCGCTCCGCCGCCGACTTCATCGCCGACCTGCCCCAGGAGGCGCTGGCCCGCCTCGGCGCGCGCTACCACCCGGCCAAGCGCCGCTACATCGCGCCGGAGGAGTCCACGATCCGCCGCCACGTCAAGATGATCGACGCTGACGAGGCCGACCGGCTCGCCGGGGCCTGGCTGCTGGCCCAGGTGACCGCCGGGCGGATCGCGGCCGGGGACGCGGCCGGGCTGGTGGTGGCCCTGGACGGCAAGGTCCTCAAGGGCGCCTGGGAAGAGCTCCGCGACTGCAAGGTGAAGCTGTTCTCCGCCCTGGTCCACGGCGAGGGCGTCATCATCGGCCAGCGCAAGGTCCCCCAGGACACCACGGAGGTCACCCAGATCCTGCCGCTCCTCGATCACATCGCAGCCGCCCGCCAGGCCGCCGGCCCGGGCGGCGGCCAGGGCGACCTGGACGGGACCACCATCACCGCCGACGCGCTGCACGTCCACCGCGACAACATCCGGCAGGTCACCGACCGGGGCGGCGACTACATCCTGACCGTCAAGGCCAACATGCCATCCCTGGAACGCGACATCGCGGCCCTGTTCCCCGCCGGCCCCGCCGACAGCGGGGCTTTCCCCCCCTCACCACATCACCATTGACCGCGGCCACGGCCGCAACGAGATCCGCTCCATCTGGTGCTCATCCGATGTCGCCAGCCTGGACTTCCCCGGCGTCTACCAGGCCTTCCGCGTCCACCGCGAGATCTACGACCTGAACTGGAACCCGCTGCGCAAGCCGGAGACCGTGCACGGGATCACCAGCCTCACCGCCTGGCAGGCCAACCCCGCCGACATCCTGGCCGGCAACCGCGGTCACTGGGAAGTGGAAAACCGCGAGCACTACGTCCGCGACCGGACCTTCGACGAGGACCGGTCCCAAGTCAGAACCGGCGCATCACCCCAATTCCTGGCCACCGCCCGCAACATCGTCATGAGCCTGCTCCGGCTCGCCGGATGCGAGAACATCGCCCGCGGCACCGAGTACCTGTCCCGGCGCCTAAATCACGTCCTGGCGCTTCTGGGCGTCTTACCGGAATCGATCAGAAAGGAGGTGACGCCTAAGCAGCGACTTTGCCGATGACCCTGGTTGATCAGGTGGACGGCCGTGGCGGAGATGGGGTGGACCGTCCATTGCTGTTCGCGGCTGCCGTTGCAGGTTTCCTGAACGATCGGTTCCTCCCCGTCCGTGTTCCCGTTGAACGGCTGGAGGCACTTGCCGCTCTGGGCGCTCACGAGCTTGACGATTGCGTCCTCGAAGCCGCCGGAGGCGTGGGCTGGGCCCGCGACCGCCAAGCCGGTGACGGCCGCTAGACCGTCTTGTACGGAGGTAAGTCGTGCGGCAGGTATTCCCAGGCGATCCCGGTCCGGTTCACGTACAAGATCGCGTTGACGATCTCACGCAGGTCATGCGCGGGTTCGCTGAGGCCCAGCCGGCTTCGGCCCGTGCCGCCCGCCAGGCGGTCAGGATCGGCTCGATAAGCGCCCAGCGGGCGTCGGACAAGTCAGTGCGGTAGGCACGGCGAGGGGTCATGACGGCGATCTTTAGCAGGCGATACCGCGAAACTGTGGGATCTGGCCAGCGAATCTTTCCCCGCGCTGGGACAGATAGGTATCAGTGCGGATCAGATGCCCTCTGAGAGGGCGTCTAGGGCTGTGAGGGGATGATGTGCCCGGTGATGCCCGGTGCCCGAGATGCCCTGCCTGACGGCATGATGGCTGTATGCCAACCGTAGTGACCGGCCGGGTCGCGGTTGTTCATGGCAGGAAACGCATCTAGGGCGGTGATGTGGCGGAACCTCCGGGCGGCCCGGATGCCGGGTTACGGGCACGGGGCGTGACATCGTCGGTTTCTGTGACAGAACGCCGCCGCTATCCCAGTG
>Ga0335081_10015874_pt1 | contig 12188 bp, 11 predicted proteins | sample Lox_Sample_35_FD_206713 | JGI IMG/M metagenome (GOLD analysis project Ga0335081, IMG submission 206713) | Soil microbial communities from Loxahatchee National Wildlife Refuge, Florida, United States - Lox_Sample_3.5 | ecosystem: Environmental > Terrestrial > Soil > Wetlands | place: USA... | reverse complement strand
TTAGGATCGGGCGGCCGGTAGTCATGTCAATACCGCTGGCCCAATTCACCTTCACATACGGATGGGCGGCGATCAGTTTGCAGTTGGTTCGATCCAGGACGTAGAGAAACCCGTTCTTATTGGTCTGAATCATGACTTTCCGCAACTGGCCGTTCACCGGAATGTCGGCCAAGACATTTTCATCGGTGGCATCCACGTCGTAAACGTCGTTAGGTGTGTATTGGAAATAGCAGGCAACCTCGCCGGTTTTGGGCCGGATCGCCAGCACGCTGTTGGTGAACAGGCTGTCCAGATTCTCGCGCGGCCGGGGATCGTAGGGCTCGGCGTTGCCCGTGCCCCAATACACCAGGTCGAGCTGCGGATCGTAGGAACCGGAACGCCACGTGGGGCCACCGCCCTGCGACCAGGCGTCGCTATTCTTCGGCCAGGTCTCGGAACCCGGCTCGCCCGGCGCGGGAATGGTGTAGCGGCGCCACAGTTTTTTCCCCGTGTTCGGATCCCATCCGTCGAGAAACCCGCGCGTGGTCGATTCGCCGCCCGCCACGCCTGAAATCAGTACGCCGTTCGCCACGATCGGCCCGCCGGTGGCGTAGTAGCCATCCTTGTAGTCCGCGAATTTCTGGTTCCAGAGCTGTTCGCCGGTTTTCATGTCGAGCGCGACCAGATGGTTGTCGACCGTTACGCGAAACAGCTTGCCGTTGTAGATCGTCGCCGCGCCGCGGTGGAACGCCGCGCGTGTCACACCCTCTTCCAGCCGTACGGGCGTGCGCCAGATCTGGCGGCCGGTTTCCACGTCGATGGCAAAGCTCCACTTGCCGTTGATCACGTACAGGACGCCGTTATAGACCGTGGGGGCCGCCAGTTCCCCCTGGTCGTTCATGACGCTCGTGTTCCAGATGGGCACCAGCCGCTTTACATTCGATTTGTCGATTTGCTTCAGCGGGCTGTAGCTCTTGCGGTCGTAGCCCATGCTTTGGGTGGTGACGTTATCGGTGTTCTTGCCGTCGTTGACGAGTTCTTCGGTGGTTTGTGCGAGTCCCAGCACCGCGCAAAAAGCAAGTAGTCCTGAACAAAGCCGAATCGGTCTCATCATGCCCTCCGTCAATCCTGGCGAGAATCAACTATAACGCAGGCCAGGCGCGGGCGCACCGGGATCGACGGTATGGGGGCGCGCTGTTTCTAAGTGCAATTCCTTATAGAGAATACTGGTGGACTCGAGTTCCGGCGATAGGGCCTTGCGCGCGTAGCGAGGAATGACGCCGGCCAGCTGGTAGCCCAGCGACAGGTACAAGGGCTCGGCGTGCCCCCCGGTCACCGTGTCGAGCGTGAGCAAGGTGCGTCCGGCCGAACGCGCCGACGCCTCCGCCGCGGTCATCAAAGCCCGCGCGATGCCGCGCCGCCGCGCATCCGGATGCACGATGAGTTTCAGCACGTCCGCGCGATGCTGCTGGTTGGGAGGCGTCGCCAGGTCCAGTTGCACCGTGCCCAGAATTCTCCCGCCCTCGCGCGCCACCAGCAGCCGCCGGGTACCCGCTGCGACTCCCGGCAGCACCCGTTCCCGCCAAAAGGCGCGCGCGTCGTCCAACGAGAATGGCAGGACGAAACTGATACTCGCGCCGGCGTGCACAGCGGCGTGCAGCACCTCCGCGAGCATGTCGAGATCGTTTTGCAGGAAGTGGTTCGAACCAGAAGCCGCCCACTCTTCAATCGCCATTGCACTCATGTTGCCCGTTTTCGTCATGGATGCACCATCGCCGCGATGTAACGCGCCCGCCGCTTTCCTTTGCACTCGAACAGGGAGGGCCCATTTAGGACGTAGCGAAGGCAGTCGCCCGCAGACAAGCGAAAGGCGCGGCCTTCGATCGTCAACTGGAGCGATCCTTCCAGCAGCCACAAGTGATGCTCCAAGCCCGGGACCGGCGAGGCCCGAAACGATACCGTGGCTCCAGCGGGCAACCGCACTTCCACCAACTCGCCGCGGAGGCCTGCAGCTGGCGGGGACACGGCGCGCCGGCGGTAGCGCGTTTCCGGATCCACCCATACCGTTTGCACCGCCGGACGAATGAGGCTGGGCGGGTGCATCTCGGCCTCCGCAATCAGGCGCGACAGCGTCCAACTGTACGCCGAGCACAACCTTCCCAGTATGGCCGCGCTGGGGCTCAGTTCGCCGCGCTCGATCCGCGATAGCGTAGCTCTGCTGATATCGGTCCGCTCCGCCAACTTGTCCAGAGACCATCCACGTTCCGCGCGCAACGCTGCCAGCCGTTGCGCGATCCTCTGTTCGACGAATGTATCGGTAGCGTGTTCTTCGGTGACTGTCACGTCATCTCCAGATTGAGATGATATCTCAAAACAGAGAATCCGGGCCGCGGGCCGGGGATGGACGAGCAGATCCGGCGTACGCGGGGCAAGCTGGGTCTTCGAGTCCGGCGGAGGAACTGATGCGGCGGCTCCTCGCCGCCATTTGAAGATGGTCGCTTAGCCCAGCGGAACCGCTTCCCGCTTTTCCGAGCGCGCGCCCAAATAGCGGCCGATGCCGGTGTAGTCGAATCCCGCGGCTATGGCCGTCTCCGGCTGGAAGATATTGCGGCCGTCTACCAGGATCGGCTTGGCCATGGAACGCGCCAGCTCTTCGAGCGGAAGACGCCGGAACTCGTTCCATTCCGTCACCAGCACCAGCGCGTCCGACTCCTCGGCCGTTTCGCGCGGCGATTCGCAATAGCGAATCTTCAAGTCGGGATACTGTTCCCGGCAGGCTTTCATGGCGATGGGATCATAAGCCTTCACCCGCGCGCCCATCTGCAACAGCCGCTCGGCAATATGCAGCGCCGGGGCATCGCGCAAATCGTCGGTATCCGGCTTGAAGGCCAGGCCCAGCATTCCGATGGTCCGGCCTTTCAGGATGTACAGTTTTTCCTGCAGCTTTTGAATTACCATCATCCGCTGGGCTGTGTTGACATCGAGCGTGGCCTGCAGCAACCGGCTGTGGTAACCGTATTCGCCGGCGGTTTGGAGCAGCGCCTGAATGTCTTTTGCGAAGCAGCTTCCGCCCCAGCCCACGCCGGCGTTGAGGAACTTCGCGCCGATGCGCGAATCGAGCCCGATCCCCAGCATCACCTCGGTCGCCTCCGCGCCCACGCGCTCGCAGATATTCGCCATCTCGTTGGCAAACCCGATCTTCATCGCCAGAAACGCATTCGAGGCGTACTTAATCATCTCGGCGCTGGTGAGTGTGGTGCTCACAAACGGAGCCTTCGTCATCCCGTTGGGCCGCGGCACGTCGTTCGGCGGAATGAAGGATTGCTCGATGAGCGGGCTGTAGAGCTCCCGCATCACGCTCAGTGTTTGCTTGTCGGATGTACCCACCACGATGCGGTCCGGGTAGAGCGAATCGGAAACCGCGCAACCCTCGCGCAGGAACTCGGGATTGCTGGCCACGCCGAAGGAGATTTTGTGGCGTCCGTTGGGGCTCATCTCGGCGATGCCCTCGCGCACTAGCGTCTCTACCAGGTTCCCGCTGCCTACTGGAACCGTCGACTTATTGACGATCACCCGAAAACGGGAATCATCCATGGCCGCGCCGATCCCGCGCGCCGCAGCTTCCAGGTACGTAAGATTGGCCGCCCCGTTGGGCAGCGGCGGCGTTCCCACCGCTATGAAAATCACGTCGCTCGCACGGGCCGCATCGGAAAGTTCGGTGGTGAATTCAATCCCACCTCGCCGCACGGCCAGCGCGATCAGCTCGTCCAGGTAGGGCTCGTAGATAGGAGCTTGACCCAGCTTCCACTTTGCGATCTTGTTCTGATCGGTGTCGACACAGGTGACGTGGTGTCCCAGGTAGGCGAGGCAGGCTCCCGTGACACTACCCACGTAACCGGTTCCAATTACTGTTACTTGCATGAGTTTTGAAGCCAGCTAACGGCGAGTTCAGTATAGCATCTGTAACCAATTCGCCCGCGGGGATTGACTACAATTAGTACTAAGGGAACTGTTAACGGCGCCGCTTTATGCAGACCATCCTTGTAATCGATGACGACGAAAATCTGCGCGACACCATCGGCGTCATGCTTGAACAGGAGGGGTTCCGCGCCGTGCTTGCCGCCGATGGCCGCTCCGGCTTCGAAAAAGCCGTTACCCTCAAGCCAGATTTGATCCTGGTGGACCTGCGCCTGCCCGGCATGACCGGCATTGAGATTTGTAAACAGGTGCGCGCCACCCAGGCCGGCACGCCGATCATCGTTCTCAGCGCCGTGGGTGAGGAAATCGACAAGGTGCTGCTGCTCGAAATTGGCGCCGACGACTACGTGGTGAAGCCGTTCGGCACGCGGGAGTTGATGGCCCGCATCCGCGCCGTGTTGCGCCGTTCAGCGCCGGATGAACGCAAAGTTGCGCACGTTGCCGAAGCCGAAATCGACTTCGCGCGCCGCATCGTTTCGCGCAAGGGCGAGGAACTGAAGTTTACTCCCGCCGAATACAACCTGCTTTGTTTCTTTCTGCATAATCCCGACCGGCCTTTGACCCGCGATATGATCTTGAACTCGGTCTGGGGATATGAATTCTTTCCCAACACCCGTACCGTGGATGCCCACGTAGTGAAGTTGCGCCAGAAGCTCGAGCCGGACCCGAACTCGCCGCGTTATTTTCTAACGGTACACGGCGTGGGATATCGCTTTGTTCCGTAGCGCAGACCTCCAGGTCACCGCAGCGCCACGCGAATTTTACAGCTTTTACCCAAAAGGGAGCGGCTTGCCGAACCACGAATGGGCGAAAATGTCAGCATGACCCCTGGGGCGCACTGTGAAGAACCGCGCGCCGTTCTGATCGTCGAGGATTCCGAAAACAGCGCCGCCACCATCGAACTGGCGCTTTCCTGCATGCCGGGGGTTTCTGTATTAATGGCAGCTTCCGGAGTGGAAGCGCTGCGGATCATGGATCAACCTGGCTCCGCCGTCCAAGCCATCATCACCGATCTGAACATGCCTCGCATGGATGGCTTTGAATTGATTCGGCGCGTTCGGGAAAACGGCCGCACATCCGCGCTGCCCATTATCGTGGTCAGCGCCGACACCGATCCCGATACTCCGGAACGGATCGCACAAATGAAAGTGGATGCCTTTTTTCCCAAACCTTTTTCCCCGGCCCAGGTCTGTAAGAAACTGGAGCAACTTCTCAATGGAACGACGCCTTAGGCTGCCCCTCGCTGCTGCTGTACTCTTCCCTGCTTTCCTGCACGCGCAAACTTCCCCCGAAATGGCACGCATCCTGGAACGGTTAGACCGCCTGGAGTCGCAAAACCAGGAACTCCTCGAGGAGATCCGAATGCTTCGCGCCGAAGTGGGGTCGGCGCGCGGTGAGCCTGCCGCCGCACCTTTACCCGAAACTGCTGCAGCCGCGGCGTCTGCCGCGCCCGCCACGGTGGAACAGAGACTCGACATTCAGGAACAGCGCACCGCGGAGCAGGCGCAGAGCAAGGTGGAATCCTCGCAGAAGTTCCCCATCCGGGTCACGGGTATGGCCCTGTTCAATGCTTTCGTAAATTCGAATCAAAGCGGAGGCTACGAATATCCCACCGCCGCTTCTCCCACCGGCCCCGCGCACGATGGCGCCACCATCCGGCAAACGATTATCGGGCTGCAATACCAGGGCCCCGAAACCCTGTGGGGCGGTCATGTGCAAGGCTCGGTTTACATGGATTTCTTTTCGGGTACGCCTCCTCTTGGCCAAACCTTCCGTCTGCGGACCGGCTCCATCGAGCTCGACTGGGCTTCCCGCAGCATCATGGTTGGAGTGGAAAAACCAATCTTCAATCCGCGCGAACCAAGCTCGCTGGCGCAGGTGGGCATCTCGCCCCTTACCGGAGCAGGGAACCTGTGGCTCTGGATGCCGCAGGTGCGTCTGGAGCAGGATCTTTCCTTGGGCGCCAGTAGCGGCGTGCATGCGCAGATGGGCGTGGTCCAAACCACTGAAATCGGGCCCTATGCAGGAAGCGACCCGGTCGGCGCGGTGGAACCATGGCGCCCGGGTCTCGAAGGCCGCTTTGAGTTTTTTCACAAAATCGACGACGAGCGGCGGTTCGAACTGGCACCGGGTTTCCACGTCAGTACCACCCACGCCGGCGGCTTCTCGATTCCATCGCAGATCGTGTCGGCCGACTGGCTGTTTCGTCCCGCTCACTTGCTGGAATTCACCGGAGCCTTTTACAGCGGACAGAACGTTGCGCCGCTCGGGACTGGTCTGGTTCCTCAAGGCTTTCTGATTTACCGGGGTCAGGCCCGGGCCATTCACAGTACCGGAGGCTGGGGTCAATTCACCATACACGCCGCTCGCCGCCTGGACGTTCACTTCTTCACCGGGGAGCGCGACGATCGGAGTTCCGAACTCGACATGGGAGCCCTCGGTAAGAACCTGGTTTATGGCGCCAACGTCTACTTCCGGTTCGCGCCGAATGTTCTGCTGGGTTGGGAAGCTTCGCAGACACGAACCGTCTATCTGGGACAGGGGACCCTCATCAACAATCACTATGATCTGGCGCTCGGTTATCTGTTTTAGCCTGCTGCTGCCGGCGGTTCGCGGCGCTACCGTTTCCGGCACCGTGGAGATCACCAATTCGCGGGAAGCGGCGGTGCGCAAGCACAATTACACCGGTGTGATTCTTTGGCTGGGCCCCATAGGGCAGCCCGCCCCTGCTCTGCCGCCGGCCAAGCGGGTACAAATGCTCCAGCGAGACAAGCGCTTCACTCCGCACGTGATCGCCATTACTCAGGGAAGCACCGTCGACTTCCCCAACTTCGACCCCATCTTTCACAACGCATTCTCCAACTTCAGCGGCCAGCCGTTCGACGTGGGATTGTATCCGCCGGGCAAGAACCGCTCCGTAACGTTCCGGACTTCGGGAATCGTCCGCGTATTTTGCAACATTCATCCCACCATGAGCGCTATCATCGCCGTTGTGGATTCGCCATGGTTCGTGGTGACGCCCGCTTCCGGCAAATTCGCAATCGAAGGAGTGCCGCCGGGCGAATACCAGCTCCACATCTTTCATGAGCGCGCCGTGCCGGAAAACCTGCAGGCTTTGGAGCGGCGCATCAGCGTGCCGGCGAATGGCCTCACGCTGCCCCTGATTTCCATTTCCGAGACAGGTTTTATTCCCGCCCCGCATTTGAACAAGTACGGTCAGGACTACCCGCCGGTTACCGAAGGCGACAAGTATCCGGGAGCTCCCAAATGATCGCCTGGTTTTCGCGCCTGTCGCTGTTGTGGAAGATCCTCCTGTCCACTTCCGTGGCGGTCACCGTCTTGTTCGCCATCACCGGAGAAATCGTCCTGCACGACATTACGCGCACGGTCTCGGAGACTGTCAACGAAGAGGTCGGCGCCAATTTCCAGGCCTATAAGGCTTACTGGAACTCGCGCGCCGAGCGCTTAGCCGCCGTCAGCCGCCTCTTGAGCACCATGCCGTCGGTGCGCGCCGCATTCCGCACCGGCGATCAGGCCACCATTCAAGACAGCGCCGGGGAGCTGTGGTCGAAAATCTCCGATGCCACCGCGATCTTCCTGGTGACGGATCCGGGCGGTAACGTGATCGCGTCGCTGGGCGGAGTTACGCCGCTCTCACGTAAACGGATGGACGTGGTGCGCCTCGCGGCCGCGCGCTTTCCCCAACAGGCCTCCGGCTTCTTTCTGCAGGATGGCGACCTGTACGACATCTCGGTAACCCCCGTATATGTCGACGCCACCCAGGGGCAGGCTCTGTTGAACGTTCTGGTGGCCGGATATCACGTGGACGCTCTCGAAGCCCAGCGGCTCAAAGAAGCCACCGGCGGCAGCGAATTCCTGTTCGTGACGCCCGCAGGCGTGATCGCCTCTACCTTGAATGAACGAGCCACCAACGCTGTGGTGGGTAACCTCGCGCACGCGCGGCCCACGGACCGCGTCAGTGACGGCGTGACCGAGTATGCCCGCGTGGAAACGCCGTTGCCGGACATGATGGGGACGCAGTTGGGACAGCTGGTCATTCTGCGCTCCTTCGATGCCGCGTACCGGCGCATCTCCATGCTCTACACCAACATCGTTTTGCTCTGGCTGGTGGCGGTATGCATCGGCTTCGGTCTCACGTACCTGTTGGCGCGCCGGATTGTCGAGCCCGTGAAGCAACTGGATCGAGCGGCGGCCGAGGTGGCCCGCCAGAACTACGCCATCGAAGTCGAGGTTACGAGCAACGACGAGCTCGGCCGCCTGGGCCGGACCTTCAACAATATGTGCCTGTCCATCCGGCAGGCCCGCGAGGACCTCATCCAGCAGGAGCGCATCACCACCATCGGCCGCCTCTCGGCTTCCATCGTGCACGACCTGCGCAACCCCTTGGCTGCCATTTACGGCGGCGCCGAGATGCTGGTGGACCGCGAGTTGCCGGCCGGGCACGTGAAGCGCCTGGCGGCCAACATTTACCAGGCTTCGCGCCGCATCCAGGAACTGTTGCAGGACCTGCTCCAGGTCTCGCGCGGCAAGAACCGTGCGCCCGAAATGTGCCGGCTGCGCGAAGTGGCATCCGCTGCCTGCGACGCCGTGGTGGCCCAGGCAGAGGCGCAACGCGTAGGATTGCAACTCTCGATTCCGCCGGAAATTGAGCTGCCGCTCGAGCGCAGCCGCATGGAACGCGTGTTCTTGAACCTGGTCTCGAACGCTCTGGAGGCCATGCCGGATGGCGGCGAGGTGCGCATTACCGCCGCGCCGCAAGATGGCGTGGTCCTGATCCAGGTAGAAGACAGCGGCCCCGGAATCGCTCCCGAAATCCGCTCCAACCTGTTTCAACCGTTCGTGAGTGCGCGCAAGCGAAACGGACTCGGACTCGGCCTGGCGCTCTCACGCCAGACGGTGCTCGATCACGGCGGCGAGATGTGGGTCGAGTCGGAAGCCGGCCGGGGCGCCAAATTCTGTTTCCGCCTGCCTGGTGCGACGGTTGCGGCTGCCTCGACCAGCGTCCACGGGTAGCAGGGGACGCCCATCAGCAGACGCAAAACGCCTTGCCAGTGTCCGCTGCTGCGTCCATTCAGCGGAGTTGAATTTTCGGTTGCAGTATCTTGAGGTGCTTGCGCATAGCCTCGCGCTGAACCCAGAGACCCGGATGGCGGCGAAGCAAGCCCCGCTTTTGAAATTTGCTGAGCAGATTCGAGATCCTCCAGCGCGACGCACCAACCATGTTCGACAGGTCGGGGTTCGTAAGAGAAAAGGGGATCTTGACCCAACCGTGCCGCTTGGGAGCTATCCGTAACAGCAGGTATGCAAGTCTTCGTTCGGCAGGTTCCCTAACAAAATCTCGAATGAGTTGTTCGTACTCTTCCAAGCGTAAGGCCAAAGCCTTCATTGTCCGCGTAGCAAAGTGCGCGTCTTCGTGCAGTTGCACTTTCAGCCCAGCCTTCTTAAACAAGGTGACCTTTGCCGGGGAGAGCGCGACCGCGGTCTGGCGTCTAAGCACCGGATGACCCAGCAGGGATTTTTCGCCAAAGACCGACCCTGCGTTTAAGTTGTCGAGAAGAACTTTGTCGACCCCGATGAGGCGAACATGACCCGAACGCAACAGGTACAGGCCCCGCGGTGCTTGGTCTGCGCCAAACAACTCAGTGCCTGATGGAACGTCCAGCTCCTGGATTGTGTCAGGGCCGTCACGGGCGACTCGATCTGAATGACGCATTTTTTGCTTTCTTTTATTAAGAATTATATACCTTAATATCTTAAAGAATGCTGATGCGGCCATTGTGACGCATCTTGCATTGATTTATCCGATAGTCCAGACAAATCTTCACTGAACAACGACGCTTAAATTTTCTCCATTTGTGGTGTCCGGCAATGCTAGACTTGTGGTCGGCGAAGGGAAAGGCGGCGGTAGTGGCGGCCATACTCGTAGTCGACGACGAGCCGCAAGTCAGCGGGTTGTTGAGTGCCATGCTGGTTCGAGCCGGCTACGAAGTTGAAACCGCTAGCAGTCCACGGGCTGCAATCGAAATATGCGGCCCTCCAGCGTGCTTCGATCTGGTGATTGCCGAAGTGAACATGCCGCTCATGGATGGCCACGAACTGGCTCGATGGATCGCCAACCACTGCCCTGGCAGCCGAACTGTTTTGATGTCCGCCTCACCGACGACGTGTGAAGAATGCCCCTTCGCGTCTAGGTGTGCGTTTCTTGCGAAGCCTTTCGATCGCGCGGGGGTTCTGGCGACGGTCTCTTCCGAACTAGCGGCGCTGCCGCGAAAATGTGCCGTGGCACAAATGCTGTCAGCCAACTACTCGATTGCACTGGACCGTTTCTGTGGCCTGCCGGAAGCCTGGTCCTTCCAGCGCCCGGGCGGCGACGCCGCTCGTCAGCAGAAGCAAGATACCTACATTGCTCTACTGACCGCCCGTTCCGAATACCAGGCTCACCTACACCAGCATGGTTGCCCACAGCCTCGGACGGCCTTCGCCTCCTGCCGACGGATTGAGAACCGATTGAGGCGGGAGTTCTTAGAAGCTCGCGCGCTTTTTGATGCAGCTGCCGATTCACTTTCGCGTTTGAATCGGTTGTCGGAGGAGGTGGAGATGGCTTCTGAAGTCAAGCTGGTGCTCGAGCAAGCGAAGGATGTTCATCGCGCCGCGCACGAGGTATACCTGATCGCGCTGCAGCTTTTCAGTGATTTCAGAAAGAGTGAGATCTTCACAGCGGCGAGTGGGCCCGAGTCTTCGTAAGGTTCACACCCCGACCCGCCCTGTTACCCTGAAGTTTGCCCCGCCATCCCCTGTTCAAGCCGTATCTCGCACTGGCCGCCGTGTGCTTTTTCTGGGGCACTACGTACCTCGGGATCCGCATGTCGCTCGAGGCATTTCCGCCGCTGGTACTGGTATCAGCGCGCTTTCTACTCTCCGGCGGCGTTCTCATCGGTTTCGCAGCGGCGCGCGGCCTGTACTTGCCTCGCGGGCGCGAACTCGTATCGAATTGTGTGAGCGGCCTGCTGCTGCTGGCCATCGGCAACAGTTGCCTGGTGTTCGCCGAGGTGCTGATTCCCAGCGGCATCGCCAGCCTGATCACCACCATCTCGCCGTTTTGGCTGGTCGGCGTGGAGGCACTTCTGCCGGGCGGCGCACGCCTCCACCTTCCGACGATCGGCGGCATGACGGTCGGCCTTTTGGGGGCATCGCTGCTGTTCACCAACGATCTGGCTGGCCATACCATCGACCGCACGATGCTCGATGGCTTTCTGGTTCTGCAAATTGGCATGTCTTCCTGGGCGTTCGGATCGATCTTCCAACGCCGGAACACCGGCAAGGCGCACCCGATCGTCGCCGGAGGAGTGCAGCAGCTCGCCGCTGGCTTGGCTGCCTTGCCGTTGGCGATTCTGATTCCCGAGCATCCGATTCATTGGAGCGGCCGTAGCGTTGCCGCCATCCTCTACCTGGTTGGTTTCGGCTCGATCATAGGATACAGCGCCTACGTCTACGCCCTCGAAACCCTGCCGGTGGCGATTCTTTCGGTCTACGCTTATGTCAACGCGGTGGTGGCGGTCGGGCTCGGTTGGCTCTTCTACCGCGAACCATTTGGCCTGCGGCAGGCCGCCGCGATGGTGATTATCTTCCTCGGGGTAGCGGTGGTGAAGCGATTTTCGAAGGTGGAGCACTAACAAACCGCTTCCTTTGGTCGCGGCTCAGTAACGCAGACGCGGTTTTACCGAGCCGCGACTGAAAGGAGCGGTGTTCTCACACCAGCCTCCTAACTCCGTCCCACCAGCTTGGCCGCCAGCGCTCCCCCCGCCATGCTCAGACACGTGATGAAGACGAACAATTGCGCCATCAGCATCGCCAGGTCGGAACGGCTCCTGAGGATTTTGAACATCTCCTGAACGCGCGGATCGGCCATGTTCTTGAACTGCAACTGCACCACGTCCAGCCCGCCGGAAGCATTCACCAGCAGTACCGCGGCGGCGATCACCAGCACCGTGAGGCCGAACATCAGCACGCCCGTGATCCAACCCATGCGCAGGCCGATCAAGAGGTTCAGGCCGGACCCGGTGCGGCGGCGGTAGAAAAAGACGGCGAAGTAACCCGCCGCCAGCCAATTCAAATAGGGTAGAAAACTGAGGAACGTCGCGCCCACCGCTACCATCGCGGCAATGCGCAGGGCGATCGGATTGCGAAAACTGAGCGGCGGCGTTTCCGGC
>Ga0335081_10015873_pt1 | contig 12189 bp, 10 predicted proteins | sample Lox_Sample_35_FD_206713 | JGI IMG/M metagenome (GOLD analysis project Ga0335081, IMG submission 206713) | Soil microbial communities from Loxahatchee National Wildlife Refuge, Florida, United States - Lox_Sample_3.5 | ecosystem: Environmental > Terrestrial > Soil > Wetlands | place: USA... | reverse complement strand
AGCAGGCGGCGTCGCGCGTCCTCGTCAAAATCATCGGCTAAACCATACTGTTTCAGGTGATATGCGATATTGGCTCGGCCCGCGAGATCGCTCATGAGGACGCGCCGCCGGTTGCCGACCGCTTCGGGCGCCACGTGCTCGTACGTGGCAGGGTTTTTGACCACAGCGCTTACATGGATACCCCCTTTATGGGCAAAAGCACTTCTTCCGACGAACGGTTGGTTTCCGCGCAGCGGGAGGTTAGCACGTTCTGAGATAAACGCGCACGCCGCCGAGAGGCCCCTTAGCTTGTCACGGCCGATCGTAGTGTGCCCCGACTTTAATTCGAGGTTCGCAATGATCGAGGTCAGATTCGCATTCCCGCAGCGTTCACCATAGCCGTTCATGCATCCCTGTACGAGAGTGGCGCCGGCTTCCACCGCGGCCAGCGTGCTGGCTACCGCAACCTCACTATCATTGTGAGCGTGGATCCCAATCACTCCGTCGAATCGCTTCCGCACGTCTGCAACAATTTGTCCTAGACGGCTGGTAAGGGTGCCGCCATTGGTGTCACAAAGGCAAAGCACGTCCGCTCCGTGGCTTTTAGCGGCCTCAAGCGTGCGAAGAGCGTACTCCGGATTGGCGGCATAGCCATCGAAAAAGTGTTCCGCGTCGAAAACTACTTCCTTGCCGTGGTTCTTCAGGTACCTGACAGTGTCGGAGATCAGTTTGAGATTTTCATCCAGAGTAATGCCCAAGGCCTGCTGCACGTGAAGGTCCCAAGTTTTGCCGAAAATCGAGACAGTAGGGGTCCCCGCCGCAACCAGGGCGAGCACGCTGCGATCCTCGTGTACCGCCGTCTTGGCCAAGCGGGTAGCCCCAAAGGCCGTGAGCCGTGTATGCTTCAACCCAAGCTCCCCCGCACGCACGAAAAACTCCTTGTCTTTCGGGTTAGACCCGGGCCATCCGCCTTCGACATAATCAATTCCGAGCTCATCCAGTTTCTGCGCAATAGCGAGCTTGTCATCCACAGAGAAAGATACGCCTTCACCTTGCGTGCCGTCCCGGAGAGTTCCGTCGAACGTGAAGATTTTCATAGCCCAGATGGGAGATGTCTGCGCGGGGAATCGGGATTTCCTAAATTGCAGCGCCAGGAGAGTCTTCGCTTCCCGGATCACAGGCGTCTTTGCTCATCGCGGCACCAACTGTCCGGCCGCTGCGCAATCGGCCAACACGAATGCTCGATCGTAACGGACTCGCCCGGCTGGTATGGAGATGTCGGCGTTGCGAAGCCGGGCAAACATGTCTGCCTTTTCAGTACCCGTCACAATCCAAAGAACTCGGCGCGCACGATTGAGAACCGGGAACGTCAACGTCATCCGCCTCCCTTCCGCGGAGGGTACCGTCATCGCCACTTCCGCATCGGCAACGTCCAGCACTGGATCTTCGGGCAGCAGAGCAGCCGCGTGGCCGTCGGATCCAAGAATGAGCTGGATGAGATCCAGAACCGGCGGTGTACCGGCAAGCTTGACCAGGGTCTGTGTATATTGGCTGATCGCAGTCTCAGCATCTTGGGTTTCGACCGGCATCGGATAGATTTGATCGGCAGGCAACCGGCAGTTCCCGACAAGGCTTCGCCGCAGGTGTGGAAGGCTGCGATCGGGATCATTCTCCCCGGTCATCAGTTCGTCCGTCTGCACGATGTGCACGCATTCCCACGGCAATTTTTCGCGGGCCAGTGCATGTAACATCAGCCAGGACGTGTGGCCGCCGCTGACGGCCACAACAAACCGGCCTCGCGACGACACGCCTTTTCGCGCCTCTTCAGCAATAAAGGCGGCGGCCTGCCTGGCGACTGGGACGACGTCGGACAGCACTTGAGTCATCACAGCAAGCTCTCCCAATCGAAGTCGCGTACATGCCCGAAAAGACCATCGTGACGGACCCGACGATAATCTTTTCGAATGGGTCCTTAAGCATGTTCTCGGTCCACAGCCCGATTTCGAGCCGCAGGACGATATGTCCAGGCTCGTCGCACACCGATGATGGCCTTGTCAAAATACCGGATTTTTCTTTTTTTCCCGCAGGATTTCCCGATTGAGGCTCCTTGCCCGAAAAGATTTCACCAAAGAGTCTGACGCAGGCCTGCTCGAGGAAGCATCACATTGCTATCAGATTGTCCACCGCTTGCGGAGCAGCATATGGCCGACAAAAAGTTTGCCCGGGGGCTTGTGACAACCGGGATTCTACTGTGTTTGGCCGCTGGCGCGCAGCCCGCCAAAACCCCTCTAGTGGCGCCATCCGCTCAGCCAGCGACACCTCGGGACCGTCTCGGCCGCACTTCTCCCAAAGGCACGGTCATTGGTTTTCTGAAAGCTGCCCGTAAGGGGCAAGATGATATAGCTGTACAATACATGAACACCCGGCTGCGAGGTTCGTCGGCAGCCGATCTGGCGCACCAACTCTTTGTTGTATTGGATCGTCGCCTCCCTCCCCGCCTTAACGAACTCAGCGATAGCCCGGAAGGTTCGTTGTTCTTTCCGGCCGAACCAGACCAGGACCTGGTCGGGACCATAACGGGGCCTGATGGAAGTATCGACATTACGGTCGAACGGGTGGATCGCGGAAAACTCGGGGCAATCTGGCTATTTTCAACTCAGACTCTGCGCGTCGTACCTCACCTCTTCTCGGAAGTGAATACCATTCCCGAGGAGACGATTCTTCCGCACTTCTTGGCCGATACCAAAATGGCCGGGGTCCCCCTGGCTGACTGGATCGCCCTAATTGCCGGCCTGCCCCTACTCTACTTGCTGACCGGCTGGCTGAACCCCTTTTTGCGTCTTATTGGAAATCTTCTCATCCGGCGTTTACGGCCGACCTCGCAAATAGTCGTACACGATCTTCTGCCCAGACCTGTCCGGCTCCTGATTTTGCCGCTCGCCATCCAGTGGACCATTGCCAAGTTGGCTCAACCACTTTACGCAAGGCAAGTCTGGTCGAGCGTCGCCTTCATTCTTACCGTTACCGGTTCTGTCTGGCTTGCGATTCAACTGATTACATTTTCCGAAGGCTATGTACGTCTCCGACACGAGCGTCGCAACACACTAGGAGCCGTTTCCATCCTCCGCTTCATTCGAAGGGCCGCAGACTTGGTTGTGATCTTTGCCGGATTGCTGGTCACGTTGCGTCATTTTGGCGTAAATCTGACCGCTGCGCTGGCGGGCCTCGGCGTCGGCGGCATCGCCGTGGCTCTCGCCGCCCAGAAGACCTTGGAAAACGTGATCGGCGGCCTCTCTCTGGTCTTTGACCAAACTGTTCACGTGGGCGATTCTCTGGGAATCGGAACTACCTCCGGGACGGTGACCAGCATCGGGGTACGGTCGACCTGCCTCCGAACATCCGACCGGACTCTGGTGAGCGTCCCTAACGGCCAAATTGCCAATGCTAGCCTGGAGAATTTCTCAGTTCGCGACAAATTCAGGTTGAATCACATCTTGGGCCTGCATTACGGGACTACCGCGCAACAGATCCGAAAGATCCTGGTAGCTCTTACCCGGCTGTTCGCCGATCACCCGCTGATCGAACCTGATTCCGCACGTGTACAATTGGTCCGCTTCGGCCCATCCTCGCTCGATGTCGAGATCTTCGCGTACTGTTTTGCCCGGGACTGGAACCACTTCCTCGACATTCAAAGCGAACTGCTCCTGAAAAGCATGGATATTGTTCAGGAGAACGGGGCGATGCTGGCGATTCCCGCGCAGACACTGTATTTGGCAAACTCCCGCGGATCGGCGAAGCGGTCATCGAGCCAAAACGCTTCACGAGAGCAACCCGCTCATGAGGCATCGGCTTCCCATTAGGATCGTAGTGGCAAAACATCTCGAATTCCTGGACCTCCGGTTCTCTAGCATGCATCAAGACCGGCGGGATTCGTATGTTCTGGCTTGAACGGAAGCGTTTTCGAGCATTTGTAAAGAATGCGCTGTGGGTCTTTCCGGTGCTTTCCATGATAGCGGCCCTCCTCTTTGCACCGCTATCCCGGTATCTGGAAGCCAGCGGGCGGTTGCGTTTTCTCGGCTTCGGATTGCAGGGCGCCCGCGCAGCGATCGGATTGATGGCGGCTTCCATCCTTACGTTCGTGGTGTTCTTCTTTTCGGTCTTATTGTTGACGGTGCAGATTGCAAGCGGAAATTTGTCGCCTCGAATCATAGCCCGGCCGTTTCAATCCAAGGCACTGAAAGCCTCTCTCGGTCTATTCGTCTTCACATTCATTTACGGGGTTGCCGTGCTGGGGCGGTTAGAAGACGAAGTGCTCCAACTGCCGGTATTCCTCACCCTGCTGCTGAGCATAGCCAGCATTGGCGTCTTCCTTTTCATCGTGGAGCACATCGGTAAGGAATTGCGCCCCGCTACGGTCGTGACGCGGGTCGCCCAGGAGGGGCTAAACGTAATTCGCAGCGTCTATCCGCTCTCCTGGCCGCCCTCGTCCGTGACCCACGTGGCGGTCGACCTTCCCGAAGACAGCTCGTATGAAACAATTGAACACGCCGGTAACGCCGGCGTAGTCGTTGCATTTAACCCGCGTCAACTGGCAACTATCGCCACCGCCAACGAGTGCACGATCGAACTGGTTCCGCAGGTCGGAGATTTCGTGGCGGCGGGAGCACCCCTTTTTCGAATCTATCCAGCCAAGAGTATCCCCGCCGGCCAATTGCGCCGCTCCATTCTTCTCGGCAGAGAGAGGACATTGGAACAGGACCCCGCGTTTGCCTTCCGCATCATCGTCGATATCGCAGAAAAAGCGCTATCTCCGGCAATTAACGATCCGACCACCGGCGTCCTGGCCATCGATCAGATTCAGATCCTCTTAAGTGAAGTAGGCAAGCGAGATCTGAGTACGGGCGTGGTTCGAGATGACACCGGACAGGTCCGACTCGTCTACCGGACTCCCAATTGGGAGGACTTTGTGTTGCTGGCGGTCGCGGAGGTTCGTCAGTATGGCGCCGGCAGCGTACAGATCATGCGCCGGTTACGCGGCATGCTGGAAGAGTTGATCCAGGGCTTGCCGTGTTCGCGGGCGCCTCTTCTGCAAGAGCAGCTCGATCTGCTTCACAATACGGTGGAGCAAGGGTTTCGCGATCCACGCGACCGAGCTCAAGCCGAGATTGCCGATTCGCAGGGCCTGGGAGGCACTCCCGGCCAGGGACTCCGGATGGACCTGGCGCACTCTTCCAAGCCATAGCCATTGAGGAGAAACGCTGTGACTCACCAACCATCGCGCTTGCACTTCCTGTGGCAGTTTGGATATCAGCTTCCCTAGCCGTGGCCGGTACGGCTGACGATGCGGAGCTGCATTATGACCTCAACGCGGAGACCAGGATTGAGGGAACTGTCGCCGGCACGAATGACGTATCCGGCCCGTCGCCGCTCGACGGCATCCATTTACTGGTCGTCGCGAAAGGATAGGAGAGCGACGTCTATCTCGGGCCCGCGGATATCATCAAGACGCGGAGTAGAATGGTCAGCCCAAAGCGCATCAGCCGAGGCTCTTCTCTTGTTTCGATGTTCCCAACCCAATACTGAACCAGCACCGAAAAGATTCCGGCTCCCACGGCTGGATTTGTTTTTGTTGGCTGGACAAGACCATCAGGCGAAGCAAACTTCGAATACGTTGTATCCCCACGGCGGCCGGTCGATATACAACCCGCCCGAAAGAATGTCGTCGCCTCGGCGTTCGTATACCTCCGGACCCATCAGGTCACGCAAACCTACTACCTTTCCACGGATCTCAGAAAACGGGATCCGCACATAGCATTGGCTCTGATGCTCCGAATAATTCACCACCGCAATTAGAGCGGTCTGCCCGGGACCCATCCACGCGAAACAGATAAACGCATCGCAGCTCCAATTGCCATCCCATGCCGGCGCGCACTCCAACAATTGCCATTGCCCGTCATGCACCTCGGGACGGGCCTCGCAATGCATGAGCCGATTGTAGAACTGCGACAGATCCGGGTTCGCCGATTCTACCGGCCCCCGTCCCAAGTGAACCGGGATCCGTTTCGTTCGGCCTTCGCCCTGACCTTGATGAAAGAAACGCAGCCCCGGACATAGGAATGTCACAATGGCTGCCGCCTGATGTATCTCTGCGGGGAATGTAGCCGCGGCCCGCGGTTCATCATGATTCTCCAGAAACCGCGCGGACTTCCGCTGGAAATCCAGCTCCGCGCGGAAGTGATCGCGCACCGGGCGCGCTTGTCCGTCGCGAAGCCTGTCGTAGAGCCGCTTGTCATAGGTGTAATCAAAACCTTGCTGCTGCAAAGTCCACTCCAGATCCCAATAGACTTCCGCCATGAAGAGAAACTCCGGGTTTCGCGCGCGGGCCCGCGCAATCGCATCCGACCAAAATGGTTTCGCCCGAAGGCCCCACGTTCTTTCGAAGACGTCCGAGAGCACCAGCATGGCCATATCGCACCGCACGCCGTCGCATAGCCGCGCGATGCGCTCCAACTCCACCGCCATCGCCTCCTGCAACTCCGGTTCGCCATAGTTCAACTGCAGTGTGTCAGGCCATCCGCCGCAATACGGGTCACGTCCGTAGGCAAGAACCAGCGGACCTTTCGCGGTCTCCACTCGCGTGTAATTGTGAGGCTCTCGCGCAAGCTGTTCCTCGGTTCCGCGCACGTAGAATTCCGGATGCTGCCACGCCCAAGGATGATCCGGCGCGGTGTGGTTGGGAACAAAATCAAGCAGGAGATGGATCCCTCGGTCGCGAATGCGGCGGCGAAGCCGCTCTAATGCCGCGTTTCCTCCAAAGTCAGTGTGCACGTTGTAAGCCGTGATGGCAAAGCACGATCCGCAGACGTCGCTTTCCCGGAAGTCGGGGAGCAATTCGCGGTACTCGTCTTGCCACTGGACGTTGGAGAGCGATATCTTCCTTCCCGCTGGTCCGGTCTGCCAGACGCCGAGAAACCACACCCAATTAAAGCCTCTCGCGGCCAATCGGTCTAGTTCGTCATCCGAGATATCGTCCAGCGTGGCGGACCTTCCCAATTCCCGGGAAAGCGCGGACAGCCGGACGCGCGTGTTGATCTGATAAAGCAGCGGGTTACTCCGCATCGCGCCGCTCCGGAGCGTCGTCTCGGTGTCTGGCGGTGACACCGACCAAATCGCAGAAGCACTCATTTCAAACCCTCCTTCGCATCAGGAATGGACCAACCCTATGGACCCGGCCGACGCTTTAATGTGGGCCGCTCATCGTTTCCGTCATCGCCGGTGTCACTACCCGGGTTCCGACCCGCGCCCGGCGCGCGCCGTAACCGCGGGCCGCTGGAATCTCTTTCTAGATCTCCCTTCCGCCGGTTGTGCAGCATCGACAGTCGGGCTTTCGTGTCATTGAATTCGGACGTGTTCACGACGTATTGGGGCTTGGCCACCAGGATTATCTGAATTTCCCGCTGTGCCGCCTTGATCCTGGAACTCGTCATCGGGTGAGAGGAAAATATCCGGCTCAGCGTCCCGGGCTTCTTCTTTTCCATGGATTGGACCCGCTCGAAGAAGTCGACAAATGAAGTTGGATCGTAGCCGGCCTTGTACAGATACTGGAGTCCGAAGTAATCCGCTTCGCGCTCAAATGCCTGGGAGAACTGCAGGAAACCCAGCGGGATCGCAATGCTCAGGCCCTGCCGAATCGCATAACCAGTCCAGCCGCCCATAAAAATGAGCGGAATCGACGCGAGATTGATGATTTGCCCGCGAGTCGCCTGCTTGGTCCCATGACGGGCCGCCACGTGCGCAATCTCGTGAGCCATGACACCCGCCAGTTCCGACTCGCTCTCAGTCTTTAGAATCAACCCGGAGTTTACGAAAAAGAAACCTCCCGGCAAAGCGAACGCGTTCACCTCCTCGCTGTCGAGCAACTTGATCGTGAATGGCACCTTGGCATCGGAATTCCGAACCAGGTTCTGACCGACCCGGTTGACGTATTCCGAGATCACCGGATCATCAATGATGATCGCTTGGCGCTCCACCTCCTGGGCCATTTGCTTCCCGAGAGCAATCTCCCTTTCCAGAGAGTAGAAGTTGACACCCTTGCCGATGTCGCGGTTACCGATCTCTTCGGGATCCTGTTTCTTGTCTTTCGCGAATGCCCCGCCATTCGCCAGGCCGAAGGCCGACATCACCATCAGCGCGAGCGATAGCCGCCGTTTCGCCGTCAAAACTCGCGGCCTCCGCAAGCCGGACCCCCTGCTTTGACTCAACGCTCCCGTGGCAGTGTTCCACGTCAGCGTCGGACACATAGGCACCCCCACCTGATGATGCTCTCCTCGGCATTGGGAGTCAGGAATTTCTTGCTTCTCGCTATTCCCGCAAACCGGCCCGCTCCCCACCCAAAAGATAATGAGCCAATATTCTTATTTCTTTAAAAGAATTGCGGCAAATGATATATTTAGATGTGAATAAATCGGAATCTGGGCCGGGATACATGCACTCCCTTCCGTTATGGAGTCAAATGAACGAAACGGAACGGATCGAGGCGATTTGGCGGAACCGAGTCGAAGCCGCTCGTCTCCGCGTGACGATCGCACGGGACCGGCTAACCGATCTTCGGGATCAGCTTCAGTTGCCCGATTACCTCTTCCTGTATCGAAATGAACTTCAAGAGGAATTTCATGCCCTAAGCGAGTACCGCCGAGTGCTCGAAATCTATACGGACCTGGTGGCAACCGGCAAAATTCCTGATGAGCCACATGCTGAACGGAGCTGAACTTTTGAAGGCCGCAAGCGTGGACGACTCGATTTAAGTTTTCGTCGCACCTGATTCTGTGAGACGCAGAAACCTGTGTCTTCGGCTCGCGCGGATCTGCCGCCGGCGCACTAGTCGGCGGCGGCGGAGCGTGTCTCCAGCTTTAGCTGGGGCTCCTCCGCGATAATCTGATAGGCGATACCGGCCATGGCAGCTCCCAGGATCGGCGCTACCCAAAAGAGCCAGAGCTGCTCGATTGCCCAACCTCCCACGAACAGGGCAGGCCCGGTGCTTCGCGCGGGGTTCACCGACAAGTTGGTAACCGGGATCCCGATCAAATGAATTAGCGTCAACCCAAACCCAATGGCAATCGGTGCAAAACCCTGCGGAGCGCGCCGGTCGGTGGCGCCAAGAATAATCATGAGGAACATGAATGTCAGCACCACTTCCGAGATCAGGCATGCCGCCAGAGAATAGCCGCCCGGCGAGTGCGCCGCATAGCCGTTGGAAGCAAATCCGGCCGCCAGGTCAAATCCCGGCTTCCCGCTGGCAATCAGATAAAGAACCGCCGCCGCAACAATGGCGCCGGCCACCTGTGCGATGACGTAGGCCCAGAGTTCCGATATGGGGAATCGTTTCCCCACGACCAAGCCCACCGACACCGCAGGATTCAAGTGGCATCCAGAGATATGGCCGATTGCATACGCCATCGTCAGCACCGTTAAGCCGAATGCGAGGGCTACGCCCAGGAGACCAACCCCAACGTTTGGAAATGCGGCCGCCAGGACAGCGGTTCCACATCCCCCGAACACGAGCCAGAACGTACCGGCAAACTCAGCCGCCGCTCTTTTCCCTAACGGCATAAAGTGATCCTCCTTGTGTCTTTTCCAGACTCGGTCTTACTCCATCGGCTACAACCCGGCGCGAGCCGCAGCCCCTTCCCTGCCCTCTTTGTCGACGTACTTGATAAGAATGACTTCGTTCCCCTGCTCGTTATAGATCACCTCATCCACAAAACTGCGAGCCAGCAAAATTCCATATCCGCCTGGCCGCAACCCCTGGGCTTCCCGATGCTCGGTGTGCGCCCAAGGGGTCTCTGGCGGATAGGCGACTGCCGAATGCGGGATCTCATCCAATGAGAATCCCTTGCCCGGATCGCGAATCCGGCATGAGATCGCCCGTTGGGACCGAAGGTATGACAGCTCGACATATTCGTTCAGATCGAAGCGGCCGCCGTGTTCCATGGCATTGAGAAGCATTTCGCGAAAGGCAGTGCTCAGATCGGCCCGGCCGTCGAGCGACAAGTCTTTGGCAATCTCGCTGACGAACTGGACAAGCCGGTCGGCGGTGGCGTGGTCGCAACGGGCGAACAGGCGGATCCAGGAAGGAGTCGCGGACTTCAGTTCGATGCCATCGTCCCAAGCCGGTGTTTCCAGCGCCGTTTGTACCAGCATCTTGACTTGATCCAGCACGAACGGCGCACTGAAGTAACTAAAGGCGCTCTCACGGATCGCGGCCGCAACGGTGGCAGGCGTGCCGCCTGGCGTCAGGATAATGACGCGAGTGTGTGGATGGACTCGCCTAATCCTTCTGAGAAGATCCAAGTCTTCTTCCGCGCAAGTCTTTTCACTCGTAATCACTATGTCGAAACGCCGGGCCTTAATCAACGCCAGTGCCGCCTCGTTGCTGGATACAGTTTCCACCGCCCACGGCAAGCTGCCCACAACTCCCGCGATCAGCGCGGCGATCTCTGGATTCGCATCAACGAGTAAAATCGCCTTTTGCGAGTTCACTGAATTGGTCAAAGTGACCTCATCGTTGCGGGAGCCGTTCTCGCGCCGCCAGCGGCGGTTTCCGCCGGGCCGGATCCGAATGCCCCGTCTCGCGGCCGGGCCAAGTTACGGCTCAGCCGGCGCTCAAGCCGTCCGCCGAATGGCGTGATACACGACCAGAACGGCAATCGCCCCAATCACCGCCACCAACAGGCTGTATAGGTTGAGGCCCGTGACCCCGCTCCCACCCACCACGCCGAACAGCCAGCCTCCGACAACTGCGCCAACTATTCCTAGAACAATATCGAGGAGTACGCCCGCGCCGGTTTTGTTCACGATCTTGCTGGCGATGAAGCCTGCAATTAGACCGAGGATGATCCAAGTGATGAACGACATCGGTCACCTCCTGACCGCGGAGTACTCGGGCTGGCGAAGATTCTCGGTTAGGAGTGGGGATCCGATTGGGTAGGGGTTACAAAACGGAAAGACCGTCCACCCTCTCCGCCAGCCTCTTGCCGATGATGCCATCGGCCCGACGTCAGATCCATTTATTTCTTCCCATGCCAAGATCGTGCTCCTCACCTCAGGAACTGTTCATCGCAATACCCTGCCCGCGTGAAGAAAAGTCCTCTGCCAAAATGCGGCGTGCCACCGTTCCGCGGCGCCAATTATTCTAAATCGGCTTTTGTTGCGGCTTCATCCTCAAATGTAGTGTCGATTCGCGCGGAGGGCGGCCGAGCCGCGGAATGCCAGCATTACGCGCCGACTGCTTCGCTTCGCACGGTAACAACATTCCGCAGTTCCACCAGGAGAGGAGAACGCCGATGAGACTGAAAAGAATCGCAACAGCCCTCGCTGTCACAATGCTGTCGGCGGGTTTGGCAAGTGCTAAGGATTCACCCGCTGAGAAAAAGGACAAGACTCGCAAGATGGCATCCCAAACTTTGGCGGACCTTTACAAACTTCATCCGGCCGCTCAGGGCGCGGTTCAGAAATCGGCCGGGTATGCGGTTTTCAGCAATCTGGGTGTGAATGTATTGCTGGTGAGCACGGCGCATGGCTCCGGCCTGGCCGTCAACTCGAAGAGCGGACAGGAAACGTTTATGAAGATGATCTCCGCCGGCGCGGGGATCGGGGCGGGAGTGAAAGACTTCCGAGTGGTCTTTGTGTTTGAAACCGAGAAGGCGCTGGCTGGGTTTATCAATTCCGGGTGGGACGCCTCCGGGCAGGCAGACGCCACCGCCAAGGCGGGCAAGGAGGGCGGAAGCTATTCCGGGGCTACCTCCGTTGCGCCGGGTGTGTGGGTGTACCAGATGACCAAGAACGGTATTGCCCTGCAGGCTACGTTACAGGGCACGAAGTACTCCAAGGACGACGATCTCAACAAGCCGTAGCTCTTGGGCCACGAACTCCTGCTGCGGCGACAGCCTGATCCGAAAAAATACGTCTGGCGGATACGCCGGATAATCATCCCGATCGGAATCACAAAATCGCAGTGTCGCCGCAAAGGGAACTGTGTCTTATCAACACGAAAAGGCCGCACGCGACCGATGAGGAATCATGAAATCAAAAGCAGCGAGCGTCGCATCTCCTTCGGCATTGGAACATACTGCCGAAATCGGACTTCCCGGCATTCAACCGGAATCCCTCGCCGTAGCGCGCACCAAAGAAGGCCAGCGCCTTGCGGAGACC
>Ga0335081_10015870_pt1 | contig 12189 bp, 10 predicted proteins | sample Lox_Sample_35_FD_206713 | JGI IMG/M metagenome (GOLD analysis project Ga0335081, IMG submission 206713) | Soil microbial communities from Loxahatchee National Wildlife Refuge, Florida, United States - Lox_Sample_3.5 | ecosystem: Environmental > Terrestrial > Soil > Wetlands | place: USA... | reverse complement strand
CCTTCGACGCTCTGCGGATCGATATCGGCCACCGGCATGGTTTCGCTTGATACGCCGCGGCGGCGCGCCTGTTGCGCATGGCTATAGGCGATGCTGCGCAGCGCCGCTTCCACCGCTGGCCACATTTCCTCCTGTTCCGGCGTCAGATGCAGGCGTTGCTTGATGCTCGCGATCTGGGCGTCGTCCAGCATGAAGCCCGGGCGGTTCACGACGGCGCGACGGGGGGCGGCAGGCGCGCGATTGACGCGTGGCGACACGACGGGCGGCGTGACGGCCAGGGTCTTCGTCGAGCGCGTCGGCTCCGCCACCCGGGACACGGCGGGCATTGCTGGCATCTCGGCGGAGGCCAATTGCACCTGCGCTTGCGGGGCTGGAGTTTGCGCAACTGCCTGTGAGGCCGGCGGATGAGCGACCGGCGGCGGCACCATCGGCTCCGGATTCAAGAGCGCGAGCTGCCCGTCATCCGCCTGGATTGCCGGCGCCGACGGCGCCGATGCTTCCAACACGCCCGCCGGCGGCGCGACTGCGGCGCCAGCGTCGCCCGTCTCCGGCGCCGCCTTATCCCATTGTTGTGGAAATCGCAGCGCGACGGACTGGGACGCCGAGAGGCTCTGGCTTTGCAACGCCGTCGGATGCCAGCCGCCGATCAGATAGCCGATCGTGCCGGCGAGGACGACCGGAAAAGCGCGGCCGCGCGTTAATCCCTTGTTCCGCCCCATAGTTTGTCCCCGCGATACCGCGCGCTGTGCCTTCTATCTCCTTTCAAATGAAGCTTAATTTATGACTAACCATAGGTGGTTTGCCGGCATTGGTCGGACATTTTGGCTATCGTTAACGCGCCCAACCAAACAAAAGGCCCGGCATTTCGGCCGGGCCTTCGTAGATCGCAATGTCGACGGGCTTATGCCGCCTCTTCCTCGACGACGGCTTCTTCATCCGTCTCCGGCTTCGGACCGCGCCGCGGCCCTTTGGCGAGCGCCGCCTCGATCTCTTTGATCGCTTCGGTTTCGGTGATCCGCTGCACCACGGCTACCTCACGCGACAACCGGTCGAGCGCCGCCTCGTAAAGCTGCCGCTCGGAATAGGACTGCTCCGGCTGGGTCTCCGACCGGTAGAGGTCGCGGACGACCTCGGCGATGGCAACGATGTCGCCGGAATTGATCTTGGCCTCGTATTCCTGCGCCCGCCGCGACCACATGGTGCGCTTGATGCGGGCACGGCCCTTCAGCGTCTCGAGGGCCCGCTTCACCATCGGGGTCTCGGCAAGCTTGCGCATGCCGACCGAGGCCACCTTCGAGGTCGGCACCCGCAAGGTCATCTTGTCCTTGACGAAATTGATGACGAACAGTTCGAGGCGCGCGCCGGCGACCTCCTGCTCCTCGATCGCCACGATTTGGCCTACGCCGTGAGCCGGATAAACGATGAATTCTTGAGTTTTGAAGCCTTGTCGTTGAGTAGTCTTCTTCGCATTCATTCCCAAAGTTGCTCCTTCCGGCTCCGGCTTGCGCCGTGGCGCGGGCTTTGCCACGTTCACCCGGCTGCGCGCCGCGGCTCGCGTGGACTGTGAGGGCCTCCGGCTCGCGCGGGAGGAGGTTTTCGTTGCCTTCCGGCTCATGCCGGCCGCACTCTTCTTAGAACGACGACGAGTTTTCTCTGCCACTGCTCTCGCGTGGAACTTCACGCCTCTATTGACGGTTCCTCGAAAACACCCCCGAAAAAATATGCTCCCGGCGGGGGAGCAGCGTCTCGGAGGTCCTTTTTCATTATAATTAGCTATATATCACATTTTCAGCCAAAATCAAAGCCTTATGGCGTGGCTCAAGCGCCGCGCCAGACCACGGTCTGGCAAATCGTTAATAACGGTTAATGCCCGCAATCGGAAGGCGTTCCTAGTCCCCGGTGCCCGGATTAGGAGAGAAATGCTCCTCGAATTTATTGGCGACCCCCTCCCATTCCTTGGCGTCGGTTGGGGGAGTTTTCTTGGCCGTAATGTTCGGCCAGACTTTCGCGAATTCGGCGTTGACTCCAAGCCATTTTTCGACGCCCGGCTCGGTGTCCGGCTTGATCGCGTCGACCGGGCACTCGGGCTCGCAGACGCCGCAATCGATGCATTCGTCGGGGTGAATAACCAGCATGTTCTCGCCCTCGTAAAAGCAATCCACGGGGCAGACTTCGACGCAGTCCATGTATTTACATTTGATGCAATTGTCGTTGACGATATAGGTCATTTGCACACTCTGAACGGGCTTTTGTCGCGACTTTGCTCCTAACGCATGGGTCAGATGGGCGCAAGGCTGGCCAATACTAGGGCCATCAGGCTCATCCGAGGTCCTCATAGAGCGCAGCGGCGGTATTGGCGGGACCGCGGCGTTCGACAAAGCCCCTCACTTTGAGGACCCGCACGCGGCGGTCGAGCGCCACGGTGATGACGTCACCGGCCCGCACCATGCGGCCAGGCGCGTCGATGCGGGCGCCATTGACGCGCACATATCCCGCGCCCGCCAGCGCCGCCGCGGCGCCCCGCGTACGCACCAGGCGGGCATGCCATAACCACCGATCAATGCGCTGGCGCTCGTGCTCGGCCGGCAGCACTCAACGGCGCTCCTTGGCGTCCGCCTCGAGCTGGGCCTTCAAGGCAGCAAGCTTGGCAAACGGCGAGTTCGGATCTGGCGCTTTTTCGCGCCGCTCAAAGCGCTTGACCGGCGGCCGCTCGCGTTCGCGCGACGGGCGATCGGAACGATGCTCGCCGCCATGCTTGCGGCGGTGACGCGGGGGACGGCCTTCATTGGACGAAAGCGGGCTAGGTTGCGCCGGCTCGACCGGCGAAGCGGCGGTTTCCGCGCCCGCTACCGAGGCTGTCGCGGTTCCTTCTGCGTGAGGCGTCGGTGCGTGGCGCCTTGGCTGGTGGCGCCGCTCCCGGCCTTTCTGTCGAGGCCGGCGACCGCCTTCGGCGCGGCCCGGTCGCCACACTTCGATCATGACCGCTTCGGCGGCTGCCTGTGGCGCGGCTTCTGCCCCTTCGACGGATAGGCCGGTCTCGATTGCCGGGACCAAGGGCTGCGCGTCGGGCGGTTGGTCCGCGGCGACGTCATCGGTCGGTGGTGCGAGGACGTACTCGCTGTCTTCGATCGGCGCGTCGACTGGGGCTTCGCCCGGGGCCTCTGCCTCCGGAGCGACGATAGCTGCCGCGGCGGCTTCCTGATCGGCGAATTCAGACGTTGGCGAGGCGGCTGCAGCCTCGGCGCCCGGTTCGAGCGCTACGGCGTTGTCCGCTGCCGGAGCGGCTTCCGCCGCCGGCGTAGCCGGTTGCGGTTCGGCGCTGGCCTCGCTCACCGGCTCCGGCGGTTTCGGCCGCCGCTCCATGCGGTAGCCGAGCGACCGCAAGATCGAAGCAAAGTCTTCGCCGGACGCGCCGGTCAGCGAGGTCATGCCGCCGACGACGATAAAGCCGCCGCCTGTAATTGCCCCAGCCGGCTTCGGACTGATGCCTTCGCGCCACGACAGCGCGGGCCGGATCAGATCCGCCAGTCGTTCCAGGATGTCGACGCGCACGGCGCGCTCGCCGCAAACGCGATAGCCGGCCGTGCGATACAGCACCGGATCGATGTCGCGGTTGACCGGCATCGAGGTGCGGCCGCTGCCCGCAAGGTGCAAAAGATCATCGAGACCTGCGCTCTGCGGCCCGTCGTGGCGCAGCGCCCATAATTGCGCGGCGAGCGTCCGCGGCGCCGGTTTGAGCAGAGCGGGCAGATAGACGTGATAGGCGCCGAAGCGTACGCCGTATTTGCGCAAGCTGGCGCGCGCCGGCTGCTCCAAGCTCTTGACGTCGTCGGCGACGCGTTGCCGGTCGAGCACGCCGAGCGCCTCGACCAATTGGAAGGCGACGCCGCGGGCGATCCCGGTCACGTCCTCGGCCGCGGCCAATTGCGACAGCGGCCCGAGCAGTTTGTCGATATGGGATTTGAGCCAGGCATTGAGCCGCGCCTCGACGGCATCGCGCGGTGCGCCGGTCAGATGCTCGTCGGCGATCAATCGCACGCGCGGATGCAAAACCTCTTCGCCGGCCTGCAGCTTGCCGACCGCGGCGCCGGTCCAGCGCAAGGTGCCGTCGAGCGCCAGAACGAATTGCGCATCCGGCGCGGCCGCAAGCCGCGATGCACGGGCGGCGATCTCGCCGGCGAGCGCCTTTTGCGCGGCGTTTTGCAGGGCCTTCGCCTCCGAGCCGCCGGATGAGGCGTCGGGCACGAAGACAAATCCATCGAGCCGGCCGATGACGTGGCCTTCGACCGCGACCTCGCCGGTCTTGTTGAACTCGGGCTCGAAGCTCGCATTCTCGCGCAGCCGCCGCATCAGGACGCTGGTGCGCCGATCGACGAAACGCTCGGTGAGCCGCTCGTGCAAAGCGTCCGAGAGCCGATCCTCCACCGCGCGCGTGACACCTTGCCAATGCTCGGGGTCCGCGAGCCAATCCGGCCGGTTGGCCGCGAAGGTCCAGGTGCGAATATGCGCAATACGATTGGACAAAGTATCGATGTCGCCGTCGACGCGATCCGCCAGCGCCACCTGATGGGCGAACCAGTCGGTCTTGATCGCGCCGTCGCGCTGCAGAAAACCATAGACCGTCACCACCAGTTCGGCGTGATTGGCGGGCGCAATCTTGCGGTAATCGGGAAGCTGGCAGACGTCCCACAGCCGTTCGACATCGGCGGCCGTCCTGGTCAGCGCGCGCACCCCATCATCGCGGGCGGCATGGTCGAGGACGAGAATATCTTCGGCCACCGGCGCGCGCGCCAGCGCGGCTTCAGTTGGCGGAGCGGCAAGAGTGGCTTGCAATGCGCCGACCGATGAGAAATCGAGATCGGAATTGCGCCACTGCACCGATTTCACCGGCTCGAAGGTGTGCGATTCGAGCGCCTGGACCAATTCGGTCTCGAACGGCGGGCAGCGGCCGCTGGTGCCGAAGGTGCCGTCGCGCGTGGCGCGGCCGGCACGGCCGGCGATCTGGGCAAGCTCGGAGGGATTGAGCTTGCGGAACTGGTAGCCGTCGAATTTGCGATCGGAGGCAAAGGCGATGTGATCGACGTCGAGATTGAGGCCCATGCCGATCGCGTCGGTCGCCACCAGATAATCGACCTGTCCCGACTGATAGAGCTCGACCTGGGCATTGCGCGTGCGCGGCGACAATGCGCCGAGCACCACCGCGGCGCCGCCGCGCTGGCGGCGGATCAATTCCGCGATGGCGTAAACTTCCTCGGCGGAGAAGGCGACAATGGCGGAGCGGCGCGGCAGCCGCGTCAGTTTCTTCTCGCCGGAAAAGGTGAGCTGTGACAGCCGCGGACGGCTGACGATGCTGGCACCGGGAAGGAGCCGCTCCACGATCGGCTTCATGGTGGCGGCGCCCAGCACCAGCGTTTCTTCGCGGCCGCGCCGGTTGAGCATGCGGTCGGTGAAGACGTGGCCGCGCTCGAAATCGGCGGCGAGCTGGATCTCGTCGACGGCGAGGAACGCGACATCGAGGTCGCGCGGCATCGCCTCGACAGTGGCGACCCAGAAGCGCGGGTTCGGCGGCTTGATCTTCTCTTCGCCGGTGATCAGCGCCACCGCTTCCGCGCCGGCCCGTTCCACCGCGCGGTTATAGACTTCGCGCGCCAATAGCCGCAGCGGCAGGCCGATCAGCCCGGACGAATGCGCCAGCATCCGCTCGATCGCGAGATGCGTCTTTCCGGTATTGGTCGGGCCCAGCACGGCGGTAACGCCGGCGCCGCGGGCACGCACATTACGGTCGGTTGGCGGCGAGAACGAAATCGGCATCAAAGGCCCGGCATTGACGACCTTCCCTTGGCGCTGCCGTTGGCACGGAAGGCAAGGGTCGGAACTGTCTTCTGTATCACAATGTGACGCTGGAAAGTCCTGTGCTTAACGTGTGGAACGAGTCTGGAACGAATCGCGGCCGAATCGGCGACTCCGGTGGCGTTCAGGTTCGTTCACGGCGATATATGGCGCGGCGCTCGGCGTTGAATACCAGATCGGGTGGAATCCGCCTTTTCCCGCGGTCGCGCCGAAGCCAAGTCCGTTAACGCCCGCGACAATCACGATCCCACGCCGAGTCAAGGGGCATCATCCTGTGAATTACGGGGATGCAGCCGCCGTGCACTGTGCGGGCCGGATCCACTGTCATTCAGTTTTAGCCGCCGTGTGCGGCGACGACTGCGCCGCCGAGACGAATTCGGTGGCCTGCAACAGCGCCGTGCCGAGCGGCGTCGGCATCGAGAAGCGGAACGGTACCACTACCCGCGTGCCGGCGATCGGCGCCAGCCACACTTCGGCGTTGCGGAGCGTGATGAGATATTTGATGGCGGGGCGATCCGGCACATACCCCGAGATCGGCGTGAAAAACACGGCGCAGACCACCGCCGGGCCGGCATAGCCGCGATCCGCTTTGACGGTTTCCATGCGCCGAAATTCGCTGCGCAAGTCGTAGCGCACCCGCCCGTCGAACACCGGGACCTTGCGGTTGCAGGCCTGCGGAGACACCGGATCGCCGGTTCCGGTAACGCGATTGAGCATCGATGTCATGGGATCGACGACGCCGCGACGATCCGCATCCGTCACCGGAACGCGATCGGGCGCGGGCGGCAACGGCGGCTCGGCGTCATAGCTCGTCACATTGCCGCCGGCGAGTGCCATGCGCACGTCGTCGACCTTATGATCGTAAGTGATGGTCGCGCCGTAGCTCGTCGGTATCGGTGCGCCGCCGGCGATGGTGCCATGCGCGGCGCCGGCGCCGTGTGCGCCGGTGAAGAACTTGATGAGGCCTGTCGTCGTACCGCTCGCCGCGGCGGTGTACTGATCCTTGGCAATTTCGATGATCCAATTGCCGCGGCCAATCGGAATGCCCGCTATGCTGGCGGTGTACTGGGCCTCGAGCCGGCTCTGGGCGGCGGCGCGATGGCCGCCGTCGGCCGCCACCCCAGCAAGCAGGACCAGCATGAAAAACGCCGCTGATGCGGCGCGGCTGTTACGGCGGGCCATTGGCGGCTCGATGGCAAAGGCGGGCAAGTGGCTCCCCCTCAATTCCCCGGCTTGGACCCCCTGTTTTGTCCGAGAATGCGTCGGTTCTGTGGTTTCGTTCCGCTGGCGAGCGTTGATTCCACTCGGCGTCGCCGAAGGCCGCATTCGCGGCCTTGACGCTCCCGGGAGCCCCCCTTATAGGTCCGCGCCATCTCCCAAAATCGTCTCGGGCGGCCGCGGGAATAGCGCATTCGGGTTACAAGGATATTGCATCATGGCATGGCGTTGCGAACTCACCGGCAAGAATCGCCAGATCGGCCATAAGGTCAGCCATTCCAACCGCAAGACCAAGCGGCAGTTCAAGCCGAACCTGCTCAATGTCACTTTGATGTCGGACGCCCTCGGCCGTTCGGTTCGTTTGCGGATATCGGCCAACGCGCTCAAGAGCGTCGACCATCGCGGCGGGCTCGACGCTTTTTTGCTCAAGGCCAAGGATGCCGAATTGTCGCCGCGGGTCCTTGAGCTCAAGCGTCAGGTCGTCAAGAAGCGCGCTGCGGCAAAAGCCGCGTGATTACGCCAAAGGCGTAATCGCTTCGAATGAAATTCCGCTCCATAACTTTTGTAAGGAGCATGATCTTTTCCGAAAGCCGGCGTCCGCTTTTCGGGATCATGCTCTAAAACTCCTCGAGAATTCGGCCGCAGCCGGCGACGCGGTCTTGGATGCCGCAGCGGCGTAGCGCGTCCCAATAAGTCACCGCATTGATCGCCAGCACCGGCTTGCCGAGCCAGCGCTCGGCTTCCGCCGCGACTGCGACCGTCGGCAGCGCGGTGCCGACCTGGAGCAGCGCGTCAACATCGGGACCGTCGAGGTCTCTAAGCGCGTTGCGGATATCCGCCGTGGGCACCTGCGCGATGGCCCGCGGGCTCGCGCATTTCATTCCGACGAGGCGGACGACGTCGAAGCCCGCCTCCTTGAGATAAAGCCGCACCATGTCGTCGCCGCGCGGCTGATGCGGCGTCAGCACGGCGATCCTGCTGGCGCCAAAAACCTGCAGAGCCGCGACCGCGGCGGTCGACCCCATCGATACGCCGACGCCGGCGCGCTGCGTCAGCTCGTCCTGCAGCTTGGCCGCCGCCGCAACGCCGCCCCAGAAGGTCTCGAGCGAGATACCGACAATGAGGTGATCCAAGCCCGCGGTCATGATCTGATCGATCGCGGCGGCGATGCCCTCGCGCATATCGGCCATATGTTCAAGGAACGCCTGTTCGGTGTTGAGCGGCCGCTCCTTGATGGTCGATCGCGCGGTATGATTGGTGACGCCGCGCGGCCTTAGACCTTCGCATTCGGGCTGCACCGTGGTGTTGGTCGAGGGCACCACGATGCCGATGCGTTTGCGAAACCCTAATGTGTCCGGCACTTTCCCGTCCTCGCCGCCGCCACGAACGCTGCCGTAACGCGCCCGCTTATCGTAGCGGAATCGCTTTCAACACCGGGAACCAGGTTTTCTGTTCCTTGTCGACAAAGGCCGAAGTCTGGTCCGGCGTCATGGCGTGCGCGTAGCTGCCGGTCGCCAAGAGCTTCTTCTTCACGTCCGGATCGTTGAGCGCTTTGGTGAGATCCGCGCTCACTTTGTCGACGATCGGTTTGGGCGTGCCGACCGGCGCCGCCACGATCAGCCAACCCGCCGCGGCAAATCCCGGAATCGTTTCCGCCACCGTCGGCAGGTTGGGAAATTCCGGCAGCCGCTGCGGGGCGGCGACCGCGATCAGCTTCACTTGTCCGGCATTCACCGCGCCGATGATGCCCGGATAGCCCTCGATGATCATGTTCACGCGGCCGGAGGCGACATCGCTCAATGCCGCCGAGGGGCCGCCGTTATACGGCACCGGGATCAGCTTGATGCCCGCTTTTTGCTGCAACAGCAGACCGGTCAGATGCGTCATGCGGCCGATGCCGGACACCGCGATCGAAAGCGTTCCCGGGGCCTTTTTGGCGCGATCAATGAACTGTGGCAGCGAAGTGATGCCGCTTTTCGGATCAACGGCGATGAACATCGGCTGCTCCGCGATGAAGCCGATGGGCAGGAAATCGCGCGGCAGCATGACCGGCAGATTGGGCGCCACCGTCGGCCGCGCCAGAAAGGTCGACAACGCCGGCGAATAAAGCGTGTAGCCGTCGGGGGCCGCTTCGCTCGCGGCGCGGGCGGCGATGCTGCCATTGGCGCCGGGATGATTGACCACCACGGCCTGCTGCCCCCAGTACTCGCTGAGCTTGGCGGCGACGATGCGCATGGCGACATCCGGGCTGGCGCCGGCGCCGGCATCCGAGATGATGGTCACCGTCTTGTCCGGATAGTTCGCGCCTTGAGCATGCGCAAGCGGAGCACCGGCCATCGTCAGCAAGCCGATTGTGGCAAGCTTCAACCAATTGCGGCGTTCGACCATGTCGTTTCTCCCCATCGTTTCTGTGCGCGCCGTTATCATTTGGCGCGTCGGTTCAAGCCAAGCGAAATTTTCAGGAACGCTTCCGACTTTCACGTCACGCATGCAACCGGCGTGGTTGGCGGGCCGGCCGCTGCGGTTGCTCGACCGGTGTCTCTTCGAACAGCTCGGCAAGCTTCTCGGTCATGACTCCGCCGAGCTCCTCGGCGTCGACGATGGTCACCGCCCGCCGATAATAGCGCGTCACGTCATGGCCGATTCCAATAGCGATCAGTTCGACCGGCGAGCGGGTCTCGATGTCCTCGATCACCCAGCGCAAATGCCGCTCGAGATAATTGCCGGGATTGACCGAGAGCGTCGAGTCATCGACCGGCGCACCGTCGGAAATCATCATCAGGATCTTCCGCGTCTCCGGCCGCCCCAGCAGCCGCTTATGCGCCCAGTCGAGCGCCTCGCCGTCGATGTTTTCCTTGAGCAGGCCTTCGCGCATCATCAGGCCGAGGTTTTTGCGCGCGCGGCGCCACGGCGCGTCGGCGGCCTTGTAGATGATGTGGCGCAAATCGTTGAGCCGGCCCGGGTTCGGCGGCTTGCCCGCGGCAAGCCAGGTCTCGCGCGACTGGCCGCCTTTCCAGGCCCGGGTGGTGAAGCCCAGAATCTCGACTTTGACGCCGCAGCGCTCCAGCGTGCGCGCCAAAATGTCGGCGCAGGTCGCCGCGACCGTGATCGGACGGCCGCGCATCGAGCCGGAATTGTCCAGGAGCAGCGTGACGACGGTATCGCGGAAGTCGGTGTCCTTCTCGCGCTTGAACGACAACGGATGCATCGGATCGACGATGACGCGCGACAGCCGCGCCGGGTCGAGCAGGCCTTCCTCAAGATCGAACTCCCAGGCGCGATTTTGCTGCGCCAGAAGAAGCCGCTGCAGGCGATTGGCGAGCCGCGCCACGACGCCCTGCAAATGCGACAGTTGCTTGTCGAGATAACCGCGCAGCCGGTCGAGCTCTTCCGGCTCGCATAAATCCTCGGCGCCCACGGTCTCGTCGTATTTGGTGGTGAACGGGCGATAATCCGGGCCGCGCGGCTCGTTGCGCTGGTGTCGCGGCCGCCACGGCTCGGCGGCGGTCTCCGAATCGCCCATCTCGGCCTCGTCGGCCATTTCGGCCGCTGGCGCGTCGACCGCTTCCGAGGCGCTGTCGGGCAATTCGTCGGCCGAGGCTTCCGCCTCGGCGCTCATCTGATCGCTTTCGGCGGTGTCGGACGCCTCGCCGTCCTGCCCGGACTCGTCCTTCTGGTTCTGCTCCTCGCCCTCCTCGCCTTCCTCCTCGTCGGATTCGCTGGAACGGTCCTCGCCCATGTCGAGGCAATCGAGCAGATCGTGGATGACATCGCCGAAACGGCGCTGATCGTTGACGACGCGCTCAAGGCGATCGAGATCGCGACCGGCACGCTCCTCGATCAGCGGGCGCCACAGATCGACGAGCTTGCGCGCGGCGGCCGGCGGCGTCTCGCCGGTCAGCCGCTCGCGCACGAGCATGGCGAGCGCATCTTCGATCGGCGCGTCGGCGCGATCGGTGATCTCCTCGAATTTGCCGCGGTGGAACTTGTCGTCGAGCATGGCGGCGAGGTTCTTGGCAACGCCGCCCATGCGCCGGGCGCCGATCGCCTCCACCCGGGCTTGCTCGACGGCCTCGAACACCGCGCGCGCCTGCTGGCCGCCCGGTGCAAGCTTGCGGTGCACCGCCGGATCGTGGCAGGCGAGTCGCAGCGCGATGGAATCGGCATGGCCACGCACGATCGCCGCTTCGCGCTCGTTGAGCCGGCGCGGCGGCTCCGGCAGCCGCACCTTGCCGCCGGCAAGCCCCGGCCGCTCGGACGCAAAACTGACTTCGAGGTCGCCTTTGCCGGCAATCGCCTTCACGCAGACTCCCACCGCGCGCTTGAACGGCTCGGTCGGCGCTTCCTTGGCAGCGGGCTTGGGCTTGATGTTCGAGTTCATGCTCTTCTTCCTCTCCCGCGGACGGGGAGAGGCGTTTCAGCTCAGCGCGACATTGACCGCGCTTTCCGGCAGCTCTTGTCCGAAGCAGCGCTGATAGAATTCCGCCACCAGCGGCCGCTCCAGCTCGTCGCATTTGTTGACGAAAGTGAGCCGGAAGGCGAAGCCGATGTCGCCGAAAATCTCGGAATTCTCGGCCCAGGTGATTACCGTGCGCGGGCTCATGACGGTGGAGATATCGCCGTTCATGAAAGCATTGCGGGTGAGGTCGGCGACGCGCACCATCTTGGAGACGATGTCGCGGCCTTCCGCCGTGCGGTAATGCTTGGCCTTGGCCAAAACGATATCGACTTCGTTGTCGTGCGGCAGGTAATTGAGCGTGGTGACGATCGACCAGCGATCCATCTGGCCCTGGTTGATCTGCTGCGTGCCGTGATAGAGGCCGGACGTATCGCCCAAGCCCACGGTGTTCGCGGTGGCGAACAGGCGGAACGCCGGATGCGGCTTGATGACCTTGTTCTGGTCGAGCAGCGTCAGCCGGCCGGATGATTCCAGAACCCGCTGGATCACGAACATCACGTCGGGGCGCCCCGCGTCGTATTCGTCGAAGCAGAGCGCGATGTTGTTCTGCAGCGCCCACGGCAGAATGCCGTCGCGAAATTCAGTGACCTGCATGCCCTCGCGGATGACGATGGCATCCTTGCCGATCAAATCGACGCGGCTGATATGACTGTCGAGATTGA
>Ga0335081_10015869_pt1 | contig 12190 bp, 13 predicted proteins | sample Lox_Sample_35_FD_206713 | JGI IMG/M metagenome (GOLD analysis project Ga0335081, IMG submission 206713) | Soil microbial communities from Loxahatchee National Wildlife Refuge, Florida, United States - Lox_Sample_3.5 | ecosystem: Environmental > Terrestrial > Soil > Wetlands | place: USA... | reverse complement strand
AAAATATCGAAGAAACTTACAATTTAAAAGATTTTATAATAATAAATGTCAATTTACACTAAAGGTCATTAATTTTTGCATGCTATAGTAACTATTTAAAAACAAATTTATATCAGTGCTTGATTTACCATATTTAGTTTTTCGTTTTTAAATCTTTTTTTCTTATTTTTTTTTTTCTTTTTGTTTTTTTGTTTTAATTCAATATAAAGTTACAGTATTTATAGTATTTGCCAAAACATTTAATACGTTGTAAAAAATCAACTATTACGAAACTACAATTTCTAACAATATCTAATAAAGAATTCTATGTACAAAAATAGCCATTGACATTTAAATAATAGTATAAATAAGATAATTTACATCTGTTAATTTTATTATCGTGTTAAAATTTATGTAAAGTTCCTTTTTCTCCCTTTTTCATTTTAAATATTTTGGTCAAATTTAGAATTTTCTTAGTTGAATTCAAAATAAAAAATTTTAAAATCAACTGCTATCTTGAACACTTCAAAACATTTATTTTGACACAATTCTGAGAGTCTGAGATATATCACCATATGTGAATTATGCTATGTGGACTGTAGGCAGCTTGATTGTATTTCTGAAACCTTTGATTCTGAAAAATGTCGAAACACTGGAAATGAATTTTTCGTGTGGATGATTTTTCGAAAAGTGCCAAGAGTTTTGGGAATGACTGTGCTACTAATCCACGTGGCGACGCGTCGAGGGGCCAGAGGGGACGCGGTTTGATACCACCGCAATGCCCACGCCGTCCTCATCTCCCGCAATGCCATCATCACAGCAATCATCACTGTATGATTTCTTCTCCCCGATTTCGACCACTGGTTCCTCGTCTACTCCTCTGTCCGAGTCCACCCGAACCCCGCTGGGGACATCAACGCGACACAATGTCGCCCTTCCTGCCAATGGCCAGCGAAGCTCCCTCAAACGCCGGCGCACCAGCAAATGTGTGCCGTCGGCCTCCCCTCCTGACCCGCCACTGGCAAAGAAAGGTAGGTCTTCTCCGCCCGCCGGTCACGTTTCAAAACCATCTCTCTCACATCCCGCGCGTCGACGTGAACCTCGAGCTACAATTCCTCGCAGTGTACTTGATAGAAGTCTTGCTGGTTCCCGGGGTTCTCTATCAAGCTGTGCCATCTCTGTCTCTTCATCCCTCTGATGGTAGTAACTTGTCTGCATGAAGCCAAACAATACTACTCTCGTCCTCTCGACATGCACCTTATCCAATCCTCTCAAGGAGTTGCAACAATTCCCTTTGCTGTCCAGTGCTGCAATAGTACCCCCGGAATTCAAGTACAGGTCTAATCGTAGCAAACTCGATAACTGCAGTCTGCGACGAGCTCGGCGACGTACGGTTGCTCGATACTTCGCCCTCTGCACCAACAGGCCTCACAACCGAATGCGTCCGAATGAATTGTCATGACAACGCCATTTTCGACATCTCCTGGTCCGCTGACGACCTGAAACTCGTTCGCCCTAATTAACCCAACGTACCCTGATGGCAGGCCACGGCATCTGGTGATCAAACGGGCAAAGTGTTCGATATCATGAGCAGAGAATGTATCGCTCTTTTTACAGGCTACCACAAAGCATCTCTCAAAAAAGTCGCCTTTAAACCTGATGACATGAGTATTGCCAACTGTCTGGCTGCCCCTGACACCAGATATTGTGACGACTTCCTCTCGTGAGGGATCGGTGTATATTTGGGACTTGAGATGTACCGGAGTGCAATCCCAGGCTGGTCCGCCACGGTACAAGCCCACGTCCTCAATTCTCGGTGGTCATCCATACACACGGAAACGAAAAACGACAGACTTGGCGCAGGGGGCCGCTATCACAGGTCTAACATGGGCAAATGGCGCAATGGTTACTGCATGCGATGCAACTTCGTATCTCCACGCCGGGTTTATGTGGTTGATTGTCAGCGTAATCAAAGTTTGGGACCCAAGGAAATTAAACGCGGTGTCGTCGAAGGCGTCCACTGCTGTTGAAGAGAGTCCACAACCAAACTCCCTCGGCCAAAGAGAGTACGGAATTACCTCCATCGTAACCCACAATAACCAAATCATCGCGTTGTCAAAGGACAATCAGTCCCGCCCCCCCTCCGTATTTCCAGCAGCTGACTAGTCTGTAGTATTTATGCTTATGACCTAAATTTTCTGCATCTGGGTCCACGGCATACATTCTCGCATCCTAGTTTACGCTGCGACACCTTCTGGATTAAAATCGCCGTGAAAGATAACTTGATAGCAACCGGTTCAAGCGACTCGGTCGTCCTCCTCCTACCCTCCAATCCCGCCCATTGGAAGAACCGCAATATACAGTCTTCAGCGGTGGTGTTGAGGGGCGGTCATACGCGGGAAGTCTCGGATGTGTCGTTTACGTTTTGCGGTCGCGCGGTGTGTAGTATTGGTGATGATATGATTGCTCGAGTTTGGCGGGATGGATCTGGGGTGCTGAAGGATGATGGGGAGAACGGTTGTGGATTTGGATGGGCGGGAACTTAAATGCGTTTACTTTGTCCTCGTCGAACCTGAAAGGCTGATTTTCATAGCAGTGCAGGGACACGTTCGCAGCAGATAATGTTATATTATTGCCAATTTCAGATTTTCAGCTGGTTTTTCTTTAGTAGGAAAGTCAATAAGCTGGCGGTGAGCGTTCATTGATGCATTTGTAGGACGGTAGGTTGTCTCTGTGATCTAAAGGCCTCGTGGAACCTCGCTCGCGGCGGTATTGTTTAGCTTTAGGACTGGCAAAATGTAGCAGGTGGATATTTGATAGTCTTGCGTGAGCGAGAAGTACATTGCCAGCCTAAATTACAGACCTATCGATATCCATTGCCAAATATCCATTCCAGAAAAGGAGCAAACACGTATGCAACACCGCAACGAACGGAGGAAAAAAATAGTACAAAAGCGACTTCAAACTTTAGGAGTGTGCATTGGCAGCAGTATGAGCTGCTTCAGCAGGACCCTGGATACTTCCCATGGTATCATCTCCTGTGTCGTGAGCCTCTGCCATGTCTTCATCTTCAGCCATCTCGTCCTCCTCGTCTTCGTCCTCGTCAAGGTCGATTTCAGCATCTTCCCCTTCCTCATCTTCTTCCTCCTCCTCCTCTTCCTCGGACCTAATGTCTTCGCCCTCGTCGACGTCTTCAGCGAGACCACCAAGAGAGGCGGCGGCGTGATCTTTGGACGTGCCCTCGCCAGGAATCTGACGGTCGATGACGGCGCCATCGGACGGTACGATGAATGGCCCATCGGCATCCATTTCTCGATCGATTTCGCCATCAAGTTCTTGCGGAGGAGGATACTCGATGTCGTCTCCGGCCGGATTATCCCTGTCATCAGGAGAGTCTCGGTAATATGGACAGTACCACTTGATGTTGATCCGCTTGACTTTAGGTTTATCAGCAAGGATGTTTCTGACGACCTTGGAAGCATCAACTTTTGTAATCTTCTCCTTCCTCTCCATCATTTCTTCCCATAGCCGGCGTTCCTCGGTGCCCTCGGGGTACTCGTTGTTCTGGTAGTAGCCCACACGGATAAACTCCTTGTCATCGTACGCACACGTCAATAGGATGACGGTGACACCCAAAAGATCGCTTGCAGGCACCTTTTCGGGCTGTGGTGGATCGGCCACGAACTGGAAACGGTTGACGCCGACAGGGATGGGTCCGACCATGATGGAATCGAGGACTTGGTCATACTTGTCGCTGTCTGGGGAGCCGACATACGTGAGCTTCCACTCGAGGTCTGACACGCGTTAGAACTCGGAGCACAGGGGACGTGCCTTTGCTGAGCGGCTCGAGACATTCAAAGGTGATGTCAAAGCAATATTCATCGCCGAATTTGGCCGGGTTGTTGTGCACCGTGATGTTCTGGATCTGCAGCGCGCGTTGAGCGGAACGGTCACGGCAGGAGAAGGGGAAGGGGGTACATTGACAATGCTCATGGCTGGGGGCTGTCTGTTGAAACGATGGTCACCAGAGGCGCGGGCGCGAGAGGGGAAGACCGGTTGTGAATGCTCGTCCTCACAGGCGACGAATCGAACGGAACAGCGAAACGAAAAGAACGCGCGCCAAATTGCAGCCGCGCACGATTGTAATCCCATCCGCACCCTTAAAAACCACAAAGCCGTAAACTCCTTCTCGAACTACGGAACGCATCACAGGCCAGCGGTCTGCACATCTTCCGTGTGGTCGCTGGTTTTCGTGCCGCCTGCGGTAGTTAGTGCAGAAAGACAGCTGCTGCAGACCTTCCCACCAGCGCCATGGCCCCACCGTACGATTCTGGCCTCGACAGGCCGAGCACTGCGGCTCTTTGCTGCGAGTTTACAAATGAGTTTCAGGACTGTGGCAGTACTTCACCTATTAGCTAGCGTGTCAGTGGCAGGGGGAAAGGCGTGATGCAGGACGAAGTGCCTTTTTGGGAGGGAGCGGTCGTCTCTGCGTCAGCGGCTCGTCGTTTTGTAAACCGGATTATGAGCGTAGGAAACTTGCGCGTGGCTGGTCAAGGGACCTCCTTATTGATTGCTGCGTCCAGCTCGTCCCCCTCATCTCCGCCAACAACAACGAAATCTACGAAAGATGATAAAAAGACCGTTTCGGTGGATACTCTTGTCAACGGCTTTCATTCCGCTGGGGGTTGAAGACAGTTTGTGCCAGATCCAGGAGATCGCTGTTGCATATAAAGAGCACCAGAACATGCATCCTCCCCGCTGCCGTTGCACCTTCTATTCCCGTCTCGCTCTTCCCTTTTGGTTCTTCTTCGTTGGGGTCTGCGGTAGGTTGCTAATTGATAACAGGTATCGGAGACGAAGCTGAACAAATTGCGTCTGTTGGGGATGCACAGGAGGAATTACTGGGCCTATCAAGAGCAATATCAGCAGACACAACATCATGAGGAACGGTAGTTATGAGGGATTATATCACGATTTGTGTTGTGTTGTTTGTGAGGGAGATGTTGCCTCTAATTCAAGTCACTGCTTGAGGAATGTACATAATAAATAAGCTGTATGCCCTAAATGGAAATTTCCGCATCTTGTGGGCCACCGCCGCTATTCACAATTGCCGCATCCAACCATCGCCCGGGCAATCGCCTCTCCATCATCTTCCGCCACCCACAACCAGCTCTCTAATACCCCCTAATTCTCTTCTCCGTCTTCTATTCTTCCTATACAGCTCCTTTCTGAAAATTCCTGGCGTCCGAAAAGCGGCTGCAGTAGGCTCAATCCCCGCCCAGATCATCCCCGTTTGGTCCTCCGGCGTCATCATGGCCCCTCCCCGCCGGCAAAGCACGTCCAAAGCCCTGCCGTCGGGCATCAGCACTCCCTCCACAATATCCACTCTCGTCCCAAACCGCCCCCTGTCCTCTCAGCCCACAACAAAACTGAAAATCCACCCTCTCCTCGAAGTTTACGAGGCCGCAATATCGGCCCTTATGGCCACCCTTGCCGAGGACCCGTATCGCTCTGAGAACACCGCCGAGGCTGTGAAGCGAGTCCTGGCGTATGAACAGGAACTTGATGAGGCGCTCGATGAAAGTACCCCCCGCATCCCCGAACAAGCAACGTTGCCTTTTGTCCTCGGTTATGTTGGGCGCTAATTGAATGCCGGTGAACAGTGAAACGACATCATGAAAACACCTTGAAAATACGGAGTTTACAGCGGGAGAATATCGAGTTATCGAGACTGTTTACTACAAATTTGACGAGTTTATCAGAAGCGCGGACACTCCTTCTTTCCCACCCTGATTCTCAGCTTGCTCCCGTTGCCAGTCCCACCCCGGAATGCCTTTCGTTCCGCTAACGTTCGTAGATAAAATCCCTTATCAAGAAATCCTCGATTACGCCAGTAAAATCACGAAATACACCTCCCCTGATCCTCATTGGGACCCAACGCGTCCTCAACAACCAGGTTTCCTTTCCTCCCCCCCAAAACACGCCCGCTTCAATCGCCCATCGTTCGCATGGGTTTATGTCTCGGTTGTGCTCACGGGTAGGAACGTATGTGCCGTGGCCGAGTGAGGATGCCTTGCGTCGTGGACGACTGGCACAATTGGCTGTGGAAGGATTGCCTGCTGTAGAAGTAGAGGTTGAAGTGGAGGTCGATGAACCTATTGGACCAAGAAGGAATCCTGGACGGCGAGCAGCTAGTGTGGAAGCTCGGAGGCGGAAGATGAGTCAGGGCGAGTGATGGGGCATACACAATGTTATTGAATGTATGTTGATACCCTGAACTATGTGTTGCTGTCCGCTCGGTTTGACAGGTGCATGAGCGTGGAGTACGGTGGCGTGAACCAATCTCGACAGCTGATATGTCTTAGAGAACGTGTAAAGATTAAAACGACAAACGTCGCAAAGCAAACGACCCTGCTCCCCTTCCCGTCGTTTCCCCCCCTTCCCACGCACACATCCAGCCCCATTCCCTTTCCGCCGTCACTGCTTCTATTCCCTCCACAGTTTCTTCAGCCCGAAATGTCGTTCAAGCACTGAGCCGAGGAATTATCATTAGCGCTGCGGCGCCCCATCGGACAATTGGGCAGGCTGCTGATCAATCTGTTCAGGAATTGGATAATGATCGTGGGCTCCAAAGTCATATCTTTGTCAATGGTTGCATTATGGGTGTGAAACTGATGACACCATAGAAATTGGTCAGTATCGGTGTGTGTACAGCGAATTGACGAAGACTTTCGGCGATGTAGTATGCCTTGCATCTTGATTGATTGTTCACCACTGACAATCCGTAGTCTCGCATCTGGCGACTCCGTTGCGTCTACACAGCAGGTTTTCCTATCTCACATCCCCTGCATCTCCATCGCCGCAGTTTATTCGAAATTTCCGAACTCCTCTCCATCTTGCCCCTGCCCTCCACATATCCATCCATATCCCACAACTTTCATTTCTGCTTCTTACCCTTGGTGAGCCTTACCTCTTCAATTTCCTTGGTCAACTCCCAATGGCGTTGTGTGAGAGCTCCAAGTTTGTTTGCTCCATCTCATGAATGTTATCCCATAACTTCTTGACCCACTGTGACAAAATATTTCGGCTTTATATCTCGTTAAACTTACCTACGAATCAAAGCCCAAACCCGAGGAAGTCTGGGTGCCCATTTCCGTTAAAAAAAAAAAAAAAAAAAAAAAAAAAAAAGTGATGGAAGCGAGCTTCCGTCTAGGACGAGAAGGTGGATCCGACTCGACCGGCGGACATTAATTACTACAGCGATGTCACAAGTGCGATCGCACTAACTTCCAATTAGCCACGGGATATCTAAGCAAAACTACGAGACCTGACGTCCAGGGTAAAAGGCATGTGCAACAATAATTTGTAGATAGGGTTTCCAGTCATCTTTTGCAGAGGTTCGTTTCATTGTTATGTTCGTCCCAAACATTTATAAATCTGACATTCAAAATCCCGTCGAACCGTTTTTGGAATTGCGAAGCGCTCTCGGTTTGTCGACTTCAGGCCAGCCCCATTCCAGGAGCTTGGAGGCTTTTAGAATAACAACTCGGATAATCTTTACAATGCATAAGCGAAATCTGAAGATAATATCAGCTAGGGGATAAGTATGTCCGTATTAAATCTAGATACAGTTACAAATAGACTGAAGTCGGTCATATCTGAAGGGTCAAAATAACTCGATCAACTCCGACCTGACTAGGACGTCCCGAATTCCACTTGCATAGAACAATGGAGGATGCGCAGACGAGTCCAAACTCTGCTAATCCGCCCCAGCCATCAGCAAAGCTTCGGCGGCCTCGACATTCCCGCATATTATGGCCTCATGCAATGGTGTTCGGCCCAACGTACCGACAAAGTTAACATCCGCTTTCGCATCGAGAAGGAGTTGAAGGGTCTCCTGATCGTGGTTAAGAACAGCGAAATGCAAAATAGAGTAGGCGCCATCTTTCTGGTCTTGCCAAGCTTTCCAACTCCCAAACTTCAAAAGGTACTTGACCACTTCGATATGCATATTCCAAACCGCCGAGTGTAACGCGGTCCATCCATCAGCCGAGTTGGTTGTTCCCCAGTTGTTGCTCACGAGTGTCTCGGTCATTGTGCGATCGCCGATCCAAGCGGCATAGTGCAATTTATCAATGAATTCCGGCTTGGCAGAGGTTGACGCCTTGACAGAAAAAGTCTCGGATGACCATTTCTTAATATACGCGGGGTTCGAAAGAACCTGGGCCAACGGCCTACAGAATTAGTGATATGGATTTTTGGCAACTACTTTTGAACGCTTCTGATTCTCTGAGGGTTGGCAGAATCTCCTATTAGGGCAAGTTTGAGGGCGTCAGAATCGAACAACTGCAGTCTCTTCCCCACTTTAAGCGCTGACTTGTAATTCCCGTGCGCGGCGTATAAATTCGTAAGCTGGATCAATGGAGCCGGGTTTAAAGGCCATTTCTCTGCGATAATTTCGAATAGTCGAATACGGGAAGAGGGATTGGCTTGAACGCCGGGGTCTTTGCAGAGATCATGCCATGGGAGATAATAGTACTGATTTTTCAATATTTTCAACATCGCTTGATGGTGCTTCTTTGGTATTCCAGACAATTCTGGATTAAAAGAAGAAGCATCAAGATTCGGACGAGTCTTTACAATTCGGGCCTTGGCGGCCGGGATTCTGTCGTCTCCTTTGGCGTCAGGGTTGACTAAAGGGCGAGCCAGCGGGGGGCTAGGAATTTCGGCAGTTGACGCGGTGGAAGAACGAGCGGCCAGACGCGAGACGTCCGCAGCTTGAAAGGAAACCAAGGATGGAGGAGCGCTTGGGGTTGGGTTTGAAACTAAGGGGCCAGCGAGAACCTGACCCGGCTTCAAAAGTTCACCGGTGAATGGATTGATACCCGGGGATTCCTCAGGTGGAACAGGGCGCCAGGATGGAGCCACTGGGGTCGGAACAAGCGGCTTCTGTGACAAGGTGACACCTAAAACCGAAGGAGGTTTTTGAGATGGAACCGGTTGAGAAGCGTTCACCGGTTTTGGACTGGTAGTGGGTTGAACAGAGACTCCTTTAATGGTACCCGGAGTTGAGGTTTTCCGATCCTGTTGCCCAATGGACGAGGATTGGGATGACGATGGGGGCCGATTTGTTCTCGGATTTCGGGGAGGATGCAAGGTAACGCCAACAGCATCAGTTGTCGGAGGAGGAAAGGAATGGCGGATATTCGTCTGGCTGCGATGCGACATTTCCCTCAATGGTCGGGCGTGCGCGCTGAAAGATTCCACCATCTGACTTGCCGTCGGTCGCTTATTCGGCTCAATCCTCAACATGGAAGTGACGGATTTTGAAATATTCTTTCGACAATCCTCGCTGAAGTACTCGTCTAATGGGATATCTTTAGTAGCACGACTTAGTTTAAATTGTTGGATAGCAAAATTAGACGCGAATGCAGGCTTTCCAACCGCCAATTCGAAGAGAACACAACCCATTTGCCAAATGTCGAGTTTGGTATTATACTTGAAATCCTGGGGGTCCTCGAAAAACTCAGGAGGGAAGTAACCGTCCGTGCCACGCCCATCCCTGGAAAGGAGGGAAGATCGTGATTGGAGTTGCGTTGAATAACCAAAGTCAGCCACTTTCCATACCGAATCTTTCCGCGAATACAGAACTACAATTATCAGCCTGCAACACGAATATGCTAGATACCATTAACAGGTTTCAAATCTCTGTGCACCATCCTCTTGGTGTGGAGAAATTCGACGCCTTGGGCTATGTCCAACATGACGTTCCAAATTTGTTGACTTTTCATAGGTGGCGGTTGGTCCTTGACAAAGTATGGCAGGTCCTCTGAACGATCTTTCTTGCAATAAATATAGTCATGGAGAGTCAAGTCGCAGAGCTCCATATCAATAAACACGTTTTGCGGAATGTCTCCAATCTCCGTGATTGTGACAATGTGCTTGTGTCCGCCTGCGGCGTAGAGGCTCAGAATAGCGCGGATTTCATCATCAATGGCTTGGGAATCCACGCCGGGAATGTGCATCAGTTTTCTTGCGCGGAACTAGTCCAATTAGCGCCCGTGAGAGTAGCCGACCGCTCACTTTCCCAGAAGGGATATGGTAAAGCTGTTATTAGTCGGTCCAGGTCATAGGGACATACTTTGTGGACGGCGCCAAACCTGCCACGTCCAATCACGCCTTTATCCTCTAGCGAAGGGTCCCCGGCGGTTGCAAACGATTGCTCGCCCCGCTGGGTCATCCTGGAGCAAATGTGGATTGAAGCGCAGAAGCGAGCTGGCTGATGCGCTCATTTCGGCTTCCCCACCCGACCCCACAGCCTCGCCAAATAAGGTTGAGTTGTATGGAGCCGGTTGAGAAGGCGGTCTGCCGTAATCATGCAGTTGTGAAAAATTGACCGTCACACGGAAAGTTTGTTCGCCATTTTCGGAAATTTTGTGGAATAACTTCTCCTCATCATTTTGACATCATTTGCACTAGGATCGAACAGGATTTAAAATTTAACAAGCTACAGGTTTCCGTCAAGAACTCTTATATCACAAATATTTTATGACAGAATTGGCGTGCTGATTCCACGTCCAATCGGGGACACGACACATGAACTTGGTCAAAAGAATGGTACCTCAGTCCCGCTACTTTCCATTCCTCCATCTCGCAGAGACAACCTTCCCATCCAATCCGCAGACAAAGACATCCATAAAATTGTCTCCGCGACTCAAAACAGCCACAGAATAGCCTTGCTCGAAAGTTGAACTCCCAACCAACTGCCACGCCCCTTTTAGACAGGTCCAACCTTCTCCTTTTCGCCAGCAGCTGCTATAAATATGACCATCAAAACCACAAACAACGAGATCCAGTCTTTCCTTTCCCGTTGAGACAGCGGCCACTTTCGCTCCTGGAGGAAAGATTCCACCGAGTGATTTCCATTCTTTCTTCCATGAACGGTCTCGATCCGGCCACCACAACGTTCGGACATGTCCATCTTCAGCACAACCGAAAATATCAAGGTGCTCCTCAAACCGGGCGATTGCTGTTATTTCGGCAGAGGACGAAAAGTTTCCGCCCAGTTGCGTCCAACTCTTTGACCAACGGGACTGTTCACTCCACCAAGCAGTGTATACCCTCCCATCAATCCCGCAAGTGAATAAATCGATTTGAGTGGACTTGCGCGACACCGCGCAAACCTTTCCCCCGGGCCGAAAGGTCCCTCCGCCGAGTGATCTCCATTCGCTCCAACGATGGGCGCTTTTAGACCAAAACGCGTTATGTACGCAACCGTCAGACCCACAGATGAATAAGTCGAGCTTGTCACTTCTCCGTGCGACCACGCTAACTTTCGAGTTTGGCGGAAAATTTCCGCCCAGACACTGCCAGTCACTCTCCAAACCAGACCAACCATGGCCGTCTTTCCGCGCAGGATACCAGGAGGTGTAAACCCGTCCATCACCCCCACAAACGAACAAATCTAGGTGTTGGTGGTCTCGCGCAACAGCTGCTATTTCGATGCCGGGTTTGAATGAACCTCCAATACACTTCCACCCCCAATATTTGTCTTGGTACAACCATGACGTGTATACTCGGCCATCGGAGCCGCAACCGAACAGGTCAATATTGCGGGGAGTCTTTGATACTGCAGTCACAGCAGCGTTTGGCGGGAACACCGAACCTTGAATAGTCGTCCATGGTGTCTGCAAATCGCTACCTTCTATTGCAGCATAAGTATCTAGGGGCACTTCGTCCATACCTATTGTGCGCTCCAACAATAGCTTTACGCACTCTTTTTGTTCTAGTCGTACCTTTCCATCATTTAAATAATCGAGTGTGAGCGCAGCTATATCCTTGGCCTTTGTATAGTCTTGCAAGCCAATATCACCGAGATCCCTTTCGACATTAAACCGGAAGTAATAGCCTTTGGTTTCGGGGGAATGAAATCGCCGTAACAAGTCTTGGTGCACGTCGTTGACGTTGCTTGCGTAGCTCGTTATGCTACTTGCCATTTTAATGATTGCAACAATGCCCTTCGGAAGTCTGTCGACTGTTTTCAATCCTGGAATTGAGGAAATAGATGGTATATGCGATCTAATCTTCTCGAGGACAGACCGTTGGTCGTCAATCTTGGCGTCATCGCTCTGGGTCTTCTCGGCCAGTCCAAGAGGGATCGTCGCGTGTCGGGATTGTCCGGTACCGATGCTGACAAGGCAAAACCGGACTC
>Ga0335081_10015868_pt1 | contig 12190 bp, 12 predicted proteins | sample Lox_Sample_35_FD_206713 | JGI IMG/M metagenome (GOLD analysis project Ga0335081, IMG submission 206713) | Soil microbial communities from Loxahatchee National Wildlife Refuge, Florida, United States - Lox_Sample_3.5 | ecosystem: Environmental > Terrestrial > Soil > Wetlands | place: USA... | reverse complement strand
AACCGCTTTCCTTGTTATTTCTCGCGCAGACGTCGCATCTGGGGATTTGATGACATGCCGCCAATTCAAACATTGTGCGTCGAAGACGAGATTGTGCACGGGGACCACTTGCGTGCCATGCGTCGCCGTTTTGAGATGGAGATGGTGTGTGGCGGATTCGTCATCTAGGAAATACTGGGAGTAATATTCGGGAATTTTGGCACGGATATACGCCAATGGAACTGGAACACCCGAAATAGTGAGATGTGTGAATTCCCCGGCCCACTTCTCGACCTCCCCGGAAGGTACCAACATCGTCATTATCACCGTCCGAAAATCCTCGTTCGTAAAAGCTGTTGGAGATTCGCGCTCGCGCTTGACGACGGGAATGAACGACCAACGGCGTTCAACATTCCCCAATGTATCATTCCTCTGAATCTTGAAATCAATACAGCTTTCGGAACGGCGGCGATTGCTGAACTGTCGTTCTGGGGGACGGCAACGCAAGAGACTATCCGATCGTCGGCGCCGTTCGACTTCTTTTGCGTCGCCCACTGAGGATGGTGGCCCCGTACAAACATCTGCAAATTCGATTCCCAGGGAGATGGGGACGGGATGAAAATCGTTCCCTTGGGGTAAATACGGTTCGGTAAAATGGTATTCTTTCGTGATGGCCGTTGAAACGTCAGGCGGCACGGAAGCGCTCTGACCGCTTGACGCCCCTTCATTGTGCACCAAAAATGCATTCCAGTCGAAGAGCATGTCCTCCGTCAGATCGGTCTCCATGGCATCTGAACGAACCGAGCCCATTTATTATCAGGGGAAAATTTGCATCGTCATATCCCGCCTCCCCTATTTATGCGCTTCGACAGTGTTTTTGCGCTGGGACTGAGGGCCCGGGCGGAGGAAATTTTCTTCTTACCCGTTTCCGGACCAGGCTAGCATCCTGGAACCCTCCTGTCGCATGTGGCTTCGGCCGCTCAGCCGAACACTGACCCGCGATCTTGTAAACTTTAATTACAATATGTTACGGTTCTACTGTGGAGCGCGCCAAATTCTGAAACGATCAGAGGAAGGAGTGAAAACAATCAACGGCTTGAAAACGTGAATCGCAGAAAAGCTTCCCCAAAAGCTTCCCATATTTTGGCACAATTAATATTTCATTGAATTAATCCCAAGCATTTGCAGGTGAGGCAAAGAAGCGCAGATGGGCAGCCTTCAAGGAGAGAAAATTTCGTGAGGCTAACACGCAGGACAATGGGATGCGACATTACGTGAAAAGGAGCCAAACCTTATTCCAAATCACACACACCTCCGCAACGCCAAATTTAAGGTTCACAACCCTTAGACTCTTATTGGGCGGACCGCACAGCCTAGGGCTTTGTATAATAAAGGGAAGACGCCGTTGCTTTGCACTCCCTTTGAGACAGCCGGCCGACAAAGGTCATCCTAAGATGCTTTTCAGCCACACGGCTTCATATCTCACTCGAAATGGTCTGTTGCTATACTGTCTAAATATATTTAGCAACGGATGAAACGACTGCAAGTGCTTCCAATCGTCCATGAAGAATCATGAACAAACATGAAAAGATCGGACGAATTGTTTTGAGAAAACCTTGAATTATCGTGTGGATCTACTCTAAGCATGCCCATATCTGGAAAAGATACTCGTCGCTTTGATGAGTTCTATAATTTGGATTTGATGAACTGGGCGAATTGTTCTGTATAGCCCGGAGGGTTGTAAATCATGTGATCCAGCGCGTTTGTATTCAACTAGTCCGAAAAGGTTAATCTTACTGCGCAAAAACCCAAAAAGAGGGGGGGTCATGGGAATGGATAATGAGGCTAAGGCAGGCGGGACATACGTATTGTGGACCCAGTTGGTCAATTCCAGTAACGCCGAGCAATCTCATAGCCGTATCCACCTCCTCTTGCAAAACTACAAAGATACACCATTAGTGGCCATCTCATCAACAGGGTGGCAGAGTCATGCGGAGATGGGAATTTGCTCTAAACCAGATGAAGAAGCGGATAAGGGTTAATACTCTGAATAGCCTTCAAGACACCATCAACGCCATAACACGTATTCGCATACAAAAACGGCCTTCCCAATCCGACAGCCTTACAACCCAAGCACAACGCCTTGATAACGTCCGTCCCCCTCCTCACGCCACCATCCAAAAACACTTCCATCCGCGTAAACACCTCCGGACAATGTTTCCTCAATTCCAACAGAGTTAACATGGGAGGAGGGGAGGTATCCAACTGCCGTCCACCGTGATTCGAAATGTAAATTCCCTCACACCCATATGTCATAGCTAAGATGGCATCTTCAACTGTCATAATACCCTTTACGACGACCGGCATCCCCGTCAATTTCTTCATCCACGAGATCTCTTCCCAGACGAGATCATTGGCGACGAATGCTGCTAGCGCCTTGGTAACGCTTTTTGCCCCACTGCCAGGGGTCGCGGTACTTGGTTTGGGCCCTTCGGGCATAACCGAAGCCTTGAGTCGTTCCTCTGCCTCCCTCTTTCCCACAGTCGGGGCATCAACAGTAACAAACAGTCCCGCGAACGCCCCGGATTGGACAACCCTCCTCAACAACTTCTCCGTTACCGCCCGATCTCTATGAACATAGAGTTGAAACCAAAGTTTCTGCGCCTCGTTGACCCGCGCATTCGCTAGTTCCTCCACGGAATTAGAGGCGTGGGTCGACATGGCTTGGATTATTCCTGCGAGTCCGGCAGCACGGGTCAGGTTGGTTTCTCCCTCCGGATTGCCGAGTTTTGCGAGGGCGGCAGGGGCGATGAAGAAGGGTGCTGCGGAGCGGAGACCAAGGATAGTTGTTGAGGTGTCGCATTTGGAGACGTCGATGAAGATCCGTGGACGAAAGAGAATCCGTCGGAATGCTTTTGTGTTTTCTGCGTGTGCTGATTGTCAGCAGTCTCGAGTGAATTGCCGGGGATTCTACAGAGTTCATCATCGGCTGCAGAGGAAAAGTATGTCCATGCACGGGGCGTGGCATTCCTCTGTGTAATTTTCTGATCTTAGAAAATCAATATGTCTGCAGATACCTCGAAGTCATCAATATTGATGACTCGGTGGATTGGTGGGATTCCGACGATATCTTGCGGTTTCTCGTCCTTCTCTTCGGCTGGTCTTTCGACCGTCGCCGGATCTACAGGACCGAGGCACTTCTCGGGAGTTAATGTATCCTCCAGTAGACCGGGTGCATGAATCGGCTCACTAAAGTATCAGCCCCGATGCTTTCGCCCTCCCAGGGAGTGCATACTACTCATAGGTAGCATCCTTTCCACCGTACTTGAGGATAATGGCGGGGCCTCCGGGGTGCTGGTCAAGGAAATCGGTTACATCGTATACTTCTCCTTTAATAATGACCCAGCATGATTCCCGGGAACTATATATCCTGTCAACGAGGGAAGGCAGGGATGGGGAGTTACTTGTGCCTTGCGACCTCCCTTCCGTCGAGAACCATCGTTGCAGCGAGCGGGTGGGGGAGGGGGACCGGGGCGCGGGGGAGGAATGATTTAACCGATTTGATTTCCGGGGTGTCTGTGCACCTGGCCCGTCGTAGGAAAGACTACCGGACGGTCACGAGAGGACGTATTTCCTCGTGTCCCGTCTCCAACAGAAACTAGACGTCGACAATCATCTCATCTCAGTATATCTTATAGGACTTGTAAAATTGATTGACTCATTCCAGTGTACGGGGAAGCTTGTGTGCGACTCCAATTTCCGTAGAGGTTGGACATTAAAACGAACTTATATTTGAATTTAAACATAGAAGCTTTTGGTTGTATCATCACGCAGTTGTCCTACGGAAATTAAGAACATGACACTCAACAGAGCCGTCATCGCCATCGAGAATACAACAGTAACCCGAAGTATAGTAACGCTTCAATAGAATGAAGACAGCAATTCCACTTTGCACGCCCGGAATAAACCACTTGACACGCATCGCGATGACAAGACAATATGATTAACGCAATCACCCATTAAAGCCAACTTCCGTTCTACTCCTCCCAAATTCAATAAGAGGCTTAAATTTCGCAGAATCTTCATTCGACAGCCCCTCCCTCAAGGTATCCCAGATTATATTCACATCATCATCGTCGTCCGGAGAGATGTGAATAACATCGTTCAACGGATCCCTATCGTCCGCATCCTTCAGTGACGACAAATATTTGACATCAAAATGCACAGAATGGTAAGATGCGAGAAACTTGTCAATGAGGGCCGCATGGATGAGTTCTTGAGATTCCAGTCCATTATAATGAGCATTCGCTGGATGGACCAATCTTCGACACTGCGTAAACCGACCGCCTTTGTGATCCCGGGACATAATTTTGGTCCTTCGAGAGTTTCGACGATTCCATTCTTCCCAACTAGTTCCACCGAATCCGACCCTTCGCCATCGATCCATGTCATATCTTTGCTTGGGAATTCTTTCGCCAAGGGTAGTTGAAGTGATATGTCATTTTATTCCCAAGATCCGTTATACGTGTATACGCTTGGGAGATATGCACTTCATACTCTTCCTTGAGTTCATTCTTGACCTTGGAAAGAAGGGAGGCCAAACCTGTATTGACGGCGATGGTGGTTTCAATGTACTTAGGCTGATCGGGTCGGGATAACCCCAATTTCGGCACAAAGGTCTTTTTTGAGTTGTTTGACCGGAATCAAATCCTTCGGCGAAGGGATCGGAGTGTGACGGTCCACGAAGATGGTGCTCGTGGAGTCCGGTAATCGAACCTGATATTTGATTCGGAATTTGTCTAGTTGAGGTTTTCCTTTGTCCTTGCCTTTTTGGAACTACTTTTTGCTGTTTCGGAGCTGCGGACATGGGGTATAGGGACAGTTGTGAGAAAGCAGATTTGAAGAGCGCCCTGAGACCATTCTGAGAATTGAGACTCAACGTCGATATGGTAAAGAGGGAGATAGGTGATTATGATAAGGATGGTACGTGCCGTGGGCTCTTGATAACATCGTTGAACGTTTCACCCGGACGATTGTGCGAAGCGGATCGTGGGGCGGGGACGAGGATTGGCGGAGGGGAGATCAGGATTCCGTGTGAAAAAGGGATACCCAGCGTGCTTTCAGAGGTGTTAGCCTCGGTCTGCAGCGAAGGGTTGAGAGCGATGGGTTGGGTGAGGGATTCACTCCGGCGTCGTGAGCAAGATTGAGGTGACTGCTTTCTTCACTCACGAATTCCCAAATCCAGGGTTGTATGCGGCGCACATGTAACCACAAAACATCAAATTAACGGAGAAGCTTAAAATTTCACGCCGCACGCTTCATCATCCCCTGAAGGCCGGTTACGCCCCCTTTCCTCCTGGCCATCCCATATCTCTTGGCACGACGAACCTTTTTACGTGTGTGGTTTATCGCCACCTTTTGTAGAGATGGAGCGCCAGAACCGGCCCCGTCCCTTGACGCTACCCTCCCCGCAAACGCCCTCGTTCCTCTCTTCGCTTGCCTACCATAGCACGGTGTCCGCCGGGCCCCTCCCCGCCTGGAGCACCAATCGTCGTCATCGCGCTACCATACGCCGTACCTTTGTCTCCCTCAGCAATTCGGCTGCAATCATATTAATAGCCCTCGTCGTTATCATAGGGACACTCACTTGGTTCCTCGTCCGCAGCGTCACCACTGCAGCAACCTCCACCTCTTCCCCCCTCTCTCAAATCCCCGATGGCCACCCTCCAATCCAAATCACTGTTCCACACTTGAACACAGACCCTGCGCAAGTCGACATACCTTCTTCTGGTCGGCGCCTGCACGAAGCGAATTCAACTTTAAACTTTGAAAGGATTTTCGCAATAAATTTACCGTCGCGACTCGATCGAAAGGACCTACTAACAGTCATGGCAAAATACACAGATCTCTCCATCACCATTGTCCCCGGCGTTTCTACCATCGCGGACAGCGCCATTCCGCCGCCACGGATGCCCGGCTCCCTGCGCATCGAAGAATACCGTGTATGGCGTGCGCATGCAAATGTTTGGCGACGCGTCGTTGAAGACGGACTTTCTACGGCGCTTGTCTTGGAAGATGATAATGACTGGGATGTGAATTTGAAGGAACAGATTCCGAGGATATTAACGGCGTTGGAGGAAATTAGGTTGATGCCTAGGAGGTTGGATGAAGGGGAGGGTGTGGTAAGGGGTGGGCCGCGTGTTGAGGAGTGGGATATTTTGTATCTTGGTACGTGTTTCGAGATGGCTACATTGTCCGATAAACAGGGGAGACAGACGGTCGTACCCATTCCATCCGATGGTGAAAACGTCGCATCCCACAATTACAATTGGGTACACACCAAATTCCCCCGCAAACGCTCTTTATTCTGGTGGTGATGCTGACGGGGTTGTTACAGGTTGAAGAAATCCTAACTCGACACGGGCAAAATGACCCCCCAACCCGAATTTTACAACGCGCCTCCCTCGCCCAATGCACCCATGCTTACGCCGTCACCGCCCGCGGCGCCCGAAAACTCCTTTACTACACCTCTCTCCATCTCGATAAACGTCTCGACATGGCAATCGCAGATCTCGTCCAATCCGATTTGCTTGCGGCCTTCTCCGTCATCCCGCCTATCATGATCCAGTGGAAGACGACGGAACGAGCGGACAAGGATACAGATGTGGGATATGATGTTTGGCCGGTGCATAATTGGGGGTTTAAGCAAAGTGTACGTTATCAGTTGAGGAAAGATAATGAGGTCGGGTGGGATAAGGATGTTGAATGGACGGACTCCGAGATTTAGGATTTCCCGTTCTTTGTTTGTTTTTTTTTTTCTGCGGTAGTTTTTTTTTGGGCGGGGGTAATTGGGGCTTGGGGTTTGTCTGTTGTATTTTGCAAGCGAGGGAAATTGGCGCTATGAAACAAATAGAAAGAGCCAATATCTTGTGAGAACCCGTTGCAACGTAACGGTATACTGCAACATTATAATACAATATTAGACTACGAGCTTGCGCGGAAAGGGAGCAGTCCCGATTTGAAACGGACGCTGCTTGATAAACCTAGCAACATGACCCTGATATCTCAATTCCTCAAGGTACCCAGCAATCTCCCTCAACGCCTCATCCCTTTCCCCACCCCATGAAAACGGCACAAACTCTGGGATACAAACATGATTATATGGTTGATACGCCGCCTTCAACATTGAATCATCCAACAAAACTGTATTCGAAGCATCCCACCGTCCTTTCTTCCCACGCAATTCTGTATCCCGAAAAACCAATTCTAAATCCTTGATCGTGATACTCCTGGCATTATACTCCGAGGCACTCAGGCCAAAGCGAGATCGATCCCATACGGCAATTATTTCGTCCCGTTGCTCGGGAGTTGTAGCCGCGTTGATCATCGCCTTAACGTTATGTGGTTTCGCACTCGACCAGAACATCACCTGAAAGTGCTGGAATATGTACACCATGAATTCGCGGAGATGGGGGCGGAGGACGGGGTGTTTGGAGGCTTTTCGCATATGGGTATTGAGTTCGAGGGTTCGGTTCCGTGGACGGTGGAGAAGGGTGCCGTTTAGGTCGAGGATGAGGAGTTTGGGGGTTGGGTTTTCTAGGCGAAAGGGTGGGAGGGAGGCGTTTAGGATGTAGTCTTGACAGGGTTCGGCGAGGACGAGGGGACGATGTTGTGGTGAAGGGGACAGGGTTCCGGAGCGGGTTGGATTGGGGAGGGGTTTGTTTCTGGACGGTGGGGGCTGTTGGTATTGTGCTTGTGGATGGTAACTTGGGGTGAAGAAGTGGAAGGAAGAAGGTTGAGGGGGTTGCGGAGCGAAGTAGGAAGAGATGAAGGGGAACGTTCCAGCCCCGGCCAGGTATATTTCGTAACCTGGATAATAGTGAGTCCAATACGGCGCGGGGACATTCAAGCTTCCTTTTCCAGAATAATATCCTTCGCCGCTGTTAGAGTGAAACGAGTGTTGTTTTCCCGCGGCACCTCGAGGAGTCTCGATATCTATATGATGATGTTGGTGTTGGTTCGGTGCCCGAAAATCTTGCGGTGATAATCGCGAACGATTCACTGCTGCATTTGATGGGCCATCAACGGCCTCGCCATTCGGCCGCCGCGTAGAGTAGCGGGTGCCATTGTTTATCCCTCGGACGGAATTGTCTACGTAGAGTAGGTCTGCATTGCGCGATCGTTGGTTCGCCTCGTTCAAGTCCCTCGGCGAATAGTCTCCATTCTCCATTTCTTTCTTTCCAGCCGCGTCTTTGACGAGGAGTGCTCCACCGTGGCTGGCGCACTGTTTAACGCTCTCGAGTAACCTGTATGATGGGGCGAGGAGGTGGCAATACACGATCTTTCTCAGTCGTCCGGGCTGCGCCATAGAACGCACGACAAAAAAGTACTGCAACTTTGTTTCGCCGATCGTTGTGTGAGGGGGGACACCCGGTCCCAAGGGACAACCGCGATATTCAAATGGGACCGCCATTGGTGTCATGGGATATGATATGTCATTCAGTGGCAAGCAGCACACACGTAATGAGTCTCTGTTCTCTATCGCAGATGTAATCTATGGAATGTCCAGCGTTTACGTATATAACTCGCTCATCTCGCTGCGATCAGACATGCAAAATGTCCAGGATCTCAAGAATGTCCCTTCGGCCAGCCTGAGGATTCGGTTTGATTCGGCGGCTGTGGTCTGAGTGGTCTTGCTTGACGGGTAGTGTGTAGTGGCGGTGCAGGAGCTGGAATGAAGGCGGGGATGAGCGAGGTATCTGGGAACCAACTTTAGGGGTAGAAGTAATACGAGGGAGACGACCCTGTGCTGCTACCACCGTACGAAGAAGATGTGTCCGAGCGATCGTCCTCCTGTCGCTCTCGTTCCTGTGTGATGCTAACAGCCGCCGTTTTAGACGTTTTCGTCGACTTGGCGGAGGCTGACGAGGACGACGTCGTTTTCCAGTTCAGTAAACTTCCAATCGACCAATATGAATGGTCCACTTCGCTTGCTTGCTCGATCGCCATGAGCGAGTACACGTTATGATTCATTTCGAAATGTGCTTTTTCTTTTGGAAGAAATATCGAAAAACTCGGAGAAAACGGCCCATTATATGCGGATTCAATGGGTTCTGTAGCAGGTGTGGTCACGCATGTACACAAAGGGGTGGTGACCAGATTTGAGAACAATGGTGAGATGGCTGCCGCCCCATTCAATTTGCAGCCACAATCACAACCCAGGGCTTAAACAATGGGATCCACGCAAAGTTTATTCCGAATCAACAACAACGCCGCGCAATTGTTACAAATGACCTCCCGCCTGCCGTCCTCGTCATCAGCCGGTGCGGGAACAACGTCATCTACGACAGGAACAACGACGGCAACAAGCTCCCAGGCAAATCCCACGCCCCACAACACGGTCTCCCGAGCTGCAAGCCATTCTTCCTCCCATCGCGTTCCCCCACAGGCCCCCAAAGCATCCCGGCGGCCTGGAACAACACACAGCGGATCATCCTCCTCGTCAACATCCCTTCCACCCAATCCTCCCTTTGCCCTGTCGCGAGGAGCGACTGCCCCCCGGGCAACATGGAGCAAGGCCGATGATATCCTTGGACCCCCGGATACACAGGCCTGTCCTTTTGCCAAGGCCGGATTGAAGGTTATTGGGAGCGGCACGGGCGGGTATGGCGAATTGGAGGGGTGGTTGGAATGGCCTGCTGAGTTGTATGCTAATGAGCGTATGCGTTCTTGATGGATGGGTGGGTGGGGCTCATTGTTTTTGTAGGGAAAGAGCAGCATATTGCGAGGGAGATTAAGGCTATCTACTCTCAAGATGAACGGTTGCGATCCAACGGTATACGCCTCGTCAGGGTGGATTGCTAATGGGAGAAACGACGGCTCGGTTATTGGACAGTTTGAGGAGTAAGGTGGATAAGCTCAAGGAGGATGGGTGGATGTACGCTTCAACTGATACCCTATTCACCCGACCGACCTAAAGAATGGGTCGCATCCTTGCATCGGCGATGATATCCACTGTCAACATTGGCACCATAGATTTCGGGCATACAATTGACCACAGTTACTTACATGTACACAATCCCTTGAAAATAATAGTCCAGCTATTTCTATCCCAATTGTTTACATGTTATCCTTTCATTGTCCCTACCGCCGCGATGTATTTGCCGGCGTCAACATTTCCCACGCAGGTTCTTTGAACGTCTCCCCGCTCCTATGAAATGAAGTTTCCATATCATCCCATTCATCATCTGAGTCCTTGAAATCTTCTTCATCCGAACTTGTGTATTCATCGGTCGATTCGTATATTGTAAGCGGAACGACCTTGGTAATTGGTAATGGAAATGCGGAAATTCGTCCCCGTCTCCCCGTAACTGGAACTTGCACCGGAATTTGTACCTTCGCAAGAGGTGGTGTCGTTGTCGTTGTCGTTGTCGATGTCGTTACATTCTTTGTAGCAGACCCCTCCGATTCCTTGGAGTCCGTGAAAGCGGGAGTACGACCCTCGTACGACGTGCAGTGACAATCATCGTTATTCCCCCATAATCGATCCGATTTCCCCATCGCCTTAACATTGGGCGTTAAACTCCACTTCGCCTTCACCTTTGGCACCGTCCGTCCTTCCGCATTAAATGACAAATTCGCATCTTCTGGCGCATTCGTGATATGCTTAATCTCATCCCCATTCATCACCACCCTCGTGACGGGCGGACTCGCTGATACAGGAGTCGGAATACCCCATTGTTCCTTCGAGGAATAGGATTCTTGAGCAGAAGCATGTGCTGCATATATCGATTGAAAAATCTTACTTGCTCGATCAAACGTTGAATCGGGAATCTGAACCGTCAACCTTGGAGGAGATGTACCCCGGCCGGGGCTCGAGGGTGGTGAAAGGGGCCGTTGTCGGCCGACCGCAGGTGGCCTCGTATATATCGATCTCCCCGCAGGATCCGCGAGTTCCTGAGGTGAATTCCGCTTGGATGAGGACGGGGAGCCCTTGTCGCCATTGCTGCCCTTGCGCAGACTGAATAGACGTTTAAGACTGTTTTGTTTGGTGGGTTTCCGAGATGGGATTTGGACTATGTGCATCGGTGCCGCACTGTTGACTAGGGTTGCCTTTTCTTCGGGCGTCAGATCTCGGTCGATGATGGGCGAGGAGATGAAGCCAAAGTCGAAGCCGTTTACAGGCGTGGCGGGATCGGAAGAATGGGCGATATCAAAGTCGAGAACTAACGGGACAGACACTTCGGAGGCTTTTCGAGAGTGTGCTGTGGACGCAGACATATTCCGAGAATGGGACTTGGAGTGCATAGCTTTTGGACCAGTTGCTTTTGCTGAAAAGGTAGGGCCCGGATGTTGGCTTGTTGATGCTGGCTCTTGTTTGAGTATTGCGGAAGAACGCTTCGTCGCTATCGGTGCTCTCCGTCTCGTACTCGCTCGTTTTTGCAGTGTTCGTATTTCCTTCGTCGATCCACGTTCTATTGTCGTGGGGGGAATAGTTCCTTCGTCAAATTCGTGAATCACTTTTGATCGGCGAACTTGCTTTCCCCGTTGTCCCCTCCCGAGAGACAAGGATCGGTGGAGCGGGATTTCCGGGACATTGGCGTCATTCGTCCATAACTTTTTCGTCATGAACGACGATAAATCCTTCCAACTCCGTGATCTCCGTAACTCAGGTTTTCGAGGCATCCTTGAACCCCCTTTAACCTCTTGAGGAACAAGTAACGAATGAACAGGAAAGAAATCGAAAGAATGTAAGCGGCGTTGTTCGCAAACGGAGAGGGCGTCCTTCGGCAACGGTGGTTATAAGATGGGGGATCGCTAGAGAGCCAAGATACCGTATAACTGATAATAACGATTCGAAACACTAGGAGTTCCGGATAGCGCATTGCCCTGGTCCATTTTTATTTCAGGGACGGGGTGTCCGAGGCGGTTGTTTGTCTGCAAAAAGCAAGGAAATAAAGTTGGTCGTAATATGAAACGCGAAATTGGATGACGGAGTACTAGGGCCCGTGACCGGTTCCCGAATTTTTTTATTATTAGCCCTCCTCAAACTTAGCTGTCTCAGGAGATGAGCTTCCTATCTACATTCTTATTTGATTCGTTCTGTGCAGGAGAGGACATGGGTGCGTTGCTGCCAGCGATGAGGACAACGAAACGTTAGCGTGCAAATCGAGTACTCGAAAGGATCATGTTCTCCGAAGGTAACTGTCAA
>Ga0335081_10015867_pt1 | contig 12190 bp, 9 predicted proteins | sample Lox_Sample_35_FD_206713 | JGI IMG/M metagenome (GOLD analysis project Ga0335081, IMG submission 206713) | Soil microbial communities from Loxahatchee National Wildlife Refuge, Florida, United States - Lox_Sample_3.5 | ecosystem: Environmental > Terrestrial > Soil > Wetlands | place: USA: Florida... | reverse complement strand
TCGGCACCGTGAAATGAAACACCGACCCGCTATCCAGCTGCGAGATCACGCCAATGCTTCCACCATGAGCTTCCACGATCGCTTTAGCAATCGCCAGTCCCATGCCTGTTCCCTGCACGCGATAACGCTGGTCGCGCCCGCGATAGAACTTCTCAAAGACCAGCGACTGCTCCATATCGTCGATGCCAGGCCCACGGTCGGCGACGCTTAGGCTGACCATTCGGCCCGAAGCTTCCGCAGTGACCACGATCGGACTGTCCGCCGGCGAATACTTGGCAGCATTTTCCAGCAACTGCACTAGGACCTCCGCGATGCGCTCCAGATCGACCCGAACCGGCGGCAAGTTCTCGGGAATTTGCAGCTTCACTTCGCGCCCGCTCAATGCCTGCCGGGATCGGTCCAGCGCCGCTTGCACCACCTCCGCGACGGAATGCGACTCGCGCCGCAGCTCTACTTGTTGCGCATCCAGCTGCGACATCTCCGCCGCCTCGCCCACCAGCCGGTTCAGGCGATCGGTCTCCTCGTTGACGACCGCCAGCAAGTCTTGTTTCGCTTCGGCGCTTATCGGATCGGGCCCGAGCAGAGTGGTCACCGAGAGCTTGATGGCCGTCAGCGGAGTGCGGAATTCGTGGGTCACGCTGTCCAGCAGCGCCGAGCGCAGCTTCTCGCTCTCTCGCGCGGCCTCGGCGCGGGTCAGAGTTTCCACCGCCCCGGCACGTTCAATGGAAATCGCGATCAGGCTGCCCACCGCCTCCAGCGTCTCGCGCGAGAGTACGGCTCCCTCCAGCCCCAGGCTCCCCACCGATCGCACGCCGATGCGCAACGGCACGTAACCAAGCTGCTGCTCCTCGTCGACCACCAGCTCGCCCCGGCCGCTCACCGCCTCCAGCTGTTCTTCGCTCAACTCCGGATGGTCCGCTCCGCTGCGGTAGAACTCCTTGCGCTTGGGCAGGTACATGGCGGCGGCGTTGAGGCCGAAGGCGTCACACACGTAGTGCGGAATGGAGTTGAGCAACTCCATCACGTTCTCGGTCGCCAGCAACTGCTGGCTCAGGAAGTACAGACGTTCGACCTCCTTGCGCCGCCGAGTCGAATTCTCCGCCTCGCGGCGGGCCCGCTCCGAAAGCCGGCTTGCGACAATGGCGATAATCAGGAAAGCGAGGAGCGCGATCCAGTTCTGCGGATCAGAGATGGTAAAGGTGCGGACCGGCGGCAGAAAGAAATAGTTGAATGCCAGTGTGGCTACCACTGCGGTGGTGGTGGCCAGGGTCAATCCCCAGCGGCTCGCGACTCCCAGTACCACCAGCAGGAACGTCAAGGCAACCGTTGTCGGATTCACCCGCAGGCGTTCATAGGCAAGAACCACGACCGCAATCGTCCCAATCGAGACCGCATACCGGTACATCAGGACCTGCACCCGCTGGCGGGAAAAGACAAAGATCCTCTGCCGCTGTCCGCTGCCGGCTGAATGCGTTTGGGTATCCACGGCCACGATTGTACAGAATCGACTTTTCCCGCCTGCTGCCGCAGAATGATGACTCATGCAAAAGACGCCCGAGCAGTGGCTGGAGATCACCACCCCCGAGAAAAAGCGGGCCGTGTTCAAGCTTTTTCTCGGTTACGCGCCGGGTGTTGGCAAGACCTATTCCATGCTCAGCGAAGCCATCCGCCGCCAGAGCCGCGGCGAAGATGTGGTCATCGGGGTAGTCGAGAGCCATGGCCGCAAAGCCACCAGGGAATTGGCCAGCCGGTTAGAGACCGTGCCGCGCCGTAAGATCGACTACAAAGGCACCCTCTTCGAAGAGATGGACGTGGACGCGATTCTGGCCCGCCACCCCCAGGTGGCGATCATCGACGAACTGGCCCACACTAATATCGACGGCAGCAAACATTACAAGCGATACGAAGATGTGTTGGAGCTGCTCGACCACCACATCGATGTGGTCTCCACCATGAACGTGCAGCACCTCGAGAGCGTGACGCCGCTGGTGCACAAGATCACCGGCGTCGTCGTGCGGGAGACCGTCCCCGACTGGGTGCTCAAGCGGGTTGACGAGATCGTATTGGCGGATGTCACCCCCGAGGCGTTGCAGACGCGCATGCGTCGCGGCGATATCTACCCCATGGAGCGCGTCGACCGCGCTCTGGGCAATTTCTTTCGTCCTAGCAACCTGATCGCGCTTCGCGAGATCGCGTTACGGCAGGTCGCGCAGGTGGTGGATCGCAGTCTGGAACCTTACATCAAGACGGAAATCGATCCTGGCCGTGAGCTGCAGGTGCGGGAGCGCATCGCGGTGGGCATCAGCTCCAATCCCGCCGCCCAGTATCTGGTCGCGCGTGCCTCGCGCATGGCGCAGGCGGTCAACGGAGAGTTGTTTGTCGTATACGTAGATATTGGTGCTGACGATGATCCGGAGCGGCAGCGCTCGCTCCAGGCTAATTTTCGTTTCGCCGAAAACCTGGGGGCGCAGGTGGTGAGATTGCAAGGCAAAGAAGTGGCGGCGGCGATGGCGGAATTCGTTCGCGAGCAGCACATCACGCAAGTGATCTTCGGTCATTCGGCTACCAGCGGCCTGCGCCGGTATCTTTTTCTGTCGGCGGTACACCGGTTTTTGCGCGATGCTCCCGCCGTCGACATCCACATCGTGAAGCAGCAACTGGACTGACGTTTGCATGCACTCTGCTCCGCACATTCTCGTCGTCGACGATGAACCGCAGATCACGCGCGTGCTCCGAACCACGCTCACAGCACAGGGCTACGAGATTCGAGCCGCCAACAGCGGCGAGGCCGCGTTGGAGATCATGAGAGATTTTGCGCCCGATCTGGTGATCACCGACCTGTCGATGCCGAACATGAACGGAATCGAGCTGTGTCACCGCTTGCGCGAAACCTCGCAGGTGCCGATTCTCGTGTTATCGGTGCGTGGCGAGGAGCGCAGCAAAATCGAGGCGCTGGACTCCGGCGCCGATGACTACATCACCAAGCCGTTCAGCACCGGCGAGCTGCTAGCCAGAGTGCGGGCCGCGCTCCGGCGCTCTCCCCCCAGCGGAGCGGCGCCGCCGCAAACCAGGATTGAGGATGGCGACTTTCGCATCGATCTGGACGCCCATTCCGTGACCGTAGCAGGCCGCGAGATCCACCTCACGCCCAAAGAGTTTGATGTGTTGCTGTACATGGTGCAGCACCCGCGCAAGGTTCTGACCCATCGCGCCATCCTGAACGCGGTATGGGGCAGCAACAGCGTCGAGCAGAATGAGTACCTGCGCGTTTTCGTGGGGCAGTTGCGCAAGAAGCTGGAGCCCGAGCTGAGCGCGCCTAAATACATTCTCACCGAGCCTTGGGTAGGCTATCGCTTCGAACCCGGCGATTAGACGCCTGCCCTGCCTCTCGTGCCAACCAGATATCTTCAGGTGAAAAGGGCTGGCCTGGTTCCGCTTCTCGTTATCTGATAACGTCGCTCAAACGGTATGAGCGAATTGTGGCCGAATTCCGCATCCTTGCAGGCAGCGTCCGATCGCTGGCACGCGATGGGCGCGGGGTTTCTCGGCTGGACGCTCGACGCCTTCGATTTCTTTGTCGTCATCTTTCTCTTTGACACCCTGGCGACACATTTCCAAGTGCCCAAGCGCGACGTGGTTCTGAGCGTCACTGCAACCTTGGCCATGCGTCCCGTCGGTGCGCTGCTGTTTGGCATGATGGCCGACCGTTATGGCCGCCGCCGCCCGCTGATGGCCAATGTCTTGTTCTTTTCTACGGTTGAGTTGCTGTGTGGCTTTGCGCCCAACTTCACCGTGTTCTTCATTCTGCGAATGCTCTTCGGCATCGGCATGGGCGGCGAGTGGGGCGTCGGCGCATCGCTGGCGATGGAGCACGCTCCCGTCCGCTGGCGAGGAATTCTCTCCGGAATCCTGCAGAGTGGATATTCCATCGGTTATCTGCTGGCGGCTCTGGCGGCGCGGCTGGTTCTACCGAACTGGGGATGGCGTGCGATGTTCTGGGTCGGCGGCATTCCGGCGCTGCTCGCGCTCTACATCCGCACCAAGGTCCCTGAGTCCCAAGCCTGGGAGCAGCATCGCGTCACGCGCACCATCGACGGCCCCCGCATCGCCTGGCAACACAAATGGCTTTCGCTATACATGATTGGCCTCATGTTCCTCATGAACGCCTTTTCGCACGGCACCCAGGATCTCTATCCCGATTTTCTGAAGCACCAGCACGGCATTGCGCCGAATACTGTCGCCTACATCACCATCCTGTACAACGTAGGCGCGGTCCTTGGTGCCATCCTTTTCGGCCTGCTTTCGGAGCGCATTGGCCGCCGCCACTGCATGCTCGCCGGACTGGCCCTGTCGCTGGCCGTCATTCCGGCGTGGGCCTTCGGCAGCACGCTGCTGGTCCTGGCGGTGGGAGCATTCCTGATGCAGATGGGCGTTCAAGGCGCCTGGGGAGTCATCCCGGTGCATCTTAATGAACTGTCGCCTGACCCCGTGCGCGCGCTGCTGCCGGGATTCACTTATCAGATGGGAATCTTATTCGCCGCCTCGACTCCGACCGTGGAGTTCGCCTTGCGCGACCGGCTCGGCTACGCCTGGGCGTTGGCAGCATTTGAACTGCTGGTGGTCGCAGCTCTCTCACTCATGCTGACCTTTGGACCGGAACGGCGTGGCCGTAGCTTCGTCAGCCAGCGTGAGGAAATAGCCGCCTGAGCTACCGGGAAGTGGAGCGGGAGACGGGGATCGAACCCGCGACCAACGGCTTGGGAAGCCGTGACTCTACCACTGAGTTACTCCCGCTCGCGTAGCTGCCCCGAGTGTATCACCCTGGAGGGCAGGTGCCGATGAAACCCAGTGCTTCGGGAGTGGTTGGTTTTCCAACAACGGAAGCCGGCTGCGCAAAACACTTCGACGAACAAACGAACCACCACCAGCGCTTCATCAGAATTCGCCCGATGGAATTCCCTCGCCCGCGTTTTGACACTGTTTCCAAGCGGCTGCTAGTATGGCTGTTCAGCCTTGTTCCCGCCCCGCAAGCGTCCCCGTCGTCTAGCCCGGCCTAGGACATCGCCCTTTCACGGCGGTAACACGGGTTCAAATCCCGTCGGGGACGCCAACAAAATAAATGGCTTAACTAAGAACCGTCTCGATCACGCTTCTTAGGCCGTGGCATGACTTGCTCCTTCGTTGAGCGTTCTTCTTGTACCGTCGGCTTTGTAGTGTCTCGTGAGGAAATGCGAGGTGATTTCCGGGTCACACGCCCTCACAAGAACGCTCCAATCATGAACTGTTCGAGTGGTTCGGAACTCCGCAATCAAAACATCTACCTTTCGCAGCTTTGGTTCCACATGTCGGTAGTGATATCGCTTCTTGTTTGCAGCGTTCGCGGTTCTGGCGCTACAGCAGCTACGGCTGCAATACACCCTCGTTTGGTGTGCCGTTTCTTGGTAGTAGTACTGACCGCGGCACGCACACGGCTGCTTGCTCAATCGTTCCCGCTCTGGGGAAGCTGGTGGATCACCGCTAATCCGGAAACTATCCCACTTGGCCGTATAACGCCCAATGTGCGGATGTGGCCTCGGCCACAAGTCTGCAAAGTTCGGGTATCGCTTGCAGGAATTCGGCGCCTCGGCGGCGCTTGATTCCTGCATTGCTCATCCGGCTGATATCCTGCGGCCACATCGTTTTCACAAACTTGCCTGGGATTTCCAGAATCCTTCAGCAAATCGCGTTTGGGCGCTGGTTCCTCCTGGTACCAGACATAACGCTGAACTATAGTCACGCTAGCTAACTTCGTCATGGCCACTGCAGAGCTTACCCAGCCAGAAGCTAGAGTTCTTGTAGCTCCCGATGTCGCGGCGCCGGCGATCAGCTCAGCTCCAAGTCGCACCGCCACTCTCGGCATGATGTTTATTGCCGCGACCATGTTCCTGAGCGCATTCCTGCTGTTTTCTGTGGAGCCGATCGTCGCCAAGATGGTATTGCCGCTTCTCGGTGGCACCCCCGCCGTTTGGAACACATGCCTCGTATTCTTTCAGGCAGTATTGCTGGCGGGATATCTCTATGCGCACCTGTCCACAAAATTGCTTCGACCACGGCAGCAGGTGATCTTACATTTGTGTGTACTGCTATTGGCGTTCGTGGTGCTGCCGGTTCATATTCCCCTCGGGTGGGTTCCGCCTGTGGAGCAGAATCCTGCACCGTGGTTGCTGGCGCTGCTGGCGATTTCCGTGGGCCTACCGTTCTTTGTGCTTTCCGCCGGCACTCCAATTCTGCAAAAGTGGTTTTCTCACTCCAGTCATCATGAGGGCAGCGATCCCTATTTTCTCTACGTCGCCAGCAACGCCGGCAGCCTGTTCGGCCTGTTAAGCTATCCTCTCGTGCTGGAACCTGCTCTTCGCCTGGCAATGCAAAGCCGGGCATGGAGCTGCCTTTATATTCTGTTCTTTCTGATGGCGTGTGGTTGCGGAGCCATAACTTGGCATGCCAGTCACATCGGGATGTGCTCTATCGCGGTGTCGCTGGAGAGATCGCCTAATGACGCAAGCGAGAACATCCGTACAAAGCGCCGGCTGCGCTGGGTCGTGCTGGCTTTCGTTCCTGCCAGCCTCACCCTCGGCATCACTACCGCTCTCACTACCGACATTCCGGCTATCCCGCTCTTCTGGGTTTTGCCACTGGCGATTTACCTGCTCAGTTTTATTTTTGTGTTCGCCCGTAAACCGCTCATCTCCCACGCCTGGCTAATCCGGCGACTTCCATTTCTAATTCTAGGGGCGTTGTTTCCCGTCGTTTCCCGCTCTACCCTCCCTATCCTGATATGGATTCCGCTGGACTTGCTGACGCTTTTCGGCGTGGCCATGGTGTGCCATGGGGAACTTGCGCGCATCCGCCCATCCACGCGGCACCTCACGGAATTCTATCTCTGGATTTCGGTCGGAGGGGTGCTCGGGGGCATCTTCAATGCCCTGGTGGCGCCATTGATCTTCCGTTCGGTGATTGAGTTCCCCCTGGTGCTGGCGCTGGCGGCGCTGCTGCGCCCGCCAATTGACGTAAAGGAAAGCACGCCACGCGCCCGCCGTCTCGACGTCCTGCTGCCAGTGACCCTGGGACTAACCTTGTTCGCCGTGATTTGGATTTTGCAGTCGCTTGGCCTGAGGCCAGGTCGCGCGATGAACATCCTCATCTTCGGCTTTTCTCTGGAGTGGTGCCTGTCTTTTGGGAAACGGCCGGTTCGATTTGCCTTGGGACTGGTCGCCATCCTTCTGGCCAGTACTTTGTACACCGGGCCTTACGGACACATCCTCCATACCGAGCGCAGTTTTTTTGGCGTTAATCGCGTAACCGATGACGATCACAAGCAGTTCCGAATGCTGTTCCATGGCGGAACCGTGCATGGAATGCAGAACCTCGATCCGGCCAAAGCACGGGAGCCGTTGTCGTACTACACCAGGTTAGGACCGATCGGCCAGGTCTTCGCCGCATTCCCGGCGCGTGGAGGCGATGACGCCTTTGCATTCGTCGGTCTTGGCGCCGGCTCCATGGCCTGCTACCTAAGCCCGTCGCAGCAACTGACCTATTACGAGATTGATCCAGCAGTCGAGCGAATCGCCGGCGATACCAGGTACTTCACGTTCCTTCGCGACTGCGGGCCGCAGGCCCGGATTGTGCTCGGGGATGCCCGGTTGTCGTTGCGCGCCGCTCCCGACCAGCGCTATCGCATGATAGTCGTCGACGCTTTCAGCGGAGATTCAATCCCGGTGCATCTACTCACTCGCCAGGCGCTCCAGCTCTACCTGACCAAGCTAGCGCCAGGCGGAATCCTGGTGTTCCACATCACTAACATTCACCTCAACCTTCAGCCGGTGCTGGCCACCCTCGCCGCTGACGCCGGATTGAGCTGTCTGGTGGAAGACGACACCGCCGTCAGCGAAGCCGACATCGCCAAGGGAAGATTCCCGTCCACTTGGGTTGTCATGGCACGTCACCCTAATGACTTGGGCAGGCTGGCCAGCGATGCACGATGGAAGCCTCTGCTTGATAGGCGCGGCTCCAAAATCTGGACGGACGATTATTCCAGCGTCATCAGCATTGTTAAATGGCAGTGAAGCCGCTTCTGCGGCCCCTTCGGAAAATCGCGGCCCGCAAGCATAGGTAGCCTCCCTAGGAGCGCCCTTCGTGTCACGCCTTGATTTGACCCGGTCGGCCGCCGACCCTCCTTCCAGCGACCGTCCGCAGCCGGCTTTGCTAGGCTGTCGGGGCCGCACTCAATTTCCGCAACTGCCTGAGGGTTTCGGCAGGCTCCGGGCGAATCGTGTAGTCCGCGTTCACATCGGCTGCACGGATGATTCCGCCGGCCTTGTCGATCACGTAACGGGCAGGTATCGGCAGCCGATAGTCCGCTTCATCGTGAAACCTGTCTAAGGTGCTGCCGAAGGAGTTGTAAAGCTCGCGCAAGTAATCCGGCAGTGTGAACACAAGCCGAAACTGCTCCGCGGTCCGCAAGTGAAGGTCGGTCAAAATATCGAACGTCAGGTTCAGCTTCTTGTGCAGAGCGCGTGTATAGCGCTCGATCTCGGCAGTGATTGCAACGATTTCTGCACCGACCGCTCGCACCTGGGAATAGATTTCCTGTAGAGCCTCCAGCTCCATGTTGCAGTAGGGTCACCAGTGTCCTCGGAAGAAGCTGACGACGAGCGGCCCTCGGCTGAGGAGTTCGGCTGAGGCGACCTGTACATGATCTTGATTGAATAAGGTGAAGCTCGGGGCCCGAGCCCCGACTTGCAAGGCTCGTTCTTCAATCCCGGTGGCCTTGAGCTCAGCTGTGGCGCGATGCATTGTTTCGATTGCCTCGTGCATCGCGTTATAAGGTGGAGCCCCAGACTCAAATGACTTCTTGAACTCGTCCAGTCGTTCCTGCAGTCTCGTCATTGTCGTTTCTTCTTTCTGCGCTTAGAAAATCAAGCTGATCGAGCTTTCCAGTTGGCTGTGTCCTCCCTTTCCATAGCGACGCAGGAATATCTCGTTTCCCGAAACCTCAACTTGATTCTGAGCAGCTAACGATGCGCCACCTTGCGTTTTCCGCTCGTGCAAATCCGGCGCAAAAGCCATTCAATAGAACGCCTATACAACCGGCGGTAAGAGCGCTAAGTGCGGTACGACGTTCCATTGTTTCCTCCTCTCCACAAGGCCGTTGGAATCGACGGTTTGTGTCACAAGTCAATCACCACATCTGCGATTGGTTGCGAGCAGCACACGAGTACGTTGCCTGTAGCCGGTCTTTCGAGTGGTTCGGGATGATAGGTAATCGAGCCGCTCACCAGGCCCGTCATGCAGGTGTGGCAGACCCCGGTCCGACAGGACCATCGGACCGGAACATCGCAGGCTTCGGCCAGCTCAAGCAAGCTTTCAAACCTGGGGTCCCACGCAGCGGTAATCCCACTTCGCGCGAACGATACTGACGGACCAGGTCCGGGCGGCCCTGACGGTAAGTGAGGGGTATGTTTAACCCGCTCCATACCAGGCGTAATGTCCGCGAGCGCACCGAAGATTTCCACGTGCACGCTGTCGGCAGTCACGCCCCAGGTTCGAAGCCCCTCACGCATGCTCTGCAAGAATGAAGACGGCCCACACAGATAGAATTCGCCATCTCGCGGCACTCCGATTTTCTCGAGCAGAGCTATGTCAACGCGCCCTGAAGCATCGAAGCTCGCCCCGAGTTGATCGGTTGCTGCGGGCCTGCTGTACACGATGCAGCTTTTTCCGCCAGGTAACTGCTCCAGGAGAGAGTGTGATTCTATTGCAAACGGATGATTCGCGCGATTGCGCGCTCCGTAGATCCACCAGACCAGCCGTGGTGATTTTTCCGCGACGAGTGCATGCAACATCGAGAGCACGGGCGTTGCGCCGACGCCGGCACTTAACAGAACAACAGGATTCTCGCCAGGTCGCAGCGTAAATGTTCCCCGCGGCGCGCTGACACCCAACACATCACCTTCTCGCGCGCGGTTGCACAGAAACGAACTTCCAATTCCATTCGCTTCGCTCTTGACGCTGATACGGAAGTGATCCGAGGCGGGCAGATCCGATAAGGAATAATTGCGAAGAACCGGCGGCTTGTCCGGATCTACCGGCAACCGCAAGACAATAAATTGACCCGGCTGGGCGACAGGCAATGGTTGTCGATCAACCGGCACCAGCGTGAATGAGATCACGCTCTCGCTTTCCTTGCCGATACGCGCGACCCGCATCTGTTTGAACCCAGACCATGCCGGCGCTTGCTCCTCATTTGCGAGGCCGGGATTCCCCACTGCGGCGTTCGCACTGGATTCTTGCTGGAGCATCGCTTGGAAAGAAGCTTGCCAGCCTGTACTCAGAGCCGGGATGCGAAGGGCTCGTTCTAATTGCTCGCGCGAATGTCCGGGCAAGTACAGCAAAGCATCCATCTCGGCGACCGTGATGCGCTCGGGACCGTCGGCGACTTTTGCGATTTCGTCGCCCGCGCCAACTTCTCCTTCCTGCAACACGCGGAAGTAAAACCCTGGTCTTCGGTGCGCGACGAGCAGGGCCGGCATGCGCGGCTCATTCATGCGGATGCCGATGCGATAACAGGTTACGCGCGGTTGTGTCACTTCGAATAACGCATTACCGACGCGGTATCGATCGCCGATGCAGACTTCGTCATCGAGCAAGCCCTCGACCGTGAAGTTTTCGCCGAATTGGCCGAAGGTGAAGTCATTGCGGCCCAGAAAGCGCTCCCAGAAATGGTAAGAGTCCATCTGGTAGACGAATACCGCTCGCTGCTCCCCACCGTGGCCGGCAAGATCCCCTTGCGCGTCGCCATCGATATTGAGCTTGCGCGCCATGATCCGCCCCTGGAGCGGAAATTTCCAGACTGCCGTGCAGACAGTCTTGCCGTTCCATGTGACTTCGCGTGGAAGGCCGACGTTCACGGAAAGTAGGCGAGCCATTCGTACCTTCTTCTTCTCGAAATCGGAGCAACGAAGCGGGCGTTAAATGCCCTTGATCTCGCCTCCATCCATTCGAACGGATGTACCTGTCATCCATTTCGCCGGCGGCGACACCATGAATGCGAGCAGTTCAGCGATTTCTTCCGGTTGTCCGTAGCGACGGATCCCCACTTCTTTAGGGAATTCTTTCGTTGCCTCTTCGACACTCATGTGATGTGCTGGTGCCCACTTCTCCATGAAGGAACGCCGCCGTCCCGTCATCACCGGCCCAGGAACGATGCTATTGACCTGAACTCCGTCGTGAATGCCTTGCTCGGCGAACGCTTTGGCAAGTGCTGTGATGGCTGCATTAATCGCCGCCACGGCCGCGAAAGCCGGTTTCGGGTCGAGAGCGGCACTGCCCGACATGAACACGACCGACCCCTTCGACTTCTTAAGTGCTTCCCAAGCCAGTATGGTCAGACGGCGTGCACCGTGAAGCTTCAGTTCCGCACCTGCGCGCCATTGCTCGTCCGTCATCTCGAACAGATCAATTTGCGGTACGGCACCGGCGATATTCAGCAGCGCATCAATTCTACCGAAGCGTTCCAGCGCGCTCTTGACCAGTCCCCGGGCAGATTCGACCTTGCTCAAATCGAGATCGCAAATAAGCGGCTCAGCTCCCGCACCCTTTACAGCATTTGCCACTTCTTTCAGTGCGTCCGCATTTCGCGCTGCCAGTACGACCGCCGAGAAGTCGCGAGCCAATCGAACCGCGGTGCATCGGCCGATGCCTTGGCTTGCTCCGGTAACAATGGCGACGGAATTCACGCTGCCTCCCGGGTGCGGGACACCGCCCGCGCTGCCTCCAGGATGATGTCCACAACTTTCTGTGGCGCACTGAGCAGTGGCGTGTGATCGACAGCGAGTACCCGCGTCGTGGCGCCCATTCGTTTCGCCATGAAGTGTTGTGTTTTGGGATTGATCATGCGGTCTTCTTCTGCGATGAGGAACCAAGAAGGTATGGCTCTCCACGCCGGTGTTGGCACCGGCTCTTGAATACATTTCACAGAGATCGGCCTCTGCACAGCCGCGGACAATGCGATTTGTTCTGCCGTTGCATGCTGCGCAAAAGCGTCTCTGAAACCTTCGTCCGGCATCCAGATGAAACCGTTAGCATCCGGAGCCAGTGCAGGCGACAGAGAATGTTTTTCATCCTGATAGAAGACCTGAGCAACGGTTTCGCC
>Ga0335081_10015866_pt1 | contig 12191 bp, 8 predicted proteins | sample Lox_Sample_35_FD_206713 | JGI IMG/M metagenome (GOLD analysis project Ga0335081, IMG submission 206713) | Soil microbial communities from Loxahatchee National Wildlife Refuge, Florida, United States - Lox_Sample_3.5 | ecosystem: Environmental > Terrestrial > Soil > Wetlands | place: USA: Florida... | reverse complement strand
CGCCGTTGACGATGATCTGCTCAATGAAGGAAAGCAGAACCTGCTCAACTATCTGCAGACGAAAGGTCACTTTGACGCGTCGGTCGAGATTCGGAAAGTGAGCGATTCGAAAACTTTACGAGTCATTTATGACGTCGACCCTGGTCCACTGCACAGGCTGGCGACCATCAAAATCACCGGCAACAAAGAGTTTCTGGACACTGCCAAGCTGCGATCTTACCTACAGATTCAACCCGCCAGTCGTCTTCTGAGTCACGGGCGATTCAGCGACGGATTGCTCAAGAGCGATGTTGCCACGCTGGAAGGACTTTATCGGTCCAATGGATTCCGTAACGTAAAAATTGAAACGAACGTCGAGGATAACTACGAGGGATCACCGAACAAACTTGCCGTCGAAATTCACATCGAAGAAGGCGTTCGGACGCGGGTGGGCGAAGTGCATGTTGTTGGAAACGCGAAGGTGAAAACCAGCGAGCTGCCCGAGTTGAGTACTCAACCGGGGCAGCCCTATTCCGAGCAGGATCTGGCGAGCGACCGCGAAAGAATCCTGAGTTATTACTTCGATAATGGATTTCCGAACGCCGCCCTCGAAATTACGACTAAGCCGTCAGCGCACGAACCAAACCGTGAGGATGTGACCTTTACAGTCCAGGAAGGTGAGCTATTCACGGTGAACCGCGTGATGGTCGCTGGGACCGAGCATACGCGCGACTACGTGGTACAGCGCGAATTGGAAGTCCACCCGAACGACGCACTGAGCCAACAGGACCTGCTGAATACACAGACACGGCTCTACAATCTCGGCATTTTCAGTCAGGTGGATACAGCGGTTCAGAACCCGGAGGGCACGGATCCGCGGAAGAACGTGCTGGTGCAGGTGAACGAAGCGAAGCGTTACACCTTTACCTACGATGCTGGATTGGAGTTCCAAACCGGACAGCCCGGCGGCGCCACCGCGCCTCAGGGGACGACGGGGGTGAGCCCAAGAGTCGGTCTCGATGTCACCCGGCTCAACGTGTTCGGGAGGAATGAAACGCTCGATTTCCAGTCCCACGTTGGACGGCTGCAACAGCGAGGTCTTGTCAGCTACACCGTGCCGAAGCTCTTCGACAGTGACAAGTTCAAACTGATCTACACGGTTTTCTACGATAACAGCCTGGATGTGGCGACATTCACATCACAGCGGCTGGAAGGGAAGATTGACCTGCGGCAACAGTTCGGAAACCCGGGGACGGAGCCGGGTACGCGACCGGGGCCGAACACTATTACGTACCGTTTTGACTTTCGAACCGTAAAGGCCAGCCACTTTGCCGAAGGGTTTTCTCCCGGGCAAATTGCGATTTTGTCTCTCCCAGCCCGAATCGGAGGGCCCGGATTTACATTCATTCAGGACAAGCGGGACAATCCGCTGGAAAGCACGAAAGGCGACTACTTCACGCTGGATGCATTTCTTGCATCGAGCGCATTGGGATCGCGATCGGAGACGCAGACGGGATCCGTTAATACGAACTTTGCCCGCGCACTTGGGCAATACTCCACGTATTACGCCTTCGGAGGCAAAGGGACGCCTGAAAGCAAATTCGTCCTTGCCCGCTCTACGAGCATCGGTTTAGAACAGCCGTTCAAAGGCACGCGGGTTGTGCCTCCCGGGGCATGTCCTCTGAACCCAAATACAGGGGAAACGGTGTGCGGAGATATCTCGGTGATCCCGCTGCCGGAACAATTCTTTGCGGGTGGCGGCAACTCCCACCGGGGATTCGGGTTAAATCAGGCAGGACCTCGCGACCCAAGTTCTGGCTTCCCGGTTGGCGGCACGGCGTTGTTCGTGAACAACCTGGAACTCCGCTTTCCCCAGATGTCACTGCCTTGGATAGGCCAAGGGTTCGCGTTCGCCATTTTTCACGATATGGGGAATGTATTTACGGCGCCGCACGACATGTTGAAGGGCTTGATGCGGTGGCACCAGCCTGATCCCCAACAGTGCTTGTCCGGTGGTACAGTGAACTCACAGTGTGAGACATACTTCAACAATTCCGGATACGATTACACTTCGCACGCCGTGGGCGTGGGCGTACGATATAAGACACCGATTGGGCCTCTTCGTTTTGATTTTGGGTACAACCTGAACCCGACCCGATATTTCCAAACGTTCGTGCCGGATGCGTTTACGACAAGCAGCGCGGTGGAGACCCAGCGCCTGCGGCATTTCAACGTATTCTTCAGCATCGGCCAGCCGTTCTGATGGAAAGAGATGTATGAGTATGAGAAAGACGATCGCTACTTTCGCCCTGATATTTCTGAGCCTTTTGTCATTGCCCCCCGCTCGGGCCGGCGAAGTGATCGATCGTATTGTGGCCACGGTGAACGGCCATATCATCCTGCAGAGCGATTTAAACGATGCATTGCGGTACGAGGCGATCATGAGCGGGCGTTCGATGAGTCAGTTCGATGATGAAGACCGGAAGGCTGTTCTCGACCGCCTGATTGATCAGGAACTCCTGTCCGAACAGATGAAGTCGGCCTCGTTCAAGCACGCTTCGGAAACGGATGCTGCCACCCAGGTAGCGGAGGCGCGCAAGCTATACCCCGAAGCCGCGACGAATCAGGGATGGCAGCAGGTGCTCGGTCGATTCGGTATCGCCGAAAAGTCACTGATCGCGCATGTAGAGGCGCAGATCGATCTGATGCGACTGGTGGACGCGCATCTTCGTCCCACGGTGCAGATTGATTCGAAAAGTATAGAAGCCTACTACCGCGATAAGTTTGTCCCCCAATTGAAGCAGTCGGGTGGGAGTGATGTTCCACTCGCGGATGTTTCGGCCAAGATTCGCGAAGTGTTGACGCAGCAGAAAGTCAGCGAACTGATGGTTTCGTGGCTGCAATCGCTGCGCTCGGAAAGCAAAGTGAGTATCCCCGGTGACGACTCCGCCGGGCAGGGAGTTCAAACACCCTGATGGAACCCGCCGCCAGACCCCGCCGCTGGTGGACATACCTTCTGATTGCCCTCGGAGTCATTGTCCTCTTCGCATCCGCCGCTGTTTGGTACACGACAACGAATTCTTTCCAGAGATACGTTCGCGGACGCGTAATCAGGGAAATCGAGCGCATTACCGGCGGACGCGCCGAAGTCGGCAGCTTTCACATCGTCCCATTTCACATGCAGGTGGAAATCCGCAACGTTACTGTGCATGGAAAAGAAAGCCCAGGGGACATTCCACTGGCGCATGCCGACAGCCTGCTCGCCCAGCTTAAGGTCATCTCGTTGCTGCGAACTGAATTTGGCTTTCACGATGTAGTGCTTGACCACCCGGTAGTTCACATTGCGATCGGTCCGGACGGTACGACCACTAACGTTCCCGCACTGCGCGTACAGACTCCCGTGCCCGTAGGCACGCGAGTTCGGCAGTTATTTGCGCTCTCGATCGATCACCTTTCCGTTCAAAAGGGCGCACTGTTGTGGGGCGATCAGAAAATTCCGTTGGATTTTTCTGTTCGTGGCACCGACTTGCAGATGGACTATTCGTACCTTCGCGGGCGATACGAAAGCCATCTGAAGATTGGCAAAGTGGACACAGCCTTTGACGGCTATCGTCCTTTTTCGTGGAGCACGTCTGTCGATTTCAACCTGGGTCCGACTTTCGTCGATATTCAGACACTCGACTGGACATCAGGCCACTCTGCGTTGAAAGCCAACGGAAGGGTGAGTGATTTCGGTAATCCGAAGTTCGATGGCAATTACGACGCGCAGGTTGACTTAGGGGATGCGGCAGCAATAGCCCGTCGCAATGACCTCCGTCGCGGTTCGGTCGAGTTGAAAGGTGGCGGCCACTGGACGCTTCAGGAATTCGTGACGACCGGCACGATGGCTATGCGCGATTTGGGCTGGCAAGACGATCAACTTGCGATTAAGGGCGGCAGCTTCAACTCCGACTACTCGCTAACCGATCAGGAATTGAAACTCTCAAAGCTGCAGGGGAAGTTGCTCGGCGGAACTGTCACCGGAGACGCCGATGTCGAGAACTGGCTCTACAGCACGCCGCTGCCACAAACGGGCAAGGTCAGCCGAGAAGACATCGCCATAATCTCGGCGACACTATCGGCCAAGCCGGGTGACAAGAAATTGCCCGGAGTGCAGAGCGGAGTTGTGCATCTGCGTTTGCGTGACGTATCGCTTGGTGAAACAGCAGCCGCATTGGACGTCCGGAAGCATCCGATGGGACGGTTTCATCCCGCGGGACTCGCGGCAGGCAACCTGGACGCCACGTGGAAAGGTTCGCTCAAGAACGCCGATATTGCGTTCTCTATCTCCGCAGTCCCTCCGTCTCATACCACGGCACGGGAATTGCCCATGACAGCTGAGATGCAAGGCAAGTATCACGCCGTGACGGATTCGCTTGAGCTTGCGAAATTCAATTTATCGACGCCTGCGTCGAAGGTGCAGGCATCAGGAACGCTGGCCACCCCGTCGACTCTCCATATTTCGGTTTCCACTTCGAATCTGGAGGAATGGCGCCCGCTTGTGACCGCTCTGGGCGGACCTACGGACCTGCCATTTCGGGTCGATGGCAATGCTTCCTTTAGCGGCATGGTGGGCGGAACCTTCTCCGCTCCGACGCTGGCCGGAACCCTTGTCGCGGAAGACTTCGAGTTCACAGTCCCCGCTACATCGCGAACTCCCGAAAAGCCTGTGCATTGGGATTCGCTGGCCGCCAGTATCCAATTCTCGAATCGCGATCTGCTCCTGCGCGGAGGCTCTTTGCGGCGAGGAGAGACGAGCGCGGATTTTGAAGTCAGCGCCGCTCTGCAGAAGGGGCAGTTCACCGAAACCAGCCCATACACTGCCCGTGTGAACCTTCACAATGTGGATGTTGCATCGACCGCTGCGCTGGCCGATTTTGATTATCCCGTAACCGGAACAGCGGACGTTTCTTTGCAGATTTCAGGCACGCGCGCTCATCCGCAGGTGCAGGGTCACATTCACGCGACAAATGCGTCAGCCTACGATGAGCCCATTGAGAGGTTCGACGCGGATCTTCATATCCGGCGGACCGAAACCAGCCTGAGCAACATTCAGCTCACCCACGAAAATGCAACCGTGACTGGCGTGGCAGCATACACGCCTTCCACGCGCGGATTTCGACTGGATCTGGTGGGCAAGAATTTCGATGTGTCGCGTATCCGTCAGATCCATTTGGACCGTCTCCCGCTGCAGGGCCGCGCCGATTTCACTTTGACGGGAGATGGAACGCTGGATGCACCCGTCATCAACACGAGCGTCCAAATACGTGACCTGACGCTCGATCGCGAGTTGTCTGGCGAGTTGGATCTTGAGGCGACGACGAAGAACGGCGAGTTGCATTTGACCGGACACTCACAATTTCCGCATGGGTCGTTGAATCTGGACGGTAATGTGGCCATGCACGGCGACTATCCTGCAAACGTCACGGCACGCGCAGACCACCTTGATGTGGATGCTCTGTGGCGGGCATATCTAGGACATCAGCTTACTGGCCATTCAGCCATCGGCGGGCAGGTGACGATGCAAGGGCCTTTGCGATATCCGGAGCAGTGGACGCTGAATGGAACACTACCCGCGATTGCAATTGAGGTCGAACATACAAAGCTGCACAACCAGGATCCTCTGACATTCACGTACGCACAGCAGACTATTCATATCGCTCCAGCGCGTCTTGTTGGCGACGGAACCGATATCACCGGCCATGGCTCGATTCATTTCGCAGGATCTCAGGAACTCGATCTGGTCGCCGAGGGGCAGGCGGAGTTGAGGTTGATCGGCAGCATCGATCCAAATCTCACGACATCGGGACAGATGACTCTTCACATGAATGTGGGTGGCACGCTTCATGAGCCGCTTCCACAAGGTACCGTCGAGATCAAGAATGCAGCGGCAAGTTACGCGGGTTTACCCAGCGGCCTCAGCGAAATGAATGGAGCCCTTTCCTTCACGCGCGACCGAATTCACATTGATCAACTCGCGGCAAAGACCGGAGGCGGAACGCTCGACCTGAAAGGCGATGCCGCAAACTACAACGGCGAGCTGAATTTCAATCTGACTGCTATCGGCAAAGAAGTGAGGCTGCGATACCCGCCGGGAGTGAGTTCAACGGCGAACGCCGAATTGCATTGGATGGGAAGCCGATCGGCATCCACCGTCTCAGGCAATGTGATGGTCACGAAACTGGCTGTTACGCCGGGTTTCGACTTCGGATCGTACCTGGAGCGCAGCCGGCAATCGGCATCGATCACGGCAGCGAATTCCCCTCTGTATAACGTCAAGCTTGATGTCGCCGTCCGTACTGCTCCGGAGTTGCAGATGAAAACGGCCGTGGCGCGGCTCTCCGGGGATGCGGACCTCCGCCTGCGAGGCTCCGTGGCCCGTCCAAGCGTGCTCGGTCGTGCGGACATTCTGGAGGGAGATGCTACTTTCAACGGCATCAAGTTCCGCCTGGAGCGCGGCGATATTACCTTCGCGAATCCGGTTGCGATTGAGCCGCAGGTGAACCTGCAGGCGACCACCCATGTTCGTAACTACGATCTGGATGTGACGGTTACAGGAACGCCAGAGCGCCTCAACGTGAACTATCGCTCGGAGCCTCCGCTGCCAAAATCAGACATCATCGCTTTGTTGGCGTTGGGGCGAACGAGCGAAGAATCGGAACAGTTGCAGGAGCAATCCGGCCAGACCCTGTTCAGCGATGAAGCGACAAACCTCATCATCAGCCAGGCCATCAATTCCACCGTGAGCAATCGGCTGCAGAAACTGTTCGGCGTCAGCCGTATCAAGATCGACCCGCAAGGTCTGACCACGGAAACCAACCCGACGGCCCGCGGACCCCAGGTGACGATCGAGCAGCAGTTCGCCAACAACGTGACTCTGACTTACAGCACGAATGTCTCGCAAAGTGCCGAGCAGATCATTCAGGGCGAGTATTACGTGAATCGCAATCTTTCCGTTGTGGGAACCCGCGACCAGAACGGGGTGGTGAGCTTTGATGTGCGTCTCCGCCGACGCAAGAAATAGCATGGCTGTTGGATGAGTTTTAAGGAATATATGAATTTTCCTGACGACGCCGCGACGCTGGCAACCTTACGATTGCAAATGGTCGATCTGCAATTGCGGCAGCGAGGCATTGCCGATGAGCGTGTCCTTGCCGCGATGCAACGAGTGCCCCGACACGAGTTTGCATCGGCTAGGTATCGCGACCAGGCCTATCAAGACCATCCTTTGCCAATCGGCGAAGGGCAGACCATCTCACAACCGTACATGGTTGCCCTGATGCTGGATGCTTTGAGGCTCGCTCCAACCGACAATGTGCTCGAAGTCGGCACCGGCTCTGGATATGTAACGGCGCTGCTTGCCGAACTAGCGAGCGAGGTCGTATCCGTTGAACGTCATCCAACGTTGGCGGAACGAGCCCGCTTGGTGCTATCTGATCTGGGATACAAGAACGTCACGATCATCACCGGCGACGGTACTCGCGGATATCGGGAAGCGGCTCCTTACGACGCCATCATTGTTTCCGCTGCAGCTCCTCAACTGCCGCGCGATCTGCTGGAGCAGCTTACCGAAGGCGGACGGATGATTATTCCGGTAGGTCGCGAAGACACCCAGCAGCTACAGTTCGTAGAAAAAAGGGACGGACAGGCGCATATCAGTCTGCGCGAACTGTGCCGGTTTGTGCCTCTGATCTCAGATTACGCGGCTTAGAATTGGCCACGAAGGAAACAAAGGATCACGAAGGGATCATTAGAGATTATTGCTTTCCGTAACTTTGTGCGGTTGGTGGACTTCCAATTTCCCCGGTTCTTAAAAATCCTGCTTTACAATCAAAGCGTGGCTATCCTGCACAACCTGCGTCTGACGCTCGAAATGATCAAGTGGAAGCATTCAGTGTTCGCGCTCCCGTTTGCCCTGTGCGGGGCAATGCTCGCCGCGGGCGGAATTCCTCCGGGGCATCAGCTCGCCTGGATCATTGTTGCGATGGTTGCCGCGCGATCCGCCGCGATGGCATTCAATCGCTGGGCAGATGCCGCGATTGACGCTGCGAACCCTCGAACTAGCACTCGCGCCTTGCCTGCAGGACATCTGACGCCGGCTTTCGTTGCCACATTCGTCGTCGCATCGAGCGCGATATTTATATTCGCCGCAAGCCAACTGAATCGGTTGACGCTCGAACTCTCGCCCGTCGCGCTGGCTATCCTTCTGCTCTACTCCTATACGAAGCGGATCACGCGATGGTCTCACCTCGTGCTTGGATTCGCTCTTGGCATTGCGCCTGCGGCTGCATGGATTGCGGTACGGGGCTCACTCGATCCGCGCATTCTTTTGCTCACGGCCGCCGTAACGTTCTGGGTGGGAGGATTTGACGTTCTCTACGCCTGCCAGGATTTCGATTTTGACCGAGAAGCTGGGTTACATTCGGTGCCGCGCTATTGCGGAATTCCCGCAGCGCTATGGATTGCGCGCATCTTTCATCTGATCATGGTGGGCTTGCTGATTGCGCTGCTGATCGTCTTCGGCTTGGGCAAATTGGCCGTCTTCGGTGTCGTTGCGGTAGTTGCACTTCTGATCTACGAACACTCGCTGGTGAGGCCGCACGATTTGTCGAAGCTCAATGCGGCCTTTTTCACTATGAACGGCGTGATCTCTGTACTTTTCTTTTTGTTCGTCGCTGCCGACCTGCTCATCCACAGGTAGCATCCCGGCCGCTGCTCCTATTTGTTGACCCGCAACAGCAGCATGGTTCCGCTTTCGAGTTTGACGTTGTTCCTTTCTGAACTCAGGAGCGATCCCTGCGCAGCGCTCGATGCAGGCGCCAGGTTGAGATTCGAAATTCCTATTACGCCCTGAGTCTTCGCATTAATCGGGGGTCGTTGAGATCCCTGAGAATTTCCTTGGGATTCAGAAGCGGGAGCCTCGTTCGGAGGGGCCTGCGGCTGACCCGGACTTCCCATCGAACTCCGGCCGGCCATGGGAGAGCTCTGTGTGCTCGGTGCGGAAGGAGGAGCCTCTGCTCCCGGATTTCCGCCCGGTCCGCGACCGGCGTTCATCGCATTTTTCTCCTGACCGATGACTGCCTGAATCGACATTGGCAGCTGCACTTGTTGATTGTTTAATACGGCCTGGTTAAATGCGATTCCAAGATCGGATTCTTTTTCGTTCTTGTGACGAGCCTGTGCTTCCGTTACGTGGCCGATTACTTTTGTGTCCTTCGGAACGATCACGACCCCGGCATTCGTCTTCATGTCTTGTGTGACTTTCGCCTCGACCTCATCGCCGGTCTTTGCCTTCTTCGCGTCAATGGTCTTGATCAATTGGACAGGGATGACGCTGCCCGGAGCAATTCTGGGAGTGTTCTGGCTGTTCTCGGGCATCGATTTCGCGCCGTTAGTCTGTGGCGCAGTTTGATTCGCCTGAGGCTGTTCATTGGGGGTATTCGGAGCGGTCGGGGATGTACTCGTGTTTTGCGCCGAGGCAACGCCTAGGGTCGTTGCCACTACGATTACCGCGATCATAAAAGTTTGTTTCATGAGAATTCCTCCTGGGCGCGCACAAGCTTTCATTGTGAAATAGATGCAGTTTTCTTCGCGCATGGAGGGTTCAAAACTCCCTGTTGCGGTGCACCAACTGGGGCGGGCAATAGAGCATCTGAGTACCATGTTCATGCGTTTGATGACGTGTGCTCTACTCACTTGTGTGCTCGGCGGACTTGCCGCGTGCACTTCCAGTCAGAATCCCGATGAGATTCGGCGAAAGACCGCCGAAGACACGGCTACCCTCAAGCGCGATACAAAAGCGGTCGCTGAGGGGATCAAAGAGGGATTAACCAACAAGAATTCCGTGGATCTGAACCACGCCTCAAAGGCCGATCTGGCGTCTCTACCGGGTGTCGATGATCGTGAGGCGGATCGGATCATTGCCGAACGGCCTTACGCGAACACGCATCAACTGGTCACGCGGCACGTTCTGTCGGAAGACGAATATGCCCGGATCCAGGATCGCGTTGTTGCCGGGCGATAGATCCTTGCCAGCATTGTAATGGCGGGTCTGACGGGCGCTGCGATATGATCGATAGGATGAGTTCTTGGCACACATCGCAGGCCCATAAGTTCCAGACGGACGACCCGCGTCTTGGGGCGATTTACGACAAAGTAACTGCCGGCGAAAGGCTGAATGCCGACGATGCGATCGTGCTATACCGAACGGGTGACATTCTCGCCGCTGGCTGGATGGCCAACTTCGTTCGTGAGCGCCTGCACGGCGACAAGACATACTTCAACGTAAATCGGCATATCAATCCCACGAACGTGTGCGTGGCTGCTTGCCGGCTGTGTGCCTTTGGACGAAAGAAAGATACTCCGGGCGCTTACACGATGGCGCTGGAAGAGGCATTCGAGACGGCTGCCTCCGGATACTCGGAAGCGGTAACGGAATTCCACATTGTGGGCGGACTCCATCCGGATTTGCCCTTCCAGTACTTTCTGGATCTCTGCTCCGGCCTGAAGCAGCGTTTCCCGCAAGTTCATCTGAAGGCTTTCACGATGGTGGAAGTTGCGTACCTGGCCCGCCGTGCGAAACTTTCCATACGCGAAACACTGGAGCAGTTAAAGGCTTCGGGCGTTGATTCACTGCCCGGAGGCGGAGCAGAAATCTTTGCCGATCGCGTGCGGCACATTATCTGCGACCACAAAATTGACGGAAGTGAGTGGCTGGAAACGGCAAAGCTCGCGCATCAAATCGGGCTCAAATCGAATGCGACCATGCTCTATGGCCATGTCGAGAACGATGAGGATCGCGTCGACCATTTGCTGAAGCTGCGCGCGCTGCAGGACGAAACCGGCGGTTTCCAGACGTTTATTCCCCTGGCCTTTCATCCGGATAACACGCCGCTGCAACATCTGCCGAAGACGACAGGCATGCTCGACATCAAGCAGATCGCGGTTGGCCGGCTTGTTCTCGACAATTTCCCGCATATTAAATCGTATTGGCAGATGATGACGGCGAAGATCGCCCAGATTTCTCTTCGTTTCGGCGCTGATGATATGGATGGCACGGTCATCGAGGAAAAGATCTATCACGATGCCGGCGCGACGACACCACAGGGCATGCGGCGACAGGAACTCGAGCGGTTGATCCGCGCTGCAGGCCGCGAACCCGTGGAACGCGACACTCTCTACCGGCCAGTGACTCGAACCGAAACCTCTGTCACAGTTGCTGTGTAATATTCCGGCAGTTTCCAACCTTTACAGAAACCTGTACTATCCCGTGATCTGCACCCGCTGGGGTGGTCGCGCGGCGCGTGGCATTTCGATTGCTCCCATTCCACGCACCTGGCACTTTCGCCATGACATTTGCGTCCGAAGCGTAAGCTCCCGCTTTGCATCGACTTAAAAGCCCGCCTCGCTCAGTTCCTGTTTGGCACTCCCGTTGCTTTTGTCTAAGCACATTAGCAACGAAGGAGTCGAAGATGAACAGAAAAGCTCTCCCGCTGTTCGCAACGTTGATAACACTGATCGGAATTACAGCAACCGCGAACGCGCAACAGTGGCGACAGGTTACGCTCGAAGCCTCGGTGCCATTTGAGTTCATGGTGGCGAACCGCGCATTTCCAGCCGGCAAGTACACGTTCGAAATGGCCACCGGCTCTCCGAAGATCACAGACGAGGCGGGCGTCTTAGTCGTGCGCGGCGGCGAGCGCCGGTTCTATGCGGCTGTCGCGACCCACATCGCCGCTGATACCAATGCTCACGTGCGGCAGCCCAAGCTGGTTTTCGTGCGCAACGGTGATCGCGTGTTTCTGTCGAAGGTATGGCGTCAGGAAAATGCGGCGGGATTCAGCCTGCATGCTCCGAGCGCCGGGGAAGAGTTGCAGGAGAGTAAAGTTCTAACTCTTAATGCGCGAGTAGTCGATGGGGGATTTTAGTCCAAAGTTTCCGGCGGCGGTTCATCCCTAATCCCACAGAACCCTGATCGCCGCCGGGATGTGCCGAGCCGCGCCGTATGCGCGGCTCTGTGTTGCTTTCATTGCGGTTCCTTTCACTGCGCGGGTTGTTCGGAGGTGAACTTGTGGAGCTCCGCGGGCGATGTGTTCAGCAGGTTTCGCAGAACCGCAACTTCCGCGGCAATTCCCGCATGCAGCGCAGGATCTACATCAGGCGCGAAGAACGGA
>Ga0335081_10015865_pt1 | contig 12191 bp, 11 predicted proteins | sample Lox_Sample_35_FD_206713 | JGI IMG/M metagenome (GOLD analysis project Ga0335081, IMG submission 206713) | Soil microbial communities from Loxahatchee National Wildlife Refuge, Florida, United States - Lox_Sample_3.5 | ecosystem: Environmental > Terrestrial > Soil > Wetlands | place: USA... | reverse complement strand
ACATCGTCGCCGTCCTCCGCGACCGCCTTGCGCAGCTCGCGGATCGCCTTGTCGAGGTCGTCGCGCCGGCGCCACGCGATGCCGAGGCCGCGATAGGCGTCGGCGAGGATCGCGCGATCGCCGCGGGCCTCCGCGACCGCGCGCGACAGCGCCGAGATCGCGGGCTCGTAGCGGCCGAGCCCGACCAGCGCGAGCCCGAGGCCGACCAGCGCGGCCGGATCGCCGGGGCGATGCTTGGCCGCGCGCTCGTAGGCGTCGTGCGCGCGCGCGACGTCGCGTGTCGCGAGCCGGGCATCGCCGAGCACGATCAGCGCCTGGCCGTGATCCGGCTTGACCGAGAGCAGCGCCTCGAGCACGTCGATCGCGGACTGAACGTCGCCCTTTGCAAGGAGTTGACGCGCCTGGCCGAGCTGGTCGCGGTACTCGTCGAGCACGAGCTCGCCGGCGAGATCGCCGAGCCGGCGTTCGAGCCGCGACCACAAGGACATGCGCGCAGCCTACCTTACTCGCGCCGGGGACGAGGCCGGCGTATGATGATCCGATGGGGAGAGCCTGGCTCGTCCTTGCGCTCGTGACCGGCTGCGGTCAGGTCAACAAGGTCCGGCCCGACGCGAGGGCCGGCTCGGCCCAGATGGATGCGCGGCCGATCGATGCGCTCGCGTGCACCGGCTCCGACATGATGCTGTGCGATCAGCAATGCATCGATACCTCGAGCGACGACAACCATTGCGGCACGTGCACGACCTCGTGCTCCGCGCAGCAGGGCTGCTTCCAGAGCAGCTGCATCGACGCGACCGCCTCGTGCCAGGCGATCCTCGAGCTCGATCCGGGCGCGCAGAGCGGACCCTACACCCACGTCGCCGACGGCTCGCAGTTCTACTGCGACATGACCAAGGGCTTGAACGGCGGTCCGCCGCCGATCCAGTACGACCGGCTGGCGATGGGCCAGTACAACGCGAGCTATCCTGGCTACTCGATCATCGATGCGAGCGTGCTCGGCGACGCCGGCGCGCAGCAGGCGTTCGTGTTCCTGTTCGATCGCGACGGCGGCATCCCGGCGCTCGCGACCTGGACCGCGACCAACGTGTGCATCACGACGACCGCGGCGGGCGGCACGCGGCTGACCTTCGGCAACAGCTTGCTGTTCCCGGGCCAGGCCGGCATGACGGTGGCGGCGTACACCGCGAACGCGCTGTACACGCCGGCGCTGGTCAACCTCACCCCCGAGCTGTTCCCGGCGCCGCCGTTGCCGGCGACGTTCTTCCAGAGCTATCCGCCGAGCAGCGAGGCCAACTGCGCCGACGGGGCGAACCCGGCGCTGTTCTTCCAGCGCCACTAGCCAGCCCGGTTAGTTATCGGACGGCAGCTCCGCGCTGGTCCAGATGCCCTCGCGCAGCTGGCGGAGGGCGGCGGTGGTGGCCCGGACCTGCGCGATCTGGGCGGTCGTGCTGACCCGCAGCTCGTCGACCTCGCCGGCGCGCTCGCGGCGCTCGGCCATCGTGCGATCGAGGATCTCGCTGATCCCCTTGTACAGCGTGTTGCCCGCGTTCGACACGAACTCGGACAGCCGGCGCGCGAAGTCGTCGATGCACCTGTCGAAGTGCGGCTTCATCGCCTCCGCCGCGCCGAGGATCGCGCCGGGCACCTTCTCCTTGGCCTGGATCCGGATGTCGCCGGCGATCTTCGACTTCAGCACGATCGCGAGGATCGGCGCGGCGAGCGTGAGCAGGCCGCCGGCGAGCGCGTTGACGAACAGCATGACGGTCGTGCCGAGCGCGCCCACCGCGTAGATCCCGACGTCGTACTTGAACGAGTCGACCGTGATCTCGACCTGGGTGTCGCCGGGCCCGAGCCGCTCGGCGAGCGTGGCCGCCGCGGCGGCGACGTTCTCGTTCGTGATCGCGATGACCTCCTCGGCGAGGTGCTCGAGCATCGCGGCGAGCTTGGCGCCCTCGACCTCCGCCCACTCCTTGAACTTGTCCTCGATGAACGCGGTCAGGTAGGTCTTGACGTCGTCGGCGTCGACCGCGTCGATCTGGACCGGCAGCGCCTGGACGAACGCCTTGGCGAACGCCTCCAGATCCAGGCCGATCTGGTTCTTGATCGAGCCGGCGTCGGCCTCGATCCGGACGTGCAGCTCGTCGAGCTTGCGCTTGCTCGACTCGAGCTGGTCGCGCACCGCCGCGATCCGCTTCTCGAGCTCGCCGATATCGAGATCGTAGGCGCGCATCCGCACGCCGAGGTTGTTCTCGAGGTAGCTCGCGGTGCGCGCCGCGTCGGCGGCCGCGTTGTCGAGGATGACCTGCGCGCGATCGCGCGCGAGGAAGCGCTCGAGGTACTCGATCAGCGCGGGCATGCCGCTCGCGGGATCGTGATTGCGCGCCCAGTCCTTGGCCGACAGCGGGAACACCACCGGTTCGGGCGTGATCTGCGCCAGGCCGTGCTTGACGTAGTCGGTCACCGCGGCCTGCTCGTCCTTGGACAGCATGTCCATCTTGCCGAGCACGAAGATCAGGCGATCGCGTGCGTTCTCGAGCACGCGCGAGCGCAGGAACTCGCGCTCGCTGTCCTTGAGCGCCTGCCCGGCGTCGAGCAGGAACACCACGGCGTCGGCACGCGGTACGTAGCCGTAGGTGACCTCGGCGCGCTGCTCGTTGAGGTCGTTCACGCCGGGCGTGTCGACCAGCACGACGTTGTTGAGCAGGAGGTCGCTGGGGTAGCCGAGCTCGACGTACGCGACCTCGCCGGCGTGGCCGCCCGCGACGGTCACCCACTCCTTGAGCTGGCCGGGATCGAGGTAGCGGCTCTCGCCCGACAGCAGCACGACGCGCGCGGTCGGGCTCGCGGCATGGACGACGTGGTTGATCGACGCGGTGGTCGGCGTGATCCCGGTCGGCAGCACGTCCTGACCGAGCAGCGCGTTGACGAACGTCGACTTGCCGTGGTTGAACTCGCCGAGCACGACCAGGTGAAACCGCTCGGCCTCGATCTTCGGGATGCGGGTGGTGCGGATGTCGCGCGCGAGCGTCACCATGCCGACCGAGTCGGCGACCTCGGCGAGCTGCTGGAACCGCGCCACGATCTCGCGCTTGGCTTGCTTGTGATGTTCGAGGAGGATCATCAGAACACGCTGATCAGGTCGGCGACCTGCTTGTCGACCTCGGTGAGGCTCGGCTTGCCGGTCGGATCCTTCCCGAGGATGTGGGTGTACAGCGCGGAGTCGGCGAACAGGCGCAGCGCCTGCACCCGCTTGGGCACGTACGGGTGCGAGCGGAACAGCTCGGCGTAGCGCCCGATCCCCTTCTTCACGTCGGGCAGGCTCTTCAGGTATTCCTCGGCGTTGAACGCCGAGCCCTTGTCGAGGCCGAGCTCGAGCTTGACCATCGCGCCGAGCGTCTTGTCGAGATCGCGCACCGCGAGCAGCGCCGCGCGATCGCAGGTCACCTCGGCGCGCCGCGACCACGCCTGCAGCGTCATGATCGCGGGCTGCACGATCCAGCGCACGAAGAACGCGGCCGAGAACGTCAGGTAGTGCAGCGCGGTCGCGAACAGGATGTGACCGTTCTGGATGTGGGCGAGCTCGTGCGCGATCGCCGCGACCAGCTCGTAATCCTCGAGCGTCTCGGCGAGCGCGAGGTTGACGATCAGGTGGGGCGCGTCGTCGGTGCCGAGCACCTTGACCTTCAGCGAGTCGGTCGGCGCGGCGAAGATCACCGGCACGCGCACGCGCAGCGCGTGGCCTGCGGCCTTGGCGGCCTCGTAGACCCGCGGGTACTGCTGGTCGGTGACCTTGACCGCGGTGCCGAGCAGCTCGGCGCGCGCGACGTCGCGCCACAGCCGGGTCGTGGCCTCGAGCGCGATCGTCACCGGCCGCATCATCGCGAGCGTGCGGCGGAACTTGCGCTCGCCGGTGAACGCGTACGCCGCCCCCTCGCGCTGCTGCTGCTCCATCGAGCCGCGGCGAGCGGCGAGCCACCGCGTGAAGTCGAAGTCGACGCCTACCGACATGGATGACCGGGGTATATCACCGCGCGGCGGCGACGGCACCTCGCGCACGCCGGGCGATCCGGCCGCGCGCGATCGCGAGCAGGATCACGCCGAGCGCGACCGCGAACCACAGCGTCGCGAGCCGGGTGACCAGGGTCGCGGCGACCGCGGTCGCGCGATCGACGTGCGCCGCGCCGTCGACCAGCGCGATCGTCATCGCGCCCTCGGTGACACCTAGCCCTCCGGGCAGGAACGACAGCGCGCCGGCGATCGTGGTGCCGGCGTAGATCACGGTCGCCAGGCCGACCTCGACGTGCGCGCCGGGGAACGCGTTGCAGATCACGGCAAAGCCGAGGCACTCGCAGCTCCACGCCGGGATCGCGATCGCGGTGCCGACCACCAGCCGCGCCGGCCGGCACAGCGCCGCGAGGTGGCCGAGTGACTCGTGCAGCGGCTCGCGCAGCCGGCGGAGCCGGGCCGGACGCGTGACCAGATCGATCAGCGCGCGGGTCGGGCGCGGCCACGCCAGCAGCACCAGCCCGATCGCGACCAGCGCGCCGGCGGCGCCGACCAGGCGCGGATCGACGCCGTAGGCCGCGACGCCGATCAGCGACAGCACGATCAGCGCGATCAGGTCGGTGACGCGCTCGGCGATCACGATCGGCGCGGTGCGCGGCGCCGGGACGTCGTGGAGCTCGCGCAGCAGGTAGCTCTTGACCAGCTCGCCGAGCTTGCCCGGGGTGATCGACAGCGACAGCCCGGCGCCGAACACCAGCGCGCTCGACCCGACCGGCACGCGCACGTCCTGGCACGCCAGGTAGTACTGCCAGCGCCCGAAGCGCAGCACGTAGTTGCCGAGCGCCAGGCCGAGCGCCGCGGCGAACGCCGACCAGCCGAAGCCGGCGAGCCGGTCGCCGAGGTGGCGCACGTCGCCGAACATCGACAGCGCGGCGAGCCCGATCACGACGGCGATCGCGAGCCAGATCCAGTGGCGGCGGGAGGGCGACAGGAGCTGAAGATACTCGACTTGACCCTGGCTCGCCGCGCGCCGTAGCCTGCGGCCATGGCCAAGCAGCTCAGCATCCTGGTGGTGGACGACGATCCCGAGATCGTGACGATGCTCAGCACCCGGCTCGGCAAGCGCGGTTACAAGATCACGACCGCCGGCGACGGTCATCGCGCGCTCGAGCTGGCCAAGCGCGACAAGCCGGACCTGGTGCTGCTCGATGTCATGATGCCCGGCAAGTCGGGCTGGGAGGTCGCGCGCGCGCTCAAGCAGGACCCGGTGACCCAGGCTTGCAAGATCGTGATGGTGAGCGCGATCGGCGAGAAGACCAACGCGATCACCGCGCCGATCTACGGTGCCGACGCGCACGTCGACAAGCCGTTCGAGTTCGAGAAGCTCGAGCGCGTGATCGGCGAGCTGCTCGCCGCGGTCAGCTAGGCGCAGCGAGTCGCGCCTAGCTCCCGCCCAGCGTCCCGAGCTGCTTCTCGGCCTTCTTGTACCAGGTGCTGCTCTTGTCGACCATGCGCTCGACCTGGCGCAGCTTGGCCTTCGCCGCGTCGGGCTCCGACGACATCGCCTGGTTGTACAGCTCGCCGGCGCGCTGCTCGAGGTAGGACCGCACGAGCTTGGTGCTGTCGTTGGCAGCGCCCAGGTTCTCGGCCTTGAGCACGGCGAGCCGCGCGTGGTCGTAGTCGCGCTCGGCCATGTACTGCACCGCCGCCCGCGGCGCGATCGCGGCGAGCTTGTTCGTGACGTCGCCGTCGAGCAGGTTGCCGAGCGCGTGGTCGTAGCCCTGGGCCTCCTGCAGCTTCTCGTAGGCCTCGGTGGCCTTGGTGCTCGGGGTGGTCGCGGTCGAGTAGGCGCGGCCGAACAGCGTGCATAGCTCGGCGCGGTGGCGCAGCAGCTTGGCCTGGCTCTCCGAGGCCGAGTGCGCCGCCGCGTTGAGGATGCTCGCCGCCTCGGAGAACCGCTTCTCGCGGTAGGCCGCGTCGGCGCGGGCCTGCGCGTCGGAGCTGCCCGACGAGCCGCCGCTCGGCGGGGTCGCGACGGCGACCGAGGTCGGGTGCGAGGTCTTGGGCGTGCGCGTCGGACGATGCGCCTCGGCATGCGGCGGCGGCGGCGGCGGATCGCGGTGCACGGTCTCGGCCGGCCGGGTCGGCGTGTGGGACGCGACGACGGGCGGCGTCGGCGCCGGGGCGACGTGCGGTGCGGGTGTCGGCGCCGGGGCGACGTGCGGTGCGGGCGTCGGCGCCGGGGCGACGTGCGGTGCAGGCGTCGGCGCCGGGGCGGGCGCCGGTGCGGGCGCCGGGGCGACGCGCGGTGCGGGCGCGGGGGCCGGCGTCGGCTGGAGGATCGCCTGGACGTTCGGCTTCGGCGTCGGGCTCGGCGCGGTCGGCGCGGTCTTCGCGGTCGCGGGCGGCCTCGGCTTGCCGGCCTTGAGGATCGCGAGCGTGAGGATGGCGGCGAACAGCGCGAGCCCGGTGGCCGCGATGATGTACTTCGTGCGCTTGCTGAGCTGAGGCTGGACGTAGCTCCGCGACGGCATGCCGAACGGCATCGCGTTGGCGTACGGCGTGGGCGGGACCAGCGCGGTCGACGGATCGGTGCGGCCGGCGTTGGCGGCGATCACCAGCATCTGAGCGTGCACCGAGTGCGGCGGGATCTCCTGCGCCTGCGGATAGCTCGCGAGCATCACGCGCGGCGTGCCCTGCACGCCCTGGCCGGGCAGGGTGGACGCCGGCATCAGCCCCTGCATCGAGTCCGCGCCGAGCAGCGTGGGCGCGCCGGGCGGCGCGACCGGCGGCCGGTTGGCCATCTGCGGCAGCGGCATGGTCGACGCCGGTGCGAGTTGCGGCTGCTGCTGGAGATACACGATCGGCTGGTTCGCGGTCGGCGGGCGGAGCGGCACCGGCGGGGGCAGCGTCTTGGGCCGCGCGCGCGACGGCTGCTCGAGCGCCGGCTCGCGCCGCGACTCGAGCGGGGTCTCGACATCGCCGAAGTCGGTGCGCAGCGGCTTGCCGGCGACGGTCGACAGCTCCTCCTCGTCGAGATCGATCTCGAAGCTCGACGCGCGCGGTGCGCCGTTGGCCTGCTCGAAGCGGAACGTGGTGTTGCCGATCTCGATCGTGTCGCCGTTCGCGAGCATGAACGGCGCGTCCTCGAGGTTGCCGTTGACCAGGGTGCCGTTGCCCGAGCCGCGATCGACGAGCACCCACGCGCCGTTATCCTGGCGCAGGTCGAAGTGCTTGCGCGACACCGCGATGTCGCTGAGCACGAGGTCGTTATCGATCGCGCGGCCGATCGTGTACTGCTTGTCCGATTGGATCTCGAGCATCTGGCCGCTGTCGTTACCGACGGTGACGACCAGACGCGCGAGCGCGGGATCCGGCGGCATCATCGCGACGATCGCGGGATCGGCGTGCTGGTCGTCGACCGTGGACTCCTCGAGCGACTGCGAGCCGGTCGAGGTGACGTTGGTGATCGTGCGCCGCACCGGCTCGGCCGCGTTGCCGAGCGCGCGGAGCTTTTCGGCGACCTCGCCTTGCTCGACCGTGGTCGAGCCCTCCTCCTCCCACTGAGACTCGATCGTCGTGCGTTCGTCCTCTTCCGAAAAGGGCTTCGCCTTCGGCACAACGTGTGCGGACACGCGTTGTGGCCCTCCTGGTTGAGGAGCCCGGCCCATCTTGGGAATTGTACGGGGCGTGACGCTATGGATCAATGACACGGGTCTCTGGGTGTCCTACCTTTCCGTTCATGGCCAACCCCACCAAGGTCATCGGAATCGGCGTCAACTACCGGGCGCACGCCGTCGAGATGGGTAAAGGGCTTCCGGAGCAGCCCCTCATGTTCCTCAAGCCGCCGTCGGCGATCATCGCGAATGGCGACGCGATCGAGCGCCCGGCCGGCTACGAGCGGGTCGACTTCGAGGGCGAGCTCGGCGTCGTGATCGGCCAGCGCGCGCGCCGCGTGGCGAAGCAGCGGGCGCTGTCGGTCGTCGCCGGCTTCGTGTGCGTCAACGACGTGACCGTGCGCGATCTGCAGAAGAAGGACGGCCAGTGGGCGCGCGCGAAGGGCTTCGACACGTTCTGCCCGATCGGCCCGCGCGTCGTGCCCGGGCTCGATCCCTCGAACCTGCGCCTGGTGACGCGGGTCAACGGCATCGTGCGCCAGGACTCGTCGACCTCGGATCTGATCTTCGACGTGCCGACCCTGATCGCGTTCTGCAGCGAGCACATGACGCTCGAGCCGGGCGACGTGATCTCGACCGGCACGCCGTCGGGCGTCGGCAACCTGGACCCGGGAGATGTCGTCGAGGTCGAGATCGAGGGCATCGGCATCCTGCGCAATCCGGTGGTCGCGCGGCCGTGATCGAGCTGCCCGCCGACGCGCTCGTGATCGGGCTCGGCGGCAACGTCGGCGGCGAGCCGGCGGTGATCGAGCGCTTCCGCCGCGCGCGGGACGCGCTGGCAGCGCTCGGCGAGGTGCGCGCCGCGCCGCTGTATCGCACCGCCGCGATCGGCCCGGTGCAGCCCGCGTTCGTCAACTCGGCGCTGCGCGTGCGCTGCGGCGATGCCACGCCGGGCGAGCTGATCGCGACCGTGCTCGAGCTCGAGCGCCTGCTCGGCCGCGATCGCCGCGGCGAGGTGCGCAACGGGCCGCGCGCGATCGATCTCGACGTGCTGCTGTGGGGCCTGCGCGCGATCCGCACGCCCGAGCTCGAGATTCCGCACCCTCGCATGCTCGAGCGCCGGTTCGCGCTCGAGCCGGTGGTCGCGCTGTTCGGCGAGGACCTCGCGATCCCGGGCAGCGCGCTGACCGCCGGCGCGGCGCTGCGCCGGGTCGCCGCGCAAGCGTGCGCGCCGCTCGCCGCTACGTGGTGAACCAGCGCCGCACCTGCTCGAGCGTCGACGTGCGCGGCAGGTCGGACGGCAGCGTCGCGAAGAACGTGCGGCCGTAGCCGCGCGTCACGATCCGGCTGTCGAGGATCGCGACGATGCCGCGGTCGTCGCGCCGGCGGATCAACCGGCCGAAGCCCTGCTTGAGCGCGAGCGCGGCCGCGGGCAGCTGCAGGGTCGCGAACGGATCGCGCCCGGCCTCGGCGGCGGCCTGCATGCGCGCGGCGAGCAGCGGGTCGGTGTGGGGCTGGAACGGCAGGCGATCGATCACGACCAGGCTGAGCGCGTCGCCCGGGACGTCGACCCCTTCCCAGAACGAGCCGGTGCCGAGCAGGATCGCGCCGGGGGTCGCGCGGAAGCGCTCGATCAGCGTCTGCCGCGGCGCCTCGCCCTGCACGAGCCGGGGATACGGCGCGCCGGCCAGCCGGGTCGCGGCGTCGCGCAGCGCGCGGTGCGAGGTGAACAGCAGGAACGCGCGGCCGGCGGTGATCGCGAGCAGCTCGAGCGTGCGCTCGGCGGCCGCGGCGGAGAACGCGTCGTCGGCCGGCGCGGGCAGATCGCGCGGCACGTAGAGCAGCGCCTGGCGCGCGTAGTCGAACGGCGACGGCACGAGCAGCTCGTCGCACTCGTCGAGGCCGAGCCGGGCGCGGACGTACGAGAACTCGCTCGACGTGGCGAGCGTCGCGGACGTGAACACCGCGGTCGGCCCGGCCGCGATCACGTGGCGGCGCATCAGCGCGGCGATGTCGATCGGCGCGGCCGAAAGCTCGGTGCCCGACCCGCGCGCCTCGCCCCAGTAGACGTGGCTGGCCTGGCGCTGCTCGGCGATCAGCGCGAGGGCGTCGCGCATCGCGCGCGCGCGCCGGGCCAGGCCGGTGAGGCTCGCGCGCGCGCCGGCGTCGTCCTCCGGCTCGCCGTCCGGCGGCGGCTCGGCCTCGCTCTCGGCGACGCGCGCGAGCTCCTCGAGCGCGCTGTCGAGCGCGAACCACGCGGCCTGGCGCTCCGGCGCATCGAACAGCTCGCGCGGCAGCGGCACGCGCGCCTCGGCGCCGACCAGCGCGGTCCGCACGCGGGCGAACAGCGCGAGGCCCCGGCGCTCGACGTCCTCGATCACGCCCAGCGCCGAGCGCCCGGTCCACAGCGGCATGCGGGCGAGCGCGAGATGCGCGTCGCGCACCAGCATGCCGAGCCCGCGGGTCGACACGCGCGCGCCGAAGTGATCGGTCGCGACGTCCTCGAGCTGGTGCGCCTCGTCGAAGATCACCGCATCGTGATCGGGCAGGACGCGCGCGCCCGGGCTCGCGGCGCGCAGCGCGCGATCGGCGAGGTAGAGGTGGTGGTTGACCAGGATCAGGTCGGCCTGCTCGGCGAGCCGCCGCGCCTGCGTGATGAAGCAGCGCTCGAAGTACGGGCAGCGCGGGCCGATCCGCGCGTCCGGCGTGGTCGTGACCTCGCTCCACACCGGCGCCGCCTCGGGCAGCCACTCGACCTCGGCACGATCGCCGGTCTCGCTGTGCTCGCTCCATTCCACCAGCTCACCGACGTCCTCGCCGCGCGCCGCGGCCTCGGCGAGCCGGCGCCGGCACACGTAGTTCGCGACGCCCTTGAGCACCACCGCGGCGAACGGCCGCGCGAGGATCGTGCGGAGCAGCGGCAGGTCGTGGCGCGCGATCTGGTCCTGCAGCGTGCGCGTGCCGGTCGACACCACGACGCGCTTGCCCGACTGCAGCGCCGGCACGAGGTAGGCGAGCGTCTTGCCCGTGCCGGTGCCGGCCTCGACGATCAGCGGCCGCGCGTCGGCGAGCGCGCGCGCCACCGCCACCGACATCGCGCGCTGCTCGGCGCGATCTTCGTAGTACGGGATCGCGCGCTCGAGCCCGCCGCCCGGGCTCAGCAGGTCGATCATGTGCGCGACGCCTTCTCGACGTGACCGCTCGTGCCGGCGCGGCGCGCCAGCTCGGCATAGATCTTCGCGATCGGGATCCCGCGCGCGGTGAGGCCGACCATGACGTGGAACAGCAGATCCGCGGTCTCGTGGATCACCTTGGCGTCGTCACCGTCGGGCAGCTCGGCGGCCAGCTCGGCGCTCTCCTCGGCGATCTTCGCGAGGATCGCGGGCATGCCGGCGTCGAGCAGCGACCTGGTGTAGCTGCGCTCGGCGGTCGCGCCGTCGCGGCGCGCCGCGAGGGTCGCGTCGAGCTCGTCGAGGATCGCCGCCGCGGGCTCGCGATCCTGGTAGAAGCAGCTGGTCGCGCCGGTGTGGCACGCGGGGCCGGCCGGCCGGACGCGCGCGAGCAGGGTGTCGCCGTCGCAGTCGATCCGCAGCTCGACCAGCGCGAGCGTGTGGCCGGAGGTCTCGCCCTTCTTCCACAGCCGCTCGCGCGAGCGCGACCAGAAGTGCACGACGCCGGTCGTGCGGGTCAGCTCCAGCGCCTCGGCGTTCATCCACGCCATCATCAGCACGGCACCGCTGGTCGCATCCTGGACGATGCACGGGACCAGGCCGCGATCGTCGAAGCTCGGCTCGAGCACGCCTAACGTTCGCCATGCGCGAGCGCCGTGTCAACGTTCCCACGCGAGCGTCACGACGCCGCCCACCGCGGTCGGGCCGATCACGGAGACGTCGGCCTCGATCTCCGGCCGCAGGTGGAGCGCGCCGAGCCGGATGTCGAAGCCGAGGTGCGGCGACAGCACCGGCCAGCCACCGAGCGCGCCCAGGTCGCCGCCGAGCGTGACGGCGAACGCGTCGGTGCCGAGCCGGTCCTCGAGCCCGGCGCGGCCATAGGCGACGCCGCCGACATCGCCGACCAGGGCATGCAGCCAGAGGTTGCTGGCGCCGAGCGCGTGGCCGAGCTCGATCACCGGGCCGCCGATGCCGATCGATGCGGCGCCGCCTCCCACGCCGATCAGGAAGGTCGGCCGGGGCGCCGCGGCGGGGGCGGCGGCGATCTGCGGCGCGGCGGGGGCGGCGGCGATCTGCGGCGCGGCGGGATCCGCGCCGTCGGGCGCGGCGGTCGCGACCGTGACCGCGGGGTCGGCGTGGGCGATACCGGCGAGTAACAGGACGATGACGACGAGCGAGCTGCGCATGGCTCGCGATTCAGCAAGGCGTGGACCACCTCGCGACCAGCCGCGATCTCGGGCGCTTGTCGTGGTGGAGGTGTCAGCGCAGCGTCCGCGACTCGTCACGTTCGAACGGCGATGCCACGGGCCGCGAGGAAGGCCTTGGCCTCGCCGATCGTGTGGCGGCCGAAATGGAAGATCGACGCGGCGAGCACGGCATCGGCGCCGGCCTCGAGGCC
>Ga0335081_10015863_pt1 | contig 12192 bp, 12 predicted proteins | sample Lox_Sample_35_FD_206713 | JGI IMG/M metagenome (GOLD analysis project Ga0335081, IMG submission 206713) | Soil microbial communities from Loxahatchee National Wildlife Refuge, Florida, United States - Lox_Sample_3.5 | ecosystem: Environmental > Terrestrial > Soil > Wetlands | place: USA... | reverse complement strand
AGAAGAATACATTTGTTTTCCGCGATTTATTTTATGAGGATTAGGAGGTTGTTTACGACGGCGAGGGCTAGAAAGGCTGTGATTCCCACGTAGGATACTGTGAGGGCTTTGATTGAGTAAAGGAGGGCTTTGCCGTTTTTGTTGGGTATATGAGTTAAGATTCGTCTAGCGATGACGTAGGTTAACGCTATGAATATGGTTGTTGCGATTTTGACTACTAAAAAGGCGCCAACGTTGCTGTCAACTATGACTGCCATAGCGGGGTTCAGTTCTTTGGCGCCGCTGTAAACCACGCCGATCACGGTGGTTATGCAGTCCAGTGTTCCCATTGCAACGATGAGCAGACTCAAGACTAACTCTCTTCTTAACATGTCGATGCCTTCTCCTTTCTCTCGACAACACTTTCTTGGCGAGACTGCTTAATAACAAGATTTCCGTTTTCCGATATATTACTAAACAATTCACAAAAGCAAATGCTTGCTTGCGCCGATTTGAAAGCTCCGAGAAGCCGGCGGACAAAACCATGTGCTTACGCTGAACAACATTCCTCTTTCGTGGCCAGGCGACTGCTTTTTGCTGCGCATAACCCTTATATTTGAAGTGTTAAACGTTCTTGTGGAAGGTTTAGGCATGCATAAGAAACTCTTGATTCCCGGGCCAACTGAAGTTAGTCAGGAAATCCTAAACGAGCAGGCGCATCTTCTCATAGGACACAGAAGCGCCGAGTTTTCAGAGCTTTACGGCGGAATAACCGCTAAGATAGCTAAATACTTCGAGCTTACGGCAGACGTCAAACCGACTGTAACCACTTCGTCGGGAACCCTTTGGTTCGACATAGTAGGCAGAAGCATAGTCAAAAAGAAAGCCTTAGCATGCGTAAACGGCGCTTTTGCACAGAGGGCTGCAGAAACCCTGCGCGCATGCGGCAAAGAAACCGATTTCCTAGAGGTTGAATGGGGCAAAGCCATCAAACCCGAGGCTGTGGCGGAAAAGCTGGACAGCGGCCAATACGATACCTTGACGGCTTGCCATAACGAATCTTCAACGGGCGTAAGAAACCCCATAGCTGAAATCGGCAGTCTCGTACGAAAAAAATACCCAAACGTTATCTTTGCGATCGACGCGGTTTCCTCGATGGCAGGCGACAAAACTTTGCCAAGCCAGATCGGCTGCGACATCATTTTCGCGTCAACCCAGAAATGTTTTGCTCTTCCCCCAGGATTGACCGTTGCGTTGGTTAACGACAGGGCGCTTGAGAGAGCAAAGGAAATCCAGAACAGAGGCACTTACACAGATCTGCTTGAAATCTTCGAATTTGAGAAGAAGCATCAGACTCCATTTACCCCCTGTATTCCGTTGCTTTACGCGTTGAATAAACGCATGGATCTGCTGCTTGAGGAAACCTACGATAAGGTTTACATGCGGCACCTGGAAATGGCGATGCATACACGGCAGTGGGCGAAAAAACATTTTGAAATGTTCCCTGAACCAGGCTACGAGTCAATAACGGTCAGCTGCATAAAGAATACATTGAACAAGAACTTCAAGGAGCTAAATCAGAAGCTGGGTGAGAAAGGCTACGTTATATCTAACGGCTACGGGAAACTGGCGGATAAAACCTTCCGAATCGGACATATGGGCGAGTGGAACCTGCAGGGAATAAAAGAAGTCACAAGCTTGATTGATTCCATCTGGGGATTAAAGTGACAGCTAAAACCCACTTCTCAAGGACAAAGACTACATACTAAATTACGTAAAAAGAAATCCGCAGGCTAAAACCTTTGGTTGACATTAAACCCATCAAAGCCATACTATACACCCAGAAAGCCGGAAACCTAGCGGATCTCATAACTCAACCGTACGACAAAATTGACGCCGACATGCAAAAAGAATACTACAAAAAATCTCCTTTTAACTATTGCAGGCTTATTTTGCCTATGGAGGAAAACAAGTACGAAGCGGCTAAGCAGCGGATTGGACAATGGCTAGAAGAAGGCGTGCTAGCTCAAGATGAACAGCAATCGGTTTTCGTTTCTCGTCAAGAATTCGTTTTGGATGGCAGAAAGTATTCACGCATCGGTTTTATCTCTGCAATGCGACTTTACGATTACTCTGAAAACAAAGTGTTCCCGCATGAAGGGACCTACAGCGCACCTAAAGCCGATAGACTAAACATGCTTCGGACGTTACGGAAGAACCTCGAGTCAGTCTTCTTGATCTACTCCGACCCCGAAAGGAAAACAGTGGCTTTCCTTGACGCCACGGCAAAGACCAAACCCATAATCGAAGTTATCGATGATTTACAGGTTAAACATACGATTTGGCGGGTTTCGGACCCTGAAAAAATCAGGCAGCTTCAGCTTGAAATGAGCGACAAAACCGTTGTCATAACCGATGGGCATCACCGTTACGAAAGTGCTTTGGCCTACAGGGACGAAATGCGTAGCAACAGCAGCTGGACGAAGAATTCAGCTTTTAATTTTCACATGTGCTACATGGTTCCTACTCAAGAGGAAGGGCTCATTGTTCTGGCGACGCATCGTCTTCTTAAGGAATTCAAATTGACCGATCAAGTACTACGGGACTTCGAGAGCTTCTTTGATATTTCAAACGTTGACCCCTCTGTTGAAGGTCTTGAAAGTTTTCTGAGAAGCCACACTAAAGAACATGCATTCTGTGTTTACGCCGGTTCAAAGGCTTACGGCTTAACGCTTAAGCACGACAACAAAGTCTATGACTTTGTCGCTTCTCATGTTTCTAGGGAAACAAAAATCTTTGACGTCGTCATCCTTCGTGATATCGTCTTTAAACACATCCTGAAAACGGGCAAGCTAAAAATGAATGAAAACATCCTCTACGTGCGGTGGACACGCGAAGCAGTTGAGAAAGTTTGCCATGGAGAAGCCAGCATCGCGTTCCTTGTTAACCCCATAAGCGCGGAAACCGTTGTGGAGATTGCCCAGCAACATGAGTTGCTGCCAGAAAAAAGCACCGATTTCTATCCTAAGATGGTTTCAGGGCTGACAATGATGGATGTTTCAGCAAACGAGACACTTTAAGCACTTTGTAGCTCTCCTTTTGTAGTCAGTTAAAGGTATCGAGTTATTTGTTACGGCCAAGCGGCTTATGGTACGGGAGGGGGGGGGTCCGTCTCGGTGTGTGTACAAGCCGACCGGTCGGTCAAATGTATATACATTTTGTTGATACACTTTGTTGATACAGGAGAGCAAGGAGGTTTTGGCCAAAGCTTGGATCCTTTTTGTTTGACGCTGAAGTTAACTGATTTTTCAGAATTCAGCAGCCTTCGACAAAGGATCTCACTTGAATTCTTATGGAAACTGTTATAAGCGCTAGCTTAGAAAACAAGTTCTAATTTGTAAAAGGGGAAAGACTGAATGAGTGAAGAAATTGAAAAAGAACTAAACGTAGTACCGTCACCGCCACCCGCAGTGCCGCAAAGTTTAGCGATAAAAAGATACACTGCTGAATTGATTGGCACTATGATTTTAGTGATTATAGGCTGTGGTGTGGCAACTATTGCCAGTGAGGGTTTCTTGGGACCGGCTTACGCTTACGTGGGAATTGCTTTGGCTTTCGGTCTTGCAGTGTTAGCAATGGTTTACGCATTCGGCGGCATTTCAGGTTGTCATATAAACCCTGCAATTTCGATTTCAATGTTGGTCGCAGGGAAATTAAGCATCAAAGATACAGTTTTCTACGTTGTCTTCCAATGCATAGGCGCAATAATCGGTGCAGGCATACTTTACGCGATATTTAGTGGAAGCCCATCATATCACATTGCATCGAACGGTTTAGGTCAGAATGGATACGGCACAGCTTCTTTACTAGGATTTTCTCTAGGCGCAGTGATCGTTGCCGAAATAGTTTTAACATTTATTTTCGTGCTTGTGGTTCACGGTGCGACACATGATCGGGTTCCAAAAGGATTCGCTGGCATAGCTATCGGCTTATCACTAACGATGGTTCACTTGGTCGGAATATTTATTGATGGCACTTCGGTTAACCCGGCAAGAAGCTTGGGTCCAGCGCTTTTCGTGGGCGGTACAGCGCTCAGTCAAGTGTGGGTCTTTTGGGTTGCACCAATAATCGGCGGCATATTGGCTGCGATTGTATGGAAACTCTTTAAGTAACCTAAAAAACCAACTAATCCCTTTTCTTTTTTAACTCAAAACAAGAAAATGATTATTTGACGAATTTTGTGGCATGTCTCTTGAATTTCTTCTTGCAGGTTAAACTGCAGAAATAGAAGGTTTCCCCTTCATAAGTAATCTTGAATTTGGCTGTATTATCATCTAGAACCATGCCGCAAACAGGGTCTCTAAACATTACTTCTTTTTAAGCCTCAATCAAGATTCTACTTTCTGCCTATTATGGTTAGTGGTAATGTTTCCACAAAAAATTATCCCAGTATTTGTGTTAAGTAGCCATCCAATACTTGGGTAAATGCATTTGGGGGAGGTTTGGCTGGCTAATCGTCTTCTGAGTCTTCTTTAGCTAATTCAACCGCGATGGTGTCGTCATGACTGACCGCCTTTTTGCGTGTTTCTTTTTTCGCCGGCGGCTCTTGTTCATGTCCTTTCATGAAACCTTCTTCGGCAGCGGTGATGTCATCCTCTTCTAACATGGTTTCTCTTGTTTCGGTGTCGTAGATGTCTTCAGTTTCTTCTTGTTTATCTTCCGAGCTTGGAGGGGGTCCGTCATAGAAGTATGGGGGCGGCTTTCTCGCTTTTGGTTTACTCATTTTTTCGCCTCTAAATTGATTTTGCTTAGGAATCGGTTGACTAAAACAGGGGTTTCATACTACTTTTATGTATGTGATTGAACCCTGACAGTCACATGCATTTAAACTCTAAAAGAGGGGGTGGCAGATGTTTCGTTTTGCGTTTTATTTTGCTAAACGTTTTTATACGCCTAACGTGACTTTGGAGTTATCACATTAACTCATGTATCACAAAGCTCAACGGCTTTTAAAGAAATCATGAAAAATTTGTGATAGGAAAAAAATATATGCAAATTCAATCATTCAAGGACTTACCTTTATCAGAGGAACTCCTTAGTAGCGTAAAAGAACTCGGGTTTGAGAGTCTTTTTCCAATTCAAGCCCAAGCAATAATCCCTTTGCTCGAGGGCAAAGATGTCATTGGGCAAGCACAGACAGGAACAGGCAAAACAGCGGCTTTCGGGCTTCCAATGATTCAACGGCTTGACCGAGATGTTCGGGGTGTTCAAGGCTTAGTTTTAGCGCCAACACGCGAGTTAGCCATGCAAGTGGCTCAAAGTATTGCAAGTTTCGGTAAGTACGCAAGAATCAAGGTTCTGCCTGTTTACGGCGGAGAATCGATAAATAAGCAGATTCATGCTTTGTCAAACGGCGTCCACATCGTTGTCGGTACACCCGGCAGATTGATCGACCTTATGGAAAGGCGTGTTCTGAACCTCTCATCTGTACGCATAGTTGTTCTTGACGAAGCTGATCGAATGCTAGACATGGGATTCATCGAAGACATAAAATACATTCTTTCAAAGACACCGCACGACAGGCAAACAAGCCTTTTCTCAGCAACAATTGACGAATCAGTCATGAGAGTATGCGATCGTTACATGAAAAACCCGCAGAAAATCCTTGTTAGCAAAGACGAAATCGCCTTGACACAAATGAAACAGTACTATGCACTTGTAGCTCAACACGATAAATTCGAAGCACTCTTAAAAATAATGCATGAAGACCAAGTGGATAGAGCCATAATTTTCTGTCGAACACGCCGAGACACGAGCAGATTAGCAGATCAACTTTACCGCAAAGGCTACCGAACACAAGCATTACACGCCGGCTTCACGCAAGCGCAAAGAGACCGAGCAATAAGCGACTTCAAAGCTGGTAGACTAAACTTGCTTGTAGCAACAGACGTCGCGGCAAGAGGCTTAGACATTGAAGGCATAACACACATAATCAACTATGACGTTCCAATGGACGCACCAGTTTACTTCCACCGCATAGGAAGAACAGCACGCAAAGGCGAAGAAGGCACAGCCATAACGCTCGTAAGCTACGGCGAAATGTCAGACTTCAACAACATCAAAGCTTTGACCAAAACAAAAATCGAGCAAATCGGGTCAGCAAAATCCCAAAGCAACGATTCGCCGATCCAAAGCTTCTTTTAAAAGAAAAACCGCGGAAAACCGCAGTTAACCCCGGCTTTGGCCATTAGGCCCCCACTTTCTTTTCACTTGAATGACTAATAATATCCGCGACGTCGTTTTAGAAAATCAAAATTACAATAACTAGTTATTAATCCATTTGGAAAAAGAAATAATCAATTATTTTATAAAAAAATACGGTTTCGATTTTATGGTGTCTTGCTATTGATATTCTCTAGCTTTGTAATCTTTCCGTTTTTCCCTAGACGCAATTGCCTTTCACCCTTAAAGCTGGCGACGTGTGCATTCGCGACTTCTATGCTTTCCCCAGTTGATACCGCATCGACTTGCTGGTCCCAAAGGCAAAGCAAGATTTTTCCCGTTTCATCCCCAATCGTGGCGTTTGAAACAAGCGCGTTATCCCTAAACTGAGTGTGAACTTTAGATGGCTTTGCAGTCTCCAAAACTTCTGCAACAACGTTCACCTTTTTCATGCCTACACGCAAATCCTCGATTTTGACGTGAGCTGGAGTTGGGGTCTGCCTTGCAATTTCCTTTCGAACTTTGCTAGTTTCCATCCAATTATCGAACGAAACATCCGCTTTTGAAAGGGTTTCTTCTGGAACACGGAATTGAGCAACAACGTTACCTTCTTTTTTAATAAGGAAAATAGCTTGGTCGTTCACGCTTCCTCGATATTCAATCGTTAAATCTTCTACTGCTGATTTTCCTTGTTCTTTAGAGTTAACCAAGGCTTGGAACAGCTCAGTTGGATAGACGCTATGTTGCGCCGCAATGAAAGCAAGCTGGTCTTCCAGCGTAGGCTTTTTTGATTTCAATTTTTTTACTTCCCCGTAATTCAGCGAATTAACTCCAAAAAAGCAAATGTTTAACTTTAAAATTTACTTTTTCTCGATTAATTCAGACATTAATATTTAGTATTACGCAAGGTATATAGGCATAACTATAGAAAAAAACAATTTTTCTTGGGCAATCAGCGCTAAATGCAAGCTTTCCGAACTCTTACCTTTACAAAAAGGAAAAAGACTAGATCCGCAATACTTTATTTGGAAGCAGATTGGTTCGGTCTTAATTGCTTTTGGTGCAATGTATGACAGAAGAACTCAAAGGGCTAACTAAAGTTGACCTTAAAAACTTGGATAAAATTCTCTATCCGGACGTTAAGGTTACCAAAGGGCAGTTCATTGAATACTACATCAGAATGGCGCCGAAGATGCTTCCAATAATGAAGGATAGACCTTTGGTTTTGACCAGATATCCAGACGGCGTAAAAGGTGAAAAACTCGGTTTTTTCGAGAAAAACGCTCCGATGGGAACGCCGGAATGGGTAAAAACGAAAACCATCTACTCTTCAGCTTCAAAACGGGACGTTCACTACATTGTTTGCAACGATTTAGATACTCTCATCTGGCTTGCAAATCTGGCAACGCTCGAAATACACATGCCCTTTTCAACCATTGATGATTTGGATAAACCTGATTTTCTGTTTTTTGACATTGACCCGGAGCCTCCGGCAACACTTAGCGATGCAGCGGAGGTTTCGCTTCAGCTTAAGGACAAACTTGTCGGCTTAGGGCTTACGCCGTTCATCAAGACGTCAGGTAAAAAAGGCTTCCACGTAGTCATCCCCATTGTTCCCGAACATGACTTTAAAGAAACAAGGGCTTTTGTGCATGAAGTAGGAATAGACTTGGCTAAAGGAAATGAACTTGTCGTGTCCGAATTCAAAGATACAAAGAAACCCGGCAAAGTCTTCGCCGATTACCTGCAGAACTCACCTATGCGCACTATGGTGGTTCCCTATAGTTTGCGTCCGACGCCTGAAGCCACGGTTTCGGCACCGTTGGAGTGGAGTGAGGTTAAGAAAGGCATAAACCCTTCGGATTTCAATATTTTTAATGAAGTTAAACGAAAAGAGGATCCGTGGAAAATCATTTTTGAAAAAAGATGTAAACTGGAGATTTAGTCATGGCACAAGAAGATTCAGAAAAAGAAGAAGTGGAAAATGTTGAACCAGAAACTGGTAAAGTCAGTGCTGCCATTCCGCGGCGATCAATCTGGTCAGGAAGCATCACCATCGGTTTGGTTAATGTCCCGGTCAATTTGTTTTCAATGATTTATGACAAGGGCATAGCGTTTCATTTTCTACATAAAATCGACGGACAACCTTTAAAGTATGTAAAGATGTGCACTAAAGACGACAAGATAGTGCCTTGGAACGAGGTCACCCGAGGTTACGAAGTCTCCAAAAACGAATATATAACCCTGGAAAAAAGCGAGCTTGACGCTGTGAAACCTGAATCAGACAACAGGATTCGAATTAGCAAATTCGTCGATTACTTTTCGGTTGACCCAATATACTTTGACAAAACGTACGCGTTGATGCCGAAGAAAAGCAAGGAAGCCTACACCCTGCTTTTACGGGCGTTGGAAAAGAAAAACAAAGCAGGCGCCGGAAGAATAACACTCCGAACAAAGGAGTATCCAGCCCTGTTGCATGCATATAAGGGCACATTAGTGTTAACTATCCTTCGTTATGCATACGATGTGGTGAATCCCCAGGATTTCGAGGACATCCAAAGCTTGAAAGAGCCCGAAAAAACCGAGTTAGAAATGGCAATCAAAATCGTCGGAGACCTTGCCGGAGACTTTGACATAGCAGAATTTGAAGACACCTACCTGAAAAGAGTTCAAGAACTCATTTCGCAAAAGGTCAAAGGCGAAAAAATCCACATCGAGAAACCCCGTGAAGTTGAAGCAAAAAGTCTCATGGTTGCCCTACGTGAAACTCTCAAGCAGTTGGAACAGAAATGAGCCGCCGGGTCTACAGCCCTATGCTTGCCAAGGTTGCGGAAAAAGCTTTCACGGATAAAGATTGGATTTTCGAAGTCAAATGGGACGGCTTCCGAGCAATCAGCTACGTAGGCCAAACACTGAGCGTGAAAAGCCGCAACGGCAAGGAACTGAAATATAACTTTCCCGAATTGGCCGAACTGCCTTCTCTAGCCAAGAATCTAGTCGTGGATGGCGAAATAGTAGTCATGAACCAGGGAAAACCCGACTTTCAAGCTCTGCTGGAACGCGGTCAAGCGGTTTCGGCCCGAGAAATTGAAAGGCGAACAGAGCAAGCTCCTGCCACGTATATTGTCTTCGACGTTTTAGAAAAAGACGAACAACCTCTCACAAAATTGCCATTAATGGAGCGCAAAAAAATCCTCAAAGATTCCTTAACAGAGGGAAAAAACGTTTTGCTTTCCGACTTTATAGAAGAAAAAGGCGAAGCTTACTTTCGATTGGTTGTAGATAAAGGCTTAGAAGGGGTAATGGCGAAGAGAAAAGATAGCTTGTATGAGGAAGGCTTGCGAACTGGAAGCTGGCTAAAAATCAAAGAGTTAAAAACCTGTGATTGCGTGGTTTTTGGTTACCGAAGAGGCGAAAAATCGAGGGGGAGTACCTTCGGGTCCTTGGTTCTGGGTCTTTACAACGGGGAAGGAACCCCAGTTTACGTAGGTAACGTTGGGACAGGCTTCACTGAACATATGCTTGACCTGTTAATGGGTAAGTTTGGGAAGCTCAAAACGGTTTTCGAGCTTCCATTCGTTGTTGAAGAGCAGGAAAGGGTGACTTGGCTTGAGCCTAAACTGGTCTGCGAAGTCATGTATCAGTGTGTAACAAGGGAAGGAAGGTTAAGAATGCCGCGTTTCAAAAGCTTAAGAGACGACAAATCTCCCAAGGAATGCTCAGTGGACCAAATAGCCGAAAACAAAGAAAACTGCGCTGGCTTTGACGAGAAACTTTCAGAGTACGCTTCAAAACGCCATTTTGAAGAAACCCCCGAACCGAAAGGCGAAGAAAAGAGAGGTGGCGAACTAATCTATGTAATACAGGAGCATCATGCTAGAAGACTTCACTATGACCTGAGGCTCGAAAGCGGCGGGGTTCTGAAAAGCTGGGCTGTACCCAAAGGCATCCCTCAGAAAAGCGGCGAACGTCGCCTGGCAGTGCAGACTGAAGACCACCCGTACGAATATGCCAGCTTCGAAGGCACAATTCCCAAAGGACAATACGGGGCGGGAACAGTTAAAATCTGGGATAAAGGCCATTTTGAACCTAAACTTTGGGAAAAAGATAAAATCGAGGTCACACTTAACGGCCAAACCCTTAAGGGGCGCTACATACTGGTGCGGCTAAAAACAGCCAAAGAAGACAACGCTTGGCTACTTCTCAAAGGAAAAGACTGACATGCAAAACCTACATTTGGGTACTATCGGCTGGAGTTACAACTTCTGGAAAGGCAACTTCTACCCCCAGAAAACCCACTCAAAAGACTTCTTAGCCTACTACACAACACGATTTGACACGGTGGAGGTCGACAGCACATTTTACCGAATCCCCACTCAGCAAGCCGTAACTAGCTGGAAAAGCCAAACTCCCTTGAACTTCAAGTTCTCACTAAAATTCCCAAGTGTCATCACCCACATCAAAATGCTCAGAGACTGCGAGAGAGAAACAAACTTCTTCTTGGAAAGAACAAAACTCCTCAGCGAAAAACTCGGGCCTATGCTTCTTCAGTTCCCACCAAACTTTGGCGTAGATCGATTATCTGACTTAGATGTCTTCCTAAAGAAACTTCCAAAAACGAACCATTATGTCGTTGAGATAAGAAACAAAAGTTGGCTCAACCCCGATTTTTACTCTCTCCTAAGAGCTAACAACGCTGCCTTAGCTTGGGTAGACAGTCCCAACATGCCTCTAACAATGGAGGTGACCTCAGATTTCCTGTATATGCGGTTGGAAGGCGACAGGAAGAAAGTAAACGGCACCTTAGGCAAAATAGAATCCGACACCAAAGCCAGCCTGCAGGCATGGGCGGAAAGGCTGAAGCCGTTTGTCGCCGGAAAAATAGAGGTCTTTGGCTATTTTGGGAAATATTTCTCAGGTTTTCCACCTTCCGACGTCGATTTTCTTTCAAAACTCCTATCGCAATCCTCCAAACGCTAATTCATAGGCGAAAAAGAAAAGAGCACGTTACCAGATAGGTTTTCAGGGTTGCAAGAAATGTTTTTCAAGCAGATTCAGCAGCACAGCGACAACTTCTCCTATATAGTGGCTGATGAAGAGGCAAAAGAGGCAGCAGTTGTGGATTCAAGCTTCAACGCCGGCGAAATCATCAATATTCTAAACTCTGAAAAATTCACGCTCAAGTACGTTATCAACACGCATGGGCACTCCGACCACACTGCCGGAAACGCCGAGTTAACCTCAATGTTTCACGCCAAAATTGTAGCCTACCAGCTGTCAAGAGTCAACTTTGACATTGGGGTCGAAGACGGAGGCGTGCTGTTCGTCGGTGGAATCCCAATAAAAGTTATTTATACGCCTGGTCACACAGCGGACAGCATCTGTCTGCTTGTAGATGGCAAAAAGCTTTTGACAGGTGACACTTTGTTCGTCGGCGAATGTGGAAGAACCGACTTTGCAGGCGGTAGCTCCAAAAGCATGTACAACAGCCTCTTCAGCAAGCTCATGAAACTGCCTGACACTGTGGAAGTCTATCCGGGGCATGATTACGGTTCATCGGCTTTCTCAACGATCGGCGAAGAAAGAAAATCCAACTATACGTTACAGCCAAGAAGTCTGAAAGACTTTATTGAGTTCATGGCTGAACCTTAGCGATAAAATGGCGAATTCCGGCGAATTTTGTGTTTGTGTTTTAGAATGCTTTTCTGGTTTGGGGCTTGATTCATTTGCAACAATCATCCCAAAACATCCCAAAAGATCTTAAAACATCTCAAAACATCTCAAAACATCTCGAAACATCTTAAAACGTCGCTGGAGAGCGATGGAAGAAACTTCTAGAAGTGGGCACGTGTTGTGATTTGCGTTTTTTTTGGTGGAATTTTTTTTCCTTTTTGGTTTGGGTTGCTTTTTGTTGGAGAAGCTTGAAGCGTCTGCAGGTTGATACAATATTTGACAAAATTTGACAATCGGAAAATTAAAGCAAGAACGCCA
>Ga0335081_10015862_pt1 | contig 12192 bp, 14 predicted proteins | sample Lox_Sample_35_FD_206713 | JGI IMG/M metagenome (GOLD analysis project Ga0335081, IMG submission 206713) | Soil microbial communities from Loxahatchee National Wildlife Refuge, Florida, United States - Lox_Sample_3.5 | ecosystem: Environmental > Terrestrial > Soil > Wetlands | place: USA... | reverse complement strand
CCCGCCGCAGCCGGCGTTGCCGGCTTGCCGTGCACGACGCGGGCGCTCGAGTCGGCGCCTTCCTTCAGCGATCTGATATTTGCAGGGATGTCGGCAAGGACCCAATGATAGAAATCGTGCCGCTTGATTGCGGCCGTCATCGTGACACCCTCCTTGTTCATCATCTCGCGATGTTCTGCCGGCGAGTCAGTGTCGAGCAGAATGATGGCGTAGGACTTGGTGCCGCGTGGTCCCTTCGACCACGAAATGCTCGGGCTGACGTTAGGACCTGGGCCGGTATGCCCCTGCGCGGCGGGTACGCAGAACGCATATTTGTTTGGAATTGTGCCGCCATTCTTGAACGAGTCGACGTGGATTCGCAGATTCCGTGCGGCGGCATGCGTGCATGCGAACCCCATGGCCAGACTTGCTGCGAACAGCCCAAGGCCGACGGCCTTCTTTATTGGCATCTTACCCTCCCAGAGCGCCGGCTCTTGCGGCCGGCTGAAGAGAACATCGCCCCACAGCCAACCTTATGCGCCGTCTCGGGGCTCGGCAATGCGATCCTGCCGATGCTTTCGTCGCGTGTTGCGCGCTCCACAACAGGTTGCGACAATGGTTGGAATTGGATGCGGCGGATACGCCAGCGGAGAGGACACCATGAAAGCCTACGAATTGCCCAAGAGCGGTGCCGGCATCGAAGCGCTGGCGCGGGTCGAGCGGCCAGATCCGGGAAAGCCCGGCCATCGCCAAGTGTTGGTCAAAGTGCGCGCCTGCTCGCTCAATTTCCGCGATCTCGGCATCGTCCGCGGCAGCTACCGCATGCCGGTGCGCGAGAAGGTCATTCCGCTGTCGGATGGCGCCGGCGAAGTCGTTGACGTCGGCTCCGGTGTCACCCGCGTGAAGGCCGGCGACCGCGTTGCCGGCAATTTCTTTCAGCGCTGGCCCGGCGGCGACGCGGCGCCTGACACCCATGCCAGCGCGCTCGGCGGCGGCATCGACGGCATGCTTGCCGAATATGCGATGCTGGAAGAGGACGGCGTGGTGAAAATCCCGGCGCACCTGTCGCTCGAGGAAGGCGCGACGTTGCCGTGCGCGGGCGTCACCGTGTGGCACGCCATGATGGAGCATGCCAAGCTGAAGGCCGGCGATACCGTGCTGCTACAAGGCACCGGCGGCGTCTCGATCTTCGGCCTGCAGTTCGCCCGAGCGCTCGGCATTGCCGCCATCATCACGTCGTCGAGCGACGAAAAGCTCGCGCGCGCTAAAAAACTCGGCGCCGCGCACGGCATCAACTACAAGACCACGCCGGATTGGGACAAGGCGGCCATGGAATTCACCGGCGGCCGCGGCGTCGATCACGTGGTCGAAGTCGGCGGCGCGGCGACGCTGACGCGCTCGTTCCATGCCATCCGCGTCGGTGGCAAGATCACGCTGATCGGCGGGCTAAGCGGCGGCGCTAGCGAACTGAATCCTGGCCTCATCTTCTCGCGCCGCGCCAACGTGCAGGGAATTTCTGTCGGATCGACGCAGATGTTCATGGCGATGAACCGCGCCATCGAAGTGAGCGCAATTAAACCGGTGATCGACAAGGTGTTCGACTTCGCTGACGCGCCGGCCGCCTACCACCATATGGCCTCGGGCGCGCATTTCGGCAAAATCGTCATTCGGGTTGGGTGAACGGCGTAACGGACCGTCCGCAAATTCAGAGATGAGCAGATGAGGATAGCTTTCGCGGTCGCAATTCTGAGTTCAGTCTTATTCGGGACGGCAATCGCCCGGGCGACTGAGTGCTACCCATACTGCGACTACGTTCACGATTACGGGCCGTATGATTTCTCATACGTGCGTCCCGGACTTGCCGGCTATCCGGTCTGCGATTGGCGAGGCAACTGCGCTCCGCACATCGTCTATTATTACGCAGGGCACCGCCGGCCCGGCGTGAGAATTATCATCCGGCCGACGAATACAAACAGATAAATCTCTGAAGACGCCGCCGGGCGCGAATTTGGAGGCCATGGCGCCTCTGGCGCGTCGACGGTGCCCCGATCTTGAAATTGAATCTCAGATCGGGGCGTTCGCGTCGCAGCAGTTACCAGCGCCGCCAATAACCGCGGCGCCAGCCCCAATACGGCCCTCCGTAATAACCGCCATAGTAATAAGGCGGCGGGTAGTAGCCAGGCGGCGGAGGGTAATAGCCGGGCGGCGGCGCGACATAGCCCGGAGGCGGTGGACCGGGCGGACCGGCATAACCAGGGGGTGGCCCAGGACGGCGCGCCGGGCCAGGCGCGCCTGGCGCGATGCTGCTCTCGATGATGTAGCCGTTCTGTCCTTCAAAAACGACCTGGCACCAGCCGTTCTTGCATCCGCTCACTTCGACGGACGAACCGGCATGGATAAGCGTGACGACGGTATAAGTGGTCCCTGGGCCGTTGCGCAGGTTGACGTTGGTGTGGGTGACCGCGTGCGCAACAGCGGAAGCCTCCGGCCCTGAATGCGGCGGCGGTCCAGGCGGAGGCGGGGTGGCTGCGCCGGGCGGAGGAGGTGGTGCAGCCTGGCTCGGCGGCGGTGGTGGGTTCGCGGGCGATGCAGCCGGGCCCAGCTGGGCCGGCGCAGGAGGCGGCGGCGTAGCCTGGTTCGGCGGCGGCGTCTGTGCGGCCGCGCCATGAAACGCGATTGTAATAAGAGCGCCCGCGACGATCATCGACAACGTATTGAAATGTCTGAATTTAATCACTGACATGACTCCCTCGACCCGCTCTCAGGAAGCGCCCCTGCGGCAGATTGTAGCGGGATTTGACCGAGCCAAGAAGCCATCGGATGCGACCCGCGCCGGGAGGTTTCGAGGCGAATAAGGCCCTTTGCGGGCGGCCAGACAGGCACGCGGCTTTTGGTACACAGGGCCGTCTTCAGCCGTCGCATTCATTTCCGGGAACGGCGCATTCGACACGTCCTGGTTATTCGGTCAGCACAACGCCGCGCCGGTCAGCGTCACTGCGTTCGCGGCTGCCGGCCGGCCAGTCCCGTCTGTCTGTCAGGATCGCTCTAGGCGGATTTCGGCTTCTCGTCCCGCATCTCGACCGGGCCGCCCGCCTTCTTCCATTCACCGAAGCCGCCTTTGATGTGGGCGACAGGCTTTAGTCCCATCCGATGCGCGGTCTGCGCCGCCAGCGCCGAGCGCCAGCCGCCGGCGCAGAAGAACACGAAGCGCTTGTCCTCGCCGAACACGGGCTTGTGGTACGGACTGTCGGGATCGATCCAGAATTCGAGCATGCCGCGCGGGCAGTGAAACGCGCCGGGCATGCGCCCCTCGCGCTCGAGCTCGCGAATATCGCGCAGGTCGACAAACACCACGTCGCCGCGGCCATGCAGTGCCCGCGCCTCGTCAATCGACAGCGTCTCGATTTCGCGCTCAGCGGCGTCGATCATCGCGCGAAATCCGGTGGTGATGTTTTGCGGCATCGGACAGTCCATTTCTGCGGCAAGGACACTCTGTCACGGATTGATCCACACGTCGATAACGTGCCAAGTGTCTCGTTTTGCGAACACAGCCCCGCATCAGAGGGCCGGAGGAAAAGCATGGAGAATCTCGAGTACCCAGACCTGCACGCCCACATTGCCGCGCTGGAGCGCAAGGGTCTCCTGATCCGGGTGCAACGCCCGATCAACAAGGATACCGAGATGCATCCGCTGGTGCGCTGGCAATTCCGCGGCGGCATTCCGGAAAGCGAGCGCAAGGCCTTTCTGTTCGAGAACGTCACTGACGGCACGGGCCGCCGCTACGACATTCCGGTCGCGGTCGGCATCCTCGCGTCCAACCGCGAGATCTATGGCGTCGGCATCGGCTGCGACGTCGCCAAGATCAAGGAGCAATGGGATCGCGCCGAGCAGCATCCGTTGCCGCCGGTATTCGTCGATAATCCGGCCTGCCAGGACATCGTAGTGCAGGGTGACGAGCTGAATGAACCCGGCAAGGGCGTCGACGCGCTGCCGATTCCGATTTCGACGCCGGGCTTCGACAATGCGCCCTACGCTTCGTGCTCAATGTTCATCACCAAAGACCCGGACACCGGGCTGCAGAACATCGGCAACTACCGCGCCATGGTGAAATCCCGCACGCGGATGGGAATGAACCCGGAAATCGAACTCAATCAGGGCATTCACGAGCACTTTCTCAAATACAAAGCGCGCGGCGAAAAGATGCCGGTGGCGCTGATGCTCGGCGCGCCGCCGGCGATCACGTTTGCGTCGGTGCACAAGCTGCCTAAGCATCTTGACGAGCTTTCGGTCGCGGGCGGGCTCGTCGGCGCACCGATCCGCGTCTGCAAGGCCAAGACCGTTGACCTGATCGTGCCGGCGGAAGCCGAGATCGTCGTCGAGGGCTATATCGACACCGAATGGCTCGAGCCGGAAGGCAGCTTCGGCGAATCTCACGGCTATATGAATCTGAAAGAATACAACGCCTATTTCGACGTCACCGCTATTACGCGCCGCAAGGATGCGGTGCTGGTGTCGATCATCAGCCAGGTGACGCCGAGCGAGTCCTCGCTGATCAAGCGCGTCGCCTACGAGCCCGCGTTCCTGCATCACCTGCGCCATCACCTCAACATCAGCGGTGTCACGCGCGTGTTCATGCATGAGCCGCTGACTAACTTGCGCAAGCTCATCGTCATCCAGCTGAAAGCTGACACGCTCGATGCGGAAATCTGGCGCGCGCTGTACGGCGCCTCGTCGTATTCATCTTCGGTCGGCAAGATGACGATCGCGGTCAACGAGGACATCGATCCGGAAAATCTCGACATGGTGATGTGGGCGATGGCCTACCGGATGCGTCCGCACCAGGACATGCGCATCCTCGACCACAAGGACATGGGGCACGGCCCGCGCGCCGGCGCCGACGACAACCATTACGAGGCCAACGACTCGGCGATGCTGATCAACGCCATGCTCAAGCGGCCGTATCCGCCGATCTCGCTGCCGGCGCGGCAATATATGGAGAAGGCGAAAGACATCTGGCACGAGCTCGGCCTGCCGCCGCTCAAGCCGGAAATGCCGTGGTTCGGTTACTCGCTCGGCCAGTGGCCGGAGGAGTTTCAGATCGAAGCCGACCGCGCCACGCGCAGCGAATATTGGACCACCGGCGAAGTCATCAAACAGCGGCGGCGCAACGACAAGCGGCTGAACGACCCGTATCTGTTGCTTTGATCCCGTCCGAAGGCGTAATCAAGGCACGGCTGCGGTAGTCTTGAACTTCACCGGAATGGTAAGATAGCGCACGCCGTTGGCGTGCGCGGGCGGAAACTTGCCGGCGCGGATGTTCACCTGGATCGACGGCAATAGCAGCCGCGGGGCTGAGAGCGTGGCATCGCGCGCGGTACGCATTGTCACGAAGGCTTCTTCGCTCACGCCATCCTTGACGTGCACATTGCGCTCGCGCTCCTCGCGCACCGTGGTCTCCCACGCATAGCGGTCGCGACCCGGGGCCTTGTAGTCGTGGCACATGAAAAGCCGCGTCTCCGGCGGCAGCGCCAGCACTTTCCTGATCGAGCGGTAGAGTCTGTGAGCGTCGCCGCCGGGAAAATCCGCCCGCGCGGTGCCGTAGTCCGGCATGAACAGCGTGTCGCCGACGAACGCGGCGTCCTCGATCTTGTAGGTGATATCCGCCGGCGTATGGCCGGGCGTGTACATGACCTCGGCGTCGAGTTCGCCGATGTTAAAATGCTCGCCGTCCGCGAACAGATGGTCGAAATCGCTGCCGTCGGTCCTAAGGTCACCCGCATCGAACACCGGGCGGAAAATGCGCTGCACGTCTTTGATGTGATCGCCGATGCCGATCTTAGCGCCGGTCTTGCTCTTGATGTAAGGCGAGCCGGACAAATGGTCGGCGTGCGCATGGGTCTCCAGCGTCCAGACGATCGAATAACCGCCCTGCTCGGCGGCGCGCAACAGCGCTTCGACCGACCGCGTATCGACTTCGCCGGAATTCGGATCGTAGTCGAGCACCGGATCGATCACGGCGGCCTGCTTGGTGGCGGGATCGGCGACGAGATAGCTCACCGTATTGGTCGGCTCGTCGAAGAAGGCGCGAATGACGGGTTGGCGGCACATGGCATTACCTCCTGCCTGGGGGGTCTTGATCAATATATGAGACGATACTAAATTAGCAATAGCTAAATAATGAGTGCGGCCGTGGCGGTACAGGAATTCGAGCCGGACGTGTTGCAGGCGCAGGCGGCGGAAGTCGCGGGCATCTTGCGCGCGCTGGCCAACGAGCGGCGGCTGATGATTCTGTGCAAGCTCGTCGAGTGGGGCGAGGGCAACGTCAGCGCGCTTGCCAAGGCGGTTGGCCTGTCGCAGTCGGCGCTTTCGCAGCACCTCGCGAAGATGCGGGGCGAGGGCCTGGTCGCGTACCGGCGTGAAAGCCAGACGTTGTGGTACCGGATTGCCGACAAAAGAATTGAGCACTTATTCGCGACGCTGCACCAGCTTTACTGTGCAACCGGAAAACGCCGCTAAGGCCGCGGCCAAGAAGGAGAACGTCAATGTCGCTTCCCACCATTTCCCCCGAGCAAGCCAAGCGCCTGTTGGAAGAGGGCGCCGTTCTGGTCGACATCCGCGAGGTGGATGAGCACGCCCGGGAAAAGATCGCAGGCGCTAGCCCGCTGCCGTTGTCGAAACTCGACGAAGCCGACCTCGCCGTACATGAGGGCAAGCCGGTGCTGTTCCATTGCAAAAGCGGCGCGCGTACGCTGGCAAATGCCCCGCGGCTCGCCGACAAGGCCGGCGACGCGTGCGAAGCCTACATCGTCGAGGGTGGGCTCGACGCCTGGAAGAGGGCGGGCCTGCCTGTGGTGACCGATCGCCGGCAGCCGATCGAACTGCAACGGCAAGTTCAGATCGCGGCCGGCAGTCTAGCATTCTTCGGAACCTTGCTCGGTCTTCTGGTTTCGCCCTGGTTCTTCGCCGTCCCACTATTCGTCGGCGGCGGTCTGATGAACGCGGGAATTACCGGCTTCTGCGGCATGGCGCGACTGCTCGTGTACATGCCGTGGAATCGTGCATCATATCGTCCGAAGGCGGCCCACGCCTGACGTAGAAGGCTCGAGGCAGGTTCGCACATGGCGCTGTCGTTGGTTCAGGCCGCGCTCGGCCTCATTTCCGGTTCGCTGGTCGGCTTTTCGCTTGGGCTCGTTGGCGGCGGCGGCTCGATTCTCGCGGTGCCGCTCCTCGTCTATGTCGTCGGCGTGTCCGATCCGCATATGGCGATCGGCACCAGCGCGGTCGCGGTCGCCGCCAACGCGGCTGGCAATCTCTTAAGCCATCACCGTGCCCGCAACGTGGTCTGGCGCTGCGCGCTGATTTTCGCGGCTGCCGGCATTGCCGGCGCATTTCTCGGCTCGACGCTCGGCAAGATGGTGAACGGGCAGAAGCTGCTGGCTGCCTTCGCTGTGCTGATGATGGTCGTCGCCGGCCTGATGCTACGCAAGCGTGGCAGCGCCGGCGCCAAGGTCGAGCATGTCAGCCGCGACATGGCGTTCCGCCTCGTCGCCATCGGATTGGGGGCCGGCGCGCTGTCCGGATTTTTCGGCATCGGCGGCGGCTTTTTGATCGTGCCGGGGCTGATGCTCGCGACCGGCATGCCGATCCTCAATGCGGTCGGCTCTTCACTCGTAGCCGTGACCGCGTTCGGCGCGACGACGGCGGCGAACTACGCGGTGTCCGGATCGGTGGACTGGGCGATCGCCGCACTGTTCATCTGCGGCGGCATCGGCGGTGGCTATGCCGGGAGCCGTGCGGCGCATGCCTTGGCGAGCCGCAAGGGCTACCTGAACATCGTCTTTGCCGTACTGATCTTCGCGGTCGCCGCCTACATGCTGGTGCGCAGTCTTGGCGCCATGGGATTGTAGCGCCCGATCACGGCCGGACGTAGCTCCAGCCCTGTTCTTCCAGCTGCATGATACGCACGGCGCCCGACGGCACGATGCCGGCCTGCGGGATGATCGTGATCTTGTGGCCCTCACGCTTCTGCATGCCCTGCAGCGTGTTGTTGCAAGCGGAGAACACGATCTTTGACGGAAAGGTCGCCTCGGCGCTGGCGATGTGGGCGATGCGATCTTTCACCGGCGATGTGTCGTCGCGCAGCATATTGAGGCCGGGCCCGTAGGCTACGATTTCGACACTCACGTCCTCGTGCTTGTCGCGATAATACTCTATCACGTTTTGGGCATTGTTGAGCGCAAGGTTCATGACCGCGGGATCGTTCTGGTCGACCTGCACGACAACGCGATGCGCCTTGGCAGCTTGCGCATGGGCGGAGGCGACGGCCAGCAGGCCAAAGACGAAAGCCGCGATGACGGAGCGTGCGATTGTAGTCATGGGTTCACCGGTCTGGTTCATGGACGAACAAGCGTGTAGCCTTTTTCGGTCAAAGCAAGGATTTGCGCAACGCCGACGTCGATCTGCTTAGCCTTGGGATTGACCGGCACCTTTTGGCCGGTTTCGCGCTCGATCGTTTCCACCGTGTTCATGCAGATGTCGAACTGCACGCCTTGGGAAATCAGGCTGTCGACGTAGGTGCGTTTCGGACTGTCGGCGCGCAGCAGGGCGATGCCGGGCCCGAAGGCCACGACCTCGATGGCGATTTTGTCCGGGCCGTAGAATTTGAGCAGGTTGTTGGCGACGCTGATGACGAGGTCCTGCTTCTTGGCGTCGTTGTCGGAGAGTTGCAGTGCAAGATGATGCTCGGCAAATGGCTTGTCGGCGGACGTGCCGGCTGTGGCGGGGGCGGCCTTCTGGGCCGAGAGCGGCGCGAAAGCCGCGAGCGTGCAGAGAAGTCCGACAGCAGCGGCGATCGTCCGGTGGCAGCGCTTGACGACGCGGGTCATCGGCTCAGCCTCCCGCGGCATAGCCGGGATTGTTGGCGACGCCATTGATGTTAACGCGATTGGCGCGGCCCAGGGTCACGACTTTCTTGGCGCGAAGATAATCGGCCACGACGTCCGTGACGGGCTTGCCGTTCTGCGGATTGACCGAGGCCCACCCGGCGACCTTGTAGCTCTTGCTGGCTTCCACCGGCGTGCCATCGTTCAATGTCATGTCCGAAATCCGGCGGCTGATGCGTTCGGCCGGCGTACAGGTGTAGTCCATGCCGCCGATCCGCACCATGTCGCCGCCTTGCTGATAGTACGGATCAGGATTGAACAGATTGTCGGCGATGTCTTCCAAAACATCTTTGATCTGGCTGCCCGTCATATCGGTCACATAAGTCTGCGGATAGGTGATCGCGGTTTCGCTCAGCAGGTCCTCCATGACGATCGGCTCTCCGGCGAGCACCGTCGCCCCGAAGCGGAAGCCGGGCGACAGCGCGATCTGCGCGCCGGTGGCCTCGCGCAACGCGTCGCAGATCAGCTGGTCCATCGGGCCGGTGAAATTACCGCGCCGGTAGAGCAGGGCATCCGCGGTCGCAAGCTTCTCGGCGAACTTATCAACATGAGGCGCGCGCAGCCGAAGGATGGCCGCCTGCATGGCACGGTCTGCCGGCAACAGATCGGCGAATACCGGCACGAGCCGGTAGCGCACGTCCTTGACACGTCCCTTGTCGAGATCGAGATCGAGCACGGCGAGAAATTTTCCGCTCGACCCAGCATTCGTCACCAGCGTCTTACCAGACGCGTTCGTGACCACGGTCGGCCGCGGCACCGCGTCGTGGGTATGGCCGCCGAGGATCACATCGATGCCGGTCACCCGGCTCGCGAGCTTGAGATCGACGTCCATGCCGTTATGCGACAGCAACAGCACGGCGTCGACTTTGTCGCGCTGGCGCAGCCCGTCGACGACTTTCTGCAGGTCGGCGTCGCGGATGCCGAACGTCCAGTCCGGCGTGAAACGTTTCGGGTGTGCGATCGGCACATAGGGCATGGCCTGGCCGATGATGCCCACGCGATAGCCGCCGAGCTGTTTGATCGTTGCCGGCTTGAACACGCGGCCGCTCGCGGCATCGAAGGCCGGAGCATTGTTGAATGCGGCGTCATCGGTGAGAAAAACATTCTGCGCCAGAAACTCGCCTTTGAAGATTTTCAAATTCTGCCGCAGGATTTTTTCGCCGTAGGTGAACTCCCAATGCCCGGTCATCGCCTCGATGCCGAGCAGGTTCGCCACCTCCACCATGGCGGCCCCATTGGTTGCATTGGCAAGCCCGCTGCCCTGCCAGAGATCGCCGCCGTCGAGCAGCACGGCACGGCCGTTGCCGGCTTCGGCACGGAGCCGGTCGATCAGCGTCTTCAGATGCGCAAACCCGCCCATGCGGCCGAAGCGGTGCGCCGCGTTCTGATAATCAAGAAATGTAAAGGCATAGGCTTCGCGATCGCCGGCCTTGATACCGAAATGATCGAGAAACGCGCGGCCCACCAGATGCGGCGGTTGGCCGGTCATCGAGCCGACGCCGACGTTGACGCTCGGCTCGCGGAAATAGACCGGCAGAAGCTGCGCATGCGTGTCGGTCATGTGCAGCACACGCGCATTCCCGAAGCGGCCGATGTCGTAGGGATCGTCGGCGGCGGCGCGGCTAAGACGGGGGGCGATGCCTGACAGCGCCGCAGCCGTGAATGTCTTCAAGACGTCGCGGCGGCGCATCGGCAGCAGCTCTCCGGGCGGCAGATCAGTGGATGACGGCTTGTTGCCAGGCCGCCGCCTGTTCCTTGGCCTGTGCGATCGAGGCGTTGGCAAGCGCTTCGGCCTGCTGCGCATCCTTGACCGCCTCGTCGAATTTGCCGGCGGCAGCCGCGGCTCGTGCTGCCTTGAGCGCGTCCGCAGTCGTGGTCCACTGGTTCTTCAGCGCGGCGGCGGCCTTGTTGGCGGCCTCGGTCTTGGCGAAGGCCGTCTTGAAGTCGTCGGCGGTGGCGGCGAACGCTGCCGTCGCCGATGCCGCAAGCAGGGCGGCAGCCGCCAGCCGGATCACGGCAAATCTGCACATGCGATTGTTCCCTCTCACGGCCGTGCGCCGGGCCCGGAGATCGGCAGCCCGTTGCTCATGTAAGAAAGGTAGTATTCGACGTCGCGGTATTGCTCGTCCTCGGGCTTGAGCGGCACCGCGCGTACCTGGCTGTTGCACGATGTCAGGCGCCGGCTGGTCGTGCCCATGCCGCCCCATTCCGAACGGTAGATCGGCAGCGCCGCGACCAGTCCGAGCGCGGGCGCGAGTACCTCGGTGCGAATGTGCTCGCCGGCGCTCTGCACGTGACAGCTCGCGCAAGAAAAGTTGAGCTGTCCGCGCCGGGTATAGAAATATTCTTCGCCCTTCTGGTACGCGGCCAGCGCGCGTGGGTCGTCCGGGATCTTGATGTCGAACGGTTTGCCGCGTGACGTGTAGGCCATGTAGGCGGTGAGCGCAGCCATGTCGTCCTTGGTGTAGTCGAGTGGCGGCTGGCCGTTCCGCTGCCGGCACTGATTGAGTGCCACGTCGAGCGTGATGACTTCGCCGGATTTAGCATCGAAATAGGGATAATTCTGGCGAATGCCGATGCCCTTGTTGGGGAAGCAGTCGGCGTAGGTCTTGCCGTTCGGAAACGGCGTCTCGAACATCTGCTTGCCCTTGTCGAGCGCGAACTGATAGGGCGGGAACGCATCGATCTCGATCCACTGCTTGCGCAGACCGGCATCCATCGAATAGGGACCGTTGACGAAATCGTTCAGCGGCACATTCGGGAAGCGCTTGGTGAAATACGCGCGGAACGCCTTGAAATCCGCTTGCGGATCGACCGTGCCGGCGGCGCGCGCCGCCTGAGCACCCAGCGCGGCCGCCGCAACGGCGATGAGCATTGCGCTCCAGATCGCAGTTTTCCTAAGTTTTGCTGTCATGGCGAAGCCTTACTGAATCTTCCCGGCAAGCGAATCGCTCTGGCCCTTGTTGTCGACCCAGCTGATGTTCAGGTCGTCCCCCTTCCTGCCGCCCTTGAAGCTGAATTTGATGTAGGGGTCCTTCGACACGGCGGGGCCCCAGTAGGCGGTGAAGACCGTCTTGCCGGCGTGCTGGAATTCGATCACTTCGATGTAGTGCGGCGGGATCAGATCGCCTTTGGCGTCCTTGATGAAGCCGGAATCCATCGGGTGCTGAACCAGCGCCTGCACTTCGGTGTTGTCGCCGCTGGCAACTGCGCGAACGCGAATTGTCGATGCCATTTTGGGATGACCTTCTAGGTGTTCGCTGGATCAGCC
>Ga0335081_10015861_pt1 | contig 12192 bp, 13 predicted proteins | sample Lox_Sample_35_FD_206713 | JGI IMG/M metagenome (GOLD analysis project Ga0335081, IMG submission 206713) | Soil microbial communities from Loxahatchee National Wildlife Refuge, Florida, United States - Lox_Sample_3.5 | ecosystem: Environmental > Terrestrial > Soil > Wetlands | place: USA... | reverse complement strand
CTTCCCGTGACGCAAATGGAAGAAAGCGGACATCGCGCTGCTTGGTGCAATCCGTCGCTAATGACCCGTCAGAGACATGAGCGGCTCAAAATTGCTGCTGTGCAACGCTCCTCTCCATAACGGCGGAAAAGTAGTTCTCGTTGAGGCCAATTTCTTCTGCGAGATAGTGCCTGATCGCCATATTCGACTTGAGAAAATTCAAACATGAAGCGACCGATAGCGCGGTAGGTCTTTTCAGCAGCCTGTTCTTCTTGCTCGCCCATGTCGGCTACTCACAGCACAATGGACCACAAGAACACCGAAACTAAAAAAATAAGGTTGGCGAATATGCCGTACCGCGGGGGGTGTGTCAGGAGATAAAAAGCAACGCCATACACGCACATCACGACCACGCCGCTGTAAATCCAAAAACTGCACCAGAAGTCGAACGGCGCCTGATCGGCAGCCGCAGCATCCAGGCTAGCAATGTACCGCCGATGCAAAGTGAAAGCATAAGCCAGAAAAGCCCCAAGACGAGGCCGCCAAACGTCAGCTCTACAAGCCGCGTTTGGAAAAGCTCTGTCGGCCAAGCAGCCCGGACCATAATCCATATCAGCAAAAGGATAATGGCCGTCCGGAATGATATGGCAATGTTCTTAGTACCAACTGACGGATCGCCTTCCGGCGATGCCACGTCGCTCATGATTCATCCTCAGCGTGGCTTCGTTAGCTGCTCAAATCCTAAATCTCTCTCGAAACGCTTGGCAAGCTGCGGGAAGATATCCGCCAGTGCGATTTCTGCTTTTGCCTGCTGATCGCGAAGCTCCATCCGCTCCGGCCGATCTTCCGAGTAGCCAGTAACGGCTTGAGCCGCCACCAGCACGCCGTAGACGCGCTTCTCGATTTCTTCGCAGAACGCCCGCGTCTCAGGTGAGAAGAAGAATCGGGCCTCATCAACCTTCAGACGTAGCTCCTTGATTTTTGGGTCCGCAACATTCACTGGCGACTGAGCGAAGATCGTCTCAATGAGCGTCTTCGCCGCCATGTAAATCTCATATCGCTTCTGAAACAGGTCATGCTTCAGCTTGTCGTACGCGATATCGAGGTTCGCTTGGGCGATGTCCTTCTGCGCTTCGGCTGTCTTCACTTGAACGCGGGCAATGCGCGTCTGGTCAATGCCGAACCCGATCGTCACTCCCGCAGCCGTAAAGGACGCAATCACCGTCGCTATTGGCCCGGCGAACTTCTCAAGAAATTCGAGCCAGCTCATGGCATCTCGCTATCCATCGTCAGCCGCTTCACCCGGTATTCAGATGGTATGACGACCCGACTTCTGCTGCACCTGCTCACGGCAGGTATTGGCACGTAACCGACTTCCAATGATGTCGGCTATCCTGACGCTATCGTCGGCTATCCTGACGCTATCAGGGCAACAGCGGATATCGGCCAATCTGGCCGAAAATGATGCTTCTGACCCATCTTGATGCGTTGGGCGGAATGCGTTGGGCGGAAGTCAGCGACCTGCCGTCCCCCATCGGAACGTGTTCACCGCCTGCCAGAAGACTCGATCGTTCTCCGCCAGCCTACTATTCGGGGTGACGAGCACAATCGTCAGTACTTGCACGCTGACCTTGCCGGGGGGCCAGCACGCGATATAGCGGTTAGTGACCGCCCCCGATTGACTGCTTTCTGCAAACCAGCACGTCTGACCGGCAACGGTATATTCTCTTTGCTGCACAATTTTCTCGTCGGGCTGTAAAAAGAAGTGCACGACCTCTGCGAGCGTTTGAAAGCGCCGATCCTTTAGCTCCATGAGCGAGACACCGAGTGTGCCCATAGAGTTGTCGCCTGCCGGGGAAAAAGTCTCGTTCTCTTTGTCGGTTGCGCGCCACGCCGCAGGTATGTCGAAGCTGTATCTCTTTGCCGCATCCGTGAACGCGCAAAGCACGACGACCAACGACAAATGGAGCAGTAACTTATTTATTGCGCGCACGATAAAGCTCGCTTTCGCAATCAGACGAATGGCTCAAAGATGAAGTTACCCGCAGCTTCTGCCGGTCTCAACGAGTAGTTTGATTAACGAGGTTATGGCATATTGGATTGTCGCAGAGATCGCTACCCTCTTAGCTGCGCAGCTGCTGCAATACGGTTTCCAAAGGCAACCAAATTGCGCAGCTGGCACTTGGCCACGTGCTTTGCATGCGTGCGGACGTCCGCTGAGATGCCAAAAACGGACATGCTTGACCGCCGCTGCCCCGTGCGATCGCTCCAATTGCAGGTTGACGGAATGGTCGACGACGCGCACGCGCGTCGGCTACGCCACCTCGATCAAAATCTCTGTCAGCCGTTCCGGCTGATCGACCATCACGTCGTGGCCGGAATTGACTTCGTAGGTTCGCCATGACGGATCGGGTTTGACCCGCGCGAGCGCCAGATCGAACGCCGGATTGTCGTAGCCCTTCGCGCGCACATAAGTCTTCTTCGCGATGCGCTCGCGCGCGCCGGTGAGCGTGATCCTGTCGGTGAAGGTCGCGATCGGCTGCGGGCCGCACAAGGCATCAACCCAGGCGGGGTCCTTCTCGTTGACGCCGAACGCTTCCGCCGACCGCGGCGGAATGCCGATCTCGCCTTTTTGCACGAGGGCCGCTACCGCTTCCTTCACGCCCGGCCGGTTGACCTCGACGCACGACTGGCCGTTGTCCGGATAGAACGCATCGAGGAACACGATCGACGAAATCGCCTTCTCCATCGGCTCGGCCACGCCGGAGATGACAAAGCCCGCATACGAATGCCCGCACAGCACCACATCGCTGAGCCGCTCATACTTGAATATGTTGACGATATCGGTGATGTGCGTCGCAAGCTTGATCGCGCCGCTCATCAGATGCGCGCGCTCGCCGAGCCCCGTCAGCGTCGGCGCGAAAATCTTGTGCCCGCGCGCTTCGAGCCGGTCCGCCAACCGCCGCCAGCACCAGCCGCCATGCCACGCGCCATGAACCAGAACGAAGGTTCTCGTCTTTGCAGCCATGTCGTTTCATTCCCAATTTTCCGCCACGCTACCCCGCCATTCGAGGCCATGCGACGCCTGTGGATAATCAGGAAAATTCCTACGTTCGCGGTCGAATCGCGGCCTCTCCGCACAGCCCCAAACCCAGCCAAATCGCCACCTATGCTACCCCTGGATGGGCCCACTGAGTGATTCGGCTCGCCGAACGGCTTTGTGATATGCGCTTTCCGCCTCAATTCCTCGACGAGTTGCGTGCCCGCCTGCCGGTATCCGAGGTGGTGGGCCGGCGCGTGAAGCTGAAAAAAGCCGGGCGCGAATGGAAGGGGCTCTCGCCCTTCAACAAGGAGAAGACGCCTTCGTTCACGGTCAACGACCAGAAGGGCTTCTATCACGACTTCTCCTCCGGCAAGCACGGCGACATTTTCGCCTTCGTCATGGAGACCGAGGGTGTCACCTTCCCCGAGGCCGTGGAACGGCTCGCGGGCCTCGCCGGCGTTCTGATGCCCGCCGTGAGCAGGGAAGACGAGGCGCGCGAAGAAAAGCGCAAGACCCTGCACGACGTTCTCGAACTCGCCGCCAAATTTTTCGAGGCCGCGCTCGCCGCGCGTGCCGGTGCCAGGGCGCGCGGCTATCTCGCCGACCGCGGCATCGAGCCGGCGACGCAGCTCAAGTTCCGCCTCGGCTATGCGCCTGCCGAGCGCTTCGCGCTCAAGGAACATCTCGGCCAGCAGGGCGTCTCGGTCGAGGACATGGTCGAAGCCGGCCTTCTGATCACCGGCGACGACATTTCGGTGCCTTACGACCGCTTCCGCGAGCGGATCATTTTTCCCATCACCGACTTCCGCAATCGCGTTATCGGCTTCGGCGGCCGCGCGCTCGATCCCGACGCGCCGGCGAAATATCTCAACTCGCCGGAGACGCCGCTCTTCCACAAAGGCTCCAATCTCTACAACGGCGCCGCCGCCCGCGTGGCGGCGCATGAGGGCGCAACCGTCATCGCGGTCGAGGGCTACGTCGATGTGATCGCCATGGTGACAGCCGGATTTGCCGCAACTGTTGCGCCGCTCGGCACCGCGCTCACCGAAGATCAGCTTGCGTTGCTCTGGAAACTCGCCGACGAGCCGATTTTGTGTTTCGACGGGGATGCCGCCGGCCGCCGCGCGGCTTATCGCGCAGTCGACCTCGCGATGCCCAAGCTCAAACCCGGCAAGAGCCTGCGTTTCGCGCTGCTGCCCGAAGGCCAAGATCCCGATGATCTCGTCCGCTCCGGCGGCCGCGCCGCCATGCTGGAAGTGCTCGACGCCGCCTGGCCGCTCGCCGACATGCTCTGGCAGCGCGAGACCGAAAGCGGCGCCTTCGATACGCCCGAGCGTTGCGCCGCGCTCGAAGCGCGCATTAATGCGGTTGCCGCCTCGATCGGCGACGATTCCGTGCGCAAATATTATCGCCAGGACTTCGAGCAGCGGCTGCGGCGGCTGCTCGCGCCCGCTCCCGCGCCGCAATTCGCGCCGCGCGAACGCGCGTTCGAGCGCTTCACGCCGCGCAACGCGCAACGCGGCGCTCAGCGCAACCGCGGTCCCGAAAGCCGGCCGCCGCTCACGCCGCGCAGCCCGCGGCTGCCCACGAGCCCGATCGTGCGCGGCTTCCGCAGTTCACTGCCGCCGCGCGAGGCGCTGATCCTGCTCGCCATCATCAATCATCCCTGGCTGCTGGAGACGCATGCCGAGGAATTCGCCGAACTCGAATTCCTCAATCCGGAAGCCGATGCCTTAAGGCGGGCGCTGCTCGAAGCCGGCGGCGGCCACACGCTTCCCGATGCCCAGGCCCAGCGCGCGCTGTTGCACCAGCGCGGCTTCACCGCCGCACTCGACCGCGTCGAGGTCGCGATCACCCATGCCTCCGACTGGCCCGCGCGCGCGGGCGCCGCCGCCGATGATGTGGTGCAGTGGTGGACACACGTCGTTACCTTGCATCGCAGGCAGCGGACGTTACATAGAGAGCTGAAGGACGCCGAGCGTGCGCTCGGCGAGCAACCGACTGACGCCAATCTGGCCTGGCTGCGGGATGTGCAGGGTCGGCTCTCGGCACTCGATGGGATGGAGGCCCTGATTGAAGGCTTCGGTCTGTCGTCCGGTCGGCCGGCGCGGAGCCTGTGACGGTGGACAGCGGTCACAACCAGAAAGGGAACATCTGTCCCTTTCCCGTTGTATTCGCAGGGTTACCGGGGAGTAAAGGCGGCGCCGCCTTGGCCCCGTGAGACTCAATGCCCCGAATCGGGGGAAATTCAGGAGCCGCCGCGGCCGAGGGGTGTTTTTTAGCTCGATCAGGTTACGGCGTGACGGTGAGGCGGGCGTGCGATTCGTATCCCTATAAGTAGAGGGTACGTATTGGGAGATCAGGTGATGGCGACGACCAAGGCCAAAACTAAGGCAAAGACCAAGGACCAGAAGGAAGAGACCCCGGAAAAGGAAGCCGCCGAGGCAACCCCGGACACGCCGCTGCCGCTGCTCGACCTGTCGGACGCCGCCGTCAAGAAGATGATCAAGTCCGCCAAGAAGCGCGGCTACGTCACCTATGAACAGCTCAACGCCGTGCTGCCCTCCGAGGAGGTCACCTCCGAGCAGATCGAGGACATTTTGGCCATGCTCAACGAAATGGGCATCAACGTGATCGAGCAGGAGGAGCACGACACCAGCGAAGAGGGCGAGAAGGAGGAGGCCGAGGAGGACGAGGGCGACGGCGAACTGGTCGAAGTCCAGCAGAAGGTGCCGGCGAAATCCGAGGCCCGCGAGCCGTCCGAGCGCACCGACGATCCGGTAAGAATGTACCTGCGCGAGATGGGCTCGGTCGAATTGCTCTCGCGCGAGGGCGAAATCGCCATTGCCAAGCGCATCGAGGCCGGCCGCGAGGCCATGATCGCCGGCCTGTGCGAGAGCCCGCTCACCTTCCAGGCCATCATCATCTGGCGCGACGAGCTCAACGACGGCAAGGTCTTCCTGCGCGACATCATCGATCTCGAAGCCACCTATGCCGGCCCCGACGCCAAGGCCATGCCGGCCGGCGTGCCCGGGATGCCGGGCATGCCCGGCGAGATGGCGGCCAACGGACCCGCCGCCGCGACGCCGTTCGTGCAGGCCCCCGCCGTGCAGCCCGCCGCGCCGCCGCCTCCACCCCCGAAGCCCGACGGCGAACGCGCCGCCGGCGAGGAGGGCGAAGGCGATCCGCGGCCGCCCGGCGAAAGCGAATTCGACGACGACGACATGGAGAATTCGCTCTCGCTCGCCGCCATCGAGGCCGAGCTCAAGCCGAAGGTGCTGGAGACCTTCGACACCGTCGCCGGCACCTACAAGCGCCTGCGCCGGCTGCAGGATCAGGACATCGGGTTCCGCCTCAAGAACGAGTCGCTCTCGCCCGCGCAGGAGCGCAAGTATCGCAAGTTCAAGGAGGAGATCATCGCCGAGGTGAAATCGCTCCGCCTCAACCAGGCGCGCATCGATTCGCTCGTCGAGCAGCTCTACGACATCAACAAGCGCCTCGTCGGCCACGAAGGCCGCATGATGCGGCTCGCCGAAAGCCACGGCGTCGTGCGCGACGACTTCCTCAAGCAGTACCAGGGCTCCGAGCTCGACCCGCGCTGGCTCAACCGCGTCTCCAAGCTCTCCGCCAAGGGCTGGAAGAGCCTGGTCGCGAAGGACAAGGACAAGGTCAAGGCGCACCGCGCCGAGATCCATGCGCTCGCCGGCGAGACCGGCCTGGAGATCCAGGAATTCCGCAAGCTCGTGCAGATGGTGCAGAAGGGCGAGCGCGAGGCGCGCCAGGCCAAGAAGGAGATGGTGGAGGCCAACCTCCGCCTCGTCATTTCGATCGCCAAGAAATACACCAACCGCGGCCTGCAGTTCCTCGACCTCATCCAGGAAGGCAACATCGGCCTGATGAAGGCGGTCGACAAGTTCGAGTACCGCCGCGGCTACAAGTTCTCGACCTACGCCACCTGGTGGATCCGCCAGGCCATCACCCGCTCGATCGCCGACCAGGCGCGCACCATCCGCATCCCGGTGCACATGATCGAGACCATCAACAAGATCGTGCGCACCAGCCGCCAGATGCTCAACGAGATCGGCCGCGAGCCGACGCCGGAGGAATTGGCCGAGAAGCTCGGCATGCCGCTCGAGAAGGTGCGCAAGGTGCTCAAGATCGCCAAGGAGCCGCTCTCGCTCGAGACGCCGATCGGCGACGAGGAGGATTCGCACCTCGGCGATTTCATCGAGGACAAGAACGCCATCCTGCCGATCGACGCCGCGATCCAGTCGAACCTGCGCGAGACCACGACGCGCGTGCTCGCCTCGCTCACCCCGCGCGAGGAGCGCGTGCTGCGCATGCGTTTCGGCATCGGCATGAACACCGACCACACGCTCGAGGAGGTCGGCCAGCAGTTCTCGGTCACGCGCGAGCGCATCCGCCAGATCGAGGCCAAGGCGCTGCGCAAGCTGAAGCACCCGAGCCGCAGCAGAAAACTGCGAAGTTTTCTGGACAACTAAAAAAGCGCAAACTGCGCTCGTTCCTGGACAATTAAGCCCAACTCCGTTCGTCCCCGCGCAAGCGGGGACCCAGGAAAACAAAGCTGGATTCCCGCTTTCGCGGGAATGAGCGGAAGACTGTATTGCCCATGCGCATCGCTCTCCTGCAGGACCAGCCGGACTGGCGCGCGCACTTGCCCGCCGTCGAGGAGATTTTCTTCGCCGCGAGCCGCGTGCAGCAATTCCGCGACGAGGCCGACCGCGCGCGCTTCAAGGCCCGCTGGCTCGGCCGCTATCTCGAACTTTTCCCGCAAAGTTTTTTCGTCGCGCTCGCGCCCGCCCCGGAAACATCTCATCGCCCTCCCCCTGAAAGGGGGAGGGTCGGGGTGGGGGTCGAGCCTGGCTTTGCCGCTCAACTCCGCCGATCCCATGACCCCCACCCGGCGCTGCGCGCCGACCTCCCCCTTTCAGGGGGAGGTGAAGAGCAATCGACCGTGCCCACGGAAACCGTCATCGGCTATCTCGCCGGCTGCCTGGAGGACCCGCGCGGCACTCCGCTGTTTGCCGATCTCGGCTATTACGCGGCCTTCGGCCCGCTGTGCGACGCCTATCCCGCGCACCTGCACATCAATGTCGCGGCGGCGACGCGCAGCCAGGGTGTCGGCGCGGCGCTGATCGAGGCCTTCGCGGCGCAATGCAAAGACGCGAAGCTGCCCGGCCTGCACCTCGTCACCAACGAAGGCGCGCGCAACGTCCGCTTCTACCAGCAGAACGGTTTCAAGGTGCTCGCCACCACGCTCTCGCACGGCACGCCGGTGGTGTTCATGGGGCGGCGGCTCACAAATCAGGGTAGGGCGGATTAGCGAAGCGTAATCCGCCAACTTCCGCCATACGGCGCAATACGCTTCGCTATTGCGCCCTACGCGCTTGGCCGCGCGAAATTCCACCTCATCCTGAGGAGCCCGCCGAAGCTTCAGCGAAGGCGGGCGTCTCGAAGGATGAGGCCTCATGCACGGATGTCGGGTTTACCCGACATCCGATCAATATGCGCAAGTCGCCCAAGTCCGACTTGCGACGACGCGCTTCGCGCTCCTCAGCATGAGGTCGAAGCTGAAGCATTGAGACTCGCATACGCTTTTTCGTCAGTCTCACTCGACCATTCGGAAAACGTCACAAATGGATTGAGTCTGTCATTATGCAGGTCGGCTTTCCCATCAGCACTTTGCGATTCATTTACCGCAGATATTTTCTTTGCGGGAAGACTTTGATTTTTGCGCTGCATTACGATGTCCTATCCAATTCTCGTGGTGGCCGCATCGAATTGTCATGCCCACGCTTGTCGCGGGCATCCACGTCTTTCTCGATGGCACTCGTAATCGCCTAATGACTGTGCGAATACGTCTGATATACTCACGGTAGCATAACCGTGGGGAGCGTTTCATGACACGTCTCATTGCAATTCTGACTTTCCTATTTCTCGCGCCAGCAGCTTTCGCGCAAGGGCTGCCAGCGCCATCCGATTGGAAAAATCAGCGCGGCTCAATCATGCATGTGGATTTTTGGAATCCAATTACGCAACAATTCTTTGGTTCTTATACAAACAACGCGCCAAATTATCCGCATTGTAACGGGAAACCATATCGCATGTGGGGACAAAGCGACGGTCGTAAAATCACTTTCACAGTCATCTGGTCAGGATTGTTTTTGGAAGATTGCCAATCGACCACAGTGTGGACGGGAAGTGTCCGAGGCAACAGGATAAACACGCGTTGGGTTCTCACTCGCACGAACGGGCAGGTTTACAAAGGTCAGGATTCTTTCACGCGACAATAACAAGTGCTGCAGCAGTGCGGCTGATGAACGAAGCACAACCCGCCAAGCGCAGCACGCCGGTGGTGTTTATGGGGAGGCGGCTATCGTAGGATGGGTTGAGCGCAGCGAAACCCATCGACAAATTCCGTTCACAGCATGATGGGTTTCGTTTCACTCAACCCATCCTACGCGCTACGAATAGAACGGCTTCCGCGTCCTCGCCACCACGCTCTCGCACAACACGCCGGTGGTGTTTATGGGGAGGGAATTGGTGAGATGACTCGTCATGCCCGGCCTTGTGCCGGGCATCCACGTCTTTCTTCTTGGTGTCGTTACTTACCCGAATTCAGAACAAATTTTGCGTTGGCGAGGGCCTGCCGTCTGGCAAAAATTTGCCACTCGGAATCAGGTGGCCAACAACTTTTCTGGTTTCTTTGTCGAGCAAGTTGCCATTGGCATCGATATCATAAGCCTTCTTGCCATCTAGGCTGACTGCTTCTGAACCAACACGCTGTGCGATTTGGTTACCCAAGTTGTCAAAAATAGGATCGCTCATGAAGTGCTCCTCGGCGTTCTAGACCATCATTTCGATCGAATTTCTCGGCGATTTTCCGGCAAAGGTGCTGCTGTCGCCTAGCCGATCTTCTGATTAGCAAGAGGTCGCAATTCCACAATCAACTCCTTCTCGATTTCGATGTCGTTGCTTGTGACAATCGCGACATAGTGCGTTGGTTGCTCTCTTGTAATTCGCGGATTTTCACCATTGAAGTGCGCCAACAGACGATTCCGGAGGTCTCCGCGACCAACATAAATCCATGCATTGGAGCGAAAAATCCCGTAGACTCCATTTTGGGCTGGAGATAACCACTCTATCCCTGCTTTAGTGAATGGACGCGGATCTTGCTTCGGAAATGGCATTTTCGATCTCCGTCAATTGATTGAATATCGTCGCCAAGGAATTGCCCGCAACGACACGTTGGCTAGAAATTTCGCGATGTCTGGGCGGCCATAGTAAGTCGGACGCCCTCGCGAATCCTGCGCCATCAACACCACAGGAAGTCGAAACACGTTCGAGAACGATAACACCGCACGGTTTGCGTCCGATCGATTGTCGATTACCGACTTACGAACAGCGACCACTGCAAAAATTTGCCCCTGTTCTCGAATCACTGCGCCGTCAACTTGCATTTGTGAATCTCCCTTGCGAGATTTCCGGTTTGGCTAGCCCTTTGGCGGGTACGGATCGTGTCCTTCACTATCGCGCTCGCGGATACGTCCGTTACGGCCGTGAATAAACAGCTCTGAATGCTGATTGTGAGCAATTTGGCGTGCTTGCTCGATTGCTTCAGTTTGTGTTCTGTGAATCGACGATGCGCGATCACCGCCTGCCGGTTTCACGGCCCAGCCACCCTCGTGTGGCACCACATGTTGGTCACGCAATTTCGACATAATAGTCTCCCTCGATGGCTAATCTGCTGTTGATCCCGCTCAAGGAAGCGGATATCCTTAAATAGGATACGCTCGAATCAGGGGAGTGTCAATCTGAATCAGGATATGTCTATCCTGATAAAGGAAGAAAAAATGGGTCTTTATCAGCAAATCGGTGAAATTATTCGCGATCTTCGAACAACTCGTGAACTCAGTCAGGAGGCGCTGGCAAAAAAGATAGGCGAACCAGCTAACACGGTTTCGAGATGGGAAACTGGTACGTATAAGCCATCCGCGGAGCAACTCGAAAGGCTGGCAAAGTTTTTTGGAGAATCAATTACCGTGTTTTTTCCAGGAATGGAGCAGCAAAAAGAAATTCCGCCAGCTTTAGCTTCGGCAACGCGAGGTCTAAAGAAAGAAGATTTGGAGGAAATCATAAAATACGCTGAATTTCGCAAGGCGAGGTCTCGTTTGAAGAATTATAGAAAGAGCGACGACGTTGATGACTAGGGTCAGAACTCATTAATTCTTCCGCTCTGACAATATGATCCTGATTCGTTTTTGGAAGGGGATCGGGATCATGCGGCGGAATCTGTTTTGGCTGAACGACGAGCAATGGAAGCGGATCGAACCTCATCTGCCGACAAATGTACGTGGCGTTAAGCGCGCGGACGATCGGCGCATCATCGGCGGCATCGTGCATGTGCTGAAAAGCGGTTGTCGCTGGTGCGATTGCCCGCCCGAATATGGTCCTCCGACAACGATCTATAATCGCTTTGTGCGTTGGGCGCGGCGTGGCGTGTGGGAAAACTTGTTCCGGGAGCTTGCTGGGAACGGACGATCCACCGACACGCAGATGATCGACTCCACGCACGTGAAAGCGCACCGCTCAGCAGCGGGTGGAAAAGGGGGGAGCAGAAGCAGGCTGTTGGCCGTTCGCGCGGAGGGCGCAACACGAAGATTCATGCACTCGCAGATGCTAAAGGGCGCCTCCTCGCCATCCTGTTGACCGGAGGTGAAGCACATGATTGCCCGGTTGCGGAGCGCCTGATCCGCAGAGTGAAGCGGTCGAAACGGATGCTTGGCGACAAGGCCTACGACAGCGCCGAATTGCGCGAGGAACTTGATGAGCGCGGAACCAAGACGGTCATCCCCAACCGCTGCAACAGGAAACAGCCATTCAGCTTCAGCAAGCGTCTCTATAAACTACGCTGGCGCATCGAGAGTGCGTTCAACAGACTGAAGGACTTCAGGCGCATCGCAACCCGCTACGATAGGCTGGCGCGAAATTACCTAGCCTCTGTCTGCCTCGCTGCCGCTCTCGTATGGTGGATTTAATGAGTCTCGACCCTAATCATGGTCATTGCCGGGCTTGACCCGGCAATCCATGATGGTTCTCGCCACGAAAAACTTTTAGTTCATATTCGCTGATGGGCCTCATGGATGCGC
>Ga0335081_10015858_pt1 | contig 12194 bp, 8 predicted proteins | sample Lox_Sample_35_FD_206713 | JGI IMG/M metagenome (GOLD analysis project Ga0335081, IMG submission 206713) | Soil microbial communities from Loxahatchee National Wildlife Refuge, Florida, United States - Lox_Sample_3.5 | ecosystem: Environmental > Terrestrial > Soil > Wetlands | place: USA: Florida... | reverse complement strand
ATAAGGGTACGCATGCCGTTCCAATACCGGGCACCGCTGCGCTTCATTTCTGCCCTTTCCGGAGCCGCTCATGGCATCCCGCTTGATTGAGAGTCTGGCGAGCACCGAGGCGCTCGCGGAATTGTTTTCCGACCATTCGATCCTGCGCGCCCTGTTGCAATTCGAAGTCGCGCTTGCCACGGTTGAATCGCGGTTGGGCGTGATTCCCACGTCGGCGGCCCAATCCATCGCTGCTTCGGCAAATCCGGACGCATTCGATACCGCTGAGTTATCCCGCAAGTCCCTCCGCGCGGGAACGCCGAGTATTCCCTTCGTCAAAGCCCTTATGGAACGAGTGCGATCGACGAACAAATCGGCAGCAGACTTTGTGCATTGGGGTGCAACCAGCCAGGACGTTTCAGACACCGCTCTTATCCTTCTGCTCAAGCAGTCTGAATCACTCATTGATGCCGATCTTGCCCGCTGTGAAAAAGCACTCCGCGCTCTGTCGGAACGACACAGAGACACGATGATGCTTGGTCGCACTCTTTTACAAGCGGCGCCGCCAACGACGTTCGGCCTGAAAGCGGCAGGATGGCTCGGGGCTGTGCGCCGAGGTCGCGAGAGGCTGGCTCACGCGTTCGCCGAAGCGTTAGTCATCCAGTTTGGAGGAGCGGTGGGCACACTCGCAATGCTTGGCGACAAGGGCTCAATTGTAGCCCGAGAACTTGCCACGGAGCTCAAACTCGCATACCCGGACGCTCCGTGGCACACTCATCGCGATCGCCTTGGGGCTTTGATCTGCGTTTGCGGTGTGTTGACTGGTTCTTTAGGCAAGATCGCACGGGACGTTAGTCTTCTGATGCAAACCGAAGTAGGCGAGGCGTCGGAACCCGCCGGGGAGGGACGAGGCGGTTCTTCGACCATGCCGCACAAACGAAATCCGATTGGGTGCGCCATGACGACCGCGGCTGCAACCCGCGTACCGGGGATGGTGGCTTCTTACTTGACAGCTATGGCGCAAGAACACGAACGCTCTGTCGGGGGATCGCAATCGGAGTGGCCCACCGTGGCCGCAGTCATACAAGCAACAGGCCTGGCCGCGGCATCTGTCGCCGAAATCACTGAAGGGCTCACGGTCGACACCGCACGCATGCGGCGGAACCTGGACGAGACTCGCGGCATCGTTTTTGCCGAGAAAGTAATGACTCTTCTTTCCGGGAAACTCGACCGAGAAAAGGCGCACCAACTGCTTGAGGTTGCTGCGCGTAAGGTGGTTGACGAAAAACGCACACTGGCTGAGGTTCTAGCCGGAATGTCAGAGATCAGGGATCTCCTGGACAAGGCGGATCTCCAACAACTCGCCGAGGCTGAAGACTATCTTGGCTCGGCCGAGTCTTTTCGGGTCGACTCGTTGCGGGTCGCGTCTTCGGCCTCGCCCAAGAGCTAACCTCCATGCCATTCATTACTGCGAACCAAACGCGAATCTACTATCGACTCGAAGGAAAAGACGGACTCCCGGTTCTCGTGTTATCCCATTCCATCGGCACAGACCACGGGATGTGGGCCCCGCAGGTGCCGGATCTGACCGAACACTTTCAGGTTCTGCGATACGACACTCGCGGGCATGGTACATCCGATACTCCGAACGGCGAGTATTCGATCGAGCAACTTGGCCGTGACGCCTTGGCATTGGTGGATGCGCTCAAGATCTCCAAGTTCGCTTTTTGTGGCCTGTCGATGGGTGGCGCCATCGGTCAATGGCTCGCGCTGCACGCCCCAGAAAGAGTTACTCATCTAATTCTCGCAAATACCTCGCCTCGATTCGGAACGCCAGAACTTTGGAACAGCCGAATGCAAGCAGTGCGAGAAGGGGGTATGGCCGCCATCGAGGGCATGGCGCTTGGACGCTTTTTTTCTCCGGAATTTCTGGCGCGTTCGAGCCCTGAGGTGGCAAATATCCGCTCGGTGTTGCTCGGAACCGCATCCGAAGGGTACATGGGTTGCTGTGCGGCGCTTCGCGACTTCGACTCCACAGCCGACCTGGGTAAGATTAAAGCGCAAACACTCGTCATTGTAGGTGAAAAAGACATTTCAACACCGTTAACTGGCAACGGCGACATCCTGGTGCGAAACATCACGGCCGCAAGCCTGGCCCGCTTGCCGGCCGCGCATTTGTCAAATCTCGAGACGCCGCGGTCGTTCTCCGCCGAACTGCTGGAGTTTCTTCAACCGATGGCAAGGTCGGTAGAAGATGCTATGCAGATCGGCGTCGAAATAAGGCGGAAAGTTCTTGGCGACGCGCATGTGGATCGTGCAATAGCCAACAAAACGTCGTTCACCGAAGATTTCCAGGAGTTGATTACGAAATATGCGTGGGGAACGGTCTGGAGTCGGCCCGGCCTGGACCACAGAACGCGTCGTCTGCTTGTCTTGGTTATGATGGCCGCTCTTGGACGTTGGGAAGAATTCCGCCTCCACCTTTGCGCCGGGCTGCGGTACGGATTGGAGACTTGTGATATCAAAGAGTCTCTCCTTCAAACCGCGATTTATGCCGGAGTGCCTGCCGCCAACACAGCCTTCCACATTGCCCAGGAAGAGATAGATAAATTGAGTGCGTAAACGTGTGTGGGGTATGAACGACGCGACGCGTGGCAGCTAAAAGACTTTCTTTGTTCCCATCAAACTGGGGGTTCCAAGTAAAGAAAGCCGGCTGGCGCAGTCCAGCATGATCTCTGATTCCCAAGCGGGGCGCTGAGGGTTCCGAGGATGAGTCCGGTTGGCGGGAACGCTTCCGATCAAGTGCAGGAATATTGCGGCCGAGTGTTTGTAGGCCGGAACGGGCGCGCGAAAAGCGAGATTGCCTAGGTGCTGCAAGGCATCGGACAGCGCGTAGTACTCGGAGTCTCCCGCGTGCCAGAGGCGGTCTCGTTCGGCAAATTTTTCTGGAGCAAACGCGGCAAGGCCCAGCAGGTAGTCCGACCCGTATTCGATCATATTGATGCCCAGATCGTTCCCGGTGTAAATGCGGAAGTCCGGGCGGGACTCGTCGCGAAGCTGTAGCCGCTGCAACTCCACGATACGGTTGAGCGAGGAGTGCTTCATCCCTTTCAGTTCGGGGATGTCCATCAAGCGACGGATGGTCTCCTGTCCATAGATTTCGCCGTTCGGTGCAAACATTGGACCCAGTTCGAAAGCCAGCACATGGGGATATCCGCGAACGGTGTCCATGTAGATCTGAGCGATCTTCTCTGGCGATGCGCCATGCAGGCGGGCAGTCTGGAATAGGATTGGTATGCCGCCGAAGCGGACAATCTGGTCGATCTCGCGCCGATACAACGCGACAATGTCATCGCCTGATTCATTTTCGATATACGCACCTGCCACGAATACAACTCCGTTTCCTAGAGCCTGCTGCGTCCACTGCAGTACGGTTTTCTTTTCCGCGGCCGATAGGTAGTTCACGTAACCGGTGTCCATGTTGACGGCGTTCATGAGTCCAGCTTTGTGGGCAGAGATCAGGTTGTCGGCAAAAGCATCGGTTGCAACGCGTCCGTCGGATTGATACGGAAGCAAGGCAGCAGCAATCCCTTGCACCTTGCGGCGCGGTTGCTGGCGCTTGAGCACATCTTCAATGATCATTCCCTGCACTCCTGCGATGACCCTCGATCCGTAAAGGCAAGATCATTTCGACTTTGTTTTGATATGCCTGAGTTTTTCAGACCAAACTGAGTCTTTATAGTGCCCATCCAGCGGATAACAGCCCGATGGAAGTCCGTTGCGCGGGCCTGTCGTGCAATCGCTAAAAGTTCTACAAACCAGCTTACGTTGGATGGTCGCACCCTCCGACGCGTGCCAGAGATACTCCGGATAACTCAAGACCATGCGCCCCAGACCGACAAAATCCACCCATCCGTCCCGCACAGCTGCTTGGGCGACATTGGGCAGAAAGTCCTGCAGGTAGGTGTACGCTGATCCCGTAATAAGGAGGTTGGGAAACTGCCGCTTGAGTGCGCGCGTTGCCTGCATCTGGCGAGCAACACCAAACAGCGGATCCTCGGGCGGCAGATATCCGTCGGACGGTGGATAAAGAGCCGGGCGCTGAATGTGAGGGTTGTAGTAAGGGCTGCCGGCGGTAATGTTCACAAGTTGAATGCCGAGTTCTTCCAGCAGCGACAGGAAGCCCGCTGGTTCGCTCAAGTCCGTATCCCTCGGATCCTGTGGATTCACACCAAACCCCCAGAGGTAAGGAATCAGGTCAGTATGCTCTTCCGCCACTCCCACCCCGGACTTGTCATTTCCCTTTCCGTCACTACGAAATGGAACCGTGTCGATTGCTGATAGCCGCACTCCGATGTGCAGGTCGGGAGCAAGGGATCGAATGCCCTGCACAACCTCGCGAAGGAAGCGGGTGCGATTTTCGAACCTCCCGCCATAACGCCCGGGACGAGTCTGGGCACTCAAAAATTCATGCCCGAGATAGCCGTGGCAATGCTTGACATCGACAAAGTCAAAACCGAGCTCCGCGGCGATGAGGGCGGCACGATGGAAATCTTCGATGATCGACTCGATTTCTCCATCGGTGAGCAGTGGATAGCCAGCCGAGAGACCGAGTCGGCGGTCCAATAAAGGATGGTGATACAGAATCTTTGGTTCAGAGCGAGTGTATGCGTTGGGACGGCAATATCTGCCAGAGTGCGTCAACTGCAAGCCGATGAGCAGGCCGTCATCCGATCCTGTGGTCTGAATGTGCTCTTGAATCAGAACATTTCGTAATTCCGCGAGCTTTGCCTTATTTTGTTGTGAGGCCAGAAGCTGGTTGGGATTGGCACGTCCTTCATGGCAGACGGCCACGGCCTCTCCACCCCAGATCAGTTTGCCACCGCTACTACCGAACCGGCGCCACCTGCGAAAGGTGTTTTCCGAAGGAGCGCCATCCGGCGTTGCATCCCAGCCTTCCATCGGCTGGACGGCGATGCGATTCCCGATTGTGAGCGAGCCGCGGACCAACGGCATACGCAATGGCGATTGCGCTCCAGTCAGAATCTCGGTGTCGCATGGGATGTTGAGGCCCAGCCTGTCCAAATGAGCCTGGAAGGCTTCGACAGTCTTCAGCGTGCCGATGCGGACAATGTTTTCGGAACTCACGCAGCACTCCGATGTTTCGGCAACCCCATAACGATCGCGCCGCCGAGCAGTGCGACACCGACAAGAACGAAGCACGCACTCGCATAGCTGCCCGTGGCGTCCCGCAAGCGGCCAATCGCCCAAGGCGCGACTGCGTCAGCCACGCCGCCTGCCGTCAGGATTACGCCAAGCAATCTGCCTAGGATTTCAACTCCAAAGATTTCGGCTGTCACGAGCGGAATGATCATGTAATCTCCGCCGAGGCCGATGCCGAAGATCGCGGCAGACAACCACAAAAGCAAACGGTTGCTCGCAAGCAAAAGCAGAGGGATTCCTGCGGCAACCAGCAAGTACGTAAGCAACATCACGTATTTCTTGGCGAAGCGATCTGCCATCCATCCAATGAGCAGCCGTCCGGCAATGCTGAATGCCAATACCAGCGACAGGACGCCGGCGGCGTCAGCCTGACTGAAATGCCGATCCAGACTGAGATAAAGCTTCAGATTCTGCTGTGTGCCGCTGACGGCCGCGATCGAGCACATGCTGCCGATTGTGAGCAGATAGAAGGGAACTCTTCGAAATGCTTCTCTTAGGCTCGGTGACTCCTTGGTTGCAGCGCTTACCGGCGCTTTTGGCGCTTCTTTTATGAAGAAAGCCAACGGAAGGGAGAAGACAGCGATTAGCACTCCGAGGATTTGCAATGCGGCTTGCCATCCAAAGTGGACGACGAGGAAATGCGATATCCAGGGAACCGCCGCCCCTCCGATCCCGATGCCCAGATAGGCGAATCCCATGGCCTTTCCGCGGGATCTGTCGAACCATTGCGTCAGCAGCACCTGATTGGGCAAAGGCCCACCGCAGACGTAACCTAGCGCATTGAAGAGGTAGAAGAAATAAAACATCCCGAGAGTGGAGATCCAGCCCAGTCCGACCAGCGCAGTTGCCGCCATCAGGATGCCGACGATCATTTCGCGACGAGGGCCGAAGCGATCCACGATCCATCCCGCCAGAAATCCAAAGACCGGCCCGATGAGGAGTTTGCTGAGCGCGTTGCCAGAAGTGACTTCCGCCCGAGTCCAACCGAACTGCTGAACCATGAAATCGTAGAAGAACGGCAGGCCCCAAAGGGAAACGCCGACGATCCAGAACAGAACTACAAAAGAGGTTGCGGCCGCTTGATAGGCGTGGCGCTTCGGGTGCCGTGAGTGGTTCTCCTGCGTCCCATGCCCGTTTGAGAGTTCCTCAATCGTTGTGGTTACCGCAACCCCCTCGCTTGGCTGGTTCATGGCGTGCAGTGTAACCGAGAACCTCATTTCTTCGGAGCTAAAGTTCCTGGAGAGATCGCAGATATTCGTTGGCGGCTGGAACGGCTGAGGTGGTGCGTTGATGGATGTCTCGGGCCTTCCCAGAGATTACTTTGCATTCATGCTCAGAATACGGTATTTGCGCAGCAGTTCGTAAAGCACAATGCCGGCGGCGGTTGCGACATTGAGCGAAGTCTTTTGACCCAGCATGGGAATGCGCACGTGCGTTGCCGCCATCTCCAGAAGCCCGGGTTGCAGTCCGTCGACCTCGTTTCCAAACGCAACGCAAACCGGAAATCGGGGCTGCCACTCAAACAAATCAACGGAATGCGAACTGGTCTCAATTGCAGCTATTTCGAATCCGCGGCTGCGCATCTTCTCCGCCATGTTGAGGGCATCCCAATCATGTTCCCAGGAGACAACTTCCTCTGCCCCTAGAGCCGTCTTCGAAATCGCCTTCTTGGGCGGATGAGCCGTGATACCGCAGAGGCAGACTTTTTCCAGACTGACACCATCGGCTGCGCGGAAGAATGCGCCAACGTTGTACATGCTGCGCACATTATCGAGAAGCACAGCCGCTGGGAGACGGAGTCCTTCATACCCGACTGACAAGTGAACAGTCGAGCCCAGTACACGTTCGGCATTCGACGGAACTTGTATGGGATGGAGAACTGACTTCTGCTCCTTCATTGGCGGCACCGATCAACATATCACGCGGCTTCGAGACAGAGTCCTCTCGCATTTTCTAACTTTGCCGATTTATAGTAATCTCCTCTGCTTAGCACGCACATCCGTAAGGCGGGGAATCTCAATGCGTCGACTGATTGCTTTCTTAGCCTTTGTCAGCATTACTACGGCCTCCTCTCTGTCTCAGGATCGCGATTATGCGCGCTCCATGGTGACTACGGATCGCGGAATTGTCGCCACCAGTAGCGTTTTGGCTTCGCAGGCTGGTGCACGAATTCTGTCGCAGGGTGGTTCAGCCATGGACGCAGCGATTGCGGCCAATGCCGTACTCGGCGTAACCGAGCCCATGATGGATGGCATTGGCGGCGATTTGTTCCTGCTCTACTGGGACTCGAAGACCGGCAAACTCTACGGACTGAATGCGAGCGGATGGGCTCCTCAAGGCCTCACGATCGACTTTCTGAAAGCACACGGCATTACATCCATGCCGCAAGACGGCATTCACAGTGTCACGGTACCAGGGGCCGTTGATGGCTGGGCGAAGGCTCACGATCGCTTTGGCAGGCTCCCGTGGAAAGACTTATTCACTCCCGCGATCTATTACGCAGAGAAGGGGTATTCGGTACCGGAGATTATTCACGACTTTTGGGACATCGGTCAGGCAAGGTTGAAGCAGACGGACGAGGCTCAGCGTATCTTCCTGCCTGACGGCAAGCCGCCGGCTCTAGGCGAAAAGTTCGTCAATCCTGATCTCGGGACGGCGCTGCGGTTGATCGCCGAGAAAGGTCCTCGGGAGTTTTACGAGGGCGTGATCGCAAAAGCCATCCTCAGCACATCGGAAGCCTTGGGTGGGACGATGCAGGCTGGAGACCTGGCAAAATTCTCCGCCGAGTGGGTTGAGCCGATCTCGATCGACTACCGCGGATGGAAGGTTTACGAACTGCCTCCCAATGGGCAGGGCATGGCCGCATTGGAAATGCTGAACATCATGGCAACGTCTCAGCCAGACAGCCATGGTCCGCAGGGTGTTGTAGAACTTCACAAGAAAATCGAGGCCATGAAGCTGGCTTACAGCGACCTGTATCGGTTTAACGCCGATCCACGATTCGCGACGATTCCGGTGCACGGCCTTCTTTCAAAAGATTACGCTGAGACGCGAGCGGCGCTGATCGATCCGCAGAAAGCAAATTGCGCCCCGGTGAATGGCTCGCCCGCAAAAAGCGATACCACGTACCTGGCGGTCGTCGATAAGGAAGGCAATATCGCGTCGATGATTCAGAGCGTGTACGACCATTTCGGTTCGGGCGTCGCGGTGAAGAGCATGGGCTTCATCCTGCAGGATCGCGGAGGTCTGTTTGTGCTCGATCCCAAGCACCCGAATGCGCTGGCTCCACACAAGCGGCCGTTCCACACCATTATTCCCGCCTTCATGGAACGCGGCGATGAACATATCGGATTTGGAATCATGGGCGGTTCGAATCAGCCGCTGGCCCACGCGCAATTCGTCTCCAACCTCGTCGATTATGGATGGAATATCCAGGCAGCGCTCTCGGCTCCCCGCTTCACGATTCGCGGAGAATCCCTTCAGTGCCGGATTCTTCTGGAGTCACGCGTCTCGCCTGATGTTCAGGCTGAGTTGCGCCAAAAGGGGCATCAACTGATGATGCGTAAGGATTATTCCGCATTGATGGGAAGAGGGCAGGCGGTGCTGCACAACTCCAAAAGTGGTACAAACTTCGCAGCCTCGGATCCGCGGTCCGACGGCTGCGCCGAGCCGGAGCCAGCGCCGTTAAAATAAAATCCTGAAACGCCTTACTACTGAAATTCGATGAGCCCGGAAAAACGTGACCAGGAATTAGGGATGAGTCGCCGTATCACGCGGCGTGATTTTCTCAATGGAGTTGCAGTCGGCATCGGGGCCTTGGGGTGCGCACCGCTGCCCGATTTTGCCTCCGAACGGCCTGTTCACTCTAGAACCCCGAACGATTCCGTCACGACGGATCCGCCTGCCCTGACTGGAATGCGCGGCAGCGCACCCGGTTCCTTCGATGTCGCCCATTCGCTGCGCGATGGCAACTTCTGGGAATCCGCCGGCCCCGCCGTCGACACGCACGAAATATATGACCTCGTTGTCGTGGGAGGTGGCATCAGCGGACTTGCCGCAGCGTATTTTTATCGCAAGCATGCGGGCAAGAATGCGCGCATTTTAATCATCGACAACAACGACGATTTTGGTGGGCACGCGCGGCGGAACGAATTCCACGTCGCCGGACGCACGCTGCTCAGCAACGGTGGAACCCAGTCGATGGAGAGTCCTTCGGTGTACAGCGAAGTGGCCAAAGAAGTTCTCCGAGACCTGGGAATTCAAACCAAGACGTTTTACAAGGCATACGATCAAAAGCTGTACTCGCGCTTGGGCACCGCCTGCTTCTTCGACAAAGAAACATTCGGGCAGGATCGTCTCGTGTCTGGAATGGGCTCGACGCCGTGGCCGGAGTTCCTTAAGAAGAGTCCTCTGCCTGAGAAACTTCAAGCAGAAATTGCGCGCCTGTACGACGAAAAGAAAGACTACCTCGCCGGTCTTTCAGAAGAAGAGAAGCGCGCGCGCTTGGCGAAGATCAGTTACGCGGGGTTTTTGACCGACATCTGTAAGGCGGACTCTGCCGTGCTCCCGTTCTTTCAGTCCTACACGCACGATCTGTTTGCAGTCGGAATCGATGCCGTCTCCGCCCTCGCCTGTTACCGGAATCCTGACGACTACGGCGCATACCAATACGCAGGTTTTGAGGGCCTGCATCTGGCCGAGGACGAAGGGAAGGAAGAACCTTATATCTTTCACTTCCCCGACGGAAACGCTTCCATCGCCCGCTTGTTGGTCCGCAGCCTTATTCCGGCAGCCGTTCCGGGCCACACTATGGAGGACGTCGTGTCCGCCGGAGTCGATTACGCCAAACTTGACCAGTCCTCGTCCGCAATTCGGATTCGTCTAAACGCCACGGCAGTTCGGGCTCAGCACTCCGGAACTACCGAGTCCGCAAAACAGGTCGAAATTTCTTATGTGCAGGCAGAGAAGCTCAAGAAGGTTACAGGAACCCACTGCGTTCTTGCCTGTTACAACGCCATGGTTCCCTATCTCTGTCCGGAATTGCCTGACAAACAGAAGGAAGCTCTCCATTATTGTGTGAAGGAACCATTCATCTACACGCACGTGGCGATTCGCAACTGGACAGCATTTCACAAGATGGGCATCCGCCAGATCGTCTCGCCGGGAAGCTTTCACTGCTTCACTATGCTCGACTTTCCTGTCAGCCTTGGTGCTTACCGGTTCCCGAGCCAACCAGAAGAGCCTATGGTGCTGTTCATGTTGCGCGCTCCCTGCCAACCCGGACTTCCCCGGCGCGAGCAGTACCGGATGGGGCGCTACGAACTCATCGGTACTCCTTTCTCAGACTTCGAACGCAACATCCGGGAGCAGTTGAACCGCATGCTGGCGCCGACCGGCTTCGACTCCGCCCGCGACATCGCGGCCATCACCGTGAACCGGTGGGCACACGGATACGCTTATGAGTACGACTCCTTGTTTGATCCCGCTTGGCCTCCGGACGAGCGGCCCTGCGTGATCGGTCGCAAGCAGTTTGGTCGGATTTCAATCGCGAACTCCGACTCTGCTGCCAGCGCATATACGAACGCTGCGATCGACCAGGCCTATCGGGCGGTTCAAGAACAAGTGCAACGCGCATAGTCCTCCTGGGTCTGATGCGCCAAAGCATGCGATCTGGGACCCTCATTCTTGCGTGTTTTTGGCGAATCCGAGAGCAGTGGTGCAGTTTGAAATCTCGTACCAAGGCGTCATCCCGAAGGCCCGCGCCTTTACCAGCGGGCCGAGGGATCTCCCAACCAAGGATGCCCCGAGGGAGATCCCACTGCCTAAAAAAACGGCTCCGCTCGGGATGACTCCCGTAAAAGCCAGAACTAAAATTGAACCACTACCAATCCGAGCCTTTCCTTGCAATTGAATGTCGCTGCGCTAGAATTATCCGTTTCCATCTGCATGTCGAGGGGCCACCGTTGGGAGTGCATTTATGCCAAATGCGCCTAAGAAAAAAGCTCGCGGCAAGACGAGTGATAAAACGAGTAAAAAGAAAGACACGGGTTCGCTGTCTCGCGTAACGGCTGCATTTCCCGTCGTAGCCATCGGCGCTTCCGCCGGCGGCCTCGAGGCATTCAGCAATCTGCTTCGCGCCCTGCCTCCCCAACCCGGCATGGCGCTGATCTTTATTCCTCATCTCGATCCCACCCATGAGAGCGCCATGGTGGAGTTGCTATCGCGCACGACGCGCTTGCCGGTGGTCCAAGCGGCTGAGGGACAGCGTGTCCGCGTGAATACCGTTCATGTTCTTCCCCCGAATTCGGACATGACGATTTCCGACCGAGTCCTGCATCTGGTTCGGCGTGAAGCACGTTGGCATCACATGCCGATCGACACATTTTTCCGCTCCCTGGCCGATGATCAGGGTCCCAACGCCGTCGGTGTAATCTTGTCCGGGACCGCGAGCGACGGCACTCTTGGCTTGGCGGCGATCAAGGACAGCGGCGGAATCACTTTCGCCCAAGACACGACCTCTGCCAAGTACGACGGCATGCCCCATAGCGCCATCACAGCGGGCGTAGTCGATCACGTGCTTCCCCCCGATCGAATCGCGGTGGATCTGGTCCGCATCCAGAATCAGCCTACACCGCAGGAACGTTCTGGCGATACCTTCGACGGCAAAGACCGGCTGATGAGTGATGTCTTCCACATACTGAAAACTTTCAGCAAGGTCGATTTTGTCGACTACAAAGTGGCCACGATTCGTCGCAGGATCCTGCGTCGGATGAACATCAACCGCATCGACGAACTCCGCGATTACGTTAAGTTGCTGCACAGCAACCCTCAGGAAATCGAAGGCTTGTACCGCGATGTCTTGATCAACGTCACCAGCTTTTTCCGCAACCCCGAAGTGTTCGATAGCCTGCACGAAGTCGTCTATCCGAAAATCCTGAAAGATCGTCCGGCCTCCGAACCGCTGCGGATTTGGGTGCCGGGATGTTCGACGG
>Ga0335081_10015857_pt1 | contig 12194 bp, 10 predicted proteins | sample Lox_Sample_35_FD_206713 | JGI IMG/M metagenome (GOLD analysis project Ga0335081, IMG submission 206713) | Soil microbial communities from Loxahatchee National Wildlife Refuge, Florida, United States - Lox_Sample_3.5 | ecosystem: Environmental > Terrestrial > Soil > Wetlands | place: USA... | reverse complement strand
GAACTTTCAGCGCATCGGTGCCTTCAAGATCCGCGGAGCGTACAATAAGATCTCATCCCTCTCCGAAGTCGAGCGCCGGTGCGGCGTTATTGCGCACTCTTCGGGAAACCACGCGCAGGGAGTCGCCCTGGCCAGCAGACTCTTCGGATTAAAGGCCGTGATCGTCATGCCCCACAATTCGGTACGCTCAAAAGTCGAGGCGACCAAAGGATACGGAGCTGAAGTTATATTTTGTGAGGATTCCACCGACGACCGCGAACGCGTGACCGACGAGCTCATAAAGTCTCACGGCTACACGTTGATTCATCCCTTCAACGACGAGAAGCTCATCGCGGGCCAGGGGACCGTCGGGCTTGAAATATGCCAGGACCTGTCATCCCTCGATTATCTCTTCGTGCCGGTAGGTGGTGGCGGGCTCATCTCAGGATGCGCAACGGCGGTGAAGCATGTATTCCCTGGCGTGAAGGTCATCGGCGTGGAAACGGAAGGGGCGAATGACGCGTTCCAGACATTTCGTCAAAAACGGATTGTGAAAATACCGTCTGCGTCAACAATCGCCGACGGCATGCGGACCCTCTCGGTCGGCCCATTGAATTTTGAGATCATCATGAAGTATGTTGATGACATCATCACGGTGACGGATGAGGACGTTCTCACGGCAATGAGATTCTTCTTTGAACGTATGAAAGTGGTGGTCGAGCCGACCGGCGCAGTCGCCCCTGCAGCAGTACTCACGGATAAACTTCACCTCAAAGGGAAGAAAATCTGTGGGGTCATCAGTGGTGGAAATGTCGACGCGGAAGTGTTCCGGTCAATGCTCGCAGGAGTTCGCGGGGAGAAATACGTTTTCCGTTGACTCGCATCCGGGAATTGTTTAGATTTTTCCTTCGTTGTACACATCATCATTCACTGTTCTTTTCCACACATTTGGAGGAGTTATGTTCGTCATCCGTGATATCATGTACTGCAAACCCGGCCAGGTTCGGCCGATGGTCGAAAAGTTTCTGGCGCTCGCCAAGACCATGAAGAAAGAGGGACTCGGACCTATGCGCGTCATGACCGATCTGTCGGCAGAAAAATACTGGACCGTCGTTTCCGAAATGGAGGTAAAGGATCTTGGGGAATTCACCAACATGTCACGTGAACTCATGAAGAACAAAGATCTGCAAAAGATCATGAAGGGATATCACGACCTCATCCAATCGGGTAGGCGCGAGATTTACGTTATGGAAAAATGAAATGAACCGGTGTAGTCCGCAACTCCTGCGGACTACACCTTTTTCAATGCCTGCCGGAAGTCATCAATCAGATCCTTCACCCCCTCAACTCCAACTGAAATTCGTACCATCCCCGGCGTGACGCCGTGTTTCTGCAGCTCGGCCTCGTCCATATTGATGTGCGACGAATAGACCGGGATGCTGACGAGCGTTTCGACCCCTCCCAATGACATCGCGTTGACTGCCACTTTCAGTGAATCGCAAACCTTCACAGCGGCTTTCACTCCTCCTTTCACTTCCACCGTCACCATACCGCCAAACCCCGACATCTGTTTTCTCGCAAGGGCATTCTGCGGATGTGACCGAAGCCCGGGATAGATCACGCGGGAAATTCTCGGGTGCTTTTCGAGGGCACCGGCAAGTGCAACAGCATTATCGTTCTGACGCAGGACCCGGAGCTCGAATGTTTTCAGACTCCTGTCCAGAAGATACGACATGAACGGATCCGGGGTCGCACCGAGATGTTTTGCAAGATCTTTTGCTTTGCGGATGAATGAATTGTCCCCCACGAGAACACCTCCGAGTATGTCGGCATGACCGCCCAGATACTTTGTGGCACTTTCCATGATCACGTCCACACCATACTCGAACGGTTTCTGGTTGAGACAAGTGGCAAACGTGTTGTCGATGATAATCGTGATCTTCGAACGAAACTCTTTTTCCATCCTCCGTGTAAGCCGGACAAGCTTCTCGATGTCCACGAGCTGCAGCGTGGGATTTGTCGGAGTCTCAAAATAGACGATCTTCGTCTTCGGCGTGATGAGATAGAGAAGATCGTCGAGCGATCTCGGATCAATGTGCTTCACGTGGATGCCGTACTCCGGCAGTGTATCCCGGAAAAAACGGTACGTTCCGCCATACAATGCAGGCGTGCTGACAAGCTCGTCGCCGAGCTTGCAGAGGGCAAGCACGGCGGTGGAAATTGCCGCCATCCCTGAGGCAAACAATGCCGCAGATTCACCGTTTTCCATCAGCGCAATGCGTTCCTCGACTTCCGTAGTTGTGGGATTGTGGTACCGCGTGTACACGAGAACATGAGGGTCGCCCTTGGCATACCTGACGGCATCTCCGGAATTCTCGAACCGGTACGTGCTCGTCTGGTAGATCGGCGTCGCAACCGGTCCCTTGAACGCATAGAGATGCTTGCCGTGAATAGCTTTCGTGGACAGTGAAAGTCCGTTCGTCTTGATCTTTCTCATGATACCCCCATGCAGATTATTTCCGGATAAATATTCGATTTCTGAACCGGCATGCTCAGCGCGCGCACAGTTGAGCTCTCCCACCGTCAATGCTGAAGCTCCCGCCGGTTATCCATCCCGCCCGATCCGAGGCGAGGAAGAGAATCAGCTCGGCAACTTCTTCCGGCGTTCCAACACGACCGATGGGATGTGTGCTTTTGCTGTGCTCGAGAAACTTCGCGTACGCCGGTTCATCCATTCCGCTCGTGCGGTGGAGGTTCGTAACGACCACTCCGGGATCAACCGCGTTCACGCGAACACCTTTCGGGCCCAGCTCCAGCGCAGCACAGTGCGTCATCTGATCTATGCCCGCCTTGCTGACACAATATGCGAGAACATTTGGAAACGAACGAATACCGGTAACACTCGAAATGTTGACAATATTTCCTTTCCGTTGAATAATGGAAGGAAGAGCAAGCTGGGTCAACCGGAACGCCGACCGGAGATTGATATCCATCATCGTATCCCACTGGTCGAGCGTGGTGTTCTCGATCGTTCCGTTCCCGATGATACCGGCAGCGTTCACGAGAACATCAATACCTCCAAAACGCTCCAGTGTCTTCTCGATGACCTTTTTTCTGTCGGGTTCTCGTGTAAGATCGGCAGGAATAATCTCCACTGAGGAGGCATCCAGCCCGGAAGTACCCGATCGCAGTTCCTCACCGCGGCGTGCGACGACTGCAACGCGTGCCCCGCGGCGTGCGGCCATCAGCGCTGTCGCTTTCCCGATGCCGCTCGTTGCACCTGTCACGATAATGACTTTGTTGTTAAATTCATTTTCCATTCGTTCGTGCCTTCTGTAATTCGAGAATCTTCTTCGCCCGCCGGAAGACCGCGTCGAACATCGGCTGAGTAAGCTTTCCGGTAAAGGTGTTCTGCTGACTGGGATGAAACGAAGCAATCAGCATACAATCGTCACTGAGAGAGTATTCCGCTCCATGGAAAAACGCCGGACGTTTCACCAATGCCGTGAGATCCATTTCCCGGGCGGCATCAAATACGGATTCAAATGCAAGCTTGCCCAAACCGATGATCACCCGCACGTTGTTGAGGAGCCGAAGCTCCTCGAGGAGATACGCACGGCAATTCCTGAATTCTGCCGGCAATGGTTTGTTACCCGGAGGCGCACAGTGCACAGCGGCAGTAATATAGCAATTCTTCAGCATCAGTCCGTCTTCACGTGCGATCGAATCGGGCTTTGAAGCGAAGCCGAATGTATAGAGCGTGCGGTAGAGCCACTCTCCGCTCCGGTCGCCGGTGAACATCCTCCCGGTTCTGTTTGCACCGTGCGCAGCGGGAGCAAGCCCCACAATGAGGAGCTGCGCTCTACAGTCACCAAACGAAGGGACCGGCTTCCCCCAATAATCCCATTCAGAAAAGCGCGCGACCTTTTCGCCGGCGATCTGCTTCCGCCACTCCACGAGACGAGGACACAATTGGCATCGGATAATTTTTTCATTGAGTGAGCTCAGGGACATGCGCTTCTGCAGAAACGTCAATCAAAAAGTAAATAAAAACGGACAATATTCAAACCGGCAGGATCGCATGGGTATATTTGGAGCAAATCGTTCGGGCAAGCCATCCGGAGATCACCTGTCGCGTTGTTTTCCACCTGTTTTTTTCGTACCATACACGGTACGAAGTGTCCAGTTCGTGGTTTGTCCGATCATCACGCCCAACCACCCGGTTCTTACATCCAGAGATCATTCATCAACGAAAGTGAGGTCTAGTGTCTATGAGCGTGAGCCAACTTGCGCGATCGATCGCTGAATCTCCGACACTCAAACTCAACGAAGAGGCGCGGCTTCTTCGTGAGAAGGGCGAAGCAGTCATTCACCTCGGAGCCGGCGAACCCAAAAATAAAGCTCCCATCAATGCCATCCTGAGCTCGGCGGCAAAGCTTGTCACGGGCGACATCAAGTATACACCAACCGACGGAACTCCGGCACTCAAGAAAGCCATCATCCGTTACACCGAAGAGAACTATGACCGTCTCGTCGCCCCGGAAAATGTCATCGTCTCCGCGGGCGCGAAACAATCCGTCTTCAATGTCCTCTACTCCATTCTCAATCCCCAGGAGGAAGTGATCATCCTCGCACCGTACTGGGTCAGTTATCCCGAGATGGTGCGCATGGTCTACGGAGTACCTGTTATCGTTACCCCGGAAGACGGCACATTCCATCCCCGGCTTGAAGATATCAAGAAGGTTGTCAGCTCGTACACACGGGCGATTATCGTCAACAGCCCGAACAATCCTTCCGGCGTCGTCTACAAGGAGGAATTCATCGCGGAGCTGGTGGAATTCTGTGAAGCAAAGGGAATCTATCTGATTGTGGATGACATCTACCACAAACTCGTCTTCGGCGGAAGAAAATCTCCCAATGCCTACAGTTTTACGCCCAAGGACATCGAGAATACGAAAGTTATCCTCGTGAACGGGATCTCGAAGCTGTATGGCATGACGGGTTTCCGGATCGGATGGTCGATCGCAAACCGGAAACTCACCTCGATCATGACGAACGTTCAGGGACAGATGACAACCACGACATCCGTCATCCTGCAGGCCGCGGCAGAAGGTGCGCTTATGGGACTCCAGAGTATCGTCGATAATCTCCGGCTCACCATGGAAAACAACCGCAACGTCATGGTCCAGGAGCTGAAGTCCTTCAACGGCGTGCACCTCATCCCTCCGGACGGGACGTTTTACTGTCTCCCCGATTTCCGCGCATACTCGAAGAAATCAGAAGAGCTTTCCAACATGCTGCTGAAGAAGGCGCTCGTCGTGACCGTTCCCGGAAAGGAATTTGGGATGGAAGGGCACCTGCGGCTGAGCTTCTGCGGCAGCATCAAGGATATCAAACAGGGTATCGAGCGCATTAAATGGGCCCTTGACCCCTGCTCACCGAATGAAATTTATATCGGCGAACGTAAACTCGTGAGGGACTGGCTATGAACAATCTCCTGAATATCAAAACTCCCGCACAGGATCAGGCAAGAGCATACAAGGCAGACTACGGTCTTGAGAACCATGGACTCACAAACCTGAGTACCGTTTTCTGGAATCTTCCGACTGAAGCGCTTTACGAAGAGATCGCGTTCCGCGGAGAAGCCCGCGTCACACATCTCGGACCTCTTGTTGCAAATACCGGGAAACATACCGGGCGCTCCGTCGGTGACAAATTTATCGTTAAAGAAGGAACCACGCAGGATAAAATCTGGTGGGGTGAATATAACCGGCCCTTTAGCCAGGACAAGTTTGATGAGGTCTTCGGCAGAATGCAGGGATTTCTTCAGGGGCGGGATCTCTTTGTACAGGACTGTTTCGCCGGGGCAGACCCGAATTACCGCCTTGCGGTACGCATCATCACCGAAAAGGCCTGGCACAGCATGTTCGTCCGAAACATGTTCATCCTCCCGAAGACGCTTGATGAATACAAGCGGCACGTTCCCGACTTCACGATCCTGGCACTCCCCTCATTCAAAGGATTTCCTCAGATCGATGGCACGGCATCGGAGACATTTATCCTCCTGAATTTTGAACAGAAACTTGCCATCATCGGTAATACCGCATACGCCGGAGAGATCAAGAAGTCGGTCTTCACGATCATGAACTTCATCCTTCCGCTCGACGGAGTGATGTCGATGCATTGCTCGGCGAATGTCGGAAAGAACAAGGATACCGCGCTGTTCTTCGGACTGTCAGGCACAGGCAAGACGACGCTCTCCGCCGACCCGAACCGCGGGCTCATCGGCGACGACGAGCACGGCTGGAGCGACGAAGGCATCTTCAATATCGAAGGCGGATGTTATGCCAAGGTGATCAGTCTCTCTCCCACCGCAGAGCCGCAGATTTTCCGGACGACGCAGATGTTCGGAACAATCCTCGAGAATGTTGTTTTCGACCCGATCACACGGCGCATCGACCTTGATGATTATGCCCTGACTGAGAATACCCGCGCATCATATCCTCTCGAATATATCAACAATGCCGTACCGGAGAAGATGGGAGGACATCCGAAGAACATCATCCTCCTCACATGCGACGGGTCGGGCGTCATGCCGCCGATCGCAAAGCTTACTCCCGAGCAGGCGATGTACCAGTTCATTTCCGGCTACACGACAAAGGTCGCCGGGACGGAGATGGGGCTCGGGAAAGAGCCGGAGCTGACATTCAGTTCATGCTTCGGGGCTCCGTTTATGGTCCACCACCCGTATGTCTATGCGGATCTCCTGAAGCGCAAGATGCTGAAATACGGCGCACACTGCTGGCTGGTCAACACCGGCTGGGTCGGCGGGCCGTACGGCATCGGCAAGAGGATCAGCATTAAGTATACGCGTGCTCTTCTCAACGCGGCCCTCAACGGAAAACTGCTCAACGTGAAATATTGCACCGACCCGGTTTTCGGATTCCAGGTGCCGCAAGAATGCGAAGACGTTCCATCAATTGTTCTGAATCCCGCCACGGCCTGGCCGGATCAGAATGTGTATATGCAGAAATACCGCCAACTCGCCGGCAGGTTCATCGAGAACTTCAAGAAATTTGAAGAAGGATGTCCGCCGGAAGTAATCAAAGCAGGGCCGAAACTCTAATCTACACACCGTACATCACTCCGTCCGTCCGGGTTTTGGGACGAACGGAGTTGTTTTTTTTCAGAACGCTCTACCGGCGCCAGTAAACTTTCGAAGTTCTTTTCCATCCAATGAAACGGAAGCATCTACAGCATTCATCTCACTAAAAGGAACCGGATATGGATATTGGATTGAGATTCGTTCTTTTGCTCGCCTGTGCCCCCCTCCTTGTCTCGTGTCAACACGACAACACCGACAACAAGATCTCCATCGAGGACCGATTGAAAAAGCTGGAATCAACTGCTCCGGGAGTCGGAGAGGTGATGTCGGGGGTCCAGCTGCATTTCGGGAAACTCTATTTTGCCGGTCAGGCAGAGAACTGGAAGCTTGCCGACTTCGAGCTCGATGAGATAACGGAAAATCTCGACAATGCGGCGCTCATGAGGCCCGAAGAACATGGCGTAAAGCTCGGGGGAGTTGTGGATGCATTCAAACAATCACAGCTGGCGGATCTGAAACACGCAGTTGATACCCGCAATGAGAAAGAGTTCCACCAGAAATACCTCGAGTCGATGGCAGTCTGCAATTCGTGTCACGCCGCCACGGGCCGCCCATTCATCGTCATCACGGAACCGACTGCTCCGCCCGTATCCAATCAGCGCTGGGCGGTTCCTGCCACGGATTTCATCGCGGCGCCTGGCGACACCGCAAAATAGACCCTGCGATTATTTGAGCAGCAGCATCCTTCCGGTTTGAGAAAACGAACCAGCGGGATTTCCAATGGGAGTTGCTTTCATCCGGTAGAAATATATACCGCTCGCCATCCCGTTGCCGTTCCACACCGCCGTATAGGTTCCGGCACTTTTCATTTCATCGACAAGCAGCCCCACACGCTCCCCGAGAATATTGAAGACCTCGAGGGTCACCCTGCTGGGTGAGGGGATATCGTATCTCAACACGGTTGAGGGATTAAAGGGATTGGGATAATTTTGTTCGATGGCAAAGACGTTCGGGATCGTGTGTTGACCTGAAGAGGATCCGGACGGAGGAACCGGCGGCATCTCATCCGTTGGCACGATGGTAATACGATTTGCATTCACCGAACCCGACGAAGAAGAGAGAATGAGTTTTCCCGAACGGTTCGTCTTCACCCAATATCCCACGGATGGCCGCAGCGTATCGGTATAATAGTAGCTGCCCTGATAACCGAAAAACCGGGAAGTAATTGTACCGGGAGAATCCGCAAGAACGTTTTTGACCGGAAGCGGGGAAATGATCGTCCCGATCATATTCCAGCCGGTCACTACACTGACAGTATCCGATTCAAGACTGTCTCCTGCGATGGGGACGGACTGATCGAATCCGAACTTGATCCAGTACCCCGTACCTGTGGTCAGCGTATCTTTGATGAAGTATGATCCGTTATACGAGAACGCATGCGACACTGCGCCCGGAAACAGCGAGGTCACGCTGTAATCAGACCGGAGGACAGGAACAGACAGCAGGTTCCATCCGGAGTTGAGTGAATAGGTTATACCCGACGGAACGACTTCGGAGAGCGGCCGTTGCCAGATTCCGCCATATGTGGATCCAATGAGAATATTGGGCATGAGTGCTCCGTTCGGCCCGAGCGCGATGACACCCACATTCGTATTTCCCAGCCCGGCAGTCACCGATGACCAGCTGTCGCCGAAGTCCGAAGAAACATATATACCGAGTACCGGTCCTCCGGTAAAGACCGTCTTTCCGCTGACGGCAAATGCACCAATGTAGTTTATGGGAAGCCCGGAGATGACCCGCGTCCAGGATAATCCGTTATTGCTCGAGCGGAAGACTCCGCTGCCGCCCGTCCCGGCGAAGATCAGCGTGTCGCCGCCTTCATCGATGGCCGACGCGAGTGCAAACACGACATTGTTGGTGAGACCGGTGTCGATCGGATTCCAGGTTTTTCCGTCATTCGTGGAAACGAACATGCCGCCTCCTGAGGTCCCGGCAAAGACATTCGACCCGCTCGCAAGAAGCGAATAGACATTGGGGTTGGTGAGACCCGTGTTGACAACACTCCACGTTGCACCGTCGTCCGTCGACCGCTCAATTCCTCCCGAAGTCCCGGCGAAAATATTTCCGCCGTGCGCCGTCATCGAGAGAACAAAGGTATAGAGCATTCCTCCGCTCACATTGGACCATGTGCTGCCGCTGTCGGCAGACATGAAGACCCCGCCGTATGTCCCAGCAAAGAGATTTCCTCCTCTGGAAATCAGCGCGCGCACATCCGTCTGCGTCAAACCCGAATTTGCAGTTGCCCAGCTTGCCCCGTTATCACCGGACACAAATGCGCCGCTCCCGTCGGTTCCGCAGAAGAGCTTTGACCCCATGGAGGTGAATGAGACGACCGACGTGTTATTGATTCCCGTTACCGCGTCCGACCAGCTCGATCCGCCGTTGGAAGAGCGATAGAAACTTCCCCCGTTCGTACCTGCGAACAGAAATCCATCCTTGTTCACGAGTGCACGAACAGCCAGGTTCGAAATCCCCGAGCTTGCCGAGCTCCAGCTCGCACCGGTATTTGTCGTAACGAACACACCATGGTCATTCGCAACATAGACATTCGAACCAACGGTAAGAAGTGCGCGCACATAGAGATCGGTCAGTCCGGAATTCACGGCCGACCAGTGCGAACCCCCGTCGGATGAAAAAAAGACTCCTGAGCCGAATGTCCCTGCGAAGATCCCGCTGTCGGTGGCGGCAAACTCCTCAACATATTGGTTCGTGATACCTGAATCCGATTCTGTCCAGGAAGATCCGTTATCGGTTGAGCGGTATGCACCGCCGCCATAGGTTCCGGCGAACAGGGTTGTTCCCTGCACGAAAAGCTTCCAGATGGAAAAATTCCCGAGTCCGACATCAACCGCCGACCAGTACCCCCCGCCATTCGTGGAAAGAAAGATTCCTCCTCCATTCATTGTTCCGGCGAAGATGTTGGTATCCAGCCGGGCAAGCGAGTAGACCTCTGTATTATAGAGCCCGACATTTGTCGCGGTCCACGAGTCGCCGTTATTTGTTGAGATACAAACGCCTCCACCGCCCGGGCAAGCCGCAAAGAGATTCGTTCCGGAAACAAGGACATCATAGACGTGCGGGCTCGTCAATCCCGGGCCGACCGGAGCCCATGTTGCTCCGTCATCGGATGAGCGGAATGCCTGGGCACCGTGCGTTCCTGCAAAAATGTACTGACTGTTGGCAGCGAGCGAATACACATACCCGCCATACGGGCCATTGGTTTGTGCCCATTGTGCATTCGAAGTACCGCTGGGGAACATGATGGCGATGAGCAGAAAAAGGGAGAGAGCGATTCGAATCATACGTGCTCCTTTGTTAATCCTCCATTCAGTGCTGATGATGCAATGAATGTAAAACCCCGGCACGATACAACCCTCAGACCCGCGGGCGGTGATTGCCGACACCCTCGTCACAGCCCGCTCCCCAGCTCAACCAACTGGCAGAGCATATTCTTTCAAATACGAGAGAACCGGAGCGTACCTGAGCATTAAATTAATTTTAACCTGCAGGTAACGTGCCCGCCGAACCTGACCTTAATATCGGGGAACGGTGGGATCAACTTCCATTGACCACGCCGTGATTCCTCCCTTGAGTGTCTTGACGCTGGAAAATCCGTTCTCATACAGAAACTCCACTGCCTGACGGCTTCTGATACCGTGGTGGCAATAAACAACAATCTCTTTTTCTGCTTCCAGCTCCCCGCAGCGCTTTGGCAGCTGACCGAGCGGAATGAATGCACCGCCGATCGTCGCGAGTTCCCTCTCATATTTTTCACGGACATCGAGAAGGAGAATTGGTTCGCCGCGTGCCATCTTTGCCTGCAGCTCCCGCGGCGTCAACTCCAGATCATCCCGTTCGTACATCCGGTCGATCGGCGGTTCTTCCAAAAAGCCGAGATTATACCGGCGCACAAGCTGGAAGCGCGGCGGCTGTACCGGCAGGTCTGCTTCAACAAACCGAACGAATTCATCCTTCGTGACGAACCGGAGTGCAGGATTGAATCTCCGTTCAAACCCAATCGTCGAACTCGGTTTGGGGCTCATCATCTTACCGCAGGTGGAGCCGGCATAATGCGTCGGATAGATTTCCACGGCATCATGCAGAACGAGGAGTTTCTTCCAGATGCTGTCGTGCAGGAGCCCGGCATCTCCATCGAGATCGGGACGCCCGGTATCGCCGACGAAGAGCGTATCGCCGGTAAAGACCATCCAGGGTTCCCGCGTTCGGACGGAGTCAGAGACGAGAATCGAGATACTGTCGGAAGTGTGCCCCGGCGTATGAAGAATTTTCAGGATGATGTTTCCCAGCGTGATTTCCTGGCCATCGTTCAGTCCTTTAACGGGAAATCCGGCTCTGACAGACTCATGAAAGAAAACGGGTGCTCCTGTCAACTCCGAAAGCCGCCGGGAACCCGACAGATGATCGGCCTGTGAGTGAGTCTCGAAGATGTGCGTGATCCTGAGATGATGTGCCGCCGCATAGTCGAGGTAGAGATTGGGATCCGACTGGGCATCGATAACTGCACACACCTCCCGTTGCGTACAGCCAATAAGATACGACAAGCATCCGCCGTGCTCGTGACGAAACTGCTGGAATATCATTGAGGGTCAGACTCTGCTTTTCAGCCGCTCTTGCGCGCGATTGAGCGCCTGCTGGAGAACCTCGTCGTAGGATTCACCTTCGGCTCGCACGATCGTTGCGCCGGGATCGACATTATCGATATGGCAGTAGTATCTGGTCCCGATGCGGTAGGATGTGATGTTCACCGGCCAGCCGGCAACTTCCTTTCGATCGTGTCGAAAGTCATCTGCTTTCAGCATGATTATGACCCTTTCTCTATCGGCGCATTGACAAGATTCCCCCACTCCGTCCACGAGCCGTCATAATTCTTGACGTTGGGATATCCAAGAAGGTATTTCAAAACGAACCATGTGTGACTTGATCGCTCTCCGATGCGGCAATAGGCGATGATTTCTTTGTCGGACGTCACTCCTTTTTGAGAATAGAGCGTATGAAGCTCTTCGGGCGACTTGAATGTACCGTCGTCGTT
>Ga0335081_10015856_pt1 | contig 12195 bp, 15 predicted proteins | sample Lox_Sample_35_FD_206713 | JGI IMG/M metagenome (GOLD analysis project Ga0335081, IMG submission 206713) | Soil microbial communities from Loxahatchee National Wildlife Refuge, Florida, United States - Lox_Sample_3.5 | ecosystem: Environmental > Terrestrial > Soil > Wetlands | place: USA... | reverse complement strand
GCCGCCGCCGGTCACCCCTCTCGGCGGCGGCTCGCATGTGAGACGCGGTCGGTGTTATGTGACACAGCCGACGACGATCGCTGACGCCCACTCGGGCCGAATCCGACAGGAGGCGGTCAACGGAACCGACAGTCGTGAGAGGCTGCTACGACCGCCGCTGCAGACCGCATTCGTCTCGTGCAAAGTCGAGCGCGGCCCGCGCCTCTCGATACACCAGCCCGCGGCCTGTTCGCAGCCGTCGGTCACGCTTCGGCTTCCCCGTGGCGAGCCGCATAGAAGCGGTCAAACTCGTGGTGGAGCTGATCGAGCGCGCCTCCCGCGGATCAAGCGGTTCTACACCGGTGACCGCGACCGCGTCCGTCGGCCGCAGGCACACCGGGCAGCGACTGTAGTGATCGACATCGCGGGGCCAATTGATGCCACACAGCGAGCAGCGCAGCGCAGCGGCAGGTTTGACCCTAAGCGCTCCACCCGCGCGCAGCGCGTTGCGAATCGCGAACCCGAGCAGGGCGGCCCCCATCCCTGCACCGACCCCCACGGCGAACAGAGCCCTCGTCATCACCGCCACCCGTCCCTTCGTGACCTCATGCCGGCCGCCGCAATCCCACCGTCACCATAGCTCTCGCTCCGCGTTCGCGAGCATCTCCTCGCACCATTCGAGCCAGACCGGAACGAGCGGCAGCGCCGCGATCGGTGACTTGCCCAACCGGTAATAGAGCACCTCGAGCATCGTCCGCGCTACGTACGCGCTGAAGCCCCGGTCCCCGTCCGGTTGATGACGGAGATACTCCTCACGGAGAGCCGCAGCCCACGGCCAGCCGGTGGTCATCGAATTCGTGCGGACGTACATCCGAGTCAGCGCCTGCGCTGCGAAGTAACCAAGGTCACGGGCAGGCGGCGCGAGCGCGGCGTGGTCGAAGTCGATGGCCGCGACCGCGTTGTCGGCGATGATGATGTTTCCGGCCTGAAAGTCGCCGTGGGTCAGTACCGATCGCTCGTCATCGAGTCCAGCGAGCAAGCCCGTGAGCCGTTGGGCGAGGGCGTGCGACCGCTCGTTCGATCGTCGATGCGTGGCACCGATCCGCTCGGCGCACGCCCGGAGCTTCGCTGCCTCGTCCACAACTGCAAGTGGCGGCAGATCTCCGACATCGAACGCGTGGAGCTTCGCCAGCCAGCGACCGCCCAGTCGCACCGCACCGATCGCGGGCAGCGGATCATCCAGCCAGCACTCGAGCGTCGGGCCGGGCACCTCCGCCTGGAGCAGCATCGGAGGCTCGGGAACGAGCGCCAGCGGCTCGGGGATCGTCAGCGCGCGGTCCTCGCCAAACCCACCCCGCCAAAGCGCACGCATCAGCCCGAGCACTCGCGCCGGCTCGCCCGCGGCGGAGCGACGCTTCACTCCCTTGCCGATCACCGCCAGCTCCACCAGGTCATCCCTCAGACGCGCACTCACCAGGTAACGCGCAAGCGCCGGCACCTCGCGCCGCAGCACAATGCCGCGGAGGTCCATCAGCCTGAGACCCCGCGCCTCAAGCGCCGGCGCCAGCGCCTCTGCGACGGCGGCCGGCGACGCCAGACCAAGCGCCTCGAACTCGAGGATTTCCTCCAGGCGCGCGGTGTGCATCACCCTCACGGCTCCCGAACCGTCAGGAGTCCGGGATCCCACACGTTTCCGAGCCATCGCGGCGCCTGAGCGAAGTCGTCAGGGAGGTCTGCTGCGATGTGGTCAAGTAAGGGCGGAAATACCGGGCGCTCGCTGCCGGGGTCGATCAGCTCCAGGCGTTTGGAGTCATCGACCTCCGGCGCCGAGGCGAGGAACACCAGGTTGAGGTCGTGGATCACGCCCGGAGCCAGGACTTCCGCGATGTACACGAGCCGGCCCGGCTCGATCTCGACATCGGCCTCCTCGCGCAACTCCCGCGCGAGCGCCCCCAGCACGCTCTCTCCCGGTTTCACGCGGCCTCCGGGCAAGGCGTTGTACGCCTGGTTGCGGCGTCGCTGGCGCGTGATCGCCAGGCGTCCATCCACGAGGATGATTGCTCGCGCCTTTACATCCATCCTCAGCCCCTACGCGGTCAGCGGTACCTCAGCTTGCGCTTCTTGCGTCGCGCGTGTCTCCGCCTGCGCTTCTGACGCTTGGTCAGTTCCGGATGCGCCATGAGTGCCGCCTCCTGGTTGCGATGAACTCAGGCCGCGGTTGCGCACCACGACCTCCAGACCTATGGAATAGAGGCCGTCAGCAGGAATGCACCCGCAATCAGAGCGAGCCTCATCGCTCACCACCAAGTGTACTACCGGGCTGATCGGAACTCGCCACCGTCAGGCAAGCCCACGGCTCATCCGGCGGTGCCATGCTCCCATCGCGGCACGGCGCCAGGCCGAGGCCGATTGCAGGTCGCTGAGGACAGCACGCAGCTCGATGCCGATTAGGAGAAACAGGAGCGAGTTGAGCAGGAACGCCAGCACATCCCAGAAGGCGTACTAGCGAAGCCGCGTCTCAGCGGAGAAGATCCACATCGACCGCGCACCGACGTACAGACCTGCCGCGACCGCAGCCAGCACCCCGGACAGGCCCAGCTGCACCGCCGGGATGTAGGCCGCGAACGGCGTCAATAGCGAGACGGTGATCTCGATCCGAGCGTCGTCGAACGCCTTGCGGATCCGTGCGGAGAACCAGCCGGCAGCAAATCCGACGGCGGCGCCGCCGACCGACACCAGCACGAACTGGCCAACCGCCCCAGGCGGGGAGAACGTCGCCGTCCCGACGGCCCCCACGGCGATCTTGTACGCGACGAAGGCGGTGCCGTCGTTGACCAGCGACTCGCCCTCGAGGATGGTCGAGATCCGCCGCGGGGCCCCCAGCCGCTCGAGCACCGAGGTCGCGACGATTGGGTCGGTGGCGCCGACCGCCGCGCCCAACACAAACGCCTGCGGCCAACCGAGGTCAGCGAACTGATGAGCCGCGGCCGCCACGATCACCATCGTGAGGACGACCAGGCCGATCGCGAACAGGAAGATGGAGCGTGCGTGGGCGCGCAACTCGCCGGCCGACAGCAAGAAGGCTGCCGAAATACAGCAGCGGCGGCGTGTGCCGATGAGAGTCGACGACGACCGTTCTTCCACCCAGATGCAGACGGACCAAGTACAAACTCCACTTACCCCTCATCGCCGCGGCCCGGCCGTGTTGGCGGCGGCAGGTCTGAACGCCGTTTCACGTGCGCCCAAACGACCGCTCGAACTCTTGCCAGCCCATTCTCTGCCCACGGCACGGGCCGAGGGGCTTCGTTGCCCGGCGGTCCGTGATCAGCACCCAGGCGACGAGGCCACTGAAGCTCGCGATCACGAGCGCGATCGCGAGCGCGATCGACAACGGCGAGTTGGCATCAGCTGCAGCCACGAGCACGCCGCCAGCACCGAACGGCGCCACGAACAGCGCAACCGGTATTAGCGGCTCGAGCCGCCGAAGTTTTCGTCTCACTGGCGCGTACGGCGTCGAGCGGTGTAGCTGACACGATGACAACCTCCACGGATGTAACCGACACGTAGAGGCCATCAGCGGCTTACGCCGCGGGCAGAACGAGCCTCATCGCTCGCGTCGCATCTTTAGCGCAGCGCGTCCCGAGGAGACGCGGGGCGCGCCACTCCAAGTAGCGAACGGACGTGTTCAGTTTGGTGGTGCCAGCGTCGAGCAGCCAGAGTTCCACACCCCATGGCGTACGCAGCGCCGCGTCGCCGGCTAATTGATGGATCACTCCGGATCCGCGAGTCGCACGTCGGCGATGTGAGCGGTGCGAGGCGGACACCGCAGGTTGTGGGTGGCGCCTTCGGCGCCTGCTGACCCAGGGGCCGGCCGGTACACTGGATCTACTAGGCGATGAGGCTCGCCACATGCGCGGTTTCGGCGCTGATGGCCTCTACGACGGAGCTGTCACTGGAGGCCGCGGTGACGCTCGGAATGCATCGCTCACGTATGACCGCCTCGATTCATCCGCGCAACCGAAAACCAGACGGTCGGAAACGCGATCAACTCTTACAGCGTGCCGGCCTGGAGGCCATCGCTCCGGGAACTGACGGCTGGAGATGACCGACGCTGCCGGAGAGCCCGGATGCCCGTGAGGCGACCGCCGCATATCGGCCAGCACGTCGAGGTCGTGTTCCTGGGGGCTACCGTTCCCGGTGTCATCGACGGGATCGATGAGCAGGAGCGGCGACTCCTCGTCCTCACCGAAGAAGGAGAGGAGATCACCTTCGCGCTCAGTCGCGCCACCGGACAGTTCGTAGCCGAAGGCAGTCCAACCGGCGCGCGCCTCGTGTTCCACGATCCCTGGTAGGCCGATCGTGGGTTGACACTGCTCGACTGGCGAGCGAGCCGGTCCGACGGTAGGACAACCTCGGGCGCGGACGACGCGATCAGGAATCCAATGAGGTTTAGGCTGCGCCACGGGCCGCCCGGAGGTATTCGGGCCGGTCCGCAGCGTACCGCGCATCGCGATCCTGCCGTACATGGACCCGAAGCCATCTCGAGGGATGGATTGCGCGCCCTTCGCCCGGCTTCACCGTGGCAACGCAGGTCGGTTGCCGAGACCACGCCGGCCCGGACCATCCGAGAACTCGCCTGTCGGATCAGGCGGCCTCGAGCACGTGACCAAACCGGCGGGGTGTATCTTTGTTGATGCGCGATGAGGCTCGCGTCGTGTGCGGTTCCTCCCGCTGATGGCCTCTACGTCAGTTGTTCTGTCCCGACGTGGAGGTCACGATGGACTGGCCGAGCAGGAGCATGCGGAGTCGAATCCGCTGGTGGGGAGTAGCGCTGACATTCTGGTGGAAGCGCCAGAGAAGAACAGAGAGGTCGACGCCGGCCACCCCACCGGCCTCGTGGCCGCAGTTCGAAGATGCGTTCCGGTCCTACGTCCGAGGCCAATCCCCCCGTGCGCATCATCGAAGGTGAAGACGGTCTACCGGGCTCTGGATATCCCGCTCCGAGGCCGTTCAGCCATCGCGCTGCGGTTGCCGGCAAAGGCGCAACCTCTTGAGCCACGCCTGCGGCGCCGGAATGAAGCCGATCGAGCACACTGCCACGGCACGGCGTCCGACGCGCGCCGCAGATCTCCCAATCGTCACCTTTCGGCGCGAACGCCACTCTGATGCAGCTCGGAGACGACCCGCGGCACATCGGCCTCCGCGATCAGCACCTGTCGCGGCTTGGAGCCCTCGTAGCCGGAGATCACGCCGCGCCGCTCGAGCATGTCGATGAGCCGGCCAGCACGCGTGTAGCCGAGTCGCAGCCGGCGCTGCAACATCGAGGTTGATGCGGTACCCATCTGCGCGACGAGCTCGATCGCCGTTTCCAGAAGAGGGTCAGCGTCGACCGGCGCCCGCTCGGATTCGCCGTCAGGCGTTTGTTCGGTGTCCTGGAGCAGCTCGTCGTGCAGCTGGGGTTCGCCCTGTCGTCGCCAGGCGTCGGTGAGCTGCGCGATCTCCCGCTCGTCGATGTACGCGCCCTGGAGCCGCTGGACCTTCTCGCCGAGCGGCGAGAACAGCATGTCCCCCTGCCCAAGCAGCGACTCGGCCCCGTTCTGGTCGAGGATCACCCGCGAGTCGGCCTGGCTTGACACAGCGAACGCGATTCGCGATGGAACATTCGCCTTGATCATCCCGGTGATCACGTCGGCGCGAGGGGATTGAGTGGCGAGCAGCAGGTGGATGCCAACCGCCCGCGCCTTCTGCGCCAGCCGGATGATCGTCTCCTCGACCTCGGCCGGCGACACCATCATCAGGTCGGCGAACTCGTCGATCACACACAGGATGTACGGCAGTGGCGATTCGCCCCTGCTCTCGCGAACGCGGTTGAGCTCCATCAGCGAGCGCGTGCGGGCCAGCGACATCGTGTCGTATCGCCGCTCCATCTCCCCGATCAGGTTCTGCAGCGCGTTCGCGGCCGTCCGTGGGGAGGTGATCACCGGAGTGAGCAGGTGCGGGATCAATTCGTAATGGTTGAGCTCGACCTGCTTGGGGTCGACGAGCACGAACCTCGCCTCGTCTGGCGTGGCCCGCATCAAGATGCTGCAAAGCATCGTGTTCAGACACGCCGACTTACCGGCGCCAGTGGTGCCCGCGACCAGCAGGTGGGGCATCTTCGTCAAGTCTGCGCCAATCGCGCGGCCCGCGATGTCCTTGCCCAGCCACACCGTCAGCGGGGACCAGCCGGTCGGCGGGTCCTGGAACACGTCGCCAAGGTGGACGATCCGCCGGCGGACGTTCGGAACCTCGACGCCGATCGCCTGCTTGCCGGGGATCGGGGCGAGGATGCGGATATCGGTCGCGGCCAGCGCGTAAGCAAGATCGTCGCCCATCTGCGCGACCTTCCCGACCTTCGTCCCCGGCGCCAACCGCAGCTCGTACCGGGTGATGTGCGGCCCTGTGACGCGACCGATCAGCGCTGCATCGATCCCAAAGTGACCGAGCGTTTCAAGCAACATCCGCGCGACCTCCTCCTGCCCGGCGGTCTGGCCTGGCCGCCTCTCGCGTCGAGCGGGTGAGCAAACGGGGCGAGGGCGCATGCCACTCCAACGCGCCAGCATCAGCGACTGCGCGCTCGACGCAGCGCCAGGTGTCGGGGTCGTCGTGGTCGCCCGGCTCGTACCTGCATGCGTCGATCGGCCAGTCCGCCTCAGAGCGTTGCGCATCAAGATCGCCCCGTTCCTCGTCCGGCATGTAACCGGCAGGCGTCTCTGCTGCCCTGGTAGACCCCGGCTGGGTAGGAACGATGACCTGAGCGGCGTCGCCCCGACGGTTCGCCGGGACCGTCGTCGACGAGCACCGTCATGTCGCCTGTTCCGATCGCCGTCTCGCGATCGCGGGCCGGGTACGGCGCGGCGGTCAGCCAGGTGGCGCGGCGCGGCAGGTTGAGGCTGCGCGCGGCGCGCAAACCGCCGGTTAGCGTGGCTCGGACCAGCTCCGCCACCGTCACGCGGCTGATGAGAACTACCGCTGCCATGAGTAGAAACAGGGCGAGGATGTCCGCGCCGAGCTTGGAAAACAGCCCGGTCACGACCCACAGCTCGGCCTGTCCAACAACGCCGGCGCGCGGCTCAAACGCGGTCGCCCGCCAATAGGAGTGAGCCGGCGCTACACCAGGACCAATCGCGAGAGTTCCGGCCGCGATGCCGAGCGTAACCGACGCGGCCAAGCACACGATCCCTGGGCGCGAGGGTCGTCCTGTCGGGATCGAGTCCCGGATCAAGACCAGCGCACCGCCTGCCGCGAGCGCACCGGGGACCGCGTATCCGATGACCCCGAGCGTAAAGCGCGCGCCGCGCATCGCATCGCGCCCGAGCACGCCGCCAGACCAGCCAAGGTAAGCGACTCCCGCGAGGAACACGCCGATCGCCACCAGCCCCAGACCGAGGATGTCGAGCTGCTCCGAATCGAGCTCCAGCCGCGAGATCGTAACCATCACACCGGGAAGTCGCCACCGCCTCGCACCCGACCGGGGCGTCGGGTGGCGACGGTGGCGGCCTCCAACCCGGCGAGCAGGTTGCTTCACCCGGCCCCCCGAGGTGCCGCGCTATTCCGGTCGCGGCCTGCCTCTGGTTCCGCTCTCTCCACGCAAAGCATCGCCTCGCGCCGCAACGTCACGAGAGCACTCCACAACCCAGAGCCCCCTCGACTGAACCACATGACGAGCGGGGACCGCTGTTCGGACATCAAGCCGATCATTGCTCAGCCACGACCGTTCACGGTGGCGGCCCAGCGTGCTGCCGCGTCGTCGATCGCGGTCATCGCATCCTCGCGCGATAGCCAACCAGCGATCGCCACGCGCGTGCGGCGGCGTTCCCTACAGGTCGCGAAACGCTCGATCTCCGCTCGGAGCTTGCCGGGAATTTCGGAGATCGACTCCACCGCCGCCCAAGTCGAGTCTCCGAGCGGGACACACACGACGATCTCCTCAAACCCGCCCGTGTCGTGGGTCCGCAGCAGCGCGATCGGTCTCACCGCGATCTGACCTCCCGGTGCACCGGGCTGAGACACGCACACGATCGCCGCCAGCGGGGTTCCGTATTGGGCGAGCGTGTCCGGGAAATGGCACCAATCGGCTGGACACCTCAGCTCCGCCTGCCCCTCCTGGCTGGCATCGCGCACGCTCGCGTTAAGCACGGGTGCACCCTTGGGCACTTCAACCTGACAGTACAACTCAGTCGTCGCGGGCATATCGATCCTCCGCTCTTTCCGTCCAGCGCTGGGTGAGACACCCGGCGCAATCACCAACTCTCGTCCGCGGGCCGTGATCCTGACGCGGCGACACGGATTCGACCACCGTCGCTTGGCGACGTCGACCATCACGAGCACGATTACGCGAGCGCTGGCGCCAGCGTGATCCGCTTATCCCCCGCCCGGTGTGGGTTGCTGATCCGGGTGACCCGGCCCGCATGAGCAGCAGCTGTGTAGATGGGCGTGCCATCCGACCTCCACGAACGTCGCTCGTCTCTGCTCGTAGAGGCCATCAGCGGCTAGCACCGGAGTCTGAGCGAGCCTCATCGCTCGACCCAAGAGTATTCCACGCCCCGACCGGGATTGAAGGGTTCGGTCGCACTTTCCCAGCGGGATGGCCCGCGATAAAATTCAGTCTGGCGATGAAGCTCGCCTCAACCGCCGGACCGGCTAATGGCTTCTATCGAATGGAGAATCGATGGAAGTTGATGATGGTCCGCGACTGGGCGGGACCGCCCCACTGAGTCCTGAGGCGAACCACCGGTCGCTCAGCATCCGTCCCCTACGTCGGCGAGCGCTCGCGTCGACGAATGCGAGGCCTGCCGGCTGCCAGGCCGGTTCTCACGAACCGGTCAGCTGAGGAGGCGCTGAGTGAACGCCTTCCTGATCCAGCGAGGGTCGGATTTCGATCTCAAGCGGGAGCTTCCCGCGAACGCGCAGACGCTCACACAGGATCTCGAGCTGAACACGCTGTGGAGCGCGATCGCGGCGGCGATCCGTTTCTGTATGAGATCGCCCGACGCGCGCTACTCGTGAGTCTTCGGGACCCCGACGAGATCGTGTATCGGCAGCAGGTGCTGACTGACTGCGTTGAGAACCAGCCAGTCGTGCGAGACATCTACAGGTTGGCCGGAGAGCCGCTGCAGGCCGAAACCAGCGTGTCGAGGGGCCTGTTCAACAGTTCACCGCGGTCCCTTCTTGCCACCTCCGTGGAGAAGATGGAGTAGTTCGTCGGCTTTCTCGCGCGGCTGCGGGAGATGGCCGACCAGCACGCCGGAAAGTTCCGCTCGCCCGGATTCAGACGGTTCTTCCAAACGCTCGCCGGCGAGCTCTCGGACGAATACCTCGACCTGGTCGGGCGGCAGCTTAAGGAGCTCAAGCTTGGCCGCGGCGTGTTGATGAGCGCGCAGCTGACCGCAGGCAACAAGGGGACTGGATACATGCTTCGCCGACCCCGCGAGAAGAGCCTTCTCGGTCGCGTGCTGGATCGCTCGGGCTACAGCTTCACGATTCCTGACCGCGACGAGAACGGCTTCAAGGTGCTGTCGGAGCTCGAGGACCGAGGGCTCAACGTCGCCTCCAACGCGATCGCGCAGTCAGTCGACCACGTCAAGAGCTTCTTCGTGATGCTGCGCACAGAGATCGGCTTCTACGTCTCGTGCCTGAACCTGCGCGATCGCCTCGCCGACAAGGGCGAGCCGGTGTGTGTACCCGACCCCAGACCGGCCGGCGAGCTCGCGCTTTCGGCGCAGGCATCTACGACGCTTGTCTGACCTTGATGGTCGAGCCGCGGGTGGTCGGCAACGATGTCAGCGCCACCGGCAAGCTGCTGCTGATGATCACCGGTGCCAACCAGGGCGGCAAGTCGACCCTGCTGCGTAGCCTCGGCATCGCACAGCTGATGATGCAGGTAGGGATGTTCGTCCCCGCGAACTCCTTCAGTGCCGACGTCTGCGCCGCTGTGTTCACGCACTACCGACGCGAGGAGGACGAGGCGATGACAGGCGGCAAGCTCGACGAGGAGCTTCGCAGGATGAGCGAGATCGCGACCCACATCACCCCGCATTGCCTCGTGCTGTGCAACGAGTCATTCGCCTCAACGAACGAACGGGAGGGCTCGGCAATTGCTCGTCAGATTGTGCAGGCGATGGTGGACGAGCGGGTCAAGGTGCTGTTTGTTACCCACATGTTCGATCTGGCCCATGGGTTCTACCGCCAGGGCCTCGGGACCGCCCTGTTCCTGCGTGCTGCGCGTGCACGCGACGGACATCGCACCTTCAAGCTCATCGAGGGCGAACCGCTGCCCACCAGCTATGGCGAGGACTCCTATCAGCGGGTATTCGGCCGGCCGCTCCACGTCCAAGCGCCAGCCGTCTCCGAGACGACGTGATGAGCAGCCAACACGGATCCACTGACCGGGCGCAGGGCCACGTCGGTGGTCCGGCCGACCCGGCTTCGCCGTCCGAAGACGAAAACTGGGCGCGTCTATCGGCGGTGAGCGGAAGCCCGCTGCTCGACCCGCGCGGCGTGCGGCTCGGACGCGTCAAGGATCTGATCGTGCGGTTGAGCTCCGAAGGCGAGTCCGCACCGGTGACGGGGTTGAGAGCTTGGATCGGTGGACGCGACGCGTTCGTGCCCTGCTGTCTGGTTGATAGCCTCACCGCGTCCGGCACCCGGATCTCCAGCCGAAGCCGACGCTCGCGCCGTTCCGGCGCCAACCGCGCGAATTGCTGCTGCGTGCCGATTTGCTCCGACGCATCCTGATCGACGTCAAGACCGCGAGGCTGGTACGGGCGAGGGAGATCGAACTGCGACGCGAGCAGGGCGTGTGGCGTGTGGCCGGAATCGATCCCAGCCTCGGCGCCTGGTTCCGCCGCCGGCTGCCCCGGCGCTGGCGCGGCCGATCCGCGGGCGATGTGCCTTTCGCGGAGTGGTCGCAGCTCGAGCCGTTCGTCGGGCACGTTCCGTCCTTGCGCGTCGCGCACCGGCGGCTGGGAAGGCTTCATCCCGCCGAGCTCGCCGACCTGGTCGAGGCCGCCCCGCACGCCCAGGGTGAGGAGATCCTCACCGCGGTTGAGAGCAATCCGGCGCTCGAAGCCGACGTGCTCGAGGAACTCGACGACGAGCATCGGACCGAGTTCCTCCGCGATCGATCCGACGTCGAGGTGGCCGCTGTGCTCGCGCAGCTGTCTGGCGACGACGTCGCGGATCTGCTGATGCAGCTTGACCAGCGGCGCCGAGTTCCCGTGCTGAACCTGCTGCCCAGCGCGATGCACGAACGCGTTCGCGGGCTGCTGAGCTACAACCCTGAGAGCACGGGAGGGATTATGAACCCAGAATTCGTGTCGGTCGGCGAGCAGGCGAAGGTGGCCGACGCCATCGGCGCGATTAGCGCCGCATCGATCCCGGCCGCGGACATCGATGCTGTGTACGTGTGTGATCGTCGCGGTCGTTTCCGCGGCATGGTTCGCCTCGCCGATCTGATTCGCGCGCCGGATACGGAGGTCCTGGGGGCGCTCGTCGCGACACGTACGCCGGTGGTTGCGCCCCATGCCGATTTGCCTGAGATCGCGGGGGTGATGACCGACTATGACCTCCTATCGCTACCGGTGGTCGACGCCGAAGGCCGGATGATCGGCGCGCTGGCGCTCGACGACATCGCCGAGCGCATGCTCCCGGACGAGTGGCGCCGGCGAAAGGGACCGGCCCGGGAATAGCTGATTGCAGGATCACGTGGGTCGGTCAGGTATATTTGAACGCGAGCGATGATGCTCGCTGGAGGAGCGTAAGGCTCTTCAAACCGCGCGAGTTCGCTGACGGCCTCTATCAGCCCAGTCGGAACGAGTTGAAGGTGGCCATGCGCGCTGCGCAGCGTCGCGTATCCGTCCTCTTGTGGGGACGCTCCCGGTGAAGGTCGGACGGCCTCGGGGTGAGCCCGCGAGCAGCCAGCAGGCGCGCTCGCCATCTTGCACGGCTCGATTCAAATCGACTCGCGCGGAGCCGGGGTCACGGCGCGATTCAAGGTACCCAATTGTTAGGAGGGACAGATGGAAGCTGCTGACCTTGCCCGTGGCTCGCGGGAAGCCGATGTCGCACCGGCGCCGCCCGCGGCCGAGCGAGTGTGGTGGGGCCCGGCCGACCCGGCACCGCTCGGGCTCGCCGGATTTGCGCTCACGACGTTCATCCTCGGGTTGGTCAACGCGA
>Ga0335081_10015855_pt1 | contig 12195 bp, 5 predicted proteins | sample Lox_Sample_35_FD_206713 | JGI IMG/M metagenome (GOLD analysis project Ga0335081, IMG submission 206713) | Soil microbial communities from Loxahatchee National Wildlife Refuge, Florida, United States - Lox_Sample_3.5 | ecosystem: Environmental > Terrestrial > Soil > Wetlands | place: USA: Florida... | reverse complement strand
TCCCCTCCTCCTGGGCGCCACGCTCTTATTTTGGGGCTGGCAGACCGGCTTCTTGATCGAAGGCGCGATCATGGGCGTGGTGCTGGAAAGTTCACGTCTCATCAAGGCGCGCTGGGAATTGTCCGACGATGATTATGCCCGGATCTGGACCTTCAGCACGCTGCTGGCGCTGACGGCAATGATTTTTGCTTTTGCGAGCAACGCCGGACCGGCCAGTTTCAGCCGATTAGTTGAGAACCCCGGTGTTACCGCCGAACGCGTCGCAGGCAATTCCAGCGCCCTGACCGCCATTGCCTTCATCCGCTGGCTGCCGATGATCTTTTTCCTGTTCATTGTCGCGCAGTTGTTCAGCCCGCGGGAAGGCATTCCACTGGAGACGCTTTCGTTCATTTTATGGCGGCGCAGAAAGAAAGCGTTGAAGGCGGGATGGCCGTTGCCTCCCGCACGCAACATTAACGTTTCCTATCCTTACTTTGTCACCTGCCTGTTCGCTGCCAGCGCCCACGGCGCCCAGGACAATGCCTTTTTCTGGGGACTATCGGGTCTGCTTGCGTGGTCGCTCTGGCCCCACCGTTCGCGACGGTTTCTCCTGATCGTGTGGGCCGGTGCGTTGGCCCTGGCGATCCTGTTGGGGTTTTTCGGCCAGTACGGCATCGGCCGGCTGGTGCGCCTTGCTGAAGAGTATAACCCGCAATGGCTGTCGCATCTCATGGGGCAGAGGACGGATCCGAAGGAAACTCAGACCGAAATCGGGCACATCGGCCGATTGAAACTGTCCGGTAAAATAGTGATTCGCCTGGGACTCAAAAATGGCGCCTCCGTACCAACCTATTTGCGCGAAGCGACTTACCGAATCTATCGATCGCAAGTTTGGCACGCGGGCAGTTCCCGAAGAGACTTCACCGGAGTGACTGAAACCCCGCCGGACAGCGGGAAATGGCCACTGGTCCTCAACCGGACGAATCCGGTTAGTGTGGACGTTAGCTGTTTTCTCGAAGGCATCAACGCGCAGGACGGCAACCCGGAAGGGTTGTTGCCGCTGCCCCTGGACTGCGGCCAACTGGAGAATCTGCCCGCTTACGTGGTGCAGAAAAACAGCGCCGGCGCGGTCCTCGCCGAAGGACCAGGATTCGTGGTCTTCGACGCTGATTACGGGTCGGGTTCAGCCATGGATGCTCCGCCCAACACAGGTGGGTTCCTCCTGTTCAACGAGGATCTCGCTGTCCCGCAGCGGGAAAAAGCCGCGCTCGATGAAATAATTTCCGGATTGGATGTTGGCGGGAAGAGTGACGAGTCAAAACTTCTGGCCGTGAGAGAATTTTTCAATCGTAATTTCAAATACAGCCTCTGGCAGGACGTTCCCCGGGTTGTGGGCACCAACGAAACTCCCTTGAGCCGCTTTCTGCTCCGTACGCACAGCGGCCACTGCGAATACTTTGCCACGGCGACCGTGCTGCTGTTGCGGGAGTTGCATATCCCGGCCCGGTACGCCGTCGGTTATGTGGTGCATGAAGGCTCGGGGCGTAAATACGTCGTCCGTCAGCGGGACGCGCATGCCTGGTGCCTGGTGTGGAATCGGGAGGCCAGGGTCTGGCAGAGCTTAGATACTACGCCCGGTTCATGGGTGGCCGCGGAGGAACAGCAGGCATCGTCACTGCAGTTTCTTTCCGACTTCTGGTCGTGGGTTCAATTTCAATTCGCAAAGTTCCGCTGGGGACAAACCGAAGTGCAACAATATATCCTGTGGGGTTTGGTTCCGGTCCTGGGGCTATTGCTTTATTTGATCCTCTTTCGCAGCGACCGGCGTCGCCATCGCCAGAAATTGAAGGAGGTGCTGGAACCTGGCAACTGGCCGGGTTTCGATTCGGAATTTTACCGGCTGGAAAAGAAACTGGCCGAACGGGGTTTCACGCGCGCGGCCGGGGAGCCTTTGTCAGTCTGGTTGCAACGCGTGGTCGAAGCGCCGGAATTGGCCGGACTCCAGCCGTCCTTGCACAGTCTGTTGCGCCTTCATTATCGATACCGTTTTGATCCGCAAGGTTTGAATCAGGGCGAACGCGAAGCCCTGCGGCAGGAAGTCAAAATGTGTCTGGCGGATAAGAATTGGTGAAGGACGTTTCAGGGGAGAAGCAATCGCCGGAGACACTGCGACCGCCCTGAACCGGAAAGCCCGGTCATTGGAATCCGTAATTCGCCCAGTCCCTTGAGAGCCAGTCAGAGTTATGAAAGGTTTGGTGTGGTTCCGCTTTGGCAGTTCCCAATTTTCAAATGAGTTTGCAATAAAACGATGATGACAATCTCGAAAAGCAGGTTACAATCACAATTGTCAGCCGTGTAATTATTTAGAAACGAGTAACACAATCAGGAAGCAATATTATGAAACACTTATTCTCGGTGGTGACCACGATTGGCGTCAGCGCACTTGTCATTCAGACAGCCCATGCCTCTCCACTTTTTTCAGAAGCTTTTAATTATAATCCCGGCAATCTTGTTGGCAATGTCAACGGCAGCAGCACTTGGAGTGGCGCCGCCAGCACCGGTTTGCAAGTTGTTAGCGGAAACCTGACTTATCCGGGTTTGGCGGATCAGGGCGGCAACGAACTTGAAATCATTAACGGGAGCGCACAAACCGGCTATATTCAATTCGCAAATCAGACCAGCGGGCAAGTCTATTATTCGTTCCTGTTTAATTCAACTGCAGCCGACAGTGCCAATAACTACTTCACCGCGTTGAACCCGGGCACTTCGGTTCCAAATGGCAGCAGTGACGCAATTGATGCTTATTATTATATCAGCGGTAAGATGGAAGTGCGAGGTGCCGCTCAATCGGCAACCGCTGGTACCGGTACTGCCTTGTCGCTAAACACGACGTATCTCATCGTGGAAGAACTGGACCTTGATGCACATACCGCTAACCTTTGGATAGATCCAGACTCAAGCACCTTTGGTGGCACCGCGCCTACGGCCACTGCGAGCCTTTCAAGTCTCACAGCGACGGCAGTGGACAATGTTGGGTTCAAGGCTCAAAGCGCTGCAGGAGGTCCTTATTTTGTTGATAACCTTCTGATTGGCACAACGTGGGCAGATGTAACGCCGGCTGTTCCCGAACCATCAACCGTGGCTTTCGTGGGCTTGGGCATCGTCGGTTTGATTTCCGCGCGCCGTCGGGTGCGCAAGTGAGTTTTGGTTGCTCTTTTCATTACAGGCGTTGGGAAACCCTCCCAACGCCTGTTTGGTTTTCAGAACCGTCAAGCCAGCCGGCGCGCGATGTTGCCCACAGGAAACAAAAATGCATGCCTCCGCGCAGCCGGACAAAAACAACCAGAAATCCAACATCGAACGCCCGCGCAGACCGTTAGCAATTGTCGTGTCCACAAATTTGGCTAGTATCTCAAGCAATCTCGATGACACCTTCAACTCAAGCAATGGCTGGAAATTCGCACTGGTTGCGTGAGTTGTGGGAACGAAGCTGGCTGAAGGGATTGTTGCTGCTCGCCGCCGTCATCGTTGTTTACCAACCGGCATGGTGCGGAAAACCCATTTGGGACGATGATGCCCACCTTACTTCGCCCGGACTTCGTTCACCACATGGATTGGCACGCATCTGGACTGAACCAGGGGCCACACAACAATTTTATCCGCTGGTTCACAGCATTTTTTGGGTCGAGTACAAACTCTGGGGCGATATAACGCTGGGTTACCATTTAACCAATATCTTGTTGCACGCTTTTGCCGCCCTGCTGTTGTGGAAAGTCCTACGCCAATTGCAGGTGCCGGGAGCTTATTTGGCGGCGGCTATTTTTGCCTTGCACCCCGTCTGTGTGGAGTCAGTGGCTTGGATCTCGGAAATCAAAAACACGCTGTCGGGGGCATTTTATCTTGGCGCGGCGCTGGTTTACCTGAGGTTTGACCGCACCAGAAACTGGAAGCTCTACTTCGTGGCTTTGGGGTTGTTTATTTTGGGGTTAATGTCCAAGACGGTTGTTGCAACCTTACCTGCTGCCTTGCTGATGGTTTTTTGGTGGCAACGCGGAAAGTTGTCCTGGAAACAGGATGTATTACCTCTGATTCCATTGTTTATGGTGGGAATTGGTGCCGGGTTGTTCACGGCGTGGGTGGAATGGAAATATGTTGGCGCGAGTCATGCCGGGTATAATTTCCCCGTAATTGACCGGTTACTTATCGCGGGGCGCGCCATCTGGTTCTATCTGGGGAAGCTCTTATGGCCGGCGGATTTGACTTTCATCTATCCCCGCTGGCACGTCAGCCACACGGTATGGTGGCAATATCTTTTCCCCATCGCGGCACTACTGGGGTCCGTGGGGTTGTGGTTGCTTACACGCTGGAATCGCGCGCCACTGGCGGCTTGGCTCGTTTTTGTCGGGACGTTGTTCCCGGCACTGGGCTTTTTCAGTGCCTATCCCTTCCGTTATTCGTTCGTAGCAGATCACTTTCAGTATTTAGCCAGTATCGGCCCAATCACCTTGGCCACGGCGGGGATCATCATGTTGATCCGTTGTTTAATGAGCAAGCGACAATTCCTTGAACCCATTGTTTGCGGCACAATGGTTTTGGTGTTGGGTATATTGAGTTGGCGCCAAAGTGGCATGTACACCGATATTGAAACTCTCTGGCGGACCACTATCGCGAGGAACCCGGATGCCTTTCTGGCCTATAATAATCTCGGGAACATGCTCGTTTTGCAGGGGAAAACTGCCGAGGCCATCGCACAATTCCAACGGGCTATCGAGATCAAACCGGATTACGCAGAGGCGCATTACAACCTGGCCATTGTACTTGATCGGCAAGGTAAACCGGGCGAAGCCATTGACCACTATCGGAAGGCTCTTGAGATCAACCCTGACTTCGTGGCGGCACACAACAATCTGGGCATGGCGCTGCTCAACCAGGGACGGCTGGAAGAGGCTTCTGAGCAATTCCACCTGGCCCTTGACAAGGACCCCACCTTTGCGGAGGCGCACAGTAACCTGGGCTTCCTGTTGTCGAAACAAGGCCGAACGGCAGAAGCCATTAAAGAGTACGGAAAAGCGATCGAACTCAACCCCAACTGTGCAGACTTTTACAGTAACTTGGGCAACCTGCTGGCCACTGAGGGACAGTCGGCAAAGGCCATCGAGCAATTCCAGAAAGCACTTGAAGCCGAGCCGGACAATGCGAAGGTCCGTCTTAATCTGGCCAACGTACTCACGAGCCAAGGGCGGTGGGACGAGGCCATTGAACAGTACCGGCAGGCACTCAACCAGATGCCTGACTCCATTCATGCCCACTATCAACTCGGGATTCTGCTGCAAAGCCGGGGGAGGTTTGCGGAAGCCGTCCGGCAGTTTCAGCGGATCCTTGAACTTGATCCCCACAATGTAGCGGCCCAGAACAATCTGGCCTGGTTGTTGGCTACCTGTCCAGACGCGACCCTGCGGGACGGAACCAAGGCGGTTGAACTGGCGCAACAGGCTGAGTCCATTTCTGACGGCAGAACCCCGGAAATTCTAGACACGCTGGCGGCGGCTTATGCGGAGGCGGGGCAATTTGATCGGGCGGTAGCAACCGCCAAACGAGCGCTGGACATTTTTGCTGCCCAAGACAACCGGGCGCTGACCGCCGCCGTCCAGGCGCGACTCAGGTTGTATGCAGCGGGTTTTCCATTTCGAGACACCAGCCAAACATCTGCTCCCTCCCGTCCAAACCGGCGGTGATTTTCCTGTTTCCGGGCAGGGCGCCAATTTCGACATGAGTGAATCCGCATATCTTACGGACAGCCGCACACTAGTGATACATCAACCGCAGAAACACGGAGCGGTTGGCAGGATCAATCGGGATGACGATTTGGCTATTGTTCGTGGAACCGGGCACAGCCGTCCAGTTGGTGCCCAGATTGTTGGTCTGGATTTGCAGCAACCAGCCAAGGTGATCTTGTGGCCAGGAAAGCTGCAACTGACCACTGCCGGGCTGCACCAGGATGTTTGTGGGGGTTAAGGAAGGCAGTGGTGCGGCGCTGACTTGCAAGGAGTTGGGGCTCTCGCCACCGGCCACCGCCGTAACGACGTAATAATACGTCACGCCGTTTGTCACCGCCGCGTCGGCATAGTTGTTCGTGGAAATGCCGCTGAAAATGGCAGGGTAAGGCCCACCGTTGTCAGTGCCGCGCTTGAGATTATAACTGGTCGCGCCGGACACGGTGTTCCAGTTCAAGAGGATCAACAGGTTCGTACCCAGCGCCGTGAAATTCGTCGGGGCCGAAGGCGCCGATGCAGTCACGATCAGTTTCACCTGGCCCGGTGTACTGATATCCCAATTGTAGGTGTAACCAAAACCTGTCGGCGTCGCGCCAATCGTCGGAGGCGTGCCGCTCAGAGTGCCGGTGTAGGTCAGCAGTACGTTTGTACCGGCTGCAAAGCCGGGGCCGTTTGTCAGGTTGGCAGTTCCGCCCAGCGCCAGGTTGCCGATGACCGCCACCCGGTTGGTGTTGGGATCCAGGGAGAAGTTCACGACGGTACCGGGGAAGAGCATGAAATCATTGCTGACGGTGAAGAGGCTGTCGGCCAGGGTCAGGGGGCCGTCGTCAATGGCGTTTGTATTTTTCAATGACGCTTGCGCATTGTACAACGCCAGGCTGTTCCCGTAACCATTGGTCGTCAGACCATCAAGCGTGACAAGATTGGTGGACAAAGTGGTGTTCGTGATGGTGATGTCTGCGTTATACAAAAGAAAAGTGGGTGTGCCAGCGGGCACAATGTTTGTGGAATCGGCGAACTGGAAACCGCGCGCGCTGTAAACGTCAAAAGCTTTAGAAGCCGTGATTTTGACATGGCTCAGGAGGATATTGGAGGCGGGCACTTCCATGCGGGCCCAAATAATGCCCGGGACACCACCGCTAAGCACGGTCGCATTCACGTTGCTGATGGTGACGTCACGCCAGATTGGAACGGTGGTGGCAGCCACTGCCTGGGTGGAGGCAATGAACGGCGTAACGGTAGTGGGCGTCCCGTAGATGCCGCCCAAAGTGCTGTCGTAATAGCTGTAAATCACAATCGCCCCATCCACGATGTTGGTCATGTCGAGGTCGTAATAATTGAGATTTTGCGCAATGCCGCCATTGCCACTGCCGCCGCTGGCGTCGTTGGACTTCATCCGGATGCCGTAATCTGTGCCAACGAAGTGGCAGTGGATAACCGTCAGGTTCGAAACCGCGCCGGCGGTATTGCTGCCGATAGACACACCGTGGCCGACGCCGAAGGTGCAATTGGTGACCAGGATGTCCTTGGAAATTGCCGAGGGGGTACTGCTGCCCAGGGCAATGTTGTCGTCTCCGGCATTGATGGTGCAGTTCTGGATCAGGCAGTTAGTTCCGACCAGATCAATCCCGTCGGTGTTTGCTGCGTTAGCCGCGGTGGTGTTGATCGTGATGCCCTGAATGGTGATATCGTTATCGGAGCCTTTGAAGACGATGTGCATTTTCGGTGGATTTTGGAAGGTCGTGTTCTGAATCAACACGCGTTTGCAGTTGCCGTTGAAGAAAATCATGTATGGCCTACCGCTGTATATTGAACCGGATGAGGCCCACCAATCAGCGCCGTTGCCGTCAATCGTGCCGAAGCCGCTGATTTCCAGATTTGTTGCGCCGGAAGCATAAATCAGGTTCCCGTAAGTCTGGTTTTGTGCCGGCAAACCGGTCCAAACGCTCAAGGGCTCCATCTTCAACGTCGCATTGGTATCGATTTGTATATTCAAGTTGTTCTTCAGGGTGAGCGGACCGCACAAAAATATACTCGTGCCGGACTTGGGAATTCTGACGGTGCCGCCGAACTGGCCATTTGTATTGCCTCCCGCCGCCGCCGCAACGATGGCATTTGAAATAGCCAGGGTGTTGTCGGTCGCACCATCCCCCACCGCGTTGTAGGGGGAATTGGTAATGGTAATGATGTTGTTGGTATTGATGTTCGGCAAGGCCGGCAACGCCACCACCAGATTGACACCGGCCCAATAGCCGGCCGCCGCCAAAATGAATCGGTTGAAAGAATGAAAGCGATTAGCCAGCTTCATAATTTTTGCATCAGAGGGTTTCATCTCAAACATGACCTGTAATATTATACCACGATTTACCTCACTTGGCGGGTTCCAACGAGCAGTTCACCAGTTTCACATCGGCATCCTGCAATACATCCGGTTTGGCAACCTCCTTGAAGGTTGAGTTGTAAATCCGCACGTTACTGATTTCGGCGCCCGGGAAGCCGCGGACATTCAGCACGCGCGGCGTGTGGGCGACGGTAATATTTTCCATGGCCACGTTGCGCGCGACCGGCCGGTAAATCCCGTTCGTGCCTTCTTCGCAAAGGAAATCAATTTGCAGAACTGAATCGGCCACCTGCCCCACGTTCACGTTGCGCATGAAAATGTTTTGAATGACGCCGCCCCGGACAGCATTGGACTTGAGCCGTAATGCGCAGTTGAGGTGCGGGCTGCTCATCTCGCAGTTTTCCACGAACACGTTGCTGCAACTGCCGGAAATCTCACTGCCGATGGCCGTGCCGGCGTGGCCATCGCGCATGGTGCAATCCCGGATCACCAGGTTCACCGACGGCATGCCGACGCGGCGGCCGTCATCGTTGCGTCCGGACTTGATGGCAATGCAATCGTCGCCGGTGTCGAACAGACATTTTTCAATCAGCACGTCGCGGCAGCTTTCCGGATCGCAGCCATCATTATTCGCGCCATGCGAAACGATATCCACGCCGCGAACAGTGACATTGGTGCAAAGCACCGGATCAAGCTCCCACATCGGCGAGCGGCGGATGTGAACACCTTCAATCAAAACGTTCTGGCAGCGGTTGAACTGGATGAAGTTTGGCCGCAGGTAGTCGCCGTTGCCGAAACGGCGCTGCTCGACGGGCACGCCTGCGCTGGCCATTTTTTTGAGCCGCTCATTGGCGGTTCGATAATTGTCAGCGCCGACATTTTTGCCCCCTTTCCATTGCAGCCAGTTTTCCTCGGTCGCCTGGCCGTCCAGCGTGCCATCGCCGGTCACCGCGACATTTTTCTGTCCAAACGCATAAATGAACGGCGAATAATTATAGCACTCGACACTTTCAAAACGGCTGAACACGGCTGGTAGGTACGCGTCGGGATCAGTGCTGAATTTCAAGGCTGAACCTGTGTCCAGCTGCAAGTCCACGTTGCTTTTCAAGTGGATGGGGCCGGTGAGAAATTCGCCCGCGGGGACCACGACGCGCCCGCCGCCCGCCATGGCGCAGACATCAATCGCCCGCGCGAATGCCGCCGTGCAATCGGTCTGGCCATCCGCCACCGCGCCGTAATTCGTGATGACGAAATCGCGCCGGGGAAAGGTCGGCGCCTGGATTCGCGCGAGAATCCGGGGCATTTGCGTCCACTCGGATTGTTCCGCGCGCAGGGCGGGAATGGCAAACGAAGCAACTAACAGGAAGCCAGCGATTCTTTTCGTCGTTTGTCTATGGTTCATTGCGTTTATCAATTCTAGTTTCATGGAAACTAACGGCGCGAGCCAATTTATGGCCCGAGCTGAATCCGATAAAACCGCAGGCTGAAGTTGCTCGCCGAGGTGTCACTCCAGACAAAAGGTGGCGTGGGTGAATGGTTGGTGAAAATACTGGTCCAATCCACGAGGTTGGTGGACGCCTGGACGATGTAATCCGGTCCTGAGTCGCCGTTGATGGTCAGGTTGAACAGGCCATTGCTGAACCCGACGCCCGACAGTTGTGGCGGGGCGAGGGTACCCGACGACACAATGAGAAGCGCATTGCTACTGACGACGGAGCCGGCCGTGTTGGTAACGACCACCGAGTAAACTCCGGCGTTGGTGGTTTGAATGTTGTTAAATACCAGCGTGGTGTTCGTGGCGCCGGTAATCGCCGTGTTGGTGTTAAAGTACCATTGATAAGCCAGGGGTGCGCTGCCGGCGGCCACCACGGTAAAGGTGACACTATTGCTCGGGGCGATCGTCTGACTTTGCGGGTGTGCTACGATAAACGGCGCTGTAGGAGCGTAGGACGTGATCAGCCAATTGGTTTTGTTCCAGGTCAACACGCCTGCGCCGCAGCCGGCAGCCAGGATGGCCTGGAGTTGGCTCGGGTCATCCACGTTGTAGGCGTAGGGCAGTTGATTGCCGGGAAGATTCCACGAAAAAGGAATAATCGGCGCCTGAAGCGGGCCGAGGGTGTTGGTGCCGCCCGGGTCGGTGCTGTTTCCCCGGAAGAACACGCTGTCCATCTGGTAAATGGTGTCTAGTGCCAGAATCTTGCCGGTGTAAAACGGATTAGATGGATCAGTCTGGTTGTTGCGTAACGGGGTGAGGCAATCCATGTAAGCTGACTTTTCCACGAGCACGGCCCCGCCTTCGGTAGAGATGCTGCCATTGAGAAACGGCTTGAAACTGTAAGTGTTGTTCAAAGTGTTTTGGTCCGCGGTGCTCATGGTTGCCGCCACCGCATCCCGCAGCCGCCTGGCGGCCAGCCCCGCGGTGTCGTCCACATAAATGTTGTAGTCATGCACGTTGCCGCCCCGTAAGCGGGGTAGCCGGTCCCAGGGATTCATGAACCATTCGTGATGGAGTGTGACGGTGAAATTGGTGTTTTCATTCGCCGTGGTGGCCCCGATTAAATGGGTCTTGTCATGTCCCTGAATGATCGTAACGATGTTTGTGGTGCTGAACCCGCGCGTGCGGAGGAAATTATACATCGCGTAACTCGTCCTGTTTGATTCGAGCGAATTGATCTGTTGCCAGACCCAACTGTTGGCATTGGTGGCGCCGTCGTCACCGGTATATTTGCACCAGGAAATCGTGATGGCGGGACTGCCACCTTTCATGTCAATGATGCCGTCGTAGGCTTTCGTGAACGTGCAGTGGTCCACCCAGATATTGCTCACCGTGCCGGAATTGCCGAGGTCAATGAAGTCCCAGTCGTTTTTATCATAGTTGCCTTTGCTGGCTTCGTCCCATTCCCACATCTCATCGAATTTGAGATTGCGGATGATGACATTTCCGGACGATTTCACGTTGAAGGTCGCGTGCCGGATAGTGGCACCATTGGCGGAGAAGATGGTCAGACCGTTCTTTTTTTGAATGTCGATCAGGCTCACGCCCGTCCGCAGAAGCACCGGGTGCAATTGCGCCGGGTTGTGGGCGCGGAACGGCTCGCTGGAGGCCTTGGCCGAAGCTTCGATTTCATTGTAACCCAGATTAAGGTCGTTCATGATTTCAATAATTTTTACCGTTTTGCTGTTGATCGCGTTGGCAAGGTCCGTGGCGGTGTAAACTTTGGCATAATTGGGGTCGGTGTCAGGCAGCACACCGCCGCCCGTCGCATTTCGGCCGAATCCAGTGAGATTATACTCGGTATTGACCACGGGCGCCGCAGCCGTCACGGTGAGCACTGCGGTGTCACTGGTCGCGGTTCCGACGAGGTTGGAAGCTGCAACCGTGTAATTACCATCATCGCTGGTCTGCACATTTGTCAGGATCAGCGTGGGCGCAGTCGCGCCGGAAATGGGCGTTCCATTTTTGTTCCATTGGTAACTGATGGGTGCGGTACCAGCGGCAACGGCGGCAAAACTGGCAGTGCTCCCGATCAGCACAATTTGCGAGGCCGGCTGCAGGGCAAAGACTGGCGCCACGGGATTCGTATTGACGGTGAGGATTGCGTTGGAACTGGTGACGGAGCCGGCAAGGTTGTTGACGACGACGGAATAAATCCCGGCATTGGCGGGTTGGACGTCAGTGATGGTCAGGATGGAATCCGTGGCATTGGTCAGCAGCGTAGTGGTATTGTAATACCACTGGTAACTCAAAGGCTCGGAGCCACCCGCAACGACACTGAAAGTGGCGGCTGCCCCCGGCAGGATATTGGTCTGGTCCAGTGGTTGCGTGGTGATCGAAGGCGCCACGGCAAGCTTCACCGTCAACTGGGCCACTGCGCTTGTCGCTGACCCATAGGCGTTTGTCACGACAACCGAATAACTGCCCGAATCGGGAAGTTGCGCGTTAGTCAGTGTCAAAGTGGAGCCGGTAGCATTCGTCAAGACGGTGTTCGTGTTGTAATACCATTGATAACCCAGAGGCAAGGTGCCATCGGCGAGCACGCTAAACGTGGCGTCCTGACCGACCAAAGCAGTTTGGTCCTGCGGGTCAATGCTGATGGAGGG
>Ga0335081_10015854_pt1 | contig 12195 bp, 12 predicted proteins | sample Lox_Sample_35_FD_206713 | JGI IMG/M metagenome (GOLD analysis project Ga0335081, IMG submission 206713) | Soil microbial communities from Loxahatchee National Wildlife Refuge, Florida, United States - Lox_Sample_3.5 | ecosystem: Environmental > Terrestrial > Soil > Wetlands | place: USA... | reverse complement strand
TGGATTCTGCGGCTACAAAAATGCGGGGACGGGCTGGCGCTCGTCCCCGCTTCAAGCCCGGTTGTATTTGGGGGAGGGCCCGGGCCAAAGCTCTTCGCGATAGCGGCCTAGAGTACCCTCTGGATTGGCGACCCGGAAAGAAAACTGGAAGTTGTTCCAAAAACCGGAAAACTTGCGACCGCTCTAGCCAACCCCCAAAGCCTATTTCGGGGCCTTTACGGAGAAAATGAGGTCCACATCCACGGTCTTGTCGCGGACGTTTGCGGTCACGTGGGACGCAATATCCCAGTCGAGGTTGGCTGGGAGCAGCTTCCTCGCTGCGCTCAGGTATTCGAGCAGGTAGGTAGCGTCGTACACCTCGCCCGTACGCAGTTTCCAAGCGGCGCGGAGCTTTGCCGTGAGGCTATTGTCGAGGCCGCGGTACTCCAGCTCTCCCATGTGATAGACGTAGCCTTCGTTTACCTCGAGGTGGAAGGCCACGGTGTTGTCGGTATCGTCAAAGTCTGCGTTGGCCTTCACGGTGGCCGTGAGGAATCCCTTGGATCCATAGAGCTTCTGCACGTCGCGCAGGTTGTCGGCGAGGCGGATCGTGTTTGCCGGCCGGCCGGGCTCGGCGCGCACCATCTTCTGCAACCCGTCGGTTGGGAACTCGTGATTGCCCGACCAGTCCACGCTTTTCACCTTGTACTGAGCACCGGGGGTGACGGCGAAGGTTACATCGACGACAGTCTGGTTCCGCGGGCCCTCTTCGCTTTCGCCAGACGCCTGCTTCACAACTTTGGGTTGAGGTTCGCCAAAGGCGGCCTTCAGGTATCCGCGAGCGTAATAGACAGGCAGCAATTGATGCTGCACGAGCAGATTAAGCCGGGTACGCGAGTATTGGTGTTCGGGCAGCCTCTGGGCGGCTTCGTCAAGCGCTGGAAGTTCGGCTTCGGCTGCGCCCGTGAACTCGATGTTCCGGACCCGAATGAGAACGTCGGACACGCTGTAGTTGATCGCATCGGGCGGCTGATCCGGCTTCCCCGAGCGCACGAACTCGACGTGACCAGGAATCGCATTCTCGACCAGCATGGCCTGCAGCACGTCGGAGACCTCATCGGGCAAACGGCCTGACAATGGCAACTCTCCGTCAAATAGAGGATCGTGCTCCTTGATACGGCGGCGAATTTCGTCGTCGGAGAACCAAACGAAATCCTCGAAGCGCGCCGGGACGAACTTATCGGCGTCGGTGACGTGCAGTTCCAGTTTGGTTCCGGCGGACGAATAAGAGAACGTATAGGCGATGTCGGTGAAAACGCCAGTGTCGCCCAGGCGCCGGGCAGCTTTCTTGAAGTCGTCGTCGTTGACGGCCGTGCCCATCTGGAGGCCGGTCGCAGCGGCGATCGCTGCTTCCGGGAAGCGCTTGCTCCCAACGACCTTGATGGCGATCAACTGGCGAGCTGAGGCCGACACCTGAGCTAGTGGTTTTTGCCCGGACCCGTCTCTTCCCGCACTCTCCAGCCGCAAGACCGGGGGCAGCGCGAGAAGCACGAGCAGAAATCTGGAGATGGACCTCATCATCGGGTTGGCGTCTGCACCAATTCTTGCGTGGATTTGTGCTTTACCGCAATGTCAATGAAGGCCAGAGCAGCCCGGCTGAGAGCTTTGTCTTTGCGGAACACCAGCGCCAGATCACGCCGCACCTGAGCGTCTGCCATTGGGATGGCGGCTAGCACCTTGGCCCGGACGTCTTCCTCGACGTTAGAGCGGGCAATAAAGCCGACGCCCACATCGGCCGCTACAAAGCGTTTCAGCAGTTCGCTGGAGTCGAGTTCCATCGTGAAGTTGGGCTTCAGGCGGCGCTCGTGGAACATTTGCTCAATGGCATCCCGCGTGTGCCCGGCTTTGGGGACGACCAGCGGGAACTTGGCCACATCTGCAACCGTCGCCGACTTCATCTTTCCCAAGGGATGGTAGGGAGGCGCGATGATGATGAGATCATCACGATGGATCGGGACCACCGTCAGCCGGTTGTCGGTCACGGGCAGAGACACGACGCCGAAGTCCACAGTGTTGTCGATCACGGACTCCAGAATCTTGGCGTAGTCCGAGCGCTTGATGTTCACCGAGACGTCGGGATACTGCTTCTTGAAGTCGGCGAACACGTAAGGCAGGATGTGCAGGCAAGTGCCTTCGTTTGCGCCCACGATGATCTCGCCACGGGGCACCCGCTCCATTTCGGCGATCGCCACCAGCATGGCCTTGCGCGCGTCCAGCGTGTCTTCGACGTATTTCAGGAAGGCTTTGCCCGCTGCCGTGAGGGAAACCTTGCCGCCCGAACGGTCGAACAACTTGGCCCCGACTTCTTCCTCAAGTCCCCGAATCTGCGACGAAATCGCCGGCTGGGTGCGGAAACGCTTCTCCGCTGCACGCGAGAACGACGCGTGCCGCGCCACTTCGAGAAACGATTCGAGCTGGTCAAAATCCATGGGGGCACTCAGCAGTCGGCAGTCAGCGGTCAGCCGAAGCCCCTTATTTCGGGCTAAATGCTGATTGCCGATTGCTGACTGCTTCAGTATAAAGTCGCGTTATCGCCGCTATAAAAACAATCGAATTGCAAGCCCCGCCCGCTGGAGCTTACACTCATGCGTTTTGCATCGCGCGACCGATTGTAGCAGGGGACGAGCGCGCGTTCCTTCCCACACATCCACCGCAATCCCGTATTCAGGAGTCTTCATGGCTGACGCCAGGGCCGTTCTCGATTTCGCGAAGAAGCACGACGCCAAGATTCTCGACCTGCGTTTTACCGATCTTCCCGGTCTCTGGCACCACATTTCCTATCCCATCGATCAGTTGACGGAAGGCTCCTTTGAAGACGGATTCGGCATCGACGGATCCTCGATTCGGGGCTGGGCCGCCATCCACGAGAGCGACATGCTGCTCAAGCCGGACGCGAATTTTCATTTGCTGGACCCATTTACCGGAGTGCCCACCCTGGTGCTGATCTGCGATGTTGTCGACCCGGTCACCAAGCAGCGCTACGACCGCGATCCGCGCTACATCGCTCGCAAAGCTGAAATGTACCTGGCCTCCACCGCTATTGCCGACACGGCATACTTCGGTGCCGAAGCGGAGTTCTTCATTTTCGACAACGTGCGCTTCGATCAGCGCGAACAGTTCGGCTATTACTACATCGACGCCGAGGAGGGACGCTGGAATTCAGGTAGGCAAGAGAACAATCTGGGATACCGTCCGCGCTACCGGGAAGGATACTTTCCAGTGCCACCGACCGACCATTATCAGGACCTGCGCTCCGAGATGGTCCTGATCATGCAGAGTTGCGGCATCGACGTGGAGTGCCACCATCACGAAGTAGCTTCCGGGGGTCAAACCGAGATCGACTTGAAATTCGATTCCATGGTGCGCTCCGCCGACAAGATGCTGCTCTACAAGTACATCGTGAAGAATGTCGCCAACCGCCAGGGCAAGACGGTGACGTTCATGCCCAAGCCCATCTTCGGCGACAACGGCAGCGGGATGCACACCCACCAGTCGCTGTGGAAGGGTGGTGAACCGCTCTTTGCCGGCGACGGCTACGCTGGCCTGTCGCAGTTGGCGCTGTGGTATGTGGGCGGACTGTTGAAGCACGCGCCCGCGCTTTCGGCGATCATCGCGCCGACGACGAATTCCTACAAACGGCTGGTGCCCGGATTTGAGGCGCCGGTGAACCTGGCCTACTCGCGCCGCAATCGCTCGGCCGCCTGCCGCATTCCGATGTACTCGGCCTCCCCTAGGGAAAAGAGGGTGGAGTTCCGCCCTCCGGACCCGAGCTGCAATCCGTATCTGGGCTTTGCGGCAATGCTAATGGCCGGGCTCGACGGGATCGAGAACAAAATGGATCCCGGCCTGCCGCTCGACAAGGACATTCATGAACTGGCGCCGGAAGAACTGGCCGGCGTTCCGTCGCTGCCTGGATCGCTGGAAGAGGCGCTCGATGCTTTGGAACGCGATTACGCCTTTCTGCTGAAGGGCGATGTGTTTACCGAAGAGTTACTGCGCACCTACGTCGATTACAAGCGCTCCAAAGAGGTGGATGCGATCCGGCAACGGCCGCATCCGTATGAGTTTGCGTTGTACTATGACATCTAACGAGGTTGTCTATCCGCTCGTTACGGCCCGCCAAAACGTCAGAAGCGCAGCATTAAAGTCCCGCGGTCTTTCCAGATTCACCATATGGCCTGAGCCTTGAATCACAATCCGCCGGGTGGCAGGCAAGCCTGCCTCAAGGGTCTTCGCCACAGATTGAAAATCCTGGATATCATGCGCTCCGGTGACGATCAATGAGGGTGTCCGAACCTCACTCAAGCGCTCGGCCAAAGGAGGAGAAGGCACTCGTGCGGTGTCGCCGTTGCACCAGTGCCAACCGCTGTAGTCGTCAACCATGCGGGCGAGCAGATTGGCTGACGATCCATCAGCGCGGGCCGACTCGAAAAGCGGATGTTCCAGCCATTGACGTTTTGCGTCCGCAAGGCGGCCAGCTTTTGCGGCATCGCACATCCCTTTCCAGCGAGTCTGCCAGTCACTAGACCACGTTTGGCCGTCCAGGGCGCTGTCGGCCAAGACCAGCGATCGAACGGACTGCGGGTAGGCTGCCGCAAACCGGAGCGCCATCCTCCCTCCCATAGAAAGACCGACGACATGAACCGGTCCTGTTCCAAGGTCTGACAGAAGCGCGTTCAAATCATCTTCATGCGAGTACGCCGCCTGCGGAGGCAGCGAGGATCGGCCGAAGCCCCGAAGGTCATAGCGAATGACTTGATACTTCGATCGGAAATCCTCGAATTGTGGGGCCCACATCCGGCAATCCAGACCGAAGCCATGAAGAAAGACAACTGCCTCTCCCACTCCGGTGGATTCGAAGAATAGACTGCCGTCCTTCAGAGAAAACCGGTTGTTCGCTCCCATATCGGACGCGGCACACCGTCTGCTATTGCTTTAGCTGCTTTTCGATCGCCGCTGTCACTTCCTTCGAGTCTGGTGTGACGGCGGGTTCGAAGCGCTGGATGACCCTGCCGTCTTTGCCCACCAGGAACTTGGTAAAGTTCCACTTGATGTCGCCGCTGATCCCCGCACCGGTTTCCTTCGTTAGATAGCCATAGAGAGGCGCCTGATCGTCTCCCTTGACGGAGATCTTCGCGTACATCGGGAAGGTCACACTGTATTTCCGGGTGCAGAAGGTCTTGATCTCTTCGTTCGTTCCCGGCTCCTGGGCGCCGAAATTGTTGGCAGGGAAGCCGAGAATCACGAATCCCTGATCTTTGTATTTTTCGTAGATGGCTTCGAGCGCGCTGTACTGGGGCGTATAGCCGCACTGGCTGGCGACATTGACGATAAGCACGACCTTGCCTTTGTAATCGGCTAATGGCGCGGGCTTGCCGTCAATGGAGTTCAAAGTGAAACTGTAGACGCCCGAGGCGGCGAAGAGTGATGTGGCCATAATCAGCAGGACTCCGAAAAGAAGATAGGTGTAGGGTTGACCCAGCTTGGAACTCGATTGACTCATATTGGATTGGCTCCGGTGTTAGGACGTTTCTACCGATCAGGACCTCCGCGAGGCCACGGCATGAACATACGAGGAGATCGATGCGAAACGCAACAGAGGAAATGTAAATTCTGAGTCAGCGAACCGAGGGAAGCGACTTAGACCGCCGTCCGAACGCCGCTTTCCTTGACCATGCGCTCCATCAGCCGCTTGGTAGGGATCTGAGAATGGGCCAGATGCGAGTAGGTGGATTCAGAATGCCCGGCAGATGTGAGAAGCCCGTCGCCGACGGCATCGAGCGCCGAGGCCGAACGGCCCAGCACCATCATGAGGTATTTCTGGGCAACAGGGCGGTCAGCCGGATGGATCAGGTCCCACCAGCGGCGGATCGATTCCTGAACCTCCGCCTCGTTCTTCTCGCCAACCACCAAAGCATCGATCAAACGGTAGACCTTGCTTTTAATCGCTTGGTACGAAACCGAAATCTCTTGAGGCATAGGGTTCCTGATTTTCTCTTTGCATTCCCTAGTGCAATCTGCGAGCCAAACCGTTTACCCCTGCTTTTGGAAGCGTTTAGCGCCTTTTCCATAGTGCGAAAGTACTATGAATGGAAGAAAGAAGCATGCTGGATATGGATTCTGGAAGGTCCCCGCGTCCGTTCTCGGGGATGCTTGTCTCTGCTTCGTGAACCTTCGTGCCCCTAGTGGTGAAATGTCATTGCCATGCGGAGTCGGCGGAGCTAGGCCGAAATGGTATGCAGGTTACAATGTTCCGCTGCTTCGGAGGCCAAATGAAAAGGTGTGTTTGGGTGTTAGCGGTTGTCGGACTAATTTCGGTTCTCGCGGCGTCACAGACCCCAACGTCTCTGAGTACGGGTTCGCAGGGAACTTGGCACGATGCCGGCCCCGGTGACCGGATGTTTTTCCCTCGCGACATGTTTTGGGGCTCGGCACAAGTGGATCTCGCCCCACCGCACAACGAGATCGATCCTAACCTATGCGCCGGAAACGCCAGTGCCCTGGGCGGAATCAACGATCCCTGCACCATGTTTGCGCGTTATATGGTGTCCGGCCTCCTGGAGGTTCGTCCTTTCGGACGCGGACCGCTCCGCCGATTCATGCTGTGGGGAGCGCCCACCTTCTTGTTTGGTAAGAACATCCCTCAGACTCTCTATACGTGGTCCCCGGATGCGATCGGAGTCGAGCATGCCTGGGGAGTTGGAGTTTACATAGGCCGAGGGTTTGAGTTTCGCGTTACGCAACACTTTTTATTCGACCGTCTGGGGGCACGCAGCGGGAACGTTGGCGCGGGTGACCTCGGAACCAACGGTCCCTGGGGACGCTACATGACCGTTGGCGTCCGCAGAACGTTCGGGACACGCCGCTGGTAGGTGTGGCGATGCCGCGGGCCGGACCGAAGTCAAACGCAGCCGCTGCATCGCTCAGACAACGAAAGCCGCGAGCAGAACGAACAACAAAATCCCTGCGAATTCGATGCATTCTTTATAATTGGAAGTTTTCCAAATCAAGGTGGGAAGCTCTTATAGCGGAGGATGCGCATGGCAGGCTCTTATAACGGCGTGGCAGTTCCGGTGGATGGCAAGAAAATCGGTTATGCCGGCGGAAAGTACGATGTCCCGGACAACCCGATCATTCCTTTCATCGAGGGCGATGGCACCGGCCGCGATATCTGGAAGGCCTCCCTGCGCGTGTTCAACGCCGCCGTCGAAAAAGCTTACAAGGGCAAGCGCCGCGTTGCCTGGTATGAAGTGTTTGCCGGAGAAAAAGCCAAAGCCAAGTTCGACACCTGGCTGCCCGACGATACCGTCGAAGCCGTCCGCGAATTTCGCGTTGCCATCAAAGGGCCTCTGACCACGCCCGTCGGCGGCGGAATTCGCTCGCTCAACGTCGCGCTGCGCCAGATTCTCGATCTGTATTGCTGCGTGCGTCCCGTGAAGTACTACAAGGGCGTGCCCTCGCCGGTGAAGCATCCCGAACGCATGGACGTAGTGATCTTCCGCGAGAATACTGAAGACGTCTACGCCGGCGTTGAGTGGGAGCAGGGGACTGCGGACTGCGCACGCCTCATCGAATTTCTGAACAAAGATATGCTGAAGGGCGGCAAGAAGCAGATCCGCCTCGATTCCGGCATCGGCATCAAGCCGATCTCCGTGACCGGAACCAAGCGCCTGGTGCGCATGGCGATCCAGCACGCGATCGAGAATGGTCTGAAAACGGTCACGCTCGTGCATAAGGGTAACATCCAGAAATTTACCGAAGGCGCCTTCCGACTTTGGGGATACGAAGTCGCCACCCAGGAATTCCGCGACAAAGTCATCACCGAACGCGAGAGCTGGATTATCGGTAACAAAGACAAGGATCCGAACCTGACTGTCGCGCAGAATGCCGAGGCAGTCGAACCGGGTATGGAGTTTGCCCCGCCCGCATTTCGCCAGGCCGTCGAAAAAGAAGTAAAAGCCGTCCTCGACGCCATCTATGCGACTCACGGCAATGGCGCCTGGAAGAAAAAGATCATGATCAACGACCGTATCGCCGACTCGATCTTCCAGCAAGTCGTAACCCGTGCCGATGAATACTCCGTGCTGGCCTGTCCGAATCTGAATGGAGACTACATCTCCGATGCCTGCGCGGCGCAGGTAGGCGGACTGGGCATCGCTCCGGGCGCGAATATCGGCGACGGCTACGCCATCTTCGAGGCCACGCACGGCACCGCCCCCAAGTACGCCGATAAAGACGTGATCAATCCCGGTTCGGTGATCCTCTCGGGAGTCATGATGTTCCGCCACCTCGGTTGGAACGAAGCCGCCGACCTGATTGAACAGAGCATGGAGCGGACTATCGAACAGAAGAAGGTCACCTACGACTTCGAGCGTCTGATGCCGGGTGCGACCAAAGTCAAGACCAGCGAGTTCGCCGGCGCGATGATCGAAAACATGGGAGCGGGAGTGCTGGTGTAGAAAGCACTCAGCAATCAGCACTCGGCATTCAGCCCGAACGGCCCAGGACCAGTTTGTCATTCCGAGCAAAGCGAGGTATCTGCTTCTTGCAAGCCGTGCGAAACGGTCGAGGGGCTGAATGCTAAGTGCTAAGTGCTGAATGCTAGTTTCCCGAAAGGACTCATATGCGCAAGAAAGTCACCATCGTAGGATCAGGCAACGTAGGCGCAACGGCCGCCCACTGGATCGCTTCGAAGGAACTCGCCGACGTCGTTCTCATCGACATCATCGAAGGCGTCCCGCAGGGCAAGGGACTCGATCTCCTCGAGGCCATGCCCATCGAAAAGCGCGACTCCTACGTCAGCGGCACCAACGACTACAAAGACACCGCGAACTCCGACATCGTCGTCATCACCGCCGGTATTCCGCGCAAGCCCGGCATGAGTCGCGACGACTTGCTCAACACCAACTACGGCATCATGAAAGCGGTCGTCGGCGAGGTCGTCAAGAATTCGCCCAACTGCATCCTGATCATCGTCTCCAACCCGCTCGATGCGATGGCGCAGGCCGCCTACAAGCTCAGCGGATTTCCCCGCGAGCGTGTTATCGGCATGGCCGGAGTCCTCGACTCCGCCCGCTTCCGCGCCTTCATTGCCGCTGAGCTGAAGGTCAGTGTCGAGAACGTCACCGCCTTCGTGCTTGGCGGCCACGGTGATACCATGGTCCCCCTGCCGCGCTATTCCACGGTCGCGGGCATCCCGATCACCGAGTTGATCGAAAGGACTAAACTCGACGCCCTGGTGCAGCGCACCCGCGACGGCGGCGCCGAAATCGTGAAGTATCTCAAAACCGGGTCGGCCTACTACGCGCCTTCAGCCGCCGCCACCGAGATGGTCGAAGCGATCCTCAAAGACAAAAAGAAAATTCTCCCCTGCGCTGCGTATCTGCAAGGGGAGTACGGGATCAGCGGACTCTATGTCGGAGTACCGTGCAAGCTGGGCGCGAAGGGACTGGAGCAGATCGTCGAAATCAAGCTGACGGCGGAAGAGAAGGCTGGGCTCGATAAGAGCGCGGCAGCGGTGAAGGAGTTGTGCGGCGTGATCGGCGTTTAGCGGGTTCGATACTGCCGATAGACATCAAGCACATTGATCAGATTGAGGAGGATGCGAGAAATTTCCTCGTATCCTTCCACCGATTCGTTGGAAACTCCTGTGATCATTCTTCGCCGTCCTTCGCGCAGGGCGTTGAGGTCGGCAGCCGTAAAGGTCGCATAGATGCTGTCATCCAACGCCTTGTTTTCAACCTCATCAATATCTGAATCCATATTCGGCAGTCGAGCCAACTTCTCAAGCATCTGCTGGCGCGTATATTTTGATGGTCTCACAACGTCCACGTTCCGCCGGGTCGTGATGAAGGTCACTGATTCGCGCCCTTCTTTTGAGAAAGTCTCCATTGCACCGAGCGACGCCAGCGCCTTGAAACTTTCTTCCGTCAGATTGCGCGATAAAACAAACACCGCTGTATCCCGAGCTTCAGAATCGGATGAGGACAATTCAGGAATCAGATATTTGTCGACGAGATCAGGAGCTATGCTCCCGTATAGCAAAATCGCGCCTCGGACGCGATCAAGCTTGTATGCCCCATGCTGCGGGAGATAAACCGTTACGTTCTGGGCATGTAAGTACTTGGATGCGGCTCGTCCAATATCCACGTTCCGCCGACTGAGCTGTAGACAAAGATGAATATACCCATCCGGAGCGATGTCTTTCAGCTCAGTTCGTAGAAGACCATCTAATATCGCTTGGTCCGATGCTCCCGACTTGTCCAGATCCGAGAGCAGCGATGCTCCATCAAACAAGAAAAAGGTGTCTGTCCTTTCTCTCTCGATTAGCTGTCGGACACACGACCAGGCTGGTTGACCACCAGATTGCACCAGATTCCAAAATCCATCCATCTGCTTGGATTTTTCCTCACGCTCCTCCTTTGACAGCTGGGTCGGATGGAAGCCATACGTTTTCGCTTTGGCTTGATTGATCGCAGCACATTGATCTTGAGCTAGGGCGGTCGCCGCCAGCACGAGCACGATCAAACAATGGCCGATTTGTAGTCGCGTTGTCGTCACTACACCTTCTCGATCGTCACCTTCTTCAGCACCACATCCTTGTTCGGCTTGTTCTGGCGATTTTGCGGGACTCCGGTGATCTTCACCGCCACGTCCTGCCCTTCGACCACCTCGCCAAAGATTGTGTGCTTGCCCGTGAGCCACGTCGTAGGCACGGTCGTGATGAAGAACTGCGATCCGTTGGTGTTCGGTCCCGCGTTGGCCATCGCGAGTTTGCCCGGCTTGTCGAATTTGTGTGGCGAGCCCTTGGTCTCATCCTCGAACTGGTAGCCGGGGCCGCCCATGCCGGTGCCCTGCGGATCGCCGCCCTGAATCATGAAGTCGGGAATCACACGATGAAAAATCGTCCCATCGTAGAGCCGGTCTTTCGACTTCTTGCGCGTTGAAGGATGCGTCCACTCGCGTTTGCCTTCTGCGAGTTCCACAAAGTTGGCGACGGTCTTGGGCGCGTCTTTCTCAAACAGCCGGCAGACAATGGTTCCTTCACTGGTTTCAAACGTAGCGTAGAGTCCGGGTTGGCGGGTCATGTGTGTCCTTTCGAAATTCAGTTGTTGGTCGAGTGAACCGATGTGGGGACAGCCGGCTTCGGCTGTCCAGCCTGGGGCGATGGCCGGCGTCCTTAGTTCGGGCTCGCCGCTTTCGGAGCGGTGGTCGCCGGTGCCTTCGGAGCCGCGGCAGCAGGCTTCTTCGCTGTAGTTCCGGTTGCCGGCTTGGGAGCAGCCCCACCCCGGTTGATCGTAATGTGATTGATCCTCACCGGCCGAAAGGGCTTATGGTCGGTAGCTGGATCGACAGCCATGCGCGCGATCTGCTTCACCAGTGCTACGGTCGCATCGTCGCACTGTCCGAAGATCGTGTAGCCGCCGTTCAGATGCGGCGTCGGTACTTCCGTGATGAAGAACTGTACACTGTTCGAAGTAGGCCGCCCGGTATTCGCATAGGCCAAACGACCTGGCCGGTCAAACAGCAAGTCTGCGGAGGCTTCGACGTTGAACGGGGCAACGGGATCCGCCCCTGATCCGGTGCCCGCCGGATCTCCGCCCTGAATCATGAATTCAGGGATCACGCGGTGGAAGATGGTTCCGTCGTACAGCGGAACACCGTGTTTGGTTGCACCGCTCACCGGATTCTTCCAATCCTTCGTGCCGGTCGCCAGTCCGATAAAATTCGCCACTCCGATCGGCGCCTTGTCAGGAAACAACGTGCAGGCCATCTTACCCGCAGTCGTCTCAATAATTGCCGTAGGTTTTGCTGGCGCCGCGTGAACCGCGGTTGTGGCTGGTTTGGCTCCAGTGGCCGGCTTCGCCGCCGTGCTGGGTTTCGCTGCGGGCGTGGCTTGAGTCGCAGAACTGGATTGCGCCGATGCGGCCAGCGCCGCCAAGAAGATCATCGCTGGGATTGCCATTGCTTTGCGCATGGAGTTTCCTTGAAGTCTGAAATCTTGCCTGGTTGTGTGGGCAACGTTCGATTGTACGACAGCACTGGTGGCCGTTTCCTCCCGACAAATCGGAGGGAACCGCGCGAGTCAGCCCTACTTGGATACCCCGGCACCCGGCCCCTGCATCTCGCGACTCACCCGTTCCACTTCGCCAAACA